>Ga0075322_1000071_pt1 | contig 10280 bp, 12 predicted proteins | sample MayberryNW_Catta_FD_120086 | JGI IMG/M metagenome (GOLD analysis project Ga0075322, IMG submission 120086) | Natural and restored wetland microbial communities from the San Francisco Bay, California, USA, that impact long-term carbon... | ecosystem: Environmental > Terrestrial > Soil > Wetlands ... | reverse complement strand
CCTCCGCCGACGCGGGGGTCTCGCGCGTGAGGATCGCGCCCGCACACCACTCCCGGGCGGCGCCCGGGGCGGGGCGGAGCGGGACCGGGCCGACCGTGCCCCGGGGAAAATCGATTCCAGGGGGGGGCGACAGGGGGCTGCGGTAGTCCGATGCCGCGGCGAACCCCACGTCGTCGACCTCGAGCCCCGACGCGAAACGGCGGATCCGTTCCTTCATCCCTCTGCACCTCCCTCATGGGATCCGGATCGCAGGCACACCTGAAGGCTGCCGACCGGTCGGTATTATTACAGCCGCGCGCGAACCCCCCTCGGCGCGCCCGCGCACCCCTTCCCTAGACCCTCAGCATACGGATATAGGCGCCGAGCTGACGTTCGATCGCGAGGGGGAAACGGTTGTTCCGGGTCGCCACGTAAAGGGCGGCCGCGCCGTTGATGGAGGTGACGATGAAGTCGGCGACCTCCTTGATCCTCACGCCGCGCTTCAGAGTGCCCCCGGATTTCGCCTCTTCCAGCCAGGAGGCCAGAAGGTCCGAGAACTGCATGAACCCCTCGACGATCCGGCCGCTCATCACGGGGGATTGCCCCGAGAGTTCGACGAGACTGTTGAAGAAGAAGCATCCTCCCTCGAACACCTCCCCGCAGCAGTAGTCGCGGAGGTCGTTCTCGATCGTCTTCCTGATCCTGTCGAGCGGGTCGGAGATCTTCCGTACTCCCCTGAATACGATCCCCCGCCAGATCTCCACCGCACTCTCGTAGGCGGCGTTCCAGAGCGCTTCCTTGCTGTCGAAGTGGGCGTAGAGTCCCCCCTTCGTCAGGCCCGTCGCGGCCATGATGTCGCTGATGGAGGTGTTGTAGTACCCCTTCACCGAGAAGATCTGCAGCGACTTCTCGATGACGTTGTGTCGCGTTTCCCTTCCGTCCTTGCGCATCAGAGGAACTCCCCGCCGAGGTACGGCCTCACGACCTCCTTCAACTGCTCCCTCCGGCGAAGAAACTCCTCCCGCTGGCGGATCAGCCACTTCCCGTGGGACGCCATGTCCTCCTTTGTCCGCCAGGAGTGCGCGGGAGGCCGGATCGCCGGACGAACGATCCCGCCGTCGGCGGACAGGGTCCCGGTGCCCCCGCAGGAGAGGCAGTAGATGGCGGACGTCCCCCGGAATTCGAAATACGTCCCCTTGCACTGGGGACACGAGACCCCTTCGGGGACGTAGTCGTCCGGGGAAACGAGGGCGGCGGCCAGACGGCGCGCGACGTTCCTGCCCTCTTCGGAAACGATCGCTTCTCCCGGGAAGGCGGCGCGCACGACGGCCCTCCCTTTCAGGGACAACCCCAGCTGGCGGATGAAGTTCTCGACCCCCAGCAGGGCCGACCCTTCCCCGTCCTCGACGCCCGCCGTGGCGACGGCGACGGCCGGTTTCCCGTGAAGGACCTCCACGTGCCTGTACGCCTGGAGGCCGCGGTCCAGAAACCGCTGGAGGCAGGAATGGGTGCCCCGGAGGTACGCCGGAGCCGCGACGATGACGGCGTCCGCCTCCAGGATCGCACGGAACACCCCCTTGAAATCGTCCTGATGAGGGCAATCTCCGGTGAGGCACCGGTAACAGGCCTTGCAGGGGCGGATGTCCTTCTCGACCAGCCGCACCATCGAAAGCCTTGCCGCCTCGGGAAGACGCGCGGCGATCTCCTTCACGATCAATTCGCAGTTTCCCAGCTTCCGGGGGGACCCGATGATCCCGAGCAGGGTCTTCATTTCCTTCAACGGCTTTCCGGGGAGGAAGACGGTACGGCGTGGTCCGAAAAATACCGCTTCCAGGGACCGCATCCGTCGATGAAAGGCTGCAGGATCGCCCTTTCCCCCTGCACGGTGTGCATCAGGTCGTGGCCCGCCCACTCGTGGATCATCTCCCCGAGGGTCACCACCCCGAGCTCCTGGTGACGCGCCGCGCGGGACAGATCGGCCTCCCCGACCTTCGACAGAAGCGCCAGGCTGTCCGACCGCCTCCGGGCGAATTCGCCGGCCAATTCGACCGGCGCGGGGTGCCGATCCGGGTCTTTCCCGGCGGCATCCGGGTCATACGCCGGGAAATCCTCCCCGCGCAGCAGATACCCGACGCGCGCAGGGAACACCGATCTCTCCGTGTCCACGATGTGCCGCAGGCAGTCGTAGGCGGACCACTCGGCCGGCGCGGGTTTCCGCCGGAAGAGTTCGGGCGACAGCGTGGAAGCCAGCCGGATCCACCGCTGCGGCGTCGTCTCGAGCACGGGAAGGACCAACCGGAATATGGGCAACATCTCTCCTCCTGGGATTCCCCGGGCATTTACCGCATCGGCGGACCCTATTAATACCGACCGGTCTTATTCTATTCAACGCCCCGGAAGGATGTCAAGTCCGTAGCGGCCCTCCCCGGTTCGTACCCCCCGCGCGCCGATCGGGACCTTCCCCACGCCGACGACTCCCGCGAGGCGGCTGCATCCCGGGAACGATACGGGCGCGGCGGGAGTGCGGAGCCGCCGGCCTGGCCGTGTTCCGCGAAACAAGGGGGTATGCTTTGGATCCGAACGCATTCATGACGGTCCTCCATTCCGGTAATTGGTGAAAACGGGGGGAGCGGCGTCCCGCCCCCCCCTTCCGCTGCGTTCACGACGCCTCAGCCGCAGCAGGCCGATGTCTTCGCCCCCGCCGGTGCCGGCTGGGTTTCCTTCATGCTTGACGAGAACTGGTCCATCTTCCCCGCCGCCCCTTTGCGGACCTGCTTCCCGACCTCGACGGCGGCCGCGACCTCCCGGGATTCCGCTCCGGAAGCGAGCGCTTTCTCCGCGTGGTACCGGAGACAGGGTTGGCAATTCGCCGTGACCGACGCTCCCACCGCAACAAGCTCCTTCACCTTCTCGCTCAGTTCCATGGCTTCCCTCCACGATTTTTTTTCTCCCGCCGAGGCGCATCCGGGCCACTCGCCGGGAGTGACCTGCAATATGACGGTCCGGGGAAAGGAAAAACAGACACACATCTTGAAATATATTGCCGCTACAGTTGTCTCGTAAATGGAACTGTACCCATGAATAAATACGAAAATTGTATCTGTTGCCATCCCATTCCCGGGATACAATCGAGGCATGGTGGAAGCCACGGGGCAGTTCGAAGCCGGAAAGCGGACGCTTTACGAGGAGATCGCCGCACGGATCGGCGTCCTCATCGATCAGGGAACCTACCGGCCCGGGGAGCGGATCCCCTCCCTCCGGGCGCTCAGCCGACAGATGCAGGTCAGCGTCAACACGGTCATGGAGGCGTACGCGCGCCTGGAGAACACGGGGAAGGTGGAGGCGCGCCCCCAGTCCGGCTACTACGTCCGGTCCATATTGCCCGAACCGGGGGGAAACGTCGCGAGGGCCAACGCGGGCGAGGAGCCCGTGGCGTGCTGCGTGTCGATCGAAGAGGGGCCGATGCGGATCATGCGGACCCTGTCGGACCCTTCCGTGGTTCCTCTCGGCGGGGGGATCCCCAATACCGACCTGTTGCCGGTCGGCCGGCTGAACCGGATGCTCGCCACCGAGTCGCGGCGGTTCCCGGTGCAGAGCGTTTCCTACACGGGACCGCGCGGGACCCAACGGCTCAGGACGCAGATCGCCAAGCGGTCTTTGAGCTACGGCTGCGCCTTCTCCCCCGAGGAGATCGTCGTCACTTCGGGCTGCGTCGAGGCGGTGACGCTCGCCTTGCAGGCGACCTGCCGGCCCGGCGACACCGTGGCGATCGCGTCCCCGGTGTACTACACCTTCCTCCACTCCATCCAGTGGATGGGCCTCAAGGTTCTCGAGATACCGTCCACGCCGAAGGAGGGGATGAGCGTCGACGTGCTCGGGTACGCGATCCGGAACAACCCGGTCCACGCCTGCCTCGTGATACCGAACTTCAACAACCCGCTGGGGAGCGTGATGCCGGACGACAGGAAGCGGGACCTGGTCGAGCTGCTGTCGCGGCACGACATCCCCCTCATCGAGGACGACGTGTACGGCGACCTGGCGTTCGGTCCGAACCGGCCCAACGCGGCGAAGTCGTACGACGAAAAGGGTCTCGTTCTGTACTGCTCCTCCTTCTCCAAGACGCTCGCGCCCGGCTACCGGGTCGGCTGGATCGCCCCCGGCAGGTACCAGCGGAAGGTGCTGCAGCTCAAGTCCCTCCTCAACATCGCCACCGCCACCCCGACGCAGCTCGCCATCGCCGAATTCCTGACCAGCGGCGGGTACGACCACCACCTGCGGACGATCCGCCGCGTCTACGGCCGCCAGATGGAGAAGGTCCGGGACGCCGTGGCCCGCCACTTCCCGCCGGGGACGCGCGTCACGCGCCCCGAGGGAGGATTCGTCCTATGGGTGGAGATGCCCGAAGGCGTCGACGCCTCGCGGCTCTACGAGGAGGCGCAGAAGAGAGGGGTCGGCATCGCCCCGGGGCCCCTCTTCTCGACGGCCGGCCGGTACGGCAACTGCATCCGGCTCAATGCCGCCTTCTGGTCGGAACGCGTCGAACAGGCGCTGGAGACCGTGGGGGAGATGGCGGGAAGGGCGGTTTGAGCCCTCCGCGCCCGTCGCCGCCCCGATCGGACGAACCGGCCGCAGGCGTCTGGATTATCGCGATTTCCCGGACTTTACCCGCCGGGAGGGGCCTTGACCGTCGCGACCACCGCGGCGGCGGCGACCGCGAGGAGGGCCGCGATCCGGAACGCCGCGCCGTACCCCTGCGTGGCGTCGAAGATCCAACCTCCCGCCATGGGCCCGATGATCCCTGCGCCCCCCCATGCCGTCAGCAGGAGGCCGTAGTTGTTCCCGAGGTTTCGCATCCCGAAGAAATCGGCGGTCGTCGACGGGAAGACGGCGAGTTGCGAGCCGTAGCAGTAGCCGATGAGGAAGACGGCGGCGAAGAGCAGCGGAACGGTGGAGATCCCGGGGGCGAGGAAGAGGAGCAGGGCGGTCGCTCCCATCACGAGGGAGAGCGTCCGGATGCGCCCGATGTGGTCCGACATCCAGCCGGAAGCGATCCGCCCGCACCCGTTCCCCACCGAAAGCACCCCCACGGAAAGGGCGGCGTCGCGGGCGGAGAACCCCGCCCCGAGCGCGAAGGCCGCGAGATGCCCGATCACCATCAGTCCCGCCGCGGTGCCGAAGGCGTAGGCGATCCACATCCGGCGGAAGGCGCCGGTGGCCACCATCTCCCGCGGAGGGAAATCCCGGCCGCCCGGCTCCGCTCCCTTCCCCGCCTCCGGGGGGATCCGTCCCGGAGGGCGCCACCCTGGCGGAGGGTTCCGCAGGAACATCGAGCCGGCTACCGTCACCGCCAGGAACCCCGCGCCGAGGATGCCGAACGTGTCGCGCCACCCGGAACGGTGGACCAGGAAACCCGCCAGCGGGGCGATCACCGCGCCGCCCGCGCCGTACCCCATCACCATGATCCCCGTGACCAGCCCCCGCCGCTCGGGGAACCATTTCATCCCCACGGAGAGGGGGCACGTGTAGCCGATGCCGCTGCCCAGCCCGACGACGACGCCGTAGCAGACGTACAGCCATGCCAGCGAGTCGGTGTAACGGCAGAGGAAGATCCCCGAGGAGAAGAGGAGGGCGCCGACGAGGGAGACCGCCGCGGGACCGCGCCGGTCCTGCCACCACCCCCCCGCCAGAACGCCCGCGGCGATGAACGCGATCGAGAGGGTGAACGCGACGGAGAGCTCCGAGCGCGTCCAGCCGAACTCGCGCTGGAGGGGGGTGAGAAACACGCTGTAGACGTACGCGGCCCCCAGGCAAAGGTTCAAGGCCACGCCGCCGGCGACGCGGAACCAGCGGTTCACGCCGCCCCCCTCCCCCGCCGGGGCCCGCTCACTTGACCGAGATCAGTTCCACCTCGAAGATCAGCGTGGCGTTCGGGCCGATCTCCCTGCCGGCGCCCCGCTCCCCATAGGCGAGACTGGACGGAACGAACAGTTGCCATTTCGCTCCCTCTTTCATCCGCTGGAGCGCCTCGGTCCACCCGGGGATCACCCCCGAAACCTGGAACGTCGCCGGCTGGCCGCGCTTGTAGGAACTGTCGAACTCCGTCCCGTCGATCAGCGTCCCCCTGTACTGGGTCGTCACCGTGTCGGTGCTCTTCGGGCTTTTCCCCTTGCCGGGCACGAGCACCTTGTACTGGAGCCCGCTCGGGAGGGTCTTCACCCCCTCCTTCCTGGCGTTCTCGGCAAGGAATATTTTCCCTTCCGCCTTGTTCTTTTCCGCGAGTTTCCGCATCACCTCGGCCTGCTTCGCCGTCATCGTCTTCTGGTAGGCCTTGATGGATTCCCGTGCCTCTTCCTCGGTGAGGAGCGTCTTCCCCCCGCCGTAGCTGTCCTTCAACCCTTTGGCGAGGAGGTCCGGGTCCACATCGACGGATCCCTTCTTCAGATTCCCGCCGATGTCCATCCCGATGCTGTAGCTGAGCTTCTCCTTGTCGCCTTTCAGCTCCGGACCGTCCGCGGCGATCGCCGCCGCCGAGAACGCGAGCACGGCGCACATCGCCATCGCAAGCCGTCTCTTCATCCTTGCCGCTCCTTTCCGTCGAAACCGGATCTGTCGTCCCTTCCCTACGATTTTACACGCCGCCCCCTTGAACCTGAAGCGGATTCCCCCGCGTGGAGCGTCTTTCCGGAACGGAAGGTTTGCGGTATAACTGATTTCCGCACGCGGCTCCTTGTCCGCGCGCGGGAGGGAACGCGGCCCGGGGAGGGCGGGAAGGGAGAGGGGATGCAGATCTCGGTGACGACGGCTCCGGAAACCCGCCGGAGGCAGAAGCCGAAACCCGGCGAGAAGCTCGGGTTCGGAAACCATTTCTCGGACCACATGTTCCTGATGGACTACGCGGCGGGAAAGGGATGGGCGAACGCGCGCATCGTCCCGTACGGGCCGCTGTCGCTCGCCCCTTCCGCGATGGTGCTGCACTACGGGCAGGAGATCTTCGAGGGGTTGAAGGCGTACTACGCGCGGGACGGCGCCGTCTGCCTCTTCCGTCCCGACCGGAACGCGGAGCGCATGAACCGCTCCGCGGCGCGCATGTGCCTGCCGGAGATCCCGGTCGAGGACCAGCTCGCCGCCCTCCGTGGCCTGGTCCGGCTCGACCGGGAGTGGATCCCGCGGGAGGAGGGGGCCTCCCTGTACATCCGTCCCACGATGATCGGGACGGAGGCCGGACTCGGCGTTCGCCCGTCGGCGGAGGTCCTCTTCTTCATCATCACCGGCCCGGTGGGGGCGTATTACGCGCGGGGATTCGACCCCGTCCGGATCCTCGTCGAGGAGCGGTACGTGCGCGCCGCCAAGGGAGGCGTGGGGGAAGCGAAGACGGGTGGGAATTACGCGGCGAGTCTCCTCGCGGCGAAGAACGCCAAGGCCCGGGGATTCGACCAGGTCCTCTGGCTGGACGCCGAGCGCCGCCGCTTCGTGGAAGAGGTGGGGACGATGAACATCTTCTTCGTTCTCCGCGGTGAACTGGTGACCCCCCCGCTATCCGGGTCGATCCTTCCCGGAGTGACGCGGGAGACGGTCCTCGCGCTTGCGCGGGAGTGGAAGATCCCGATGGCGGAGCGCCCCGTCGAGATCGACGAGATCCTGAAGGGCGCCGCGGACGGGACGCTCTCGGAGGCGTTCGGCTCGGGGACGGCGGCGGTCATCTCCCCGGTGGGTTCCTTCTCCTGCGGCGGGCGGGAGGTCCCGGTCAACGGGGGCCGGACGGGGGACCTTTCCCTGCGCCTCTACCGGGAGATCACCGGGATCCAGTACGGGGAGATCGAGGACCGACACCGGTGGATCCACCGGGTGGAGTGAGGGGGGGGATCTACAGACCGAGGGCGGCCATCAGGGCTTCGCGCGTGACGCCGGCGACGCGGACGATCTTGCTCCGCCCCCTCTCCCCCGTGACCAGCGTGATGCGGCTCCTGGGCACGCCCACGGCCTTCGAAAGGAAGCGGACGAGGGCCTCGTTGGCCTTCCCCTCGACGGGGGGCGCGTTGAGCCGGATCCGGACCACGCCTCCCTCGAACCCGGCGACCCCTTCCTTCGAGGAGCGCGGGACCACGCGGAACGACATGGTGGCGGAGGGGGCGTCCGCGGGGATCACGGCATCCGGAGGGCGAGGTCGAACAGCGTCCTCACGACGAAGCGCTGCAGGAAGATGATGACGAGGACCGCGACCATCGGTGCGAAGTCGATGGAACCCGCGAACAGCGGGAGTTTCCGTCGCAGGCGGGAGAGGACAGGTTCGGTCACCGCGTAGAGGGCCCGGACGATCGGGTTGTACGGATCGGGGCTGACCCACGACAGCACCGCCCGAAGGATGAACGCCCACATGTAGGCCCACAGCGCGTAATCGATGATCGTCGCCAGCGCTTCGAGCAGGTTTCTCGCCACGAACATCCCTCCCCCTTTCAGCCCGAGAGCTCGCGGCACCGCTGCCACGCGGACAGCACCGCGTCCATCACGGTCGCCCGGAAGGCTCCGCGCTCCAGCGCGGCCACCCCGGCGGCCGTCGTCCCCCCCGGGGACATGACCATGTCCTTGAGCTCGGCGGGGTGCTTCCCCGTCTCGCGAACCATCCGCGCCGCGCCCTCGAGGGTCGAGGCCGCCAGGAGCGAGGCCTCGGCCCGCCCCATCCCCGCCCGCACCGCGCCGTCCGCCAGCGCCTCGAGGAAAAGGAACGCGTAGGCGGGACCGGAACCGGAGAGCGCGGTCACCGCGTCGAGCAGCTCCTCGCGGGGCATCTCGGCCACCGTTCCGAGGGAGGCGAACAGGGCGAGGACCTCCTGCCGGACCGCCGCGTCCACGGAGGGAGGAAAGTAGATCCCGGTGCTCCCCATCCCCACCAGCGCCGGCGTGTTGGGCATCGTCCGCACGATCCTCGCGGCATCCCCGAGCGCCTTCTCGTAGAGGGCGATCTTCGCTCCCGCCACGATGGAGACGAATGTCTTCCCGCGCGCGGCGTCCCGGGAGATCCCGGACAGTACCGATGCCAGGACCTGCGGCTTCACGGCGACCACCACCGTGTCGCAACCCCGCAGCATCTCCTCGACGGAACGGGCGGAGACGATCCCGAAGCGTCGGCGAAGATCCTCCCCCCGGCCGGGCGCGGTATCGAACACCACGACCTGCTCCGGGGGGCGAAGCTTCGCGGAGAGCAATCCGCGGATCATCGCCTCCCCCATGTTTCCCGCACCGAGAAATCCGAGCGCCATGATGTCAGCCCCTCCCCTGCCGGCTTCCGAAGATCGCGGTCCCCACGCGGACCATCGTCGCCCCTTCCTCGATCGCCTGTCCGAAATCGTTGGACATCCCCATCGAAAGCTCCCCGAGCGTGGAGCCGGGGAGTTCCCGTGCCAGCGCGTCCCGCAGTTCCCGCAGCCGCGCGAAGTGCGGCCGGCTGCCTTCGGGGTCGGCGGAGAACGGCGGGATGACCATGAACCCCTCCACCCGCACACCCGGGAGCCCGGCGGATTCGTCGAGAATCGCCCGCAGATCGCCCGGGTCGGCCCCCGATTTGCTCCCTTCGCCGCCGAGATTGACCTCGATGAGGACCCGCACCGTCTTCCCGGACTCTCCGGCGCACCGCGAGATGTCCCGGAGGCGTCCGCCGGAATCCGCCGTCTGGATCCAGGGAAACAGGGCGACCGCCCGGCGGACCTTGTTCCCCTGCAGGCGGCCGATCAGGTGCCACTCGGCCCCGGGAAGCCCGCGGATCTTCTCCCCGGCCTCCTGGACGTAATTTTCACCGAACACCGACAGTCCCGCCTCGTGCGCCTCGAGGATCCGCGCGAGCGGCTGGGTCTTCGATACAGCGACCAGCTTCACCGAGCCGGCCGGTCGCCCCGACCGTCGCGCGGCGTCCGCGATCCGGTCCCGAACCCAGCCCGCCCGCTCGGCGAGCGGCGCGCCCTCGCCCGGCGGCGCTCCCGGGAGGCTCATCGCGCGCCCCCCGCGGGCGCGTACCAGGCCGTGCCGCCGCGCGCGACCCGGATCAGCCCCGCCCGCGTGAGCATCGTGACGACGCGGGTCATCGGGAGACCCACCACGTTCGAGAACGACCCCGCGACCCGGTCGATGAGCAGCATCCCCGCCCCCTGCGCTGCGTACGCCCCCGCCTTGTCGTCGCACTCCCCGGTTCGGACGTACGCCGCGACCTCCTCCTCCGTTAGGGGGCGGAATCGCACCCGGGTCACCTCCGTGCCGAGGTCCAGGAAACCGCGCTCGCGGCAAAGGAGACATATCGCCGTGTACACCCT
>Ga0075322_1000070_pt1 | contig 10297 bp, 10 predicted proteins | sample MayberryNW_Catta_FD_120086 | JGI IMG/M metagenome (GOLD analysis project Ga0075322, IMG submission 120086) | Natural and restored wetland microbial communities from the San Francisco Bay, California, USA, that impact long-term carbon... | ecosystem: Environmental > Terrestrial > Soil > Wetlands ... | reverse complement strand
CGTCGATCTTCGGCCGCTGGTTGCGCGAGAGCACGTCCTCGAGGTCGAGCGCGTGGAAGTCGAAGTTCTCTTCCAGCCAGGCGCGCTCCAGGGCGCCGGGGCGCTCGATCTTCACCCAGCGCAGGCCGGAGGAGTCGATCTGCTCCACCTGCGGAGCCTGCGGCTCGACCTGGGGGCTGGAGCCGATCAGCTCATCGTGCCGCGCTGCCCGTCGCAGCCTCGGCTTCGGAAGGTTCGGCATCGCCGGCACCGATCATGTCGTGAGGCTGGGTGGGCATAGGTGATTACAAGGTTAAACGTGCTCGGAGCTTGTCGATGGGCGATCTCGTCCAGGACTTCCCTTTGTGAGCCTTGTACGCCGCGATTTCGGCGAGGGCCGCTGCTATAGTCAGCCTCACATAAGCGCCACATCAAGAGGGGTGGAGGGAACTGGCCCGTAGAAGCCCCGGCAACCACCTCGGATCTCGGTCCGAGGCAGGTGCCAACTCCAGCAGGTCAAGTCAAAGGCCTGGAAGATGTGGGGGATGTCCGATCGGACCTCTGCCCCACAGGCGGAGGTTTTTCTTTTGGCGGCGACTGCGAAGGAAAGCGAGATCGGATGTCTGTTCAGAACCTGAAGTGCAAGGAGTGCGGGGCCGGCTATGACCTCGGCGCCCACTTCGCCTGCGAGAGCTGCTTCGGCCCGCTCGAAGTGGCCTACGACCACTCGGCGCTCGACGCCGCCGAGGTGAAGCGCAAGATCCAGGCTGGCTCGCAGGGAATCTGGCGCTACGCCGACTTCCTGCCGTTCGAAGGCCGCCCCGGCGACCCGCTGGAGCCGGGCTTCACGCCGCTGCTGCGCGCCGACCGCCTCGCCGAGCGGCTCGGCCTCGATGCCGAGCTGTGGATCAAGAACGACGCCGCCAACCCGACCCACTCCTTCAAGGACCGGGTCGTCGCGGTCGCCGTCGCCAAGGCTCGGGAGCTCGGCTTCGAGACCGTCGCCTGCGCCTCGACCGGCAACCTCGCCAACGCGGTCGCCGCCCACGCCGCCGCGGCCGGCCTCGACTCCTACGTCTTCGTCCCCGCCAACCTCGAGGAGCAGAAGCTGCTCGCCACCGGCGTCTACGGCACCAACCTGGTCGGCGTGCGCGGCAACTACGACGACGTCAACCGGCTCTGCACGCAGCTCGCCGAAACCCGTCCCTGGGCCTTCGTCAACGTCAACCTGCGCCCCTTTTACGCCGAGGGCTCGAAGACCCTCGCCTACGAGACGGCCGAGCAGCTCGGCTGGCAGCTGCCGGACCGCGTCGTCTGCCCGATCGCCTCCGGCTCGCTCTTCACCAAGCTCGGCCGCGGCTTCCAGGAGTGGCTGGACATCGGCCTGGTCGAGGGCGGGCAGCCGGTCTTCAACGGGGCCCAGGCGGAGGGATGCAGCCCGGTCGCCACGGCCTTCGCCGAAGGCTGGGACGTCTGCAAGCCGCAGCGCCCTGACACGATCGCCAAGAGCCTCGCGATCGGCGACCCGGCCGACGGCCCCTACGCGGTCGAGCACGCCCGCCGAACCGGCGGCGCGATCGACGCGGTCGACGACGCCGAGATCCGCGACGCGATCCGCCTACTGGCCGAGACGACCGGGATCTTCACCGAGACCGCCGGTGGGGTCACCGTCGGCGTGCTGCGCAAGCTGGCCGAACGCGGCGAGATCGGCGCCGGCGAGCGGGTCGTCGTCTACATCACCGGGGAGGGGCTGAAGACGCTCGACGCTGTGCGCGATAGCTTCCAGATGCACGAGATCGACCCCGCCCTCGAGAGCTTCGAGTCCGAGTTCGCCCAGGAGGTAGCCGTCTGATGCCAGTCACCGTGAAGATCCCGACCCAGCTGCGGGCCGCCACCGGCGGCGAGGCCGAGCTGGAGGTCAGCGGCGCGACCGTCGGCGAGGTGCTCGACGCGGTCTTCGAGGCGCACGACGGGCTGCGCGAGCGCATAACCCAGGACGGCGACCTGCGCCGCTTCGTCAACGTCTACGTGGCCGGCGAGGACATCCGCTTCCAGGACGGGCTGGCGACCAAGATCGACGACGGGTCCGAGGTCACGATCCTGCCCGCGGTTGCTGGTGGTTGAGCGGGCATCCCGGCAGGGGTTCCGCTTAACTTTTTCGGTGGAGACGGGTCAGGCTGCCGCCTCGCGGCTCACGACGAAAAAGTACAAGACGCTGCACCCCCGCCGGGATGCCCGCTAAGCCTCCAGTCGTGATCTTGTGCGGGGGCCGCGGGACGCGGTTGCGGGAGCGGACCGAGACGATTCCCAAGGCCCTCGTTGAGATTGGTGGAAGGCCGATCCTCTGGCATGTGATCGGGATCTATGCGGCGCAGGGGTTCGAGGACTTTTTGCTTGCCACCGGGTACCTCGGGGAGGCAGTCGAGAGCTTTGTGGCGGGGGAGACGTGGCCAGAGGGCGTCGAGGTTGCTTGCGTGGATACGGGCTTGGATACGCCGACGGGAGGGCGGATTGCGCGGTTGGGGGAGCGGCTTGAGGGTGGGACGTTCTGCGCTACATACGCCGACGGGGTGGCCGATGTGGATTTGGGTGCGTTGCTCGACGCGCATGAGGGGAGCGGGCGCCTCGGAACCGTGACCGTCGTCCAGCCTCACCTGCAATGGGGCGTGGCGGAGATTGGGGACGGCGATCGGGTCGAGGGATTTGTCGAGAAGCCGCGCAGCGAGCACTGGATCAACGGGGGGTTCTTTTGCTTCGAGCCCGGGGTCTTCGACTATCTCGGGGAGGAGAGCGTGCTCGAGCGCGAGCCGTTGCAGCGGCTTGCTGCGGCCGGGCAGCTGCACGCGTATCGCCACGAGGGGTTCTGGGACTGCATGGACACTTACAAGGACGCGGTCGAGCTCAACGACCTCTGGGCGTCAGGACGAACTCCGTGGCCGACGATCGGCGACGTTCGATCGATTGAGCACACCATAGGGTTGTCAATCGATCATCCGCTGCGGGCGAGGGGACGATGACGCGGTCGCTGGTCACCGGGGCGCATGGGTTCGTGGCCTCGCATTTGGTCGGGGCGCTGCTGGCACGCGGGGACTCGGTGCGGGTGCTCGACCGCCCCGATCCGCGCACCGCCGACGTGGGGGGGCCGCGGCGCTCGGGACTCGACCTGCTCGGCCTGCGGGACGACGTTGAGCTGGCCGAGGGCGACCTGCGAGACGCCGAAGCGGTCGCCGCCGCGGTCACCGGCTGCGACTCCGTCTTCCACCTCGCCGCACAGACGATCGTTGGGGTTGCGCGCCGCTCGCCCGCCGAGACCTTCGAGGTCAACGTGCGCGGCGCCTGGAACGTCTTCGAGGCCTGCCGGGATCACGGAGTTGCCCGCACTGTCTTCGCCTCCTCCGACAAGGCCTACGGCTCGAGCCCGGAGCTGCCCTACCGCGAGGACTTTCCGCTGCGCGCCGCCTTCCCGTACGACGCCAGCAAGGCGGCGGCCGACATCGTCGCGCGCAGCTACGCGCACGCCTACGGCCTGCCGCTGGCGGTCACCCGCTTCGCCAATATCTACGGCGGCGGCGATCTCAACTTCTCGCGCCTGATCCCGGAGACGGTGGTCGCCGTGCTCGACGGGCGCCGGCCCCAGATCCGCTCCGACGGCAGCCCCGAGCGCGACTTCCTCCACGTCGACGACGCGGTCTCCGCCTACCTGGCGATCGAGGCCGCGCTGGAGGGCGGCGAGGCCAGGGGGGAGGCCTTCAACGCGGGCGGCGAGCACCCGCACTCGGTACGCGAGGTGGTCGACCTGATTGCGGCGGCGGCGGAGACCGGGATCGAGCCCGTGTACCTCGGCGAGGGCACCCCCGACGGCGAGATCGACCGCCAGTTCGTCGACTCGACCAAGCTGCGCCGGCTCACCGGTTGGCGCCCCGGCGTCAACCTCGCCGACGGCCTGCGCGAGACCCTCGCTTGGTACCGCGCCCACCCGGAGGCCCGACCCGCGAAGCAGGTGGCCTAACGCATGTGCGGGCGCTTCACGGTCACGGCCAAGGACACGAAGAAGATCGCCGACCGCTTCCAGGTCGAGCTCGAAAGGTCGCTGGAGCGCAACCGCTCCGGCGAGGCGCCGCCACCCGCGGCGGAGCGCGCAAAGAAGGCCGAGTCGACCCTTGGTCGCTACAACGTCGCGCCGACCCAGGAGGTGCTGACGGTCCGCTCCTCGCCCGACCCCGAAGAGGCGGCCCGCGGCGAGCGCGAGGCGCGGGCGATGCGCTGGGGCCTGGTGCCGCGCTGGGCCAAGGACCTCAAAGTCGGTTACCGGATGATCAACGCCAAGGCCGAGAACCTGCAGACGAGCCGCGCCTACTCTCCGCTGGTCGGCAAGTACCGCCACCGCTGCCTGATCGTCGCCGACGGCTTCTACGAGTGGATGAAGGCGGAGGACCCCAAGCAGCCGCGCCAGCCCTGGCGCTTCACCGTCGACGGCGGCGAGCCCTTCGCCTTCGCCGGGCTCTGCACGCGCAAGGAGTGGCAGGACGCCGAGGACCGGGGCTTCGACGACGGCTGGCTCTACAGCTGCACGATCGTCACCACCACGCCCAACGACGTCGTCGCCAAGGTCCACGACCGGATGCCGGCGATCCTGCCCAGCCCCGAGGCCGAGGCCGCCTGGCTGCGGCCGGACCTCGCGCTCGAGGACGCCGTCGCGATCTGCGGCCCGCTCGACGCCGCCCGGATGGACGGTGCTCCCGCCAACCCGAAGCTGAACAAGGTCGGCAAGGGCAGCGAGGGCCCGGAGCTGCTGATCGCCCCGCAGGGCTAGGCTCGGCCGCGCCTATTCGGCTTCGGCTTCTTCGCGCAGTTCGCGGTTGATCTCTTCGGCTTCTTCGTCGATCGGCGGCGGGACGTTGCGCAGCCCCCCGGCGGTGCGCGCCGTCGCCTTGCCCGCGCTCGTGGTCAGCGTGCAGGCGACCTTCGCGCCCGGCGGCCTGGTCGTCCGCCAGACCGTGTCGAAGGGCAGCACGAGGTCTTCCTTCGGCTTGCCGGCGGGCAGGAAGAATTCGAAGTGCTCGACGCCCTCTTCGAAGGTCGGCCATTCGAGCTTGACGCCCTTTTCGTTGCTGAAGTGTTCGGGCAGGTCGTCGAGTTCGACCACCGCGAGTTCGAGCCCGTGCGAGCTGAAGTCGAGCAGGATCACTTCCGGCACTTCCTGGGTGTAGAGGCCGGTGCTCGAGCGCGGGTAGGTGGCGCGCAGGCCACCGCGGGTTTGGGCGATTTCCGCCGGCCCGTTGCCGCTCACCGAGCAGAGGATGCGGCCGCTGCCCACCGGGGAGCCGGAGTCGATTCGCAGCCGCGAGGAGACCCGGAAGAGCGAGTAGCCGCTGACGTTGGTGCCGGTCGTGCTGATCGAGCCTTCGACCAGCTGCATCGCGCCGCCCCCGGGCAGCTGCACCAGCTTGGAATCGGGCATCGCGGCCTTCTTGACCCATTCGAGCTGAGCCGCTTCGCCACCCGCCTTGTCGGTCGAGAGCAGCGCCGCAGCCACGGTCGCCACCAGCCCGACCGCGATCACGATCAGCGCCCCGCGCGGCGGTGGGATCCTCCTCAGGTCGGGCATCGACCGCGACAGTATTGGACGCGGAAGGCGGAAGCGCCGCTGCGTCGGAGGACGCGCCCGACAGGATTCGAACCTGTGACCTCTGCCTCCGGAGGGCAGCGCTCTATCCAGCTGAGCTACGGGCGCTCGCCAGGCAGTCTAGGACGTGCCGTACTTTATGTACCTATACGGGCCGCTAAGTAGCGGCACGTCCCCGTGGCGGGCAGGGAGGTTGGCCTAAGCTCGCAGGCTCGCATGGATCTCTCCGTGATCTTCCTTGGCACCGGCGGGTCGGTGCCCTCGGCGCGGCGCTCGACCGCGAGCCTGCTCGTCGTGCGCGGCGGCAAGCGGATCATGTTCGACTGCGGGGAAGGGACGCAGCGCCAGCTGCAGCGCTCGCTGGGGTTGACCCAGGTCGACGAGATCTACCTGACCCACTTCCACGCCGACCACATGCTCGGCCTGCCGGGGCTGCTCAAGACCTATGACCTGACCGGGCGCGAGGAGCCGCTGACGATCTACGGGCCGCGCGGCCTGCTCGACCTCTTCAAGACACTTGGCCGGCTGGTCGGGCGGACCGGCTACGACCTGCACCTGGTCGAACTCGGCCCCGGCGACGCCGTCTCCCACGAAGGCGCCGAGGTGCGCCCCTTCGCGGTCGAGCACAGCGTGCGCGCCAACGGCTACGCGCTGATCGAGGAGGAGCGGCCGGGCCGCTTCGACCCGCAGGCCGCCAAGCGACTCGGCGTCGCCGAAGGCCCCGACTTCGCCAACCTCCAGCGGGGCGAGACGGTGGACGGCAACGAGGGCCCGGTGCGGCCCGACGAGGTGATGGGGGAGACGCGCCCGGGCCGCACGATCGCGATCACCGGCGACACGGCTCCTTGCCACGCGACCGTCTCCGCCGCCGCCGACGCCGACCTGCTGATCCACGACGCGAGCTTCTCCGAGGAGGAGGCCCAGCGCGCCGCCGACACCGGTCACTCAACCGTCGGCCAGGCCGCCGCGGTCGCCCGCGAGGCCCACGTCAAGCTGCTCGCCCTCGTCCACATCTCCTCCCGCTACCACGTCGGCAGCGTCCTCGACGACGCTCGCGAGGTCTTCGAGTCGGCCGTCGCCCCACGCGATTTCGACATCATCGAGATCCCCTTCCCGGAGCGCGGCGAGCCGTTCCTCGTCCCCAACGGCGCCCGCGAGCGGCAAGAGGCGGACGATGCGGCGAACGGGGCCTGAGGTCGCCGCCCTCGCTGCTACGCTGAAGCCGTCCTTTAACCAGGGTCCCGAGAGGCCCAGAAGGAGCAGATGTCAGCGGTGAACGAGAAGGTCGTGCTCGAGCACGACGATCTGGCGCGAACGCTGAGGCGGATCGCGCATGAGATCGCGGAGAAGAACCCGGAGCCCGAGGCTCTTGCGATCGTTGGCATCCACACCCGCGGCGCCCTGCTCGCGCGGCGCCTCCACGCCCTGCTCGGCGAGCTGACCGGGGTCGAGCTGCCGATCGGCGACCTCGACATCTCCTTCTACCGCGACGACGTCGGCGCCAAGGCGCCTGGCGACCAGCCGGTGGTGCACTCCTCGCACATCGACTTCGACCTCGCCGGCCGCACGGTCGTGCTCGTCGACGACGTGCTCTTCACCGGCCGCACGGTGCGCGCCGCAATCGACGCGCTCTTCGACTACGGGCGGCCGCAGCGGGTGCAGCTGGCGGTGCTCTGCGACCGCGGGCATCGCGAGCTGCCGATCCGTCCCGACTACGTCGGCAAGAACCTGCCCACCGCCCGCGAGGAGCGGGTCAACGTGCGGCTCACCGAGCAGGACGGCGCCGACGAGGTGACGATCTCCGAGCCGGTGGGGGCAACGGCATGAGGCACCTGCTCTCCATAGGCGACCTCACGAAAGCCGAGATCGAGGCGATCCTCGACCGGGCCGAGAGCTTCGCCGAGGTCGGCCGCCGCGACATCAAGAAGGTGCCGACCCTGCGCGGCCGCACCGTCGTCACCCTCTTCTACGAGTCGAGCACCCGCACCAGCTCCTCCTTCGAGCTCGCCGCCAAGCGCCTCTCCGCCGACCTCGTCTCGGTCAAGGCGGCGGGCTCCTCGGTCGACAAGGGCGAGTCGCTGAAGGACACCGTCGCCACCCTCTCCGCCTACGACCCCGCGGCGATCGTCCTCCGTCATCCCTACGCCGGGGCCGCCCAGTTGGTCGCCGAGTGGGCCGACGCGGCCGTCGTCAACGCCGGCGACGGCAAGCACGAGCACCCCAGCCAGGCGCTGCTCGACGTCTACACCCTGCGCCGCCGGCTCGGCTCGCTGGAGGGCAAGCGGATCTGGATCGTCGGCGACGTCCTGCACAGCCGCGTCGCTCGCTCCAACCTGATCGCCTTCCGCCAGATGGGCGCCGAGCTGACCGTCTGCGGCCCGCCGGCGCTGATCCCGCGCGGCCTCGAGCAGCTCGGCTGCGCGGTCGAGCACTCGCTCGAGCGGCTCGGCGAGGCGGAGGTGATCTACGCCCTGCGCCTCCAGCACGAGCGGATGAGCGAGAGCTTCGTCCCCTCGCTGCGCGAGTACGCCGCCCACTTCCAGATCGACGGCCGCCGGCTCGGCCGGCGCCAGCTGCTGATGCATCCCGGCCCGGTCAACCGCGGGGTCGAGCTCTCCGGCGAGGTGATCGACTCGCCCCAGTCGCTGATCGCCGAGCAGGTTGCCTCGGGCCTGGTCGTGCGCATGGCGATTCTCTACGAGCTGCTCGCCTCGCGTGACTCCGAGCCGGCGCCCGCCGCCGGCAACGGCCGCCACCCAACCCCGATCGGGCAGCCCGCGTGAGCGAGACCCGCCTGCAGATGCGCGCCGGGGAGAGCGCGAACGTCATCCTGCGCGACGCGACGGTGCTCGACCCGGTGGCCGGGATCGACGCCCCGCACGACGTCGTCGTCCGCGACGGCCGGATCGCCGAGCTCGCCGCGCCCGGGGCCGCCTCGGCCGACGGCCTCGAGGAGATCGACGCCGCCGGGCTGCACGCCTTCCCCGCCTTCTTCGACCCGCACGTGCACCTGCGCGTGCCCGGCCAGGAGCACAAGGAGGACATCGAGACGGGATCGCGCTCGGCCGCGGCCGGCGGCTACTGCGGCGTGCTGGCGATGGCGAACACCGATCCGCCCGTCTCAACCCCCGCGGATGTGGAGGCGCTGCTCGCCGACGCCCGCGCCTCGGCCTCGGTCCGCACCGGCTTCCTCGCCACCGTCACCGCCGGCATGCCGGGGGAGGGGCTGACCGAGATGGCCGCCCTGCGCGACGCCGGCGCCGCCGGCTTCAGCGACGACGGCCTGCCGCTGCGCAGCGCCCGCGTCCTCCGCCGTGCGCTCCAGTACCAGCGCCTCTGCGGCGGCACGATCGCCCTGCACGAGGAGGACCCCGAGCTCTCCGGTGCGGGCGTCATGCACGAGGGGCCGGTCTCCGCCGCGCTCGGCCTCGAGGGCGTCCCCTCGATTTCGGAGTCGACGACGATCGCCCGCGACGCGGCGATCGCCGGCTATGAGGGCGGCCGCATCCACGTCCAGCACCTCTCGGCCGCCGAGTCGGTGGAGGCGGTCCGGGCGGCGAAGGCGGCGGGCGTGCAGATCACCTGCGAGGCCTCGCCCCACCATCTCTGCCTCACCGACGAGGCCGTCCGCAGCCTCGATCCGCGCCGCCACAAGATGAACCCGCCGCTGCGCTCCGAGGCCGACCGCCAGGCGCTGATCGCCGGGCTGCTCGACGGCACGATCGACTGCGTCGCCACCGACCACGCCCCGCACGCCGCCGAGGAAAAGGAGGTTCCCTTCGAGCAGGCGGCGATGGGGGTCACCGGTCTGGAGACCGCCTTCGCCGCCCTGCACACGCACCTCGTCCTGCCCGGCACGATCGAGCTCGGCCTGCTGGTCGAGAAGCTGAGCGCCGGCGCCGAGCCGTTCGGCGTCGAGCGCCCCTCGCTCGCGGTGGGCAGCGAGGCCAACATCGCCCTCTGCGACCTCGCCGCCGCCTGGACGGTCGGCGAGGACGGCTACGAGAGCCGCTCCTCCAACTCCTGGTGCGCCGGCGAGCAGCTCACCGGCCGCGTCCAAATGACCCTCGTCGGCGGCCAAATCGCCTACCGCCTCCGCTCCTTCTCCATGGGGGTAGCCGCATGAACGCGCTTCCGGTGCGCTTTATGCCGGCCATGACCACAAAAGGCGCACCGGAACCGTGAGCGACGGCTACCTGCTGCTGGAGGATGGGGCTCGCTTCGATGGGGTGGGTTGCGCTGCCGGGGGGGCCGTGACAGGGGAGGTGGTCTTCAACACGGCTATGACCGGGTACCAGGAGTCGGTCACCGACCCCTCCTACGCCGGCCAGATCATCGTCTTCACCTACCCGCTGATCGGCAACTACGGCGTCTCCGCCGCGGCGATGGAGTCTGACGGCGCCCACGCGCGCGGAGTCGTCATGCGCGACCCGAAGAACGGCGAGGACGTCGCCACGGCCGAGGGCGGCTGGCTCGACTGGCTCGCCGACTGCGGGGTGCCGGGGATCGGCGGCGTCGACACCCGGGCGATCGTCCGTCACATCCGCGACCGCGGCGCGATGCGCGGCGGGATCTTCCCGGCCGAGACGCCCGAGGCCGAAGCCCGCGCACGGGTCTCCGCCGAGCCCTCGATGGACGGTGCCGACCTGGCCCGCACCGTGACGCCGGCCGAGCCGGTCCGCTTCGACGGCG
>Ga0075322_1000069_pt1 | contig 10369 bp, 8 predicted proteins | sample MayberryNW_Catta_FD_120086 | JGI IMG/M metagenome (GOLD analysis project Ga0075322, IMG submission 120086) | Natural and restored wetland microbial communities from the San Francisco Bay, California, USA, that impact long-term carbon... | ecosystem: Environmental > Terrestrial > Soil > Wetlands ... | reverse complement strand
GGACCGGCACGGCGTCCTCCCACGCCGAGAGGATCATCGGGGCGTTGAACATGATGAGGTTGTTCGGGTTGTTGATTTCGTGGGCGACGCCGGAGACGATCGTACCGAGGGAGGTCATCCGGTTCGCGTGGATGAGTTGCGCCTGCTGGAGCTTCGCCTCCTCCTCCATCCGGACGCGGACCGTGATGTCCCGGAAGGAGGCGTAGACCATCTCCTCGTTCTCGGTCCGGACCGAATTCGCCCGGATCGACACCACGATGCGCGCCCCGTCCCTCCGGAGGTGGCGCGCGCTGTCGATGGAGATGCCGACCCCCGGGCGGACCGCGGCGATGTCCGCCTGCAAACCGTGCAGGTCCGGCGACGGCACGAACAGGGAAACGCCCCCCCGCCGAAGCTCCTGCCGGTCGTACCCGTACAGGTTCGCGGCGGCGGGATTCGCGTCGAGGATCTCGGACGTCCCCTGGCGGAAAAGGAACAGCGGCTCCTCGTTCTGCTCGAAGAGCTGTCTGAACTTCTCCTGCGCCGCCCTGTAGTTCGCCTCGCTCCGGTGAAGCTCCTCCTCCGCCTTCTTTCGGGCGGTGATGTCCTCCCGCACCCACAGAAAGTTCGTGACCTCTCCCTCCGCCGTCCGGATCGGCGTCATCGTCGTGGACTCCCAGTACGCCTCGCCGCCGTTCCGGAGGCATTCGAACTCGCCGTGCCACGCCTTCCCCGCGCAGACGGCCGACCGCATCTCCTCCAGGCGGGTCCCGGAGATCAGGCACGGGTGGGGCATCTTCCCCCCGATGGCTTCCTTCACGGTGCAACCGGCCATCGAGGCGTACCTCTGGTTCGAGTACTCGACGTTCCCGCCGAGGTCGGTGATGACGATGGCGGAGGGGCTCTGCTCCACGGCGAGCAGGAGCTTGCGCACCTTGAGATCCTCGATCTTCTTCCGCTCGGTGATGTCCACGAACGAGGCGACCACGCCGACCATGGAGCCCGAGGCGTCGAGCAGCGGCGCGGCGTTTTCGGAGAGATACACCCGGGACCCGTTCGCGTGCCGGGCGGCGAACTGCGCGTCGTGCACCGGCATCCCGGTGGCCCGGACCCTCGCCACGGGACTCTCCCCCGACAGGATCGGGTTCTCGCCGACGTCGGTCAGATCCCACACCGGGTCGTCGTACCGTCGCCCGACGATCCGCTCCCGGTCGACCCCGAGGGTCCGGCACGCCATGTGGTTCGCGAAGGAGATCCTCCCCTGCGCGTCGAACACGACGACCCCGCTGGCGTTCGTTTCGAGGATCCGCGCGAGCCGGTCCTCGCTTTCCCGGAGGGCCGACTCCTTCGCCCCCAGGGCCCGCACGCCGCGCCGGACGATCAGGTAGATGATGTACGCCGTGCAGACGATGTAGACGACGTCGTCGACGTACGGCGGGAAATTCGGATGGATGTACCGGTCCGTCAGGGCGAGAACGAGGATGGCGCACACCACGTACACGGCGGCCACCTTCTGGGGGAAACGATTCTCGCCCAGCCACCCGTTCCACGGATTCTTCAGCCGGGATCGCCATCTACCCATGCGGGCCACGGTCACCTCCCCTTCCCCTTTCCCTTTCCCATCCATCGCGATCCGAATCGAACCTCGCCGGGAAGCGCGCGGGGGGACGCCTCCCTCCGGATCGCGACCCTCCCGGCGCGGTCGCCGCCCTCCGCGCCGCTCCCTATTTCGGAAGTCCCTCCTTCTTCCAGCGGATCCCCTCCGTTTCCCCCATCCGTCCCTTCAGTTGCCGCACCCGGTCCTCGAAGTCGTGGCTGAGCTGGACCCCCTCCTCGACGCTCCGGATCACCCTCGGGGTGATGAAGATCAGCAGCTCGGTCCTGTTCACGGTGTCGTCCCGGGAGCCGAAGAACCACCCGAAGATCGGGATCTTGTAGAACCACGGAAGCCCGGTGCGGCTCAGGGACTTGCGCTCCTTCACCAGCCCCCCGAGGACGATGCTCTGGTCCTGCGAGGCCACCAGGTTCGTGGAGATGCTCCGCTTGAAGAAGGTCGGGTTCGTGCCGGAGGAGGTCGTGCTGACCTCGCTCACCTCCTGCTCGATCTCCAGCGTGACCAGGCCGGAATCGTTGATGTACGGCGTGAAGGAGAGGATGACCCCCACGTCCCGGTACTCCACGGTGGTGGTCGTCACGGGCGGGTTCGTGTTGCTTTGCAGCGTGGAATTCACCACGGGGACCTGGTCCGCGACGTTGATCCGCGCCTTCTTCCCGTTCGTCGCGATGACGCTCGGGGAAGAGAGGACCGACGCCTTGCCGTCCTGTGCCAGGGACCGGAACGCGGCGGTCAGCCTCCCCGTCTTCTCGACGAGGTAGCTGAAGTTGTTCACCGCGTTCCCCGGATCCAGGGTGGCGGTCCCCTTGTAGCCGCCCCCCGGCCCGAACGTGTTGTTGAACGTCCAGTCGATCCCGAGCTTCAGCGAGTCGTCGAGGGTCACCTCCCCCACCAGGACCTCGAGCAGCACCTGCTGCGGGTACACGTCGATCGTCTTCAGGTTCTCGAGGATGTCCGCGTATTCCGACATGCTCGCCCGGATGATCAGCGAGTTCGTCGGCTCGTCGGGGATGAGGTCGAACCCTTCCCCTTCCCTCCCGTCCTTCGCGGAGGCGGAATGGGACGCGGGGGAGGACGCGGGGGAGGACGGCGGCGCGGGCGATCGCGGCGCGGCCGCGTTCATGGACGACCCCGAAGGCTGCGAAACCGCCGGCTTGAACTCCGTCGTGCGATCGGTTCCGACGGAAGCGGTCCGTTTCGGGTAGAGCTTTTCGAGTACGGCGGCGATGTCCTTCACTTTCCCGTAGTGCACCCGGTACCGATGGATCGAGCGGGAGGCCCCGGACCCTTCCCGGTCCAGTTCCCCGACCCACTTCTCCACGTCTTCCATGGTCTTCGGCGACGCGCTGACCACCAGCAGGGCGTTCAGCCGCGGGATCGGAACGAAGTTGATCCCGGACGGCTTCGACCCGCGGGCGGAGAAGTCGAGGGCGCCGAAGATGTTGTCGAGATTCTTGGCCATCTCCTCCGGATCGAGATATTTCAGCTGGAAGAGCTTCATCCCCGCCGCGCGGAACACCTCGGAGTCGAACAGTTCCACGAGGCGCGCCGTCTTCTCGAGATTCGCGGCCGTGTCGGTCACCAGGAGGATGTTCGCCCGGGCCACCTCGACCGCTTCGCCGCCCGCCGACAGGAACGGCTTGATCACCTTGGCCATCTCCGCGACGGCGATGTACTGCAGCGGGAACGCCCGCATGATCACCTGGTTGGAGGAGGTCTTCGCCCCGTTGTCCCCGGGAAACGTCGGTACGAGCGGCTCCATCTTGGCCTCGCCCATCGGGACGATGTGGTATGTCTCGCCCTCCTTGACCGCGGTGGCGCCGTTGATGCGCAGGATGGCGAACAGCAGGTCGAGCGCCCCGTCCTTGCGCACCACGCCCTGCGTGTGCACGTTCACCACGCCACGGACGCGCGGGTCGATCAGGTAGTTGATCCCCGCGGTACGCGCCAGCGTGTGGATCACTTCGTAGATGTCGGCGTTGTTGAACTTGACGAAGAACCCGGGGCCGGCCGCGGGGGCCGGAGGGGGGACGCGCGCCGCGGGAACGGCGGCGGGTTGCCTCCGGAACGGGGACACCGCGGGTGGCGGGGCGGGCGCGGCCGGGGACCCGAACGGGGAGACGGCTCCTCCCGGAGCCTGAACCGCCTGCCCGGGGGGAACCGGCGAGACGGGAGGCGGCGGCGCCGGGGCCGCCGCGGCCGGGAACGCCGGGGCCGGAAACACGGGGGATGGAATCGACGGCGGCGCGGGAGGCGGCATGGCGGGCATCGGCGGCGCGGGAGTCGGCATGGCGGGCTCCGGCGGCGCGGGAGGCGGCATGGCGGGCTCCGGCGCCGTGGAGGGAACCGGAACGGCGGATTCCGCTCCACCGGCCGCCGGGGCGGCGGAGGAAGCCGGGGCCGCCATCTCCGCAGGGGCCACCGGTGCCGGCGCCTCTTCGGCGACGCAGAGGTTCGCCGCGAACAGCGCGGCGGCGCAGATCGTCCAGCCGATGCGTTTCATCCGTTTTCTCCCCGTTCCATCGTGGAGTGCGTTCATCGCCTTCCCGGAGCGTACCGCGGGGACAGCCCCGGCGGCGGCCGGTACGGCGGATTGTAGGCCGGGGCGACGGTTCGCGGCCGGGCCGCCGGCGGCGACGGTGCGGGCAAGGGGGCCGTCCCCGGACGCGCACCGGACTCGGCCGCCTTCGCGGAGGCGGGCGTACCGGGTCCGGCCGCCGGAGACGCGGCCCCGCGACGGGTCGCCTCGGTCCGGACCGCGCCCGACGCGGTGGGCGCTCCGGCGTAGAGCGGCAGAAGGAATTCCCGGCCGTCCGCCGTCAGGCGCAACCCGTCCATCCCGACCTCCTTCACCGTGAAGCCGGGCAAGGCATCCCCCGCTTTCAGTTCCCAGCGGTCCGTCTTGTTCCCGGTCTTCTCCGTCACGACGCCCACCGGTTCCTCCCCGAACCCGAGGACCCCGAGAAGCGTGAACCGTGAGAGCTCCGTTTCGTAGTTCCGCGCGGCGGCCGGCGAAGCCGACAGCTCCCGGAACGGCTGCCGGTCCGCCCGGAAGAGCGGGCGCGCCGCGATCACCGCCACCGCCGGCGTCGGGTCGGGGGCGGGCGGCGGGTCGGCCGCGGAGCCGCCGGGCAGCCAGGCCCCCGCCGGGGCCGCCGTCGTGTTTCCCCGCCCGCCGGGCGTCCCCTGCAGCGCCTGCCGCGTCTCCCATCCGAAAAAGAGCGCCAGCACGGCGAGGGCGAGGGTGGCGAGGACCGGCCGTTTCACTCCACCCCACCTCCCGTGGCCTTCTCGTCCATCGGCGCCGCGGAGAGGCCGGCCACCACCATCGAGACGGCGACCGTCTCCTTCCGCTGCACCTGCCCCACATAGTAGGCACCCGTGCTCGCGGAAAGTTTCCGGACACGGAGGATCTTCGGCTGGCGCGAGAGATCGGCCAGCAGGTGGCCGAGCCCTTCCGTCGTGGTCTGGATCTCCATCTGCACCGCCACCTCGGTGTACGGCCCCTTCTTGACGGAGGGCAGCGCCCGGATCGACGTCACCCGCGTATCGTCCCGCTGCGTGAGCGGCTTCAGGAGCCCCTGGAGGAACACCCCCGCGGCCGACGGGGTCTCCCCCACCAACAGGGTCTCCTCCCAATTCTCCATCCGCTGGACCTGGTCGAACAGTTCCTCGTCGATCCGGTCCTGCCCCTGGCGAAACGCTTCGTACCGCGCGATCACCGCGCGGCGCGCGGGAATCGCGGCCCGGGTCCTCGCGTATTCCGCACGCGCCGGCATCACCACCCACCGCGCGGCGGCGAAGGCGACAACTGCCAGGAGGGACGCCGCCAACAGCGCCTTCTCCCGCCAGGAAAGCGCGGAAATGCGCGCGAGGAAGGCGCCCGATGCGCTCATCGCGCCGCTCCCCCCGGGGGGGAAGGCGAAGCGGGCGGCGGGACGAACTCCCCGCGGATCTTGAACCGCTCGATATTGTCCGCCTGCCGGGTGATCGGCGCACCGAACTCCACGGACCGGAACCGGCCATCCCGCGTGAGTGCGGGGAAGATCTCGCTGGCCGACGGGGAAAGCCCCTCGATGTCCACCTTCCTCCCCTCCAGCCGGAAGGCGAGGAGCCACGTGCCGTTCGGGAGCCGTTCCGTCAACTCCCGCAGGATCTGGAGCGCCTCCCCGGACGCCGACGCCTCCGCGCGCAGCGCGGCGATCCGTTCCTGGGCGTCGTCGAGATCCGCGAGGGTCTCCTCGTACCGCTCCGCCGAGGGGCGCAGCGCGACGATCCGGGCCTCGAGGGTCGCAAGGTCCGTTTTCGCCTTCCAGGCGACGGCGGAAGGCCACGCGATCCCGAGGGCGAGGGCGGCGGCGGCCGCGGTTCCCAGAAAGGCCCGGGAGGTCCGGGAATCGGACCCGTCCCGCGGCGGGGAGCGCAGGTCCATCCGCCCCTCCCCGATCGCGGCGCCGAACGCGCCGAGCAGGGCGAACGGATCCGGCGCCGTGCCGCGCTCCCCCGCGCCGGACAACGCGGATACCGCCGTGCGGTCGAACGCCCCGCGGACCCGGAACACGACGCCGGCCTCGTCGATCTCCTTCCCTTCCTGCCCGTACCATCCCGGAGGCGCGTACAGGTCGACGGGGCCGTCGCCGGCGGAGGACGGCGGGTCGAGAAACCCGGCGCGCGCCAGCGAAAGCGCTTCCCCGGCCGGCGATCCCGGCGGACAGGGACCGGAGGCGGAGAAGAACGGCTCCCCCGAGGCGAGCAGGGTGCACTCCACCGCGGCGCCCGCCGCGCGGAGCACGGCCGCCGTGCGGCCGGGTTCGACGGACGGACCTCCCGGGCCCGCCAGCGCGGCGCCGACCGCCCACGCCGCGGGGACCGCGGCGAACATCGAAAGGCCCGCCCGGGTGACGATCTCCTCCCATCGCTCGATATCCCCGGAAGGGGCCGCCACGACGACCAGGGCGGTCCTTCCGCCGGCGGAAGGACCGGCGATCCGCCGGAACCCGTAGCGCAGATCCGCGGGCGGCACGGGGAACAGGCGCTCCAGTTCCATCCCCACGGCGTCCCGCAGGTCCCTTTCCTTCATCGGGGGGAAGGTCGCACGGGCCAGGTACACCCGCTCCGCGGGAAGGACCAGCGCCGCCCCGGCGCCGACCAGGCCGTTGCGTGCGACGAACTCGCCGAGGACCCCCTCGATCTCCTCGAGGCGGACGATCTCCTTCGCGGTCCTCGGTTCCTGCAGCATGGGGGGAGCGGCGAGGGATGCGCCACCGATCCCGCGACGAACGGCGACGATCGCCAGACGTCCGCCGGACGGGTCGATCCCGATCATGGTGCGATACCGCTTCAACCGCCCTCCTCCCTAGGCGCCTTGTCGAGCCACCCGAGCATCTTAACCCCTTTTTCCCCGGAACCCGAAACTTCCACCAGGCACCGCACGACGCGGGTCACGTCGCTTCCCGCTCTCCCGGCGGCGATGATCGTGTAGACGCTCGACGAGGATCCTCCGGAGAGGAGAGACAGCCCCTGCGCGGTCAGCAGGCCCTCTCCCACCATCGGCGCGAGGTCCGCGGCGGAGATCGGCGGGTCCTCCCGGCGGCCCGCCACGATCCGGTCCACCGCCCCGGCCGATACCCCCGGAAGGGACCGCAGGACGATCTCGGGCGCGCGCAGGAAGTTCAGCCGCGGGGAATTCCCGTGCACCGTGAATACCCTCGAGAGGAACGCCTCGTAGTATTCCCTCGTCACCCCCTTCACGTACATCAGCTCTCCGACCCCCCGGATCTTTCCGTTGCGCGGCGTGATCGGCTCGGTCATCCGCCCGTACTCCGCGCGTTCCGCACCGCGGGGCCGGGGGGTGTCATCCTCGTCCCTCCAGTCGAGAATCGCGTCCCGCACCCCCTCCGCCTCCTCTTCCGGAAGCCCCCCCTTCTTCAGGATCTCGAGAAGAACCTCCTCGCTGACGAGGTTCACGTCCACTTTACCGCTCTCGCTCTCGATCCGGACCTCGTACGACGCGTCGTCGTCCTCCCCGGCGATCGTCGCCGCCAGCACGTTGTCCGCGGACCGGGAGGCAAGGAGCGCGACGGCCCGGCTCACCCCCGTCCGCGCCTGGAACCATGCGCGCATCCCATCGATCCCGTTGCGCGCCGCCATCGCCTCCGTCCGCATCGACCACGAGAAGCCGAGAGCCAGCGTCCCGAGCAGAACCAGCGCCCACAGGACGAGCAACAGCGCGACGCCCCGGTCGGAGGGCCTGCCCCCCTTCATTCCCCGGTCCCTCCCCCCGCGGGAACGGGAACGACGAACGCGGTCTTCCGCGGGCCCGACGGGGACGGAACGAGGAATTCGACACGCACGGCCGCGGGAAGACGGCCCGTCTCCTCCAGATCCCACGCGGGGAGCCATTCCCACGTCCCTTCCTTCGTCGGGCCCGGCGAGTAGGAGAACGCGAGCTCCACCGCGCCCGGGACGAGAGTCACGGATTTCTCCTTTCCCTCCCACCCTTCCGCCCCCTCGGCCCGGAACGGGGACGCCGTCGCGACGGCGATCCCGCTCCCCTCGCCGGCCGGCCGCTCGAAAAACGAGAGCAGGCGCAGCCCGCCGCCATCGAGCGCCGACGGCGCCCCGGCGGTAAGGAACCGTACGCGCTTCTCCTCCCCCGCGAAGTACGCGATCGTATTATCGCCCACGGGGATCGGCAGCGGGTCCGCCGACATGAACGCGCGCTCGAAGATCCCCACGGCGGCGCGCAGCCTCGCGGCGTCCCGGGTCACGGCCTCCCCCCGCTCGATCGACCCGGTGGCGAGGCGGATCCCCGCCGCCACGCTGCCCGCGATCATCGCGAGGATCGCGAGGGCGATGACGAGTTCGAGGAGCGTGAACCCCCGCCGGGCGTCACGCTCCCGCATCGGGCTTCCTCCATCTCCACCGCTCTGCCACGATCTCCATCGCACGCTCGGCCCCGCCGTCGTTCCACGTCACCGTGACCCGGTACCGGATCTCGTCGTACGGTTTCTCCTCCTCGGGAGGCACGAACGAGGTCGTAAGCTTCCACCGGTATCCGTCGCCGAAGGCGCCCTGCTCCACCCCTTCGGCCGGGTCGGGCGCGAGCAGCGCCTCCTCCATCCGCTGGCGGGCGTAGATCGCCGCGGCGGAGGCGTCCCTCGCCCCGCCCGAAAGGCGCAACGCTCCGGTGAAAAGCCGGGAGATCGCCACGATCCCCGCCGCGAAGAGGGCCATCGCGACGATCACCTCGAGAAGCGTGAACCCCCTTTCCCCCCGTCGCGGGGCGGTCATATTCCCGCCTCCGACAACCCCGTGAGCGGATCCACCGTCACGCGCAGCGTTCCGCCGTCCTTCGCCGTCACGGAAATCTCCGCCGCCTCGCCGCCTCCGTCGGGAAAGAACCGGACCCGGACGTTCCCCCGGTCCCGGCGGTCCCCCCCGGGGAGAACGGCCTCGAGGCGGATCGATTCCGGCAGGAGCCGCGCCGCCTCGTTATCGACGCCGAACCCCCCCTGCGAGAGATCGAACACGGCGGAACGCTCCCGCGCGGAAGCGACGGCCAGCGCGCGCGCCCGGGCGAAGGTCGACCGCACGTCGGAGGCGGCGGTCCGCAGCCGCGCCGATTCGACGGTCCGGGAGAAGGAAGGGGCGACCAGCGCCGCGAGCCCGGCGAGGATCGCCAGCACGACGATCAGCTCGACGAGCGTGAACCCTTCGCCGCGCATCAAAACGGAACCTCGGTGAGGCGGAAGATGGCGAGGAACATCTCGAAGACGATGAACCCCACCAGCAGCCCCATCGCGAGGATCACCACCGGTTCGAGGACCGTGAGGAAGTTCTTGAGGCTTCGGCGCGCCCGGTCCTCGTAGGTGTCGGCCACGGACGCGAGCATCTCCTCTAGCCGCCCCGTCTCCTCCCCCACGGCGATCATCTGGAGCGCGAGCTCCGGGAACGGCGTCGTCTCCCCGAGCGCGCGGGCGACCTTGGCTCCTCCCTGGACCTTCACGCGCGCGGCCTCCATCCCCTCCCGGATCGCGGAATTCCCGCTCACCTCCCTCGCGATGACGAAGGCGGGGAGGATCGGCACGCCGCCGGAAAGGAGCGACGAGAGGGACCGCATCACGCGGGACGTCTCCATCGCCGCCACCGTCTCCCCGACGAGAGGCCACGTCATCATTCCACGGTCCCAGTCCCGTCGGGCCTCCGGACGCGACAACACCGCGCGGGCGAGCACGAAGAGGACGCCGCCCGCGGCTAGCAGGTAGAGGAAATTCGCCTCGAGAAACGTGCTGAGCGCGAGGAGGAGGCGGGTGGGGAGGGGGAGCAGCACCCCCGAGGAGGCGAACACCCCGGCGAAGCGCGGAACGACGAAGACGACGAGCAGGATCACCGACACGATCGAGGCGGCGAGGAGGATGATCGGATAGAGGAGCGACCCGAGGACGTTGGAGCGGAAATCCCGGGACCGCTCCAGGAAGCGGTACGCCTGGTCGAGCGCCTCCTCGAGCCGCCCGGTCGCCTGCCCCGCCTGGACCATCTGGACGAGAAAGCGGCTGAACGGCGCGCCGGGAGCCTTGCGCATAGCGTCGGAGAGGGACGACCCGGCGCGCACCTCCCGGAGGAGGGAAACGGCCACGGGTCCCATCGGCCCGCCGCGGAACAGGTCGGCCATCATCTCGAGGGCGCGGTCCATCGGAACGCCGGCGGTGAGGAGGGTGCGAAACCCCTGCAGGAATGGAAGCAGCTCCTTCCGCGCCCCGCGCGCGACGGATC
>Ga0075322_1000067_pt1 | contig 10883 bp, 9 predicted proteins | sample MayberryNW_Catta_FD_120086 | JGI IMG/M metagenome (GOLD analysis project Ga0075322, IMG submission 120086) | Natural and restored wetland microbial communities from the San Francisco Bay, California, USA, that impact long-term carbon... | ecosystem: Environmental > Terrestrial > Soil > Wetlands ... | reverse complement strand
TGCGTCGTCATCATGGAGGAGGGCGCGCTGACGCCGGAGCACGCCGAAACGATCATCGGGCGCCGGGACCTGTTCGAGCGTGAGATGAGAACGTTGGTGGTCGAGGGAATCTCCGATGGCAGCATCGTGCGCTGCAATCCGCGGCTGGTCGTGTTCGCGATGCTCGGGGCGGTCAACTGGGTGCTGAAGTGGTTTTCCCCGGACGGAGTGTGGAATGAGAGGCAACTGGCGTTCGCCCTGATCCAGTTCCTGGAGCGGGCCCTTTCGACGCAGCCATCCGAGGCGTTGGTCGAGGATCCTGCGCTGTAGGCGAGGGTACCCTGCATGCGGAATTCAATCATTCGTACGGAGGAGGGACGATGGACTTCAGGCTGACCGACGAGCAGAAAGCGCTCCAGTCGCAGGTGGCGGCGTTCGCGGACAAGGAGGTTGCGCCGCTCGCGGAGAAACTGGACCGCGAGGCGGTCTTCCCCACGGACCTGTTCCGCAAGGTCGGCGCGCTGGGGATAACGCGGATACCCTTCGAGGAGGAATGGGGCGGCATGGGACTCGGGACCTTCGAGATGGTCCTGGCGCTCGAGCAGCTGGCGCGGGCGGACCAGTCGCTCGCCGTGACGGCGATGGTCAGCGTCGCCGTCGGCCTCATCGTTTCCCGGTTCGGAACCCGGGAACAGAAAGAGAAGTTCCTGCCGGGAATCGTCAAGGGGGAGACCCTCGGGGCGATCGCAGGAACCGAACCGCAGGCGGGCTCGGACACCCAGGGGTTCAAGACGCGTGCGCATCGCGACGGGAACCTCTGGAAGATCAACGGGAACAAGGAATACATCACCAACGCGGGTACGGACATCTCCTCGTTCGTCCTTACCCTGGCCGTCACGAGCGAACCGGCGGCGGAGCGCAAGATCTTCACCCTGTTCCTTGTGCCCTCGGGAACGCCGGGCTTCACCCCGGGCGCATCGTACAAGAAGATGGGGTGGCGCTCCTCGGACACCCGCCCGCTGTATTTCGACGATTGCACGCTGGGTCCGGAGGCGGTGGTCGGCGAGGTCGGCGGCGGCCGTTTTCTCCTCCATAAGGGGTACCAGCAGGCGCGTGCCTTCCTGTCGGCCTGTTCCCTCGGGCTCGCCCAAGCGTGCCTCGAACACTCGGTGGCGTACGCGAGGGAGCGTCAGGCGTTCGGCGCATCGATCGGCCGTCTGCAGCTTGTGCAGAAGATGGTGACCGACATGGCCGTCCGGATCGAGGCCGCGCGCCTTCTCACGTACCGGGCGTCGAGAAACGCCGACCTGGGGGACGCCGACCTGAAGGACCTCGCCATGGCGAAGCTGTACGCGACGCAGATCGGCAGCGAGTGCGCCGACCTGGCCATCCAGGTGCACGGCGGGTGGGGATTCATGGACGATTGCCCGGTGTCGCGGTACTACCGCGATAATCGCATTTGCACGATCGGCGACGGCAGCAGCCAGATCCAGACCCTGATCATCGCGCGCGCGCTGGGGCTGGATGTCCAGTTCTGACGACCGGCCGTCCGATACGTGCTTTCGGAGAAGGGGGAGGAAATGGATGGAAAGGCGCTGACGCTGAGCTGGCCGGACAAGGGAGTCGCTCTTGCGACCATGACCCGCGCCGGGGAAATGAACACCTTGTCGATGGAACTCCTCGAGGAACTCGAGGAGGCGCTGGACGTATGCCGCGGGGAGCGCGCAACGGCGATGATCATCACGGGATCCGGAAGAGCGTTCTGTTGCGGCGCCCACCTGAAATACTTCGCAGGCGACGGCGTGAAGCCGTTCTCCCCCTTCGAGATCCGGGACAACTACCTGAACCGGATCGCGCTGTTGTTCGACCGCATCGAGGCGGTCCCGTTTCCCGTGATCGCGGCGATCAACGGATTCGCTCTGGGGGGCGGCTGCGAGATGGCCTTGGCGTGCGACTTCCGTATCATGTCGCGCGACGCCCGGATCGGCCTGCCGGAAGTAAAGCTGGGGGCGATTCCCGGGGCGGGAGGCGTCCAGAAACTTCTCCGGTTCGTCGGAAGGGGGAAGGCGCTCGAATGGATCCTGCTGGCGTCCCACCTCACGTCGGACGACGCCGACCGGTACGGGCTGCTGTACGCCGCCGTCGACGCCGACCGGGTTCTGCCCGCCGCGATGGAGCTTGCTGGACGGTTCAAGAAGCTCAGCCCGATGGCGATCGGCCAGAGCAAGGCATCGATCCACGTCTCCGGGGATGTCGACCTCCGGAGTGCCCGCCGTTTCGGGCTTGAGGCGTTGACCTCCCTCATAGGGACTCGGGATTGGGAAGAGGGGATGCGTGCGTTCATCGAGAAAAGGCCCCCCGATTTCGACAAGGAAGGGTGACGGTGGCGGTTGTGGACCTTCATAGCTTCACGGTCTACCACGCGATCCGGCGGAACGCCGCGCTGTACGGGAGCGCTCTTTCCCTGCGGTCCGGGGAGCATCGCATCGGCCATCGTGCGCTTCTCGGGCGGGTCGACGGGCTCGTCCACGGACTGTGGAGGGCGGGAGTGGAATTCGGCGATCGTCTCGCCATCCTGGGGAACAACAGCCCGGAGTACGTGTTCCTGCTTTGCGCGGCCGCCAGGCTCGGGGCGATCGTCGTGCCCATCAACTGGCGTCTCAAGGCGGAGGAGGTGGACCATATCCTCCGGGACGCGGCGCCAAAGGCGCTGTTCGTCGATCCGGAATACCTCCCGATCGCCGTTCCGTTCACGTCGGAGCGCGGTTTCATCGGGAAACGGTACGTTATCGGGGAGCGGGAGGAAGGTTTCGAGCCCATGGCGGCGCTGTCGGACGATCCCGGGGAAGTCACGGCGGGGAAGGAACCCGGGATCGAGGACCCGTACCTGATCGTCTATACCGCGGCGGTGCATGGATCGCCCCGCGGCGCCGTCCTGTCCCACCGGAACGTTCTCGCCTCGAATCTGCAATACGCCTGCTCCCTGGGGTTGACCCGCGGAGACGTCCACATCGCGTTGTTGCCGCTGTTCCATATCGCCGGGCTTGGAATGCTGCTCGCCACGATGCATGCGGGGGGTGCGAATCTGCTGACCCCGAAGTTCGACGTCGACCTCGCCCTGGATTACATCGAGGAGGACAAGGCGACCCACCTGATCGAGTTTCCACCGATCCTCAAAACGCTGCTGGACAAGGCCGACGAGAAGCGGGCCGACTTGTCGAGCCTCCGGTGCGCCGTCGGGCTCGATCAAACGGAAACGGTGAAGCGATTCGAGGATGCGACGGGCGCGACGTATTGGACCGGGTACGGACAGTCCGAGACGACGGGCTTCGTCACCTTTTCTCCCTATTTCGAGAGAGCCGGATCGGCCGGTTCGCCGAACGTCGTGAGCCGGGTCGGGGTCCATGGAGAGGACGGCGCTCTCCTTGAGCCGGGAAAGGTCGGGGAAATCGTGGTTCGGGGCCCGATGGTGTTTTCCGGCTACTGGAACCGGGAGGAGGACAACCGTCGGACGTTCCGCGGGGGGTGGCACCACACGGGCGACATGGGGCATCTCGACGCGGACGGGTACCTGTGGTACGCGGGGCGTGCCCCGGAGAAGGAGCTGATCAAGACCGGCGGCGAGAACGTCTACCCTGCGGAAGTCGAGAAGGCGATCCTCGAGCATCCCAAGGTCGGGCAGGTCGCGGTGATCGGTGTTCCGGATCCCGAGTGGGGCGAGGCGGTGAAGGCGGTCTGCGTACTGTCGGAAGGCGGGGTGGAGGGAGAGGGGATCGCGGGGTTCGTGGCGAACCGGATCGCGGGGGACAAGAAGCCGAGGCACGTCGTTTTCGTCCCGGCTCTTCCGAAAAAGGCGGACGGCTCCGTCGACCGCCAGAAGGTAAAGACACTGTATGGATGACGTTCGCCTTGCGACGTGCGCCCCCCCGGTGGGTGCAACGACGGCCGGAGTTCCCGTTCTGGAGGCGAGGGACCTGCGCCTCTCGTTCGGGAAGATCCAGGCGTTGAGCTCCGTGTCGCTTTCGGTCCTGAATGGGGAGATCCTGTCGGTCATCGGTCCGAACGGGGCGGGAAAAAGCAGCCTGCTGAACTGTCTCTCCAATTTCTACAGCCCCGACTCGGGCCGGATCTTCTTCTTCGGTCAGGACATCACCTCGATGCCCGCCCACAGGCGCGCCGCCGTCGGCATTGCGCGCACGTTCCAGGGGATCCAGACCTACGGGTCGATGACCGTTCGGGAGAACATCCTTTCCGGATTCCACGTAAAAATGAAAACGGGCCTCCTGGACGCGTTCGTTTATTGGCCGAGAGTCCGCCGGGAGGAGAGATTCTTCGCGGACAAGGCGGAGGAGATCATCGAGTTCCTTGAGCTTGAGGAGTTGCGCCACATGCGCATCGGCGAGTTGGGATACGGATTGCGAAAGCGCGTTGACCTGGGAAGGGCCCTTGCGCTCGATCCGAAGGTGCTGATCATGGACGAGCCGATGGCGGGGATGAATGTCGAGGAAAAGGGGGATCTCGCGCGTTTCGTGCTGGATATCAAGGCCGCACGGGGCATCCCCATCGTACTGGTCGAGCACGACATGGAAGTCGTCATGGACATCTCGGATCGGGTGATGGTGATGGAATGGGGGATTTCGATCGTGACGGGGACCCCCGAGACGATCCGCGCGGATCCGAGGGTCATCGCCGCCTACCTCGGCGAGGAAGGGAACGATGAGACCGGTCTCCGGCCTTCCAGGTAGCGATCCGCGGACGGTCGGGGTTCGAAGCATCCCGGCCCTGTTCCGCGATCAATGCGGAGCGCACCCCGACGCCGTTTGCATGCGGGCAAAGTGGCACGGCATCTGGAGACCGTTCACCTTTCGTGAGGTTTGGAAGCGCGTTCGATTCCTCTCCGGCGGATTGGCCGCCATGGGGCTCTCTCGCGGGGACGTTTTGGCGATCGTCAGCGAAAACGTCATGGAAGTCTACCTTCTGGAATATGCCGCGCTCTGTCTCGGGGCGACCGTGACGTGCATGTATCCGGACGTCACGGCGGAGGAGATCTCCTACATCCTCGGGCACTCGGGGGCCGCCGTCCTCGTGGCCGAAGACCAGGAGCAGGTCGACAAGGCCTTGATCGCCGTCGACCGTCTTCCGGGCCTGCGGAGGGTGGTCTACCTTGACGACCGGGGCCTGTGGGACTACAAACACCCGCTCCTGGTCGATTACGACATGCTCCTCGCCACGGGCGAGGACGCGAGCGGTGCGGAGCCGGGCCGGTTCGAGACGGTTCTCGATACGATCCGACAGGATGACCTCGCGGTAATCTGCTACACCTCGGGAACCACGGGCGTCCCCAAGGGGGTCATGCTGACTCACCGGTTCCTGCTCGACAACGCGTATCGCCTTCTCGCCAGTTTCGGAATACGCTCCGGGGCCGATTACCTCTCGTATATTTCTCCGGCCTGGGCGGCGGAGCAGATCACCGGCCTGGCTCTTGGCCTCCTCACGCCGATGGTGATCAACTTTCCGGAGAAGCCGGAAATGGTGCAACATGACTTGAGAGAGCTGGGACCGGAGTTCCTCCTGTTTACCCCCCGGCAATGGGAGATGATGGCCTCGACGGTCCAGGCCAAGATGCTCGATGCGGACCGTGTTCGCCAGCGGATTTACGAATGGGCGATAGGGACCGCTCGCTCTGTTGCGACCTCGAACGGAAACGGAATGAAACGTAAACGTCGTTCGTTACGTCTCGCCATCGCCGAGCGACTCGTCTTCCGCGCCATTCGGGACAACCTTGGCCTTAAGCGGGCGTCCGTCGTCTTGAGCGCGGGATCAGGGTTGTCCGCCGAGATTTTCACCCTCTTCCACCGGTTCGGGGTGCCTTTGAGGAACCTGTACGGGTCGACGGAGATCGGTCTCGTCGCCGCGCACTGGGGGGGGGAGTTCAACCCGGACACCATGGGACGGCTGTTGCTGACCGATCCCACGATCTGCCCTCCCCTCCAGGTACGGGTGGACGGCAACGGGGAGCTTCTCATTTCGGGAGGAAGCGGATTCGCAGGGTATTTCCGCGATGAGGATGCCACGGACAACGTCCGCACCCCGGAGGGGGAGTACCGGACGGGGGACGCCGTCCGGCCCACGGAAGACGGCCAGCTGATCTTCCTGGACCGGATCAAGGATCTCCGTACGTTATCCACGGGGCACTCTTTTCCGCCCCAGTTCATCGAGAACCACCTGAGGGCGTCCCCGTTCATAAAGGATGCCATCATCCTGGGCGACGAACGACGCCAATTCGTCGGGGCGCTCATCAATATCGACGCGGAGATCGTAGGGCATTTCGCGGAAAAACGCGGGCTCGGCTTCGGCACCTTCACCGAGATGAGCCAGCTTCCCGAGGTCCGGGAACGGATCGCGGAGTCGATCCGCAAGACCAACGCGCTCCTTGACAGCGGATCGCGGATAGTCCGGTTCGCAACCTTGCCCAAGGAGCTGGACCCCGACGACTCCGAACTTACGCGGTCCCGGAAACTTCGGAGGGAAACGATCGAATCCCGCTACAAGGACATCATCGAAGCGATCTACGACGGCGCGGGCGAGTGCCACACGAAAGTGATCGTCCAATACGAAGACGGGAAGTCCATCGCGATGAACGCCTGGGTGGCGATCAACGAAATCGAGGCCGAGCATGGTTGATTTTCTGCAGATCGTTCTGAACGGGGTCCTCACGGGATTGGTATACGGGATCGTGGCCATGTCTTTCGTCGTGATCTACCGGGCGTCGAGGATCGTGAACCTTGCCCAGGGGGAGGTTCTTCTGGTTGGTGCCTACTTCTTGTGGACGGCGATCTTCGGTCTCCACCTGCCCCTCGTTCTCGGGTTGGTCGTCGCGCTCGCCGCGTGCATGGGATTCGGCATGATTCTGGAGCGGACGATCTTCCGGCCGCTGATCGGCCAGCCCGCATTCAGCATCGTGATGGCGAGCATCGGACTCATGATCCTCCTGCGGGGCCTCATCCAGGTCGCCTGGGGGGCCCAGGATCGCCAGTTCCCGGGGATACTTCCCGGAGGGGCGTTGCAGGTCGGCGAATTCCTGTTCAACAAGGCGCTGCTGATCGGGGCGGCCGCCACGGTCCTTCTTGTCGAGGCGCTGAACTGGTACTTCCTGCACACCGATTCGGGATTGCGTCTTGCGGCCGTCGCCGAGGACCACGTCACGGCGCTGTCGATGGGGGTGTCCGTCCCCCGAGCCGCCAACATCGCCTGGGTTCTGGGGGTCGGGCTGGCTTCCGTGGCGGCCGTGATCGTCCTGTCCGGGACGATCCTCGGGCTGTCCGTCTCCGCGATCGGATTCCGCGCGCTTCCCGTTGCGCTCCTCGGTGGGCTGGAGTCGGTCCGCGGCGCCCCACTGGCCGGTGTCATCATCGGCGTGGGGGAGGCCCTTGCGTCGGAATATCTCGATCCCCTGACGAACGGAGCGATGTCCCAGGTGTTCCCGTTCCTCATCATGATCGGTGTTCTCCTGATCCGGCCGCAGGGACTCTTCGGCTGGAAGATCATCGAGAGGGTGTGAAGATGCTGCCTTCGGGAGTCTATTTCGAATCATTCGACCGGGAGGGCCGCTACCTGCGGACGAAGCCCCAGATCGCCTGTTTCGTGGGTCTCCTGGTCCTGCTTGCGGGCTTTCCGTTCCTATCCAACGATTATCTGCTGGGGATCGCCAGCATGATGTACATCACCATGATCGCCGTGTTCGGGCTTCAGATCACGGTCGGAATGGCCGGCCAGATCAACCTTGGCCAGTCCGCCTTCGTCGGTATCGGCGCTTACGTGGCGGCGGCGCTGTCCGGTTCCGCGGGGCTGCCGTTCTGGATGACGATACCGGCCGCGGGACTCGCCGCGGGATCCGCCAGCATCCTCTTCGGGCTCCCGGCGGTTCGAGTGAAGGGTTTCTACCTGGCGTTGACGACCATCGCCGCGCAGGTCATTTTCCCGATCGTTGTCATCCGGCTGCCCGTTGCGTGGTTCGGGGGCCCGAATGGCCTTGCGATGGAGCCGGCGCATATTTTCGGCCGGACGCTCGGTTCCCCGATGGAGATGTATTACCTTTGCCTGGCGGTCCTCCTCGTTCTCGGGACGTTCGCGTTCAACCTCCAGCGAAGCCGGGTCGGGCGCGCCTTCAGGGCCCTCCGGGACAACGACATCGTCCCCGGAGTCCTCGGAATCAATCCATTCAGGTACAAGATCCTCGCGTTCTTCGGAGGTGCGTTTTTCGGGGGCATCTCGGGTGCCTTGTACGCCTATTTCGTCCGTTACGTAACGACCGACCAGTTCACCTTGTGGCTGTCCGTCTGGTACATCGGCATGCTGATCGTAGGGGGGTTGCACTCTCCTCTCGGGGCGATCCTGGGGACATTGTTCATCACCGGCGTTCAGGAGACGATCCACCATGTCGGAACATTGCTGCTGGCGTCGCATTCGGGGATTTCCGGCGGGATCGTCTTCGCCAGCACCAACGTCGTTCTCGGCGGCGCCATTATCATAACGCTCATTTTCGAGCCGTACGGGCTGGCGCATCGATGGAACCTAATCAAGGCCGCCTACCGGATCTGGCCGTATTCGCACAATTGATCCGGGGCGCCGGAAACCGGGCAATCACGTGTTGCCCAACGACGAACGGAGGTCGGAGATGATTCGTGCACGGGCGATGAAACGATTTGGTCGAGTGTTGCTCCTTCTTGCGGCGGCGGTCGCGGCATCCCTGGCGATCGGTGTCGATGCGAGGGCGGAGACGGTCTACAATTTCAGCGTTTCCGTCGACTACACGGGGCCCTATGCCGCCGTCATGGACAGCTGGCACGGGGGCCAGGTGGCGATGGTGGACTGGTGGAACAAGACCCGCGGCAAGGAACTCGGGGTTCGGGTCAACCTGAAGACGTACGACATGCGTTACAACCCGAGCGTCGTGGCCCAGAACTGGCCGTCGATCCTGAGCGGAGACAAGCCCATTCTCCATCTTGGGATGGGTGCCCCCGACCTCATCAGCCTGATGAAACGCCTTCCGGAAGACAAGGTCCCCATGATCATGGGAACCGCGATGGTCGGCACCGTCTGGGTTCCGAACGGGTGGCACTTCTCCTCGCGTCCGACCTATTCCCACGAGTTCGCCGGGTTGTTCGAGTATCTTGCCGGCAAATTGCCGGAAAAACGTCCTTTACGGATCGGCACGGTCAGCACCCAGGGCGTCTCGGGGTACGTGGACATCGTCAACGGCGTGGTCAAGCTGGCCAAGATGTACCCCGATCGGTTCCAGGTCGTCGAATCCGTGTGGGTGGACATACAGCCGATCAATATTACGAACGAGATCCGCCGGATCGCGAAGGAAAAGCCCGACGTGATCCTGACGGCGAACAACACGGCGCAAGTCATCGCAACGGTGAAAGCCCTGAAAGAGCTCGGAATGAAGGTCCCGGTCGTTACATCGTCACACAACGGATTGAATGAGGTCGCCAAGGCGGTGCCCCTTGAGGATCTCGAGGGGTCGTACTCCGTGTTTGCCTTCGCACCTTACATGGACAAGGGCGTCAAGCAGGCGGCGGATATTTTCAACAAGTACAACACATCGAAGGGAACCTGGGGAACGACGGCGGCGCAGAATGCCTCGCAGGCGATCCTTTCGCTCCGGACGCTCGAACGGGCGATCTCCAAGGTGGGCGCCGCGAACGTAACCGGTCAAGCCATGTACGACGCCTTGATGGCAGGGGAGTTCCCGGAATCCGGATTCCTGGGGCTGCTCCCGGCCCTCCGGTTTTCCAAGGACGCACCATTCCCCACAGGGGACATCAAGGTAAAGGCGATCACGGTCCGGAACGGGAAGATCGTGTCCCTGTCCGACAAGTGGCTGCCCGTGCCGAAGTTGGACAAGTGGTAGGTCCGGATTCCCGGTTGGCGGAGGAGGGTGGTCGATTGCAACTTCAGTTGAAGAATGTCGAGGTCGTTTTCGACAACGTCATCCAGGTGCTCCGCAGCGTGAACCTGGAGATGCCCGCCGGCAGGATTGTCGCGTTGCTCGGCGCCAACGGTGCGGGGAAGACGACCACCCTCAAGGCCATATCCGGGCTGTTGGAAGTGGAGAAGGGGAGAGTCACCTCCGGTGAGATATTTTTCGAAGGGAGGAACATCGCCAACATCGACCCTTGCGAGGCGGTCCGCGCGGGGATTCTCCAGGTCCTCGAGGGCCGCAAGGTGCTGAGCCACCTGACCGTTGAGCAAAACCTGCGTCTGGGCGGGCATTTACGGAAGGACAAGGGGCAGGTATCCGCGGACATGGAGCGCATCATCGGGTATTTCCCACTCCTCGAAAAGGTGTTCCGTCGGACCGCCGGATACCTGTCGGGGGGTGAGATGCAGATGCTGATCCTGGGCCGGGCGCTGATGGCCCGGCCCAGGGTGCTCCTGCTCGACGAGCCGTCGATGGGACTGGCGCCCCTCATGGTCAGGGAAATATTCGAAAGGCTGTCCCAGATCAACAGGGAGGAAGGACTCACCTTGCTGCTGGTGGAACAGAACGCCGGATTCGCGATCCGTATCTGCGATTACGGTTACGTGATGGAGAATGGGCGAATCGTTCTGCACGGCACCAGGAGCGAACTGGAGGCGAACGAGGACATCCGGGAGTTCTACCTCGGGCTTTCCCTGACCCGCCAGAAAAAAAGCTTCCGGGACATCAAGCACTACAAGCGGCGAAAGCGGTGGCTCGGCTAGGTCCCCACGTAACAGATAAAATCCTGCGTGTCGGGTGCGGAGATATGTCCAGGCTGAACGGGTTTCTTTCCGGGATCAAGGTGATCGATCTGACGCGTCATTTGCCGGGTCCGTTGGCGACGCTTCTGCTCGGCGACATGGGGGCGGAGGTG
>Ga0075322_1000065_pt1 | contig 11076 bp, 10 predicted proteins | sample MayberryNW_Catta_FD_120086 | JGI IMG/M metagenome (GOLD analysis project Ga0075322, IMG submission 120086) | Natural and restored wetland microbial communities from the San Francisco Bay, California, USA, that impact long-term carbon... | ecosystem: Environmental > Terrestrial > Soil > Wetlands ... | reverse complement strand
GCCGAGCCGCTCGGCCAGCAGGCGCGCGGCGAGGCCGTCGATTTCGCTCTCCCCTTGCGGCCCGTCGAGTTCGGCGGCGATCACCAGCGGCCCGTTGGCCCCCGGCCCGAAGCCCTCGCTGATCAGGTCGTAGGCCTGGCGGGTCATCGTGTCCTTGGGGTCGTTGCCGGCGTCGGGGAAGCCGAGCCGCATGCCGAGCGCCGGCGCCGCCAGCGCCAGCAGAACCGCGGCGGCGAGGATCGCGGCGGTCCAGGGACGGCGCTGCACCGCGTGGCTCCAGCGCGCCGCGAGCGATTCCTCGCCGGCCTCCGTTTTCGTCGCGCGGCCGAGCAGCGGGACCCGCAGCCGGTCGACCTTGTGCCCGAGGTAGCCGAGCAGCGCCGGGAGCAGGGTGATCGAGGCGAACATCATGACAAGCACCGCCAGCGAGGCGGAGATCGCCACCCCGTACATGTAGGGGAGGGCGGTGAGGAAGAGGCCGAGCACGGCGATCACCACCGTGGAGCCGGCGATGATCACGCTGCGCCCGGCCGTGGTCACCGCCTCGATCACCGCGTCGTGGCGGTCCTTGCCGGACTTCAGCGCGGTGCGGAAGCGGGTGAGGACGAGCAGCGAGTAGTCGATGCCGACGCCGATCCCGATCAGGCCGGTGACCGCCGTCGTCCAGTTGGGCACGTCGATCACGTTGGCGAGCAGGACGATCAGGCCGGCGGAGGAGATGCCGAGGCCGACCAGGGCGATCGCCAGCGGCAGGCCGACGGCGACCAGCGAGCCGAAGGCGATCAGCAGGACGATCGCCGCGCCGAGGAAGCCGATGCCCTCGGGGCTGGCGCCTTCCTGGGCGGCGTAGATCGGTTCGCCGCCGAGCTTGATCGCCAGCCCGCCGGCGCTGTTCGCTTCGGCCGCGTCGATCAGCTTTTCGCCGTCCTCCTTGGGCACGTCCCAGCCGCGCGTGGTCAGCGGCAGCGTGGTGGTCGCGATCGTGCCGTCCTTGGAGACGCGGACCGGAGCGGGCGGTTCGACGTTCTCGATCTTCTCGGCTTCGGCGAAGAAGGCGTTCATGCCGCGTTTGGCGGCGGGGCTGGAGACGCCGTTCGGGTCTTTCCAGACGACGTAGATTTCCTGCCCCGAGTAGCCGCCGAAGGCGTTTTCGGTGAGCTCCGTGGCGGCCTTCGATTCGGAGCCGGGCGTGTTGTAGTCGGCGTGGTAGTCGCCGGCCAGGGCTGAGCCGAGGCCGATCAAGACGACCGCGGCGACGATCCAGGCGATGACGACGGTGCCGCGGCGACGGTAGGTGAAGTCGCCGAGTCGGGCGAGACGACGGGTCATGCGAGATCCCCTTTCTCGGGTGCGGGAGTCGTTACAGAGTAGAAAGGTTTAGGAAGAGAATGATTTCTAGCAGAAATGGCTTCCATGTAGTCTGCGGACCGTGGCGCACCACTCCGCTCTCTACTTGACGCGCGAGGCCGGCCGGCTGTGACAGGTCCGATAGAGGGGGACAAGGCGCCCTCGACGCTCACCTTCCTGCTCTCGCAGGTGGGCGCCCACGTGGCGATGCGCTTCGCCCAGCGGATCGGCGAGCTCGACCTGCACCCGCCGCAGTTCCGGGTGATGAACGCGATCGACGCCGCCGAAGGCCAGTCCCAGCAGGCGATCGCCGAGGCGATCGGCGCGCCGCCCAGCCGCATGGTGGCGATCGTCGACGAGCTCGAGCGGCGCGGCCTGGTCGAACGGCGGCCCGATTCGAGCGACCGGCGCGTGCGCGCCCTGCACCTGACCGGCGACGGCCACGAGATCCTTGGCCGCGGCCGCAAGATCGCGCTCGAATGCGAAGAGGAGATCGCCGCCGGGATGAGCCGCGCCGACCGCGACCGCCTCGTCGCCCTGCTCCAGAAGCTGGTCGACGCGCGAGGCATCGGGGCCGGGGTGCATCCGGGCCTGAGCGACGGAGGTGGGGGGAAGTAGGACACGGCGCGGTTTCGTTCAGCCCGCCAGCGTCTTCGGCAGGCCCAGGCGCTTGAAGGCGAGGTCGAGCCGGCGCGGGTCGAAGCGCTGCTCGGGGAGGCGGGCGAGGACCTCGCGGTCGGGGTCCTCGGTGGTGCGGGTGAGGAAGGCGTCGACCTCCGCGATCTTGCCGTCGCGCAGGGTGAGGACGTTGAGGGCGAAGCGCTCGAAGGCCTCGCTGTCGGGGTCCCAGCTGTAGAAGGCGAGCGCCTCCTGGCCGCTGGCGCGGACGCGCAGGGCGCGCCACTGCCATTCGCCGGAGAGCGGCCAGCCGGCGAGGAAGGTGGCGATCGCCTCGTGGCCGCGGAACCAGTCGCGCAGCGGCGGCATCGCGAAGGCGGCGTCGGCGCTGAGCATCGAGACGACCGCTTCGACGTCCTGGCGTTCCCAGGCGGCGAGGTAGCTCTCGACCGTCTCGCGCACCGCCTCGTCGCCGAGCGAGCGCAGGGTCTCCTGCTGGGAGCGCTGCGGCAGCTTCTTCTCCAGCGTGGCGCGGGCGCGCTGCAAGGCGCTGTTGACCGAGGCGGCGCTGGTCTCCAGCGTCTCGGCGGTCTCGGCGGCGGAGAAGCCGAGCACCTCGCGCAGGATCAGCACCGCGCGCTGGCTCGCCGGCAGGTGCTGGAGGGCGGCGATGAAGGCGAGCTCGACGCTCTCGCGCAGCTCGTAGCGCGCCTCGGGCGCCGCGTAGCCGTCCTCGACGCCCATCGCCTCGTCGGGGTAGGGCTCGATCCAGACGCTCTCGAGCAGCGGCTCCCCTGGCCCGGCGGACGGGTCGGCGGGCGGGAACTCGACCGGCAGGACCCGCTTCGGCCGCCGCTCGATCGCGTCGAGGCTGGCATTGGTTGCGATCCGGTAGAGCCAGGCGCGCAGCGAGGCGCGGCCCTCGAAGCGGGCCAGCCCGCGCCAGGCGCGCAGCATCGCCTCCTGCAGCGCGTCCTCGGCGTCGTGCACCGAGCCGAGCATCCGGTAGCAGTGGGCGTGCAGCTCGCGGCGGTGCGGCTCGAGCAGGCGCTCGAAGGCGCCTTCGTCCCCGTTCCGCGCCGCCGCGAGCAGGTCCGTCACGGCAGCGTCAGCTCCGCTCGACGATCAGCAGGCGGTTGCCGTCCTGGTCGCGGAAGAAGAACATCGGCGGCACCGGGCCGCCCATGCGCATCACCTCCGCGTCGACGTCGACGCCGCGCTCGCGCAGGGCCGCGTGGTCGGCCTCGGCGTCGGTGCTGTCGAAGGCGATCCGGGTCTCGATTCCGGCCGATTCGCCCTCGCGCGGCTGGACCAGCGCCAGCGTCGTCTTGCCGCTCGGGGGCGCCACTTCGACCCAGCGGTTGCCGTCGCCAAAGGGGATGTCGGCGCGCTTCTCGAAGCCGAGCTTCTCCCCGTAGAACTCGATCGCCCGGTCCTGGTCGGCGACCGGCACCATCACCGTCGCCACCTGTCCAATGGTCGTCATCTCGGTCACTTTGCCACCTCGTAGGTCAGGACGGCGATGCCCTCGCCGACCGTTTTCGACCCCACCATCCGCAGGGTCTTCTTATCGCTGGTCTCGCCGAAGAGGCGCTTGCCCTGGCCCAGCACGACCGGGAAGACCATCAGCCGCAGCTCGTCGAGCAGGTCGTGCTCGATCAGCCCCTGGACCAGCCGGGCGCTGCCGGCGACGAGGATCACGCCGTCGACCTCGCGCTTCAGCTTGCCGATCTGCTCGGCGAAGTCGCCGCTGAGCACGGTCGTGTTGGTCCACTCCGGCTCGCCGAGGGTCGAGGAGACGACGTACTTCGGCATCGAGTTCATCCGCTCGGCGAAGCCGCCCGCGTCTTCCATCGTCGGCCAGGCGGCGGCGAACCCTTCGTAGGTCACCCGGCCGAGCAGCTGCGCCTCGGCCTCGATCAGCTCGTCGTACTTGAACTTGTCTCCCTCGCTGCCGCGGTCGAAGGCGAAGCTCCAACCGCCGTGCTCGTATTCCTCCGCCCCGCCGGGGTCCTCCATCACCCCGTCCAGCGAGACGAACTCGGTAACCACGATCTTGCCCATCACCCGCTCCTTCCAGTTGACGTTGTCAGAGGCTAAGACCGGAGCGGCGCCCCGGATTCATCGGTCGAGCTGAATTTTCTCCGTGACAAAGGCACGAGCGTCCGCGATGCGTGGTCTTCTATCTGGGATGACCAACGTCGTCCTCTTTCTGCACATCTCCGGGGCGCTGACGTTCGTCGCGGGAACCGTGGTGGCGGGGGTGGCGTTCGAGGCAGCGCGGAAGCGGGAGGACTCGGGGGAGATCGCGCTGCTGCTCGGGTTGACGCGCTCGGGCGTGGCCCTGGTCGGGATCGGCGCCCTGCTGATCCTCGCCTGCGGCCTCTGGCTGGTCGGCCTCGAGGACGACCTCGGCTTCGGGACCGGCTGGGTCGACGCGGCGCTCGGCCTCTTCGTCCTCGCGATGCTCCTCGGCGGCCTCGCCGGCCGGCGGCCGAAGCGGGCGCGCCTGCTGGCGACGGAGCTGGCGCGCGAGGGCCGCCCGCCTACACCCGAGCTGCGCGCGCTCCTCGACGATCCGCTCTCCCGCGCCGCCAACTACGCCTCGGCAGCCCTCGTCGTCGCGATCCTGGCGCTGATGGTCTTCAAGCCGTAGGGAGTCGGTAGCCGGTTGCACTCCGGTGTGGTAGGTTCGCGCTGCAATCGATCAAAAGTTTCCGATCAATCTGAGGTGGAATCGATGAGCAGCCCCTTCGTCCGTCGTGAGGTGCGCAGCCTTCCTTCCGGCGACCAGACCCTGCAGGCCTACGCCGAAGCGATCCGGGTGATGCGCGAACGCCCGGACGACGACCCGACCAGCTGGTCCTACCAGGCGGCGATCCACGGCACCTATGCCGAACCGCCGCTGCCGCTCTCGGACCAGTGCAAACACGGCACTTGGTACTTCCTCGCCTGGCACCGGATGTTCCTCTACTACTTCGAGCGAATCGTGCGCGAGGCGGTGCGCCAGAACGGCGGCCCTGAGGACTGGGCGATCCCCTACTGGAACTACGGCCTGAACGGCGTCAACGCCTCGCTTCCCGACCAGTTCCGCGAACCGACCAATTCCGACGGCAGCCCCAACCAGCTCTACGTCGAAGAGCGGGCGCCGGGGATCAACGGCGGCGCCCTGCTCCCCGAAACCGCAACCTCCGACGCCGTCGCCCTGGCCCGGCCGCAGTTCGTCGGCGTGGCCGAATTCGGCGGCGGCGTGACCAACCCGAGCCAGCAGTTCTGGAGCCAGACGGGCAGGATCGAGCAGACACCGCACAACGTCGTCCACAGCCTCGTGGGCGGGGCGGGCGGCTGGATGGCGGACCCGAACGAGGCCGCCAAAGACCCGATCTTCTGGCTCCATCACGCCAACATCGACCGCATCTGGGCGGTCTGGAACGGCGAAGGGAAGACCGACCCGAGCGAAGCCCAGTGGGCCGGCCAGGCCTTCGAATTCTTCGATGCCGACGGCAGCAAGGTCTCGAAGACCTGCGCGGAGGTCATGGATACCATCAAAGACCTCGACTACACCTACGACCCGCCGCCGGCGGGCGCCCCCGCGGAACCGATGCCAGCCCCGGAAGAAGAAGAGCCGAAAGTCGTCGGCGCGACCTCCGACAAAGTGTCGCTGACCGGCGACGAGGCGGCGATCCCGGTCGAAGTCGACGAGCGGGCGCGGGACGAGGTGATGGAAGCCTCGCGCGAGTCCGACCCGCGCCGGCTCTACCTCAACATCGAGGACATCGAGGGCGAGAGCAACCCGGGCACCGTCTACGGGGTCTACGTCAACCTCCCCGAGGGTGCCGGCGAAAAGGAGGCCGAGGCGCACCACGTCACCAACGTCTCCTTCTTCGGCATCGAACGGGCGCGCAACCCCCGCGAGGACGAACACTCGCACAGCCTGCGGGTGAGCGTCGACGTCGGCCATCTGCTCAGCGCCCTGGGCGAAGAGGGCCGGTGGGACGGCAAGCCGATTGACGTGACCTTCCGGCCGCTCTCGCTGGCGCCGGGCGAGGGGCAGAGCGAGGACTACCTGCGCTCGCAGCAGCCCGAGGAGCACGTCCCGGTCCACGTCGGCCGGGTGAGCCTCTCGGTCGAATAGGGGACGGCATGCGGCTGCTCCAGCCGAGGGCGGCGGGTGGCGGGATCCAGGCAGGGGAGCCCCTGCGCTCGCTCGCCCGCCGGCCGACGCTCTGGGTGGAGATCGGGGTGGCGCTTGCCTGGGCGGCGCTGGTAGCGGCTTCGGTTGGCGCTCGGGCGGCCGGCGGATCGTCCGGCGGGCCAGACTGGACGAGCGGCTCCTCGGTCTGGGTGTGCCCCCTCGGTGGCACCGCCCACGGCCTGGCGGGCAGCGCCGCCGCCGGCGCGGCGCCCGGCGCGGCGGCGCTCGCCGCCGGCCTGCCGATGTGGGCGCTGATGGCGGCGGCGATGATGCTGCCGACGGCGATCCCGGCGGTCCGTCACGTCGCGGTCCACAGCCTCTACTGGCGCCGCCGCCGGGCGACGCTGGAGTTCGTCGCGGTCTACACCGGGCTCTGGGCGCTCTTCAGCGCCTTCGTCCTGGGGCTGCTGATCCCGCTGGCGCCGGCGAGCCCGGCGCTCGTCCTGCCGGTTGCCCTCGCCATTGCGGCGCTCTGGCAGTTGACGCCGCTCAAGCGGCGCGCCCTGCGCGCCTGCCACCGGCCGCGGGCGCTGCCCCCGCGCGGCTGGCGAGCGACGGCGGGCGTCGCCCGGTTCGGTCTCGGCAACGGGGCCGCCTGCCTCGCCTCCTGCTGGGCGATGATGCTGACGATGGCCGCCGCGGGCTCGGCGAGGCTGATCTGGATGGCAGGGCTCACCGCCCTGATCTCGGTCGAGAAGCTGAACCTGAAGCCGATGCGCGCGGCGAGGCGGGTTGGCGCGGCGCTCGCTCTCGCGGCGGTCGCCGCAACAGCGCTCGCGGCGCTCGGTCAGCCTGCCCTCATCTGAGGCCGGCCCGGGATGGGGCTTGCGGTCAGCCCCACGACCCCTCGGACATCGGCCGGAGGCTGGTCGTGCGGATGCGCACGCCCCCGGAGCAGATCGAGGTGGCGCGCACGCCTTCGCGCGCAGCGCTCAGACGAGCAAGAGGATCAGGATCACGATGACCGCGAGCGGGGTGCCGGTCAGCGAGAGGTAGCGGAAGAGCCGGGCGAAGCCGCCGTGGTAGCGGACGCTGTCCATCAGGGTCAGGCCGACGACGTGGGCCATGTTGACCAGGGCGATGCCGATCGCGATCAGGATCGCGGCGGCGGCGCGGCCGCTGACTTCGCCGTTGTCGACGGCCACCGCGCCGGCGAGGATCGCGGCGACGATCGTGCCGAAGAGGCCGGCGACCATCCCGGCGAAATCGGCGCGCGAGAAGGACATCAGGTAGGCGGAGCCGATCTCGTGCTCGTCCGCCGGATCGTGGGTTCCGCGGCCGGAGGCCTCGACCCCGACGACGTGCGGCCGGCCGTCGCGGTCGTCGTGCAGGACGACCATCCGCAGCGGCGGGTCGAGCTCGGCTTCGGCCCGTTCCAGCAGGCCGTCCTCGAACCAGCGGGCCTGCGATCGCTCGTGCTCGAAGATCACGATTTCATCCGCTTCCGGACCCGCCAGCAGCGCGTCCTTGGCGGCCTGAATCGGGTCGGCGTCGCCGACCTCGCCGACCGCCTCGACCCCGTTCGCACGAAGCTCCTCGAGCAGCCGCCCGAGCCGCGCCTCGGCTTCGCGCTTGGGCTCGTCGACATCGCCCATCGTGTGCCGGAAAGCACTCGGCTCGACCGCCGGGACGATCACCCGAAGCTCGACCTCCGCGTCACCGTCGGAGCGGATCTCATGCAGCGACTCCGGTCCAAGCGGATCGCCGGTGACTATCGCCAGCAGACGCTGTGCCATCGCTCCTCACAGCCTACGGCCATCGGCTGTGAGCTACCCCGATGGGAGCCGGTAGAAACGCTCACCTCGCGTCCTCAAAACGCCTTCTTGGTGGGTCCACCTTGTCGTCACCTCAGCGTACGGGCCACCGTCTTCGTCGTCGCGCCGTCTCCGTCGTCACGCGCTTCGGCGGCGATCAGCAGCCTCGCTCGAGAAAGGGGCCGCAATGCTTTGCGTCCCCGTTTCGACAGCGCCAGCGTCACCTTTCCTTCGCCCTCGGCGGCGAATTGGACCGTTTTCGGCACGAAGATCTGGACGAGCCTGGTCAGAGCCCCCCGTCGAGCGCGGTGGATCCTCAGCCTCGCCTTGCCTCTCAGCGCCACATTCGACGCCTCGTTGACGCTCGCCACAACGCGCAGCCTTCCGGTGCGCTTCAGCTTCCGCAGCGGCTCGCCTTCTATCCGGAGGGTGAGGACGATCTGGCGACGGGGAGGCGGGGGCTTGGTCGGCCCCGCCGCGATCGCGATCGTCTCCGTCTGCGTGCTCGCGTTGGCGCTGGCATCGAGGGCGCTGACCGTCACCGGGTATTTCCCGGGCGCCGCGTAGACGTGGGAGACGGTGTCGCCGTCGGCGGGTTGGCTGCCGTCGCCGAACGTCCAACTCGTTGCACCGAGCGAGAAGACGTCGAAGGGCGAGACCGCGAAGGAGATCGGCTCACCCACGGTTCCCGTGGCGGGAACCTGCAAACCGTCGAGCCGGGGACCGGAGAAGTCATAGCCAGAGCCTCGGAGGACGAAGTCGGCGCCGATGTCCCGTCCCCAGATCGCAATCGCATCGCCCGTCGCGTCGAATCCCAGATCCGGCAAGCCGGCGTCTTCGCCTTCGGCTGAGACGTCCTCGGGCGCCGACCAGCTGCCGCCCGGCGGGCGCACCGCCGCCTGGACTTCGTGGCTCGTGGAGCTGACGCCACGCGTCCAGGTCGCGACTACGCCTGCCGCCGCACTCACGTCCAGGTCGTAGGACTGGAATTGTTCGGCTTCAGGCGAGAGCTCCTCGGGCGCCGACCAGCTGCCGCCCGGCGGGCGCGTCGCCACCCGCAGAATCTGTTCGGTGCTCCCGGGGCCCGGCCAGAGCGCGAACGCGCTTCCGTTCGAGTCGATCGCGAGCGATGGTTCGACCCCTGCGGCCGAGACTTCCTCGGGCGCCGACCAATCGCCGCCGGCCGGCCGCGAAGCCGAATGGATGCCGCCGCCGATAGCCGACCAAGCGGCGACCGCCGACCCCGCCGCGTTCATCGCGATCCTCGGCGAGCGCGCGTTTTCGGCTGAGCTCGAGAGTTCGTCGGGCGCCGACCAATCGCCGCCGACGGGCCGCACCGCCGCCTCGATGACGTCATAGCTGAGGTCGAAGCGCTGCCAAACGGCGATCGCGGTGCCGGCCGCGTCGATCGACACCTGGGGGGAGAACCCGTCCACCTCGTCGGCGACCGGGAGCGCCTCGGGCGCCGACCAGTCGCCGCCGGCCGGCCGCTCGGCGGCCCAGGTGACGTCGTTGACGCCGTCGAAGCCGGTCCAGACCGCCACCGCATCGCCCGCGGCGTTCATCGCGAGCTGCGGCGTCGCGCTGTCTTCGGTGAAGAGATCCTCGGGCGCCGACCACTCACCGCCGGCCGACCGCACCGCCGTCCGGATCACGTAGCCGCTGTCGAAGGCTCTCCAGACCGCGACGGCGTTGCCCGCGGTATCGAGCGCGATATGGGCCTGCGACGGTTCTTCTTCTTCGAGATCGGAGAGAACCTCGGGCGCCGCCCAGTCGCCGCCGGCGGGACGTTCGAGCGTTTCGAGGACCGTTTCGCCTCCGATGTCCCGCGGCCAGATGGCGACGGCATCTCCGGCCGCGTTGACAGCCACGTCCGGAAACGTGATCGACTGGGTGGGGCCAGAGATGTCCGTCGGCGCCAACCAAGTCGGCGCCCCGGAGGCGCTCGCCGCTCCCACCGCCAGCGCCAGCCAGGCACAGGCGAATGCACGACCGATGTTCCTGCCGTTCCACCTGATTGGCGGTCGAAGGTGCGAAGCTCGATTCATATTCTCCCCGTGGCGCAAGTCCCGCTACACCGTATCACCAGGAAGATACGATGAAGCAAGCGGGTTTGCTTGATCGCGATTCTGCCCGATCCGCCCGATCCGATCGGCCGGGGGCTACGGTTCAAGGCGTGCAGAAGACGAAGCCCTCCCGAGGGCAAGCGAAGAAACCGCGAAGGCTGTCGCCGGAGGGGATCGCCGAGGCGGCGATCCGGTTGGCCGACGCCGAGGGCCTCGAGGCGGTTTCGATTCGCCGGGTCGCCGCCGAGCTCGACGCCCGGGCGATGAGCCTCTACGACCATTTCGCCAGCAAGGACGAGTTGCTTGCCTCGATGACCAACCAGGTAGTCGGGGAGATGCTGGCCTCCCAACCCCTGCCGGAAGCCTGGCGTGACGCGGTCACGGTCTCCGCGCGGAAGATGTACGCGACGTTCGGCGCACACCGCTGGCTGATCGCCGTCTTTGCCAAGCGGCTCAATCCCGGTCCCAACTCCGTCAAGCTCGCGAAGCAGCTTGCGCGGGCGGTCGCGACCCTTCCGCTCGAGCAGAGCGACGTCTGGAACGTGCAGGGAATCGTCAACGACTACGTCGTCGGCTACTCGTTCCGCGTCGCCGCCATCCCGGATCCGCAGAACATGGAGGCCGCGATCATCGCCGGCGACGTGGTGGAGTTCCCGGAGCTCGCCGCCCTGCCCGACAACCTCCGCACCCGCTCCTCAATCGAGCGCTTCGAACTCGGCCTGCAGACCGTTCTCGACGGCATCGAGCGACGCTTTCTCGATCGCCCTGGCTGAGGGATTCACCCGTCGAGACGGCTCGCCGGCGTCAGCGGGAGGCCGCACAAGCCCGTCCACGGCGCTCAACCCAGTGGGATCCCGGCTATGCTGGGAGCGCATGCCTCGTCCTCTCGCGGTTCTCTTCACCTCTGTCTGTTTGCTGGTTGCTGCCGCTCCGGCTTCGGCCGCGGTGACGCCGGGTAGCGCCGGAGGCTCTCAGGTGTTCCTCGAAAGCGATGAAGCAGGCGACACCCTCGCCCTGCGGTGCGAAGGTGGGATGACGAAGTACCTGGCCATAGATCTGCTGCCGTGCAACGTCGTCGAAGACATCTTCATCACGG
>Ga0075322_1000064_pt1 | contig 11085 bp, 10 predicted proteins | sample MayberryNW_Catta_FD_120086 | JGI IMG/M metagenome (GOLD analysis project Ga0075322, IMG submission 120086) | Natural and restored wetland microbial communities from the San Francisco Bay, California, USA, that impact long-term carbon... | ecosystem: Environmental > Terrestrial > Soil > Wetlands ... | reverse complement strand
GCGGGCGACGATGCCCTCCTCTTCAAGCGCCCGCAGGCGCAACGAGAGGGTGCGCGGACTGATTCCCTCCAGCGAGCGCTCCAGCTCGCAGAAGCGCGCCGGGCCCTCGGCCAGGTCGCGGATCACGATCAACGTCCATTTGCCACAGACCACTTCGGCCGTGCGACATACGGGACAGCTTGCATTGGAAGCGGCGCTCATAAGGCGGGACGAGGCGAGTCGGATCGATGGCCTCGCTTCACCGAGTGTAGCGACATCGCTTCACTTACTGAAGTTTTGGAAGATCCCGCCCCCAATGGGCGTCTAGGCCGCTCTGGACGGCTAAAGAAAGACCGACGGACGTCCGATGGAGAGCTATGACGCCAAGCGGGCGTACCGCGCCGCATGCCGAAGACGGGTTCGCGCTGATCGAGGTCCTGGTCAGCGCCCTGATCCTCGCAATCGTCGCCGCCGGCGTGATGGCGCTGCTGCAGGCGACGACCCGATCGGCGGCCACCGAGCGCCGCCACGCGGAGGCCTACGCCATCGCCCAGGAAGACCAAGCCCGCATGCGCTCGATGCGCCTCTCCTCCCTCAACCGACTGGAACAGACCCGCCCGGTGACGCTCGACGGCAACGAATTCACGGTCGAATCGAAGGGCGTCTTCATCGACAACACGAAAGGCCAACCCTCCGCCTGCACCTCCGGGGAAACCTCGGCCGACTACGTGCGGATCACCTCGACCGTCGACTGGCCCGACGGCAACGCGCCGGTGACGATCCAGAGCATCGTCTCGCCCTCCAACGGCTCGCTCGACCCCAACCACGGCACCCTGGTGATCACGACCAAGAATGCCGCCGGAGAAGCGCTCCCCACCGTCGGCCTCTCGGCCACCGGCGCCGGCAGCTTCAGCGGCACCACGGACTCGACCGGCTGCGCCAACTTCACCGACCTTCCGGCCGGCAACTACGAAGTGACCCCCAACACCTCCGGCGGCCTCGTCGACGTGCATGGCGAAAGCGGCGCGGCGCAGAAAACCAGCGTCATTGCCGCCGGCACCAACACGCTGCCACTCCAGTTCGACTATGGCGCGACGCTGCCGCTCAGATTCGAATACCGGGTCGGCTCCTTGAATGAATTCAAACCGGCCAAGGTCGATGCCGCCTACGTCTTCAACGTGCTGATGAACCCGGCCCACGCGTACTGGACGACGGGCAAAACCCGCCAGGAAGAAATCGTCGCCACCCCGATCTTCCCGTTCACCAGCCCTGACACCGTCTACGCCGGCGCCTGCGAAGTCAACAACCCGAAAAGCGGCGAAGGCGTGGGTAGCGTGACGCTGGAACCGGGGAAAACGGCGCCGACGATGACACTGAAGGTCCCGGCGCTCGAACTGACCGTCAAGAACGGCAGCACAGCTCTCAAAGGCGCGACGGTCAAGATCACCGACGAAGAATGCAAAGTCAACGGCAGCTATCTGACCCGGGAATACACCACCGAATCCGCAGGACATCAGAGCAGCGCAAACAATGGGGTGGCTGAATACGGACTCCCGTACGGAAAGTACGAAATCTGTGCCTCGTCCTCGATCTCCGGGACCAACCGCCGGGTGCGCGTCTCCGGGCTCAAAGTCCAGAATTACTCCTCAGCCACCACGCAGTCGATCGACCTCTCCAGCGGCGAAAAAAACAAAACGTGCTGATGATCGGCATCGACCACATCCGAGACGAGTCCGGAACCACCCTGGTCGAGCTGATGGTGGCGATCACGACCGGCCTGGTCATTCTCTCGGCGCTGACCGCGGTGATCCTCACCACCATGCACGGCACAGCGCGGGTGACGAGCCGAGTGGAAGCAACGCAGCGCGCTCGCCTCGCCCTCGGCAAGCTGATGGAAGAGATCCACTCCGCCTGCGTGGTTCCGGAAATCGCTCCGGTCCACGAAGGCAGCGACGGCAACGTCCTGCGCTTCATCCACCAAACCGGCTCCGAGGTCCAGCCGGTCCCGACGCTCAGCGTGGTCAACTACAGCGGCGGCACATTGACCCAGGCCAACTACGAATCGACCGGCGGTACGGCGCCCGACTGGACCTTCTCCGAAGAAGAACCCAGCGCGACCGAAACGCTGCTCACCGATGTCAGCCCCACCGCGCCGAGCAGCACGATCTTCAGCTACTACCAGTACTCGGGCGGCACGATCTCCGAAACCCCACAGGCGACGCCGCTGAGCGGAGAAGCCGCCGAACTGACGGTCGAGGTCCACGCCGCGCTCACCGCCGCGCCCGAACATACGCCGGTCGCCGATGCCGGCGCCTCGGCGCAGATCCAGAACAGCGCCACGCTGCGGCTCACCCCGCCCTCCTACAACGAAGGATCACCGGCCCGGCCATGCCAGTGAGGCGCGTCGACAACGAGGACGGCTTCACGATGGTGATGACCGTGATCGGGCTCTCGCTGATGGCGGCGCTGGTCCTGGTCGCGGTCACAGCCGTGAACGGCGACAGTCATCTGACCGCCCACGACCTGCGCCAGAAGCAGGCCTACGAGGCGGCGAAGGCCGGGATCGACGACTACGCCTACCACCTGCACGCGAACAACAGCTACTGGATCGGCTGCGACGGAGTCGAAGACGAAGCGGTCAACCCGATGAACGCAGACCCCTCCGAAGCGACGGGCCGGGGGCTCGTCCCCGGCGTCACCGGCGCCGAATACGCGGTCGAACTGCTGCCGGCCACCACCTCGAGTTACGACCAGTGCGACACCGAACACGCGACGGAAAGCATGCTGCAGTCGCTGGACCCGCTGAAGGGGACCTTCCGCATCCGCTCCACCGGCTACGCCCAGGGCGTCGAACGCACGATCGTCGCCACCTTCAAGCCGGCCAGCTTCCTCGACTACGTCTACTTCACCCAGCGCGAGACCTCCGACCCGCGCACCTACGGCACAGAATCGATCATCAACGAAGCAGAAGCACAGTGCAGCAAGACGATCGACGAAGGCCGCTACGACACGGAAATCGCCTACCACAAGTGGTGTAACGCGATCTCCTTCGTCACCGGCGACTTCATCAACGGCCCGATGCACACCAACGACGCCTTCGTGATCTGCGGCACCCCGACCCTCGGCGCCTCCGCCGCCGATCCGATCGAGGTCAGCGGCCCGCCGGAAGGATGGTTCTCGACCAAAGACGTTCCCCATTCCGGCTCGAGCTGCACGGGCAGCAAAGAAAACTTCAAAGGCACGCTCACGGCCAATTCGGCGGTCCTGACACCGCCCCCCACGAACAGCGAACTACAGGCGATCGCCGAAGAACAGTTCCGCTTCAACGGCCAAATCCGCATCTGTCTCGACGAAGAATCGATGACCGTGATGACCTACCTGACGTCGAACAGCTGCGGCAGCCCAAGCGAAGTCCAGTACAGCGGCACGATCCCCGCCAACGGCGTCGTCTACGACGAAAGCGGCGAATGCCAGGGCGCCTACACGCCCTTCGACCTGTCCTACGAAATCACCGAACCGCCTTCCCAGTGCGGCAACGTCTATCTCGAAGGCGACTACACCGGACAGCTGACGATCGCCTCGGCGAACGACATCGTGATCACGGGTGATATCTGCCTCGAGAACTGCTCCAACGAACCGCCGATGGAAGGCGAAGGCGTGCTCGGGCTGGTGGCCAACAACTTCGTTCGCATCTATCACCCGGTCGAACTGAAACACCCACAGGAATGCACCTGGCAAAAAGACAAATACGGCAACTGGTACCAGGAATGCAAAGAAATCACGACCGAATGGGAATGCGCGGGCAGCAACGCGACGGGTGCACTCGACGGCGTGACGATCGACGCCGCGATCCTTGCGATCGCCCACTCGTTCATCGTCGACAACTACGACTGCGGCGAAAAGCTCGGCACGCTCAGGGTCAACGGGGCGATCGCCCAAAAGTACCGCGGCGCGGTCGGCACCGGCAGCGGCGGCTCCAGCGGCACCGGCTACCTGAAGAGCTACAACTACGACAGTCGGCTCAAGTACATCGAGCCGCCGAGCTTCATCGCGCCGGAAAAAACCGCCTGGGTCATCGGGCGGGAGACGCTCGAATGAGCGATCCTGCAATTTCGAATTCTAGGTAGGCGGGGGCAAAGGTTCCGTGGCCGTTTGGCCGATGCAAGACGGGATGGACGCACTGCGCCGCCCCCTGTCCCTGAAGATGCCGACGCTGAAGAGGCCCTCGCTGGGCCCGTCGCTCAGCCTTCCTTCGCTCTCCCTGAAGCGGGGCGGGGCGAAGGAGTCGGCCCTGGTCGGGCTCGAGATCGAGTCCGGCAGCATCGGCGCCGCCGAGGTGCGCAGCAACGGCGCCGCCCACATGACGGCTGCCGCCACCGTGCCGCTCCCGCCCGAGGCCTTCTGCGACGGCGAGGTCTCCGACCCCGACAGCGTCACCGAGGCCCTGCGCGAGCTCTTCTCGACAAACAAGCTGAGCAAGCGAGTGCGCCTCGGCATCGCCAACCAGCGTGTCGTCGTCCGCACCCTGCGCCTGCCGGCGATCGAAGACCCGGCCGAGCTGGCGGCCGCGGTCCGCTTCTCGGCCCAGGAGCAGATCGCGATGCCACTCGACCAGGCGGTGATCGACCACCGCGTGGTCGGCGGCGTCCCCGCGGCCGAGGGCATGGCGCCCCAGGTCGACGTGATCGTCGTCGCCGCTCGGCGCGACATGATCGCCGCCTCGCTCAAGCCGCTCAAGGACGCCGGGCTGGAACCGGTCGGGGTCGACCTCTCCGCCTTCGGCATGATCCGCGCGCTGGGCGACCTCGGCACGGCCCCCGCCCCGGCCGATCCCGACGGCGGCCACTCGGCGCCCACCGCGGTCCTCTACTGCAGCGTCGGCGACGTGACCAACCTGGCGGTCGCCAAGGGCCGCTCCTGCCTCTTCACCCGCGTCTCCCCCGTCGGCCTCGAGGACATCTCCGGCGGCCTCGCCTCGGTCACCGGCCTCGCCCCCGAGCACGCCCAGCTGTGGCTCGCTCACGTGGGGCTCGAACAGCCGGTGGAGGCGATCGAGGGCGACCCTGACACAGTCGGCAAGACTCGCGCCGCCCTCGAAACCGGCGCCTCCGCCCTGCTCGACGAGCTGCGCCTCTCGCTCGACTTCTATGGCGCCCAGGAGGCAGCGGCGCCGGTCGAGCGCGTGATCCTTTGCGGCGCCGGCAGCGCGATCCCCGGGCTCGCCGCCCAGATGGAACCGGTCCTCGGCCTGCCGATCGCCGTCGCCCGCCCCGAGGCGCTCGCCGGCCTCGACCCGACCTCCGCCGCCCGCCTCACCCTACCCTTCGGACTCGCACTGGAGCGCTAGCGATGCGTCCCGTCAACCTGATCCCCAGCGAGGAGCGGCCCGGCGGGCGCAAGCCGATGCGCGGCGGCCCGCTCGCCTACATCGTCGTCGGCGCCCTCGCCGCCGCCGTGATCGGCGTCGCCGTGCTGGCCGTCACGAACAACCAGATATCCGACAGCAAGGCGGAAATCACCCGCCTGGAAGGCGAAAAGGCGACGGTCGAAGCGCGCGCCCAGGCGCTCGACGCCTACACCCAGTTCCACCAGTTGCGCGAACAGCGCGACCTGACCATCGCCAGCCTCGCCGACAGCCGCTTCGACTGGCAGCGGGTGATGCGCGAACTGGCGATCGTCCTGCCCGGCGACGTCTGGATCACCACCCTGAGCGGCACCGCGAGCACGAGCGTCTCGGTCGACGGCGGCGGCGGCTCGGCGCTGCGCGGCTCGATCCCCGGGCCCGCTCTCGAACTCAGCGGGTGCGCCGCCGGCCAGGACGGGGTCGCCGGCTTCGTGCAGGCGCTCAAGCAAATCGACGGGGTGACCCGGGTCGGCGTCGAATCCTCGGAACTCGGCGAAGAATCGAGCGGCTCCAGCTCGGGGTCGAGCGGCGGCGGCGGCAACTGCCAGACGCACGCCTTCGTCGCCCAGTTCCAAATCGTCGTCGCCTTCGACGCGGCGCCGGTCGCCGAAGAAGGCCCGGAAGAAGGCGCAGCCCCGGCGCCCGCGCCCGAATCAGGCGAAACCACGACCGCTTCGAGCGAAGCGGAAGGTGGCTGAGATGAAGACCGGATCGTCCAGTCGCCTGATCGTCGCGATCCTGATCGTCGCCGCGCTCGCGGTCGCCTTCTGGATGCTGCTGCTCAGCCCGAAGCGCGAAGAAGCGGACAAGCTCTCCAACGAAGCGGGGCAGCTGCAGGTTGCGCTCAGCGAAGCGCAGGCCAAGGCTGCGCAGGCAGCCGAAGCGCAGCGGCAGTTCCCAACCGATTACCGCCAGCTCGTCGTCCTCGGCCAGGCGGTGCCCGCCGGCGAGGAAACCTCCTCCCTGCTGGTCGAACTGAACACGATCGCCGCGGCCTCACACGTGCGTTTCAGCAGCATCCAGCTTGAAAGCTCAGGCTCGGCGGCGCCCGCCTCGACTCCGGCGCCAGCCCCGTCGACTCCGGCCGCCCCCTCCGGCGCCCAGCCCGCCTCCTCGACGATTCCCCCAACCGAGGCCGCGGCGTCGCTGATGCCGCTCGGCGCATCGATTGGCCCGGCCGGGCTCGGGGTGATGCCCTACGGCCTCACCTTCAGCGGCAACTTCTTCCAGATCGCCAACTTCATCAAGGGAGTCGACTCGCTGGTCGACACCAAGGCCGACGCGTCGAAGATCGGCATCGACGGCCGGCTCGTGACTCTCAATGGCTTCTCACTGACCACCGATGAAGGCGGAGAAGACAAGGGCAGCGCGAAGTCGCCGACCCTCTCCGCGAACTTCTCGGTGACCACATACGTGACGCCGCCAAGCCAGGGGACCGCCGCCGGCGCCACCGCCACAGCGCCTGCCCCGGTGACCTCGGCGGCGGGCGCGAGCTCGGCGGCGACCACGTCGACCTCGGCGACGGAATCCTCTTCGGAAGCGGGGATGGCGCGATGAACATGCTCAAAAAAGGACCCGAGCTGAAGATGCCTGACCTCAAGGTCCCGGATTTCGCCCTCGACCTCTACTACGACCTCAAGGAGCGCCACCTGCTGCCGCTTGTCGCGATCCTCCTGGTCGCGGTCGTCGCCCTGCCGATCGCGCTCAGCGGCGGCTCCTCGGAATCCGAACCTGAAACCGGAGCCGCGATCTCGTCCGCCGGCGAATCCCTGCCCAGCTCGAAGCTGATCGTCGCGAAAGCGGCGCCGGGCCTGCGCGAATACCGCAAGCGCCTGGTCGGGATCCCCAAGGACCCGTTCGAAGAAAAGTTCGCCGAATCGTCCGAACAGACCGAAAGCGGCGAATCGGCGGCCGGCGCCGGCTCGAGCGGCGGCGAAGTGACGAGCTCCGGCGGCGCCGAAAGCCCGTCGCCGGAAAGCGAATCGTCCGGCGCCGCGCCCGCCACCCCGGAAACGACCCACAGCGCGCCACCTAGCGAAGGCAACGGCGAACCCTCCGAAGGCGCGAACCTCAAGTACTACTCGTTCGCGATCGACGTCCGCATCGTCCCCGTCAGCTCCGGCTCGAGCGCCGCCGACGGCAAGGCGAAGAAGGCGACGGTGCGCCACAACCTTCCCGAGCTGACCATGCTGCCCAGCCGCAAGGAGCCGGCCCTCACGTTCATGAGCGTGACCAAGGACCAGAAGAAGGTGCTGATGCTGGTCTCCGACAAGGTCACCGGCCTCTTCGGCGACGGCGTCTGCGCGGTCGGCGCCGAACACTGCCAGCTGCTCGCCCTCGAAAAGGGCATCCCCGAGACCGTCGTCTACGGGGCCGACGAACGCAGCTTCCGCATCGAGTTGCTCAAGCTCCGCCTGCTGACCACGGACAAGCTCAACAAGGCGCCGCTGAGCAAGTCCGAAAAGAAGGAAAAGGGCGGCGGCGAGACCGGCAAGCGCGAAGAAGAACGCCAGCCGGCGGGCTGATCTGGCGGGGCCTGGGCGTCAGCCCAGGTAGAGGTCGATCAGCTGGTCGCCGGCCAGCAGCGCCACCACCCCCCCGAGCGCCAGGAACGGGCCGAAGGGGATCGCCATCTTGCGGGCGCGGCTACCGTGGCGGACGAGCAGGGCGATGCCGACCAGGCTCCCTGCCAGCAGCGCGATGAGAATCGCCGGGCCGACCGCGCGACCGAGGAAGAGGCCCATCGTCGCCGCCAGCTTGACGTCACCGAGGCCCATCCCCGCCGGATAGGCGAGGGCCGCGAGGAAGAAGAGGCCGCCGGCCGCCGCGGCGGCGATCAGCCGCTCAGGCACGCCGCCGGGGTCGGTCGGCAGGGCGATCGCGAGGCAGACGACGGCGCTGGCGATCAGCACCTTGTTGGGGATGATTCGTCGCTCCAGGTCGGTCAGCGTGACGATCGCCAGCGCGGTGACGAAGACCAGGCCGATCACGGCTTCCGCCGCGTCGTCGCGGTAGACGAGCACCGTCGCCGCGAACAGGAGCCCGACCGCAAGCTCGGTCAGCGGGTACCGCGGCGAGATCCGCGCGCCGCAGCAGCGCGCCCTTCCGCGCAGCAGGACCCAGGAGAGCACGGGCACGTTGTCATGGGCGGCGATCTGCTCCCCGCACGCCGGGCACTCCGAGCGCGCAAAGACCACCGAGACCCCCCGCGGCACCCGGTGCGCCACCGCCGTCGCGAAGCTGCCGGCGGCAAGCCCCCCGAGAAACGCAATCAGCAAGACACCGGCCATCGAGGCCCGATTTGTATCCGAGGAGGCGGCCGGAGGACGAGGCGCCGGGTCAAGACCCGACCCAGCTGCAACGCTCTACCGTCGAACGACCTTGAAGCGGCGCTTGGCGGCCTCGGCCTCGGCGTTGCCGGCGACGTCGACCCCGCGCACGCGAAGGACGTGACGGCGGCGGCCGAGGTGGCGGAGCTTAAAGGGGGAGTGGCAGCTGCGCCACTTCTTGCGATCGAGCCTGCAGAGGAAGGTCGTGCCGGGGGGGTCGTCGGTGATGTCGGCGAAGCGGAAGACGACCTTGCGGTGGCGGGTCTTGACGCCGGGGCCCATGGTGATCTTGGTGTGCGGCGGGGTCGAGTCCTCGACGTAGGTGACGGCGTCCGAGCAGGGCGATGAGCCGCCACCGGAGACGGAGACGGCGCTGAAGCTGTTGCTGCTGTTGTCCGCGACGTGAACCGCGAGGCCGCGGTCGAGATCGCCCGCGGAGCCCGTGGCAACCGGCCCGCCGGAGCACTTGCCGTTGGCGAAGACCCTGACCGTGTCGGCGCCCGGAGCGCTGCCCGCGACCTGCGGCGAGTTGTCATTGGCGCGAGCGCCGGGCAGCACGTGGAGGTGCGGCGCCGCGGGCGGGCCGGCGGAGCCGCTGCCCGTTCCGGATCCTTCGCCGCCACCGGAGCCTTCTTCTTCCTTTTCCTGTTCTTCTTGTTCTTTCTGTTCCAGTTCTTCGATTTCTTCGGGCGTCAGGCCGCTCGAGCTCTCCCAGTAGGTGAGGCCGGCTTTCGAGCATTCGGATGGTTCGTTGAGTTCGCTGGGGTCGGTCTGGATCGCGTAGAAGGTCGTGACCGAGTTTTCCGCCACGGTGACTTCGATGCCTTCGCCTTCGAGCTCGGCGAGTTCGCCCGTGCCGATTTCGGTCGTGCAGCCGGGATCGGTGTAGAGAATGATTTCTTCGCCGGCGCCGCCGCCTCCCAGCGCCGTGCGCGGGAAGCCGGGGTCGACGCTCGGGCGGATCGTCGTGGTGATGACGCCGCCTGAGCTGTGACCGATCACCCGGGGCGTGGTCCAGTTGGCCGGCGCCGCTTCGGTGGTCTGCGGTTTCGTCTTCGTCAGCACGACTCCCGAAAGCTGTTCTGCCCGGGCCGCGGGCGCTGCGAAGAGCACTGCCGCGCCGGCGAGGAGCAGAAGCAGACGCAGCGAGGGGCGGGCCGCGACGGCCCGCCCCTCTGCTGCGATTGCGCATTGCTTAGACATGGCTAAGCGGGTTGGCTAGAGGATCAGCCGCCCCAGCCTTCGGTACCGGAAGGACAGCCACCTTTGCCTGCAACCGAACATGGATAGGTCAGCGTCCCTGCGCTATTGATGATTTCAAACTTCTGCCCCGCGGACGACGAGTACGAGATGATCTTGTACTGGTTCGACGCGGTCGATTCGACTTCGATGCCTTCGCCTTCGAGGGCTTCTGTTTCTTCGTTTTCTCCGCGAGCCTTGACCTCAGGCTCAATTTCCTGAAGCGCTTCGACCGAGACGCCCGTGTAGGACCCGTTGTGATCGGCCGCGTACGTCTCGACCGCGACCTGGGCGGTGTGGGCGTTCTCCTTGGCCTTCGCGTCGCCGGCCTTTTCCTTCTGGTTGAAGAAGGCGGGCAGGGCGATGGCGGCGAGGATGCCGAGGATGAGCATGACGACCAGGAGCTCGATCAGCGTGAAGCCGGCCTCCTTGTCGCCGTTGAGCCGGGCACCAACCTTGGCCCGGAGATTCTGGATAAACATATTAGGTTCCTCCTAGGTTCCTAATCGATTTAGCCAGAGCCCCGTCGCATCTCAGCCACGTGGTGTCTGTCGACCCCGGTGGTAGTCCGGCCGGCTCCTCTGAGGAGCCCCGAAGACTTTGCGCCCCCGCCTCACAGCGGGTTTGCCTTTGCACCGAGGCACTGGCAGATCTTTTCTTCTCTCCCCTATCGACCCTCGATCCAAGACCTTTATCCCTGAAACTAGGACTTCCTCTCCCCAAAACTCGGCATTCCAGGCCGAAACGCTGGGATAACCAGTTAACCGGACTTGAGGTCGACGCCCGTTACCAGCGTTCTCGCAAGTAGCGAGCGCAGCGAGGAACCGTGAAGTCGACGGCGCCCCTCCTGGGTGCATAGAGAAGGCCCGCTTTGATCAACCTGCCCCGGACGACCGACAGCTCCTGCGAGGTCTTGCCGAGGGCGGTGGCAATGTCACGACTCGACTGGGCGCCGTCGCCGAGCGAGGCGATCGCCGACATATAGCGGCGCTCGGCATCGGACAGCTTGCCGATGCGCTGGCTGAAGAAGTTGTCGGCCAGATACTCGACGACGATCGGCTCGGCGGCCCTCACGCACTCCAGGTCGATCCTTCGGTCGCGACGGAGCTTCCAGATCTCGCGGCCGTACTCCTG
>Ga0075322_1000063_pt1 | contig 11116 bp, 11 predicted proteins | sample MayberryNW_Catta_FD_120086 | JGI IMG/M metagenome (GOLD analysis project Ga0075322, IMG submission 120086) | Natural and restored wetland microbial communities from the San Francisco Bay, California, USA, that impact long-term carbon... | ecosystem: Environmental > Terrestrial > Soil > Wetlands ... | reverse complement strand
CTCCTCGCCGGCGCCGAAGTCGAAGACGTAGCCGAACTCGACCGCGTCCATCGAGTCGGCGGTGGCGACCGCGATGCTGAGGCTGTGCGAGGGCAGCGTGCGCCGCGCGTTGAGCGAGCCGTCGATCGGATCGATCACGACCCGCGCGGGCCCGCCGCCGCCGAAAGCGACCTCGCCGCGCTCCTCGGAGATGGCGACGAAGGACGCGCCCTGGCCCGCCAGCGCCTCCAGCTCGGCGAAGACCAGGTCCTCGCAGCGGCGGTCGATGACGAGCGTCCGGTCGCCGCCCTCGCCGACCCCCTCGTAGACGGTCCGCTCGGCGATCCCGGGCGTCCCGGAGAAGACCTTTCGCTGACCCGCCACGATGCGCCGGCAGATCCCCAACCAGTCTGCGGAAAGAACGTCCACGAATCGATCCTATGGAGCCGGGCACTCGGTAGCGTTGGACCATGCTCGCCCTCGCCGAGGCCCAGGAACGCGCCGTGCTGCACGGCGCCGGGCCGCTGCTGCTGCTCGGGCCGTCGGGGTCCGGCAAGAGCGAGGCGCTCGTCCGCCGCTTCGCGCGCCTCGCCGAGGAGGGAACCGCGGCCCACCGGATCCTCACGATCGCCGCCAACGAACCGACCGCGGCGCAGCTGCGCCGGCGGATCGAGGCGCGGCTCGACCGAGCCTACGAGGAGCTCTGGATCGGGACCTGGGAGGCGCTTGCCGAGCGGCTGCTGCGCGAGCAGGCGACCGCCGCCGGGCTCGATCCATTCTTCAACGTGCTCGGCCCTGCCGAGCGCCTGGCGATCCTGCTCGACCGGATCGACGAGCTGCCGCTGCGCAACCGCGAGATTCGCGGCAACCCGACCGGCCTGCTCGCCCGGCTGCTCGAGCAGATCGACGAGGTCAAGTCCGGCGCGCAGCCGCCCGAGCCCGAACTCGCTGACCTGATCGCCGCCCACGACCGGCTGCTCGCCGCGGCGGGCAGCGTCGACCGCGGCGACCTCGCACTGATCCTGGGGCGCCTGCTGGACAAGCGACCCGACGTCCGCGCCGAGCTCGCGGCTCGCTTCGAGCAGCTGATGGTCGACGAGCTCGAGGACACGACCGCTGCCCAGCGCGCGGTCCTCGCCTCGCTGGCCGCCGAGAACCCCAATCACCTCTACGCGCTGGAGACGGCGGATCCTGAGGAGCCGGCCACCGCGCCGCTGCGCGAATGGGCGCTTGGCATCCACGCTCAGGCGGTGGTGGTCGGGCTCGCCGAGCGCTTTCACCGGCCGGCGCTACGGCGCTGGCGCTGCGACAACGAGCGGGCGCAGGCGCAGGCGGTTGCCCGCGAGGCCGAGCACCTGATTGCCGGCGGCGCGGCGCCGGAGAAGATCTGCGTGCTGGTCGAGGACCCGACAGCCGGCGGCGGCGCAGTCGCCGCGGCGATGGAGGAACGCGAGATCCCCTTTCACCTGGCCGGCCCGGCGGCGCTCTTCCAGCTGCCCGAGGTGCGCGACGCGATCGCTTGGCTGCGGGCTCTGGCGGATCCCGAAGACTCCGCCGCCGCCGCCCGGGCGCTGACCCGGCCGCCGATCGAGCTGCGGCCCGCCGACCTGGCGCGGCTGACGACGATCTCCCGTCGGCGCAAGGTCGATCTGGTCTCCGCCTGTGAGGCGGCGCTCGAGAGCCCCCAGATTCCCCCGGAGGGACGCGAGCGGCTACAGGCCTTCCTGAAGCTCTATGGGGAAGCCTCAGCGGCACTCGAGGAACGCCGCGCCGACGTCTTCGTGCGGCGGCTGATCGAGCGGGTCGGGCTGCGCCGCCAGCGCCTCTACGCGGCCGAGCCCGAGGTTGCCGAGCGGCTGCTCGGCCTCTCGCGCCTGGCCGAGCTCGCCACCGAGTGGGCGCGGCGCCAACCGCACGCCTCGACCCGGGATTTCGTCCGCTACCTGAGCGCCGTCGCCGAGGCCGGGCTCGAGCCGGCGAGCGGCGAGGAGCCGCCCTCGCCCGGCTCGGTGCGGGGTCTGGCGCGCTCCGCCGCCAAGGGAGCCGAGTTCGAGCATGTCTTCGTGCTCGGCGGCGGCCCCGAGGGGGTGCAGGCGCGCGCCTCGATCGTGGTCTCGCGGGTCGGCCCGGCGGACGAGTCCACGGCCACGGACGAGGAGGCGCATGCCGAGGAGCTCTTCGGGCCGGCCGAGGGCCTGCACGCCACCTACCGGCGGTTGCGCGAGGAGGTGCTCGAGGCCTCATGGAAGGCAGGACGGGAGCTCTCGGAGCCGCGGCTCGACACGGTTGTCGACGTCAACCGGGCGATCGCCCGCCACCTCGAGCTGCTGAAGCTGGCAGCGCTCGCTCAGCGGCCGGGAGAGGAAGCCGGCGCGGAGGCGATCGAAGCCGTCAACGGGCTGTTGCGCCAGGTGGCGACGCCCGAGCAGCAGGCCGAGCTGGAAGCCTCGCCGCTCGACGCCTACCTGCTCGACGCCGAGGGCGAGCGCGGCAGTCGCCGACGCCTATTCGCCGCCCGCCACGAGCCCTCGCTCGAGGCCTTCCTGCCGACCCGCGGCGACGGCGCGCTCAGCCTCTCTGCCTCCGATCTCGACCTCTACCTGACCTGCCCGCTCAAGTACAAGTTCTCGCGCGTCTTCGGGATCCCCCAGGAGCCGACCGTCAACCAGCGCTTCGGCATCCTCATCCACAACGTCCTGGAGCGCTTCCACAAGGAGGAGCGCGAGGGCGAGGAGCCGGGACTGGCGCGGCTGATGGAGCTCTTCGAGGCGGGCTGGCGACGCACGGGTTTCGGCAGCAGCGACGACGAGCTGCAGTTCCGCGACCGGGCCCGCGAGGCGATGCGCCTCTACTTCGAACGCGAGGCGGAGCGCGAGGGCGAGCCCCTCTGGCTGGAGCGCAAGTTCGACATCAAGATCGGGCCGCACCACGTGCGCGGGCGGGTCGACCGGGTGGACCGCTTGCCGGGTGGCAGTCACGAGCTGATCGACTACAAGACCGGCGAGCGCAAGAGCGAGGCGGCGCTGGAGAACGACTTGCAGCTGGCGCTCTACCGGCTCGCCGCGCGCCAGGCCTGGGAGGTCGAGGCGAGCAGCGGCAGCTACTACTACGTGCTCGATGCGGAGAAGGTGGCCGCCCCGGTGCGGGCCGACGACGCCGAGCGGGTCGAGCGCACCGTGCTGGAGGTCGGCGAGGGCGTCCTCGGCCAGGACTTCGAGCCGCGGCCGGCGCCGACGACCTGCTCCTGGTGCGACTACCGCCTGATCTGCCCGGCGGCGGAGAGCTGAGCTCTCTACTCGTCGCCCTGCTGGCGCAGGAACTGCTGGAAGTCGCGGGCGATCGTGTCGGCCGAGGGGATGTCCTCGGGCGGCTCGAGCTGCTCGGTCTGCTCGGCCTCGATCTTCTCGACCAACTCCTCGATCTCCGGGTTGGCGGCGATCGCGCGGTCGATCTGCTCTTCGTACGCAGTCGCCTCCTCCTCGAGCTCGCCGGCCTCGACCGCGATCCCGGTCAGCCCCTCGAGGCGGCGCAGCAGGGCGAGCGCGGCCTTTGGGTTTGGCACGGCAGCGATGTAGTGGGGCACCGCTGCCCAGAGCGAGGCCGAGGCCATCCCGAGCCGGCGGCAGCGGTCGTGGACGACGCCAACGATCCCGGTCGGTCCCTCGTAGTTGGAGCGCTCCAGGTCAAGCTCCTCGACCAGCCGCTCGTCGGAGGCGAGACCGGTGATCGGCACCGGCAGGGTGTGGGAGACCTCGGCGATCAGGGCGCCGAGGGTGATCACCATCTCGATCCCGAGCGCGTCGGCGGCGGTCGCGATCGTCTCCGAGAAGGTGCGCCAGCGGAGGTTCGGCTCGGTCCCGTCGAGCAGCACGAGGTCGCGCTCGGCGGCCGGGATGCGGACGGCGATCAACTCGTTTTGCGGCCACTCGATATGGCGCGCCTGGCCCTCACTGAGGGTGATCGTCGGGCGGGAGGCCTGGAAGTCGAAGTAGTCCTCTGGATCGACCTCGGCGATCGTCTCGGAGTCGAAGGCGTCGGCGATCGTGGCGAGCGCCGTCGAGGCGGCCGCGGCGGCGTCGTTCCAACCGCGAAACGAGCAGACCAGAATCGGGTCGCGCAGCTGCGGGACGTCGCCTTCCCAGGTGAGTGAATCCACGCTTTTGAGACTACCGAGGGGCCGTCATAGCCCGGCGCAGCAGTTCGAAGGCCACGTAGAGGACGAGCGCGGCGAAGGAGAGTTCCAGCGCCCGTTGCGGCACGACGTTGGCGACGCCGACCCCGATCAGCACGCCGAGCGGCGAGAGCACGCCGATGATGGCTGCGTCGCGCAGGTTGACGTTGCCGTAGCCGCGCTGGCGGATCGTGCCGACCAGGGCGACGACGACGATCACCAGCAGCGAGGTCGACTCGCCCTCGACCTGGGAGAGGCCGAGGAAGATGGTCAGCGCCGGCACGAAGAGCACGCCCCCGCCGACCCCGACCAGGCCGCCGGCGAGCCCTCCGGCGATCGCGATCACGATCGCGAAAAGCTCGTTCACTGGACGATCAACTCGATCGCGACGGCGATCAGCAGGGCGGCGAAGAGCAGCGAGACGGCGCGCTGGGAGATGCGCTGCTGGATTGCGGTGCCGGCGACCACTCCAACCACCGCCGGGATCGAGAGCCAGAGACCCGTGAGGACGTGGACGTTGCCGTAGATCCCCCCCTGGGCGATCACCCCGAGCAGGCCGATGAGGACGATCGCGGCGAGGCTGGTCCCGGTCGCCAGCCGCTCGCCGTAGCCGAACCAGAAGATCAGCAGGGGAACGATGATGGTGCCGCCGCCGACCCCGAAGAGGCCGCTGAAGACGCCCGCAAGGGTGCCGATCGCGGCGAGTTTGAGCGTGTGGTGGGCGGTCGGCGTCGGAGCCGGATCCATCGTGCCGCGATACTACGGGCGTGTCTCTCGGTACAGAGTCAGGGGGCGCCGCGGGGGCGCGGCTGGAGCGATTGCGCGCCAAGCCCGACCGCACCGCGATCCTCACCGACGTCGACGGCACCCTGGCGCCGATCGTCAGCCGTCCCGACCAGGCTGCCGTGCCGGAGCCCGCCAAGCAGGTGCTGCGCGCGCTGAGCGAGCGCTACGCCCGGGTCGGGTGCGTATCCGGCCGCCAGGCGCTGGAGGCGCGGCGGCTGGTCGGGCTGGAGGAGCTCGCCTACGCCGGCAACCACGGGCTCGAACTGCTGCTGCCCGGCGAGGACGAGCCCAGCCTCGACCCGGCGCTGGCCGGCCAGGAGCAGAGCGCTGCCGAGTTCCTCGCCGGGCTCGACGCCGGAGAGCTCGGCGAGCTCGGCCTGCGTCCCGAGGACAAGGGGCCGATCCAGGCCCTGCACTGGCGCGGCGCCGCGGACGAGCGGGCCGCCGAGGCACGCGCCCGCGAGATCGCGGCGGCGGGCGGGCGGGCGAAGCTCGAACCGCGCTGGGGCCGCAAGGTGCTCGAGCTGCGGCCGGTCGGTGGGGGCGGCAAGGACGCCGCCGTGGCGGCGCTGCTCGCCGACGAGCAGATCGATGCCGCCGTCTACGCCGGTGACGACCGCACCGACCTCGACGCCTGCCGGCGGCTGCGCCGGCTGCGCGAGGAGGGGCGGCTGCGCACCGCGATCTGCGTCGGCGTCCTCTCGCCGGAGGCGCCGCCGGAGCTCGCCGAAGAGTCCGACCTGACCGTCGACGGCCCCGAGGGCTGGCTCGAGCTGCTGGGTGAGCTGGCGGGGTAACCGCGTTGCCCTTCACCGACCTGCTCCGCGTCACCGTCCTGCTCACCGGCGCCGAGGCGACCGCCCTGGCCGCGATCACCGCGGTGGCCGTGAACCGAGACAACGACGCCACCACCCTGATCGTCGCCGCCGCCTGGTGGCTGGCGTCCCTGCTGATCGGCCTCTACCTGGGCCGCCCCGCCCGGGCCGCCGACGCCCTACGCGACACCCTTGCAAGAGCCCGAACCGCGACCTCGCTCCCACCCGAGCCCCCAAGCCGAGTGGCGATCGCCCGCCTCTGGCCGATCGCGGTAACAGCTGTGGCGGCCGGAGCCCTGGGGGTCTTCTTCCCGGGCGTGGCCGCCATAGGCGCCGGCTACGCCCTCCTCGTCTCCCTCGCCTGGCACTCAAGAGAAGGCGCTGTAGAAGCAATCGAGCAAAGAGACGGCGTCCGCTTCTACGTCGTCCCGAACTCGGCGCTGCGCCCGATTCAGCTCATGAGAACTCCGGGGTTGAGGAGCACTCCGCGCGCATAAAGGCGTCGGCGCCCTTACCGCCCCAGAATCTTCTTGAACTCCCGCCAGCCCTTCGTGTTTGCCACGTCGCCCGCCGTGAGCCAAGCCCGCCGAGCCGTCGCGACCGCGTAGGACATGTTGCCCAGCGTCTCGACCCCATGCGCGTCGGTGTTGAGGACGATCGTCGCCCCCGCATCCGCGGCAAGGCGCGCGTGCTGCTCGGAGAGGTCGCGGCGGTTGGGGTTGCCGTTGATCTCCAGCATCGTGCCGGTCCGCGCCGCCGCCTCGACCACCGCCTCGACGTCGATCGCGTAGGGCTCGCGACGGCCGATCAGCCGGCCGGTGAGGTGGCCGATGCAGTTCACCAGCGGGTTCTCGATCGCGGCGAGGACGCGGGCCGTCATCTGCTCCTCGGCGATCGCGAAGGAGGTGTGGACGCTGGCCACCACCCAGTCGAGCGCCTCGAGCAGATCGTCGGGATAGTCGAGCGAGCCGTCGAGGCCGACGTTGACCTCCGAGCCGGCAAGCAGGCGGAAGCCACGCAGGCCCTCGTTCCAGGCGGCAACCTCCTCGATCCGCTGCCAGAGGCGCTCGGCGGTGACGTGGTCGCCGAAGCCGTGGCTGGCGGAATGGTCGGTGATCGCCATGTAGGCGTAGCCGCGCTCGCGACCGGCGGCGGCCATCTCCTCCAGCGTGTTGCGCCCGTCCGACAGGGTCGTGTGCGCGTGCAGGTCGCCGCGCACGTCGCCGAGCTCGACCAGCTCGGGCAACGTCCCCTCGCGCGCCGCCTTCAGCTCGCCGCGGCCCTCGCGCAGCTCTGGCTCGATGTAGGCGTAGCCGAGTCGCTCGTACACAGCCTCCTCGCTCGCGCAGAGCTCCACCTCCCCCGACTCGACCTCGGTGATGCCGTGCTCGGAGACCGAGAGGCCGCGCGCCACGGCGGCCTCGCGGAGCTGCACGTTGTGCGCCTGCGAGCCGGTGAAATGCTGCAGGAGATTGCCGAACGCCTGCGGGGCGACGATTCGCAGGTCGACCGAGATCCCGTTCTGGGTCTGTGCCCGCACACCGTTGGGCCCTGGCTTGCCGGCCGCGGCGACCAGCGGGCTGGCTGCCAGCGCCTCGGCCAACGCCGTCGGCTCCTCGGCGGTCGCGATCAGGTCGATGTCCTTGCAGGTCTCGGACCAGCGGCGCACCGAGCCGGCCACCTCGACCCGCTCGGCGGCGGGGTGCTCGCGCAGCACCCGCGCCAGCTCCTCGGCGATCGGCCGCGCCGCCGAAAGCAACACACGGCCGACGCCCCGCGCGGGATCGCCAAGTCGCTCCAGCGCCGCCAGCACGTTTTCCTCGGCCTTCGGCCCGAGCCCTTTGAGGCCGCGGATGCGCTGCTCCTCAGCCGCCTCCTTGAGGTTCTCGAGCGTGGCCACTCCAAGCTCGTCGAAGAGGCGGCGGGCGGTCTTCGGCCCGACACCCGGCACCCGCGTCACCTCGACCAGGGTCGGCGGGAACTTCGCCTTGAGCTTCACGGCCGCCGGGATCTCACCGGTCTCGATCAGCGCCAGGATCTTCTCGGCGAGCGTCTTGCCGACGCCGGGAATCTCCGTCGCTCGGCCCGCCAGCGCCAGGTCGGCAACCGAGACCGGACTTTCGCGAATCGCCTTGGCCGCCGTCCCGTAGGCCAGCACCCGGTATTTGACCGCCCCGTCGAGCTCGTAGAGGACGCCGAGCTCCTCAAGCGCGTCCGCGATCTCGGCGTTGGTCACCCCCTGGAAGCTAGCGAGCGGCAGTAACCGGATGCGGGGCGAGACGTCCCGACCCTCCAGATACCCTGAGGACGTGGAGAAGCGCTCGACGAGGCCTGCCGATCTAAATCGGCTCGCAGCGGCCATCGTGCGCGAGGCGACCGACGAGACGCCGCAGGAGCCGGAGAGTGCCGAAGTTCGTGCTGGACGAGCGGGCGGTCAAAAAGGCGGGATAGCAAGAGCCAAGGCCCTGTCAGCAAAGCGTCGGTCAGAGATCGCTAAAAAAGCCGCTCGGGCGCGGTGGCGTTAGCGTCCTCTCCCTCGACCTGCATTTCAGCGACAAGCCTCTCATCAACCTGGCGATTCGCAAGGCCCTTAAGAATCACGAATGGCTGCAGGAGGGGGTCGCGAAAACGATAGAACCAGCCCCGCTCCTCTCCCGACTTCTCCAGCGCTCGGCCCCGCTTTTCGCCGGCAAAGGCGTTCAGGTGGCGGTTGAACTTCGAAATGTCTACCTCTTCGCCCATGATTCGCGACATGGGCTCTCGCACCGCTCCAGCCGTGAAATGACCCAACGGACCCTTTGGCGCAAGCGCGCAGGCCAAAAGGACCTGCTCAAACAACGTGTCTTTCCGGGGACTGCGGGTTGCCTGCTCATAGGCAGCCTGGATCGAATGCTGTGTTTTGCTTACAACTAGCTCGACGGCTCGGCTGACATCGACATCTTCAATCGTGCTGCGGTCGTCGGACACAGCTCGTTGCCCTGCATGCAGGGCGAGCGAATGGGTGTAGAAGGGAAGCCCCTCTGAAAGACGCGCGATGCGCTTTCTTGCGTCCGGCTTGATTTCAAGTAGTAGCTCGGAGAGGCCCTTGTCGACGATCTCTTCTAGCTCGGTGGCCGACATCCGGGGCAAATGAACCTGATTCAGAGCCCTGCCCACTGAATAGTGATCGCCGAGCAGATCGTCGACGGAGTCAGCGACACCCACCAGCACAAGAGTTACCGCGGTGGCGTGATCTGACAGCGTCTTTACCGTATCTGCCAGCAAGGAGAGACCGGAATCGTCCTCGAAGCGATCAAGCTCGTCGATGATGATCAGGGCCTGATTGTCCAGGCGCTCAAGGGCGTGACGAATCCGCTCGGGTTCGTCGGGGGTGTGATCATCCCAGTCTCTCTCCCCGTTCCATTCCAGCTCCCGAAAGATGTTGCTCCAGAGAGTGGCGAAATCGTCCTGGGTTTGACAGTTCACGCTGACCGATTTCAGCTGGAAGTTGTCGAAGTCCTCAAATACCTCAGCCAAGACATTCGCTAGGGAGGTCTTGCCTACGCCCCGCTCGCCGTAGAGGATCACATGGCGTCCCTTTTGACCCACCGTATTGATCACGTCCAAGACTTGGTCCATGCGCCCGCCGAAGAGGGAGTAGTCGTCGATTGGCGCACCGGGCGTAAAGACCGACCCGACTTGGGCGATCTTGCGGAGCTTGTCGGTCGGTTGGGGTTTCTCAGCCATGCGCCAGCCGGGAAGAAGCTCCAGTAAAGGGCTGAGAAGTGCAAGTAGCGAGTTGTTAGCTGTGCGCAGACCCGCATCCAGCTATCGACGGACGGGCACAAGATGTACGAAGCGACCGTGGGGCCTTCCTTCGGCTACCAGGTCGATTGGCGCAGATCCACAAGACCTACGCGAGCCCTACCGATCTGGGCAAATACAGCCCGCCGGTCTGCACCGGTGCGAAGAAAATCCCGCTCAAGGGGGACCCCGACCTGGATCGGATCTCGACCAGCTCCGTCGAGCGGCAGAACTTGACGATGCGGATGGGGATGCGACGCTTCACGCGGCTGACCAATGGCTTCTCACGGAAGGTCGAGAACCTGGCGCACGCCGTCAGCCTGCACTTCATGTACTACAACTTCGCACGGCCTCATAAAGCGCTGAAGGAGCGCTGCCCCCGGGTCCCGGCGATGGCGGCAGGGGTGACGGATCACGTCTGATCGCTGGAAGAGATCGTGGCGCTGCTGGACTGAGCGCTGTTGGGCTACGGAGTTTCGGCCTCCTCGTGCTCCGCGCGCGAGCGCAACTCACTCGCGACAAGATCATCGACCTTCGGTCGGCTTTTCGGTGCGCGGGGGACGAACTCCTCAAGGGATAGCTGCTGTCCGCGCTTTCGGGTCTCCTGAACCGGGACAAGCTCGCTATACTTTCTGAAGTATTGAGCGTGGAAACTCGACCTTCAGGAGACCGATTTCAGTGACAGGCAAGCTCCATGACGTGACAGACGCCACCTTCAAAGCCGAGGTTCTCGATGCCGAGGGACCTGTCCTGGTCGACTTTTGGGCCCCGTGGTGCGGCCCCTGCCGCGTCGTCCACCCGGTGCTGGAGGAGATCGACACCGAGCGCGAGGATCTGAAGATCGTCAGCCTCAACGTCGACGAGAACCAGCAAACCGCCGCTCAGTACGAAGTGCTCTCGATCCCGACGATGCTCCTCTTCAAGGACGGGGCGATCGCCAAGAAAGTGGTCGGGGCGATGCCCAAGCGGCGCCTCGAGGCCGAGCTCGAGCCGGCCCTCGCCTAGCGAGCTGGGCAGTGCCCTTCGTTCAGGTCCACTGGTACGAGGGCCGCTCCGACGAGCAGAAGGCGGAGATCGCCAGGCGGATCGAAGCGGCCCTGATCGAGGTCGCCGGAGTCTCGCCCGACCACTGCTGGATCAAGTTCTCCGACTCGAAGAAAGCCGACCTGATCATCGGCGATCCCCCCGGCGACTGAGGCGCAGCGCTCAGGCCGGAGCGACGACGCGCAGGCCGGCGCCGGCGCAGGCCGTGGCAAGGCGCTCGTCGTAAGTGAGCACAGCCCCGATCCGCTCGCTCGCCGCCAGCGCTGTGGCGAGATGGATGGCGTCGAGCGAGCGCAGCGTTGGCGGACCGATCCGCCCCGCGTCACGGCGGATCTCAGCCGTGAGCGGAAGCAGCACGACCGTGCGCAGCAGCTCTGCCGCCTGGGCAACGGCGTCGCCCCCGATACGGCGGGCGGCGCGAGCAACCTCGACGGCGAAGATCTCACTGGCCAGGACCCCGGCCCATTCGGACCGAATCGCCGCGGCCAGCGCTTCGCTCTCGGGCTCGACCGAGAAGAGCTTGACGAAGGCCGACGTG
>Ga0075322_1000062_pt1 | contig 11152 bp, 8 predicted proteins | sample MayberryNW_Catta_FD_120086 | JGI IMG/M metagenome (GOLD analysis project Ga0075322, IMG submission 120086) | Natural and restored wetland microbial communities from the San Francisco Bay, California, USA, that impact long-term carbon... | ecosystem: Environmental > Terrestrial > Soil > Wetlands ... | reverse complement strand
TCGGTGACGATGGCCGGATACGAGGTCGTGAAAGTGGCGACGAACGAGCGCGGCGGGGTCGACATGGACGATCTTCGCGCCCGGATCGAGGCCGAGGGCCCCGACCAGATCGCCTGCCTGATGCTGACCAACCCGAACACGCTCGGGCTCTTCGACGAGAACATCGAGGAGATCGCCGCGCTGATCCACGAGGCGGGCGGCACGCTCTACTACGACGGCGCGAACCTGAACGCTGTGATGGGCATCTCGCGGCCCGGCGACATGGGCTTCGACATCGTGCACTTCAACCTGCACAAGTCCTTCACCCAGCCGCACGGCGGCGGGGGGCCGGGGTCCGGGCCGATCGCGGTGTCCGACCGCATGGAGCCGTACCTCATGGACCCGCGGATCGTCCGGCGCGACGACGGGACCTTCGACCTGACCGCGAAGGCGACCGTCGACGGCTCGGTGAGCTGGCTGAGCGCGAAGCTCAGGCGTCGCACGACCCGCGGCGGGCGCGTGTTCAGCGGCAACGGGCTGCCGACCGAAGGGACTACCGGCGAATTCCCGATCAAGCCGAGCGACGACGCCTACCGCTACGACCGCAACCCCAACTCGATCCGCAGCCAGAGCGTTCACTACTCGCTGCCCCGCCGGCCGAAGCGAGCTTCCTCGCCCGGCTGCCTCTCCGGCGGGCCGATCGGGATCGCCAGGAACGGCGTGGCGATCTTCGACGCCCTCGACGCCGGAGGCCGCGACGCGGTCGCCCACGAGGTCCAGGACAGCTGCGGCGGGCACCCACAGCAGAGCGGCGTCTACCACTACCACGACATCCCCTCCTGCCTGACCGAAGGAGAATCGACCAAGCGCGCCTCGGGCCTGGTCGGCTACGCGCTCGACGGTTACCCGATCTACGGCCCGCGCGGCGCCCACGGCAGGCTGCTCACGAACGACGACCTCGACGCCTGCCACGGCCAGGTGAGCAAGGTCTGGTTCGAAGGCCGCCGGCAGCGGATCTACCACTACAACGCGACGCTCGAATACCCGTACACGCTCGGCTGCTTCCACGGCACCCCGCGCTACACCGTCGGCTAAGCGGGATCTCGGGGGCGCCCCGAGCCCTGAAGCGGGCGCGGCGGTCCGAAGCTCGTCCAGCGGTGTTTGAGGATGCGTAGGTCCCAGCCGATACCTTGAATCGATGACCGTCGCCCGCCGCGCACGCCCGCTCGCCGCCGCACTGGCCCTTGCCTGTGCCGCCGCCGCTCCCACGGCGAGCGCCATGCAGACCCCCGGCGCCGGCGACCTCTCGCCGCGCCTCGCGAAGCTGGCGACGCCCGCCGTGCGCTCCGCGCCGGACGAGGTGCAGGCGAAGAGGCTCGGCCTGCCCGACGAAGGCCCGGGGAGCCTCCTGCGGCGGGGCAACCGGGTGCTCGCTTACGTGCGGTTCGAACGGGGCGCGGTCGCCGGCCTCGACGCCTTGCGCGCCGCGGGGACTCAGGTCGTTGACGCCAGTCGCCGCTACCAGACGGCTACCGTCGCGGCCAGGCCGGATCAGCTGCGGCAGGTCGGAGGGCTGGCGAACGTCGGCTCGGTGATTGAGGCGCTGGCGCCGGTCACCGCGGAAGCGTGTCCGTCAGGTGAAGTCGTTTCGCAGGGCGACGCGCAGTTGAGGGCCGCCGAACTTCGCGAAGCCAACCCGGGACTCGACGGAAGCGGCGTCACCGTCGGGATCCTCTCGGACTCCTTCGATCAGGCGAGCGAAGCGGCGGACGGCAGCGGGCCGGTGGCCACGCATGCCAAAGAAGACGAAGAAAGCGGTGACCTTCCGGGCCCCGATACCCCGTCCCCCTGCACCAACAAAGAAGCGGTGACCGTCCTCCAGCCGGCTGAATCCGGCGCTGAAGACGAAGCCGCCGACGAGGGACGGGCGATGGCCCAGATCGTCCACGATCTCGCGCCCGGCGCCAAGATCGACTTCGCTTCGGCCTTCAACGGCGAAACCGCCTTCGCGACCAATATCGGGGCACTCGCGACCGCCGGCGCCAAGGTGATCGCGGATGACGTCTTCTATCTCGAAGAGCCGTTCTTCCAGGATGGCCCGATTGCCGTTGCCGCCGACGAAGCGGTTGAAAAAGAAGGCGTCACCTACCTTTCTGCAGCCGGCAACGACAACCTGATCGACGCCGAAGGCAACGACATCGCCTCCTGGGAAGCGCCCGAATTCCGCGACGCGGGCGGCTGCCCGGCGGCGGTGGAATCGATCGCCGGGGCGAGGGGCACTCACTGCATGGACTTCAACCCGGGATCGCAGACCGACCGGACGTTCGGCATCAAGGTCGAACCGGAAGCCACGCTCACCGTCGATCTCCAGTGGGACGAACCCTGGCATGGGGTCAGCACGGACCTCGATGCCTTCCTGCTCAATGCAAGCGGGAATCTGATCGAACTCGAAGGATCGGACAACCTGAAAACCCAGCGGCCCGCCTCGATCCTGGAGTGGGTCAACGAAAGCTCATCGGAAAAGACGGTGCAGCTGGTGATCAACCGCTATACGGGGGGCGACCCGCGGCTCAAGTTCGGCCTGCTCGAGAACGGCGGTGGGGTATCCGCAACCGAGTACCCGCGCTCCTCCGAAACCGACAAGGTCGGGCCGACGATCTTCGGCCACAGCGGCGCAACCTCGGTGATTGCGGTGGGCGCGATCCCATTCTTCGAAGACGAACAGGTGGAGGAATACTCATCGCGCGGCCCGGTCAGGCACGATTTCGGGCCGGTCAAAGGCGCGACGGCCGCCGGCGCGCAGGAAGAGTCGATCTCGAAGCCCGACCTCGTCGCCACGGACTGCGGGGTGACGACGTTCTTCGCTTTCTTCAGGAAACTCCCCAAATCTGAACCCGCCGCCGGGTGGCACTTCTGCGGCACCTCGGCAGCCGCTCCTCACGCCGCCGCGGTGGTTGCGCTCATGCTCGACGCGAAACCCTCGGCGGAACCAGCTGACCTTCGTATCGCCCTGCTTGAAAGCGCGACGCCGGTGGGCAGTTACTCGCCCTGCGCGGCGGGCGCCGGGAGGGTTGACGCGGTCGCCGCAGTTGCCGATCTGCTCAGCCCTGGCACCGGCGTGATCCCGAGCTGCGCCGAACCCGGGACCGAAGTGCCCCCCGACGAAGCCCCGGCGCCAGGCGACTGGGGCGCCGAAACGCCGCCCGTGGTGGCGAGTACCCCGGCGCCGCCGTCGTCACCCGAGGCGTCTCCGCCCGCCGAAGAAACGAAGCCGGCCCCCAGGCGCGTCCCCCGCACCTTCTTCCGCCTGCGCCCCCACCACCTGATCCACACTCACCATCACCGGGCGCGCGTCGTCTTCCGCTTCGGCTCCAACGAACGCCACGTCTCCTTCGTCTGCCGGATCGACAACGGGCTCTTCCGGCCCTGCCGGGCGCGGCTGGTCACGCGGCTGCCGGTCGGCTGGCACTCGTTGCGGGTCTCGGCGCGGAACGCCGAAGGGCTCGGAGACCGGACGCCGGCCTTCTTCCGCTTCCGGATCAAGCACGTGCGCTGAGGCTCAAGGCGAGGCCTCGCTCGTGCGGCGGCGCACCGCCCAGTGGCCGCCGAGCAGCAGTGTGAGGAGGAAGGCGGCGCTGCCGAGCACGAGCGGGTCGGTGAGGCTGAGCCCCTCGAGGCGGGTGCCGAAGTAGACGGCGAGCGCGGTGATCGGCAGGTAGCCGACCACGGTCGTCCAGGCGAAGCGCCAGACCGGCACGCGGGCGGCGCCCGCCGCGTAGGAGACGAGGCTGAAGGGGAAGATCGGGATCAGGCGCACGGCGAGCAGCAGGGTGGGGCCGCCGTGCTCGATCGCCGCCTCGGTGCGCTCGAAGCGCTCGGTTCCGAGCCAGCGGTCGAGCAGCGGCCGGGCGACGCCGCGCCCGACGTAGAAGCAGAGCAGGCCGGAGAGCAGCCAGCCGGTGAGTGTCAGGACCAGGGCCGGGAAGAAGCCGTAGGCGAAGCCGGCCGCGGCGTCGACGATCTCCGCCGGGTAGAAGACGACCGCGTGCAGCAGGGCAAGCACGACGATCAGCAGCGGCCCGGCGACACCGAGGCTCTTGATCTGGTGGCGCACCTCGGCGGTGTCGCCATGGATCGCAGCGCTCGCCGCATCGCGCAGCGCCGGCACGGCAAGCACCAGCGCCGCGAGCAGAGCGACTCCGGCGATCGTGATCGCGACGGCGGCGAACGGCGGTCGTGGTCTCTCCACGCATGCAGTATCGCGAGGCCGCTGCCTCATCCCGGAGTCGGCAAGTCGGCGCGCCTACTGTGTGACCGCGGCGCGGTAGGACTGCTCGTCGAGCACAAGATGCCACGGCCCGGTGGACGATTCTGTGGCGCGAAAGTCCGCAAAGTCGAAGGTGAGTATCGGCAGCTCGTGGCGCTCGGCAATCGCCATCAGGCAGCTGTCCGTGAAGCCAAGCTCGAGGTCGGCGTAGCGCTCGTCCATCTCGACAGCTCGACGGAGGAGGCCCGGGGTGATTGCGGCAACGCTGTGGACGCCCCCCGACACGTCCTTGAGGAAGTTCCTGGCGGCAAAGCCACCGACGCGCCGGCCGACGAAGTGGTCCACCTCGACGAGGACAGGAGTTGGGATCAAAGCTTGGCGACGCAGTCTGCCGAGTATGTCTATCGCGAGCTTGTGGGCAGAATCGTGGGCATCGAGGGCGGCGACCAGCGGACCGGTGTCAACGATGATCTTTCTCACTGGGTCCCTTTCGCGGTCCCTCGCCGGGTCCCCAGGGCTTGAGCCCGATGTACTTCTCGAAGTTGATCCCCCAGTCGCCTGGGCCTTCGATCGTGCCGAAGTAGCTCGGCATGCTCTCCTCGTTGTCGCCCAGCGCGCCGAGCTCGATCAGGCGCAGGACGGTCGCTGAGAACGACTCGCCCTCGTGGGCGTGATCGCGCACGAGATTCTCGACGCTGTCAGGTAGATAGATGGTTCTGCGAGGCATTGTCTGCGGCATTGACCCTGAGTATGAAGGGAGAAATCATACCTGTGTTCGTAGAACGCAACGATTGTGTGCCGATCTACGCGCGTTACGCGCGCAGGCGCTCGGCCAGGCCCGAGTAGCGGGTGCCGGCGTCGTCGCGACTCACCGCGGATGCGAGCGAGGCGCGGTCGCCGATCAGCACGCAGCTGCGGCGGGCGCGGGTTACCGCGGTGTAGAGCAGGGGGCGGGTCAGCATCCGCGAGTGGGAGCGGTGGCAGACGCCGACGACGACCGGCACCTCGCAGCCCTGGGCCTTGTGCACGGAGATCGCGTAGGCGAGGCGCAGGGTCGCGGTCTCGCCGTAGGGGATCGTCAGCTCGGCGCCCTCGTCGGCGTCGACCAGGATCTCTTCGGCGTCGGGGTCGTCGTCGCGGAGGAAGACGATCGAGCCGTTCATCAGGCCGAGCTCGTGCGAGTTGCGGGTCTGGATCAGGCGGTCGCCGATCCGGAAGCGGTCGCTGAGCGCCGCCGCGCCGCGCGGGTTGAGCTCCGCCTGCAGACGCTCGTTGAGCGCGTCGATCCCGACCGGCCCGCGGTACATCGGCGCCAGCGCCTGGACCTCGCGCACCGGGTCGACGCCGAAGCGCGCCGGCGCCCGCTCGGCGACCACCTCGACCACCGCCTCCAGCGCCCGCTCGGGGTTGGTCCGCTCGATGAAGAAGAAGTCGTGGTCCTGCTCCTCGCCGGGCTCCATGTGCGGCGGCCTTCCGTGGTTGATCTCGTGGGCCGCGGTGGTGATCATCGAGCGCGCCGCCTGGCGGAAGATCTGGGTGAGGCGGACGACCGGCGCGATCCCGGACTCGATCAGGTCCTCGAAGGGCTTGCCCGCTCCGATCGGGGGCAGCTGATCGGCGTCGCCGACGAGGACCACGTGGGTCGACTCGGCGAGCCCGCCGAGCAGCACCTCGATCAGACGCAGGTTGAGCATCGAGGACTCGTCGACGATCGCCAGGTCGGCGGGCAGGGGGTGGCCCGGCTTGAAGGTCGGCTCGCGGCCCGGCATCCACTCGAGCAGGCGGTGGATCGTCTGCGCCGGGTGCCCAGTCGCTTCCTCGAGCCGCCGCGCGGCGCGGCCGGTCGGCGCGCAGAGGGCGATGCGCAGCCCGGCCGCCTCGGCCTGCTCGACGATCGCCCGCGTGCAGGCCGTCTTGCCGACGCCGGGCCCGCCGGTCAGCACCGAGATGCGCGACCCGAAGGCGCCGCGCACGGCGGCCCACTGCTCGTCGGTGAGCGCTGTGCCGGAGTCGTCGGCGGGGGGCGCCTCGCCCGGGTCGTGGTCGAGGTGGGCCGGCGCCGCGGCGCGCGCGGCCAGCGTCGCCGCGACCGTCAGCTCGCTTGCGTGGGTCGGCTCGCGGTAGAGCCGGCCCTCGTCGACCAGCAGGCCGCGTGCCTCGGCCAGCACCTCGGGATCGGGGGAGAGGCCGATCAGCTTCGCGGTGCGTGCGGTCAGCTCGCCCAGCGGCAGGAAGGCGTTGCCCTGCTGCTCGGCCTCCGCCAGCGCGTAGACCGCGGCAGCCTGAGCGCGGCGGCTCGACTCGGGCGGCACGTCGGCGGCCAGCGCGATCCGGTCGGCGCGGGCGAAGCCGACCCCCGGCACCTCGGTCAGCCGGTAGGGGTCCTCGTGCAGGACGGCCATCGAGCGCTCGCCGAAGCGGGCGTGGATCGGAGCCGCCAGGTGCGCCAACCCGTGCGGGGCAAGCTGCACGTGCAGGTCGCGGATCGCGCGGCTGGCATGCCAGGACTCGGTGGCGACCTGCGCCTGGTCGGCGCTGACCCCGCGCAGCGAGCTGAAGACGCTGTGGGGGTCGGCGCCGATCGCCCCGAGCACGCCCTCGCCGTGCTCCTCGACCAGCCGCTCGGCCCGCGCCGGGCCGATGTGGCGCAGCGAGGTCAGGTAGGCGACCAGGCCCTCGCGGTCGGCGGGGTCGAGCGGCAGCGCCCCCTGGGCGCGCAGCTGGCGCCCATAGCGCGCGTGGTGCTGCCACTCGCCGCTGACTTCGGCCCGGTCGCCGACGCCGAGGTGGGCGACCGGGCCGACCAGCGCAAACCCCTCGCCAGACTCGGCGTCCTGGACCTCGAGCACCGCGTATCCGTCGTCCTCGGCGCAGAAGATCACGCCCAGCACCTCGACCGTGGCCGAGTGGCTGGGCGCGTCTGCGTCGAAGAGGGTGGTGGCTCCGCTCACACACCAAAGCTAGCCGGGAGCGAGGCGGAGGCCACCACCGTTGGAGCGCGCAATTTCCGGCGCGCCCGCCTGCGTCAGCCTTGGCGGGCGGCCATCGGGTCGGGCTCGCCCAGCTTGGTGACGTCCGGCGCCTCGTAGGCCTTGCCGGGCACGCCGCCGATGATCAGCATCCGGATGCCGTCGGGGCCCGGCCAGACCTTGCGCTTGACGCCCGGTCCGACCCGCGAGGCGTGGTCGGCGTCGAGCGGATGCCGCTCGCCCTCGATCTCGATCTCACCGCTGCCGCGCAGGGTGATGTAGACCTCCTCCTGGCCGTCCTCGGAATGGTCGTGCTCGGGGTATTTCTCGTAGTTGGGCGGCATGTCGATGATCTGCATGCCGAAGGACTCGGCGCCGAGCGAGGCGCGGGCGCGCTTGAAGGCGCCGCCGTAGATGCCCTCCATCTCGTCGATCTTGATCACGGTGTAAGTGCTCATCTGTCGTCTCCCTGAAGGTGGGTTGCCTGTCCGGGCGATCCTAGTGGGCAGCGCCTTTGAGTTTCAAAGCCAAGGTTGCGGACCAGAGCATGGGGCGCAGGCCGCCAGGCCGAACGCGGGCCGTCGCTAGGGTTGACGGCGGCCGAAATTCGAGCTCAGGAGGCGTGGAATGGACGTTGCGATCGGGTTGCCGAATGCGGTGCCGGGGACGAAGGGCGAGCAGTTGGTCGAGTGGGCGCGGCGGGCGGAGGCGCGCGGGTTCTCGAGCCTGGGGACGATCGACCGGGTCGTCTACGACAACTATGAGCCGCTGACGACGCTGGCCGCGGCCGCCGCGGTCACTGAGCGGATCGGTCTCTGCACCTCAGTGCTGCTCGGGCCACTGCACCCCAACCCGGCTGAGCTCGCCAAGCAGGCGCTCAGCGTCAACGCGCTCTCCGGCGGGCGCTTCACCCTCGGCATCGGGCTCGGCGCTCGCGACGACGACTACGAGGTCAGCGGCGTCTCGCTCTCCGGCCGCGGCGGCCGCCTCGACGCGATCCTCGAGCGGGTCACCGAACTCTGGAGCAAGGGGGAGGTCGGGCCGACCGTGAGCGGCGCACCGGGCCTCGTCGTCGGCGGCCACGCCGACGCCTCCTACGCCCGAGCCGCGCGCTTCGCCGACGGCTGGATCGCGAGCGGCACCGGTCCCGACCAGTACGCCGCCGGCGCCGCCAAGGCCAAGGAGGCATGGACACAGGCGGGCCGCGAGGGTGAGCCCCGGACGCTGGCCCTCGCCTACTTCTCCCTCGGCGACCGCGCAGAGGAGGACGCCGGCGCCGGCCTGGGCCACTACTACGCATGGCTGGGCGACGAGGTCGCCCAGATGATCGTCGACGCCGCCGCCAAGGACCCCGACACGATCAAGCGCACCCTGGCCGCCTACGAGGCCGCGGGCTGCGGCGAGCTGATCCTCTTCCCCTCCTCCAACGACCCAACCCAAGTCGACCTCCTGGCCGACGCCGCCAACCTCTAACCCCACCCGGGGACGTGCCGCAAATTAGAGGTCCGTATAGGTACCTAAGTTGCGGCACGTCCCCGTAGGCTTGGGGGGTGGATAGACGGCTGCTGGAGAGGGTGCTTGCGGAGGCGGGGGAGCCTGCCTACCGCGCTTCGCAGGTTTGGGAGTGGGTGGCTCGGGGGGCTCGGGGTTATGGGGAGATGACGAACCTGCCCGCTGGGTTGCGTGAGCGGCTGGCGGAGGCGGTGCCGCTCTCTACGCTGGAGTTCTAGGCGGAGGCGAAGTCCGATGACGGGACCGTGAAGGCGCTGCTGCGCACCGGCGACGGGCGGCCGGTCGAGGCGGTGCTGATGCGCTACCGCGACGGGCGGCGATCGGTCTGTCTCTCTTCGCAGTCGGGCTGCCCGCTGACCTGCACCTTCTGCGCCACCGGCCAGATGAAGTTCGGCCGCAACCTGAGTGCCGACGAGATCCTCGATCAGGCGCTGCACTTCCGCCGCAGCGAAGCGATCGACCACGTCGTCTTCATGGGCATGGGGGAGCCGACGATGAACATCGACGCCGTGCTCGCCGCCTGCGAGCAGCTCCCCAACCTCGGCGTCACCCACCGCCGCACCGCGATCTCCACGGTCGGCTGGGTGCCGGGAATCGACCGCCTCGCCGAGTGCGAGATGCCGGTCAGCCTCGCCCTCTCCCTGCACGCCCCCAACGACGGGCTGCGCTCGCAACTGATGCCGGTAAACGACCGCTGGCCGCTGGCCGAGGTGCTCGCCGCTTGCGAGCGCTACCGCGCTGCCCGGCGGCGCAAGGTCTTCGTCGAGTACGTGATGCTCGACGGCGTCAACGACCTGCCCGAGCACGCCCGCCAGCTCGCCGAGCTGCTCGACCCGCGCGGCTACAAGGTCAACCTGATCCCCTACAACCCGACCGGCGCCTACGACGGCTCCTCGCCGGAGCGGATCGAGCGCTTCCGCGCGACCCTCGCCGAGCACCGCGTCCCCGTCACCGTGCGCCTCACCCGCGGCCGCGACATAGCCGCCGCCTGCGGCCAGCTCGCCGCCACCGGCGCCTGAACCCCGAACTGCATCAACTTTTCCCTCTACCGGGTGGAGAAGTTGATGCAGTTCGGGGCAGGGTTTGGCCAGCCAGCCAACTAGGATGGGGACGTGGCTGTGGAGACGCCAGCGAAGCCGCCGAAGCGGTCCGTGCGGGTGCCGCCGCCTGAGCAGCTGAGCGCCAACCCGGTGGTGCGCGTGCTGAGCGACGTGCGCACCGAGCTCAGCGTGCGGCGGCGCGGCTCCTATCCGCCCGGGCCACAGGACTTCGACCTCGGCCGCACCCTGCGGGTGGCGCGCGACCCGCTGCCGCTGCTGCTCGGCCTCTACGAGGAGCACGGCCCGATCTTCAGCGCCCGCCTCCTGCACAGCCAGGTGGTCTTCATGATCGGCCCCGAGGCGAATCACTTCATCACCGTCGCCCACCCGGAGAACTTCCACTGGCGCGAGTCGAGCTTCGGCGACCTGATCCCGCTGCTCGGCGACGGCCTGCTGACGATCGACGACGCCTACCACGACCGTGCCCGGGAGATCATGATGCCCGCCTTCCACCGCGAGCAGGTGGCCGCATCGGTCGAGGCGATGGTCGCCGAGGCGACGCCGGCGATCGAGCGCCTGCGCCCCGGCCAGGTGGTCGACGTCTACGAGTGGATGCGCGGCCTGGCGATGCGGATCGCGATGCGGGCGCTGCTCGGCCTCGACCCCGACGAGGCCGGCAAGGGGGCCGCCGCGGCCGAGCACTTCGAGCGGGCGCTCGGCTTTTACGGAATCGACTTCCACATGCGCCTGCTGCGCGGCCCGCGCTCGCCCTGGTCGAAGATGGTCCGCTCGCGCGCGGTTCTCGACGAGATCGTCTACGACGAGATCGCCGAGCGTCGCAGCAACCCGGACGAGTCGAAAATGGACATCCTCAGCCTGCTGATCGGCGTGCGCGACGAGGCGGGGGAGGGGTTCGCCGACAAGGAGATCCGCGACCAGGTGATGACCCTGATGTTCGCCGGCCACGACACCTCGACCTCGACCCTGACCTTCATGATGCACGAGCTCGCCCGCCATCCCGACGTGGTCGCGAAGCTCTGCGAGGAGCAGGACCGCGTGCTCGGCGGCGCCACGCCGGACATCGAGAAGCTCGAGCGCGGCATGCCCTACCTGGACATGGTGCTCGACGAGGTCCTGCGCCTCTATCCGCCGGCCTGGATCGGACCCCGGCGCGTGATGCGCGACTTCGAGTTCGCCGGCCGCAGCGTGCCCAAGGGCGCCTACCTCAACTACTGCTCCTGGGCGAGCCACCGAATTCCCGAGGTCTTCCCGGAGCCCGAGGCCTTCATTCCCGAGCGCTTCACCCCCGAGAACAAGGCGAAGCTGCCGCGGGGCGCCTACGTTCCCTTCGGCGGCGGCAGGCGGGTCTGCATCGGCAAACGCTT
>Ga0075322_1000061_pt1 | contig 11174 bp, 8 predicted proteins | sample MayberryNW_Catta_FD_120086 | JGI IMG/M metagenome (GOLD analysis project Ga0075322, IMG submission 120086) | Natural and restored wetland microbial communities from the San Francisco Bay, California, USA, that impact long-term carbon... | ecosystem: Environmental > Terrestrial > Soil > Wetlands ... | reverse complement strand
GCGCGACGCCGACTCGATCGACCTGCTGCGCACCGTGGTCGGCACGGTCGCCGGGCGGATCGAGAACATCGACGCCACCCTGATCTGCGAGGCGCCGCGGATCGGCCCGCTGCGTGCCGAGATGGAGCGCGTCCTCGCCGAAGCGACCTCGGCCCGGGTCAGCGTCAAGGCGACCACCAACGAGGGCATGGGCTGGATCGGCCGTGGCGAGGGGATCGCCTGCATAGCTGTGGCCTCGGTGGAGAGCGAATAACCTTCCCGCTCCGATGGGAACGATCGGCTCAATAGCGGCCGGCCTGCGCCAGTCCGTCTCCGACTCGGCCTTCGAGCTGAAGGTGCTGCGCGAGGCGGGGATCGTCGAGCCGATGCTGCCCCAGAAGGCGGCGAAGATCGGCATCGCATTCCTGCGCTGGGGCGCCTCGCCGGCGACCGGCGTCGCCACCGCCGCCCTGCACCACCCGCACGAGCCGATGCTGATCGACGAACGCGGCTCGCTCAGCTTCGAGCGCGTGCAGAAGCGCACCAACGCGCTCGCCCACTCCTTCGCGGCGATGGGCATCGGCCCCGGCGACGGCATCGGGATCATGTGCCGCAACCACCGCGGCTTCATCGAGGCGACCCTCGCCGCGGCCAAGCTCGGCGCCAGCGCGCTCTACCTCAACACGATGTTCGCCGGCCCGCAGCTGGTCGAGGTGATGGAGCGCGAGGGGCCGAAGGCGCTGGTCTACGACGAGGAGTTCGCCGGCCTGCTCGAGGGGCTGAACGGCGACGTCGAGCGGGTCGTCGCCTGGGCCGACGGCGAGGTCGACGGACCGACCCTCGACTCGCTGATCGTCGCCGGCGACGAGAGCGATCTGAAGCCGCCGCCCGACAAACCGCGCTTCGTGATCCTCACCTCGGGCACCACCGGAACGCCAAAGGGGGCGCAGCGCTCCAGCCCCGACGGGCTGCTGGCGATGGCCTCGCTGATCGACAGAATCCCCTACCGGGCGCGCGAGACGATGGTGATCGCGGCGCCGCTCTTCCACTCCTGGGGCTTCTTCCACTTCGTTATGAGCCTGCCGACCGCCTCGACCATGGTCCTGCGGCGCAAGTTCGACGAGGCCGAGACGCTGCGCGCGGTGCAGGACCACCGCGCCGAGGTGCTGGCCGTGGTCCCGGTGATGCTGCAGCGCATCCTCCAGCAGCCCGACGAGGTGCTCGACCGCTATGACGTCTCCTCGCTGCGGATCACCTCGAGCTCCGGGTCGGCGCTTCCCGGCGAGCTGGCGACCGCCTGGATGGACCGCTTCGGCGACAACGTCTACAACCTCTACGGCTCGACCGAGGTCGCCTACGCGACCGTCGCCACCCCCGAGGATCTACGCGCGGCGCCGGGCACTGCGGGCAAGCCGCCGCGCGGCACGGTCGTCCGCCTGCTCGACGAGAGCGGCCAGGAGGTCGCCCCCGGCGAGGTGGGGCGGATCTTCGTCGGCAACGAGATGTCCTTCGAGGGATACACGGGAGGCGGCGGCAAGGAGGCGATCGACGGCCTCTTGAGCAGTGGCGACGTCGGCCACTTCGACGCCGACGGCCGGCTCTTCATCGACGGTCGCGACGACGAGATGATCGTCTCCGGCGGTGAGAACGTCTTCCCCCGCGAGGTCGAGGACCTGCTCGCCGACCACGAGGCCGTGGTCGAGGTCGCCGTGATCGGCGTCGAGGACGAGAAGTTCGGCCAGCGCCTCAAGGCCTTTGTCGTCGCCGGTGAGATTGAGGTCTCCGAGGACGACCTGAAGGCGCACGTCAAAGCCCACCTTGCTTCCTACAAGGCTCCCCGCGAGATCGAGTTTCTCGTGGAGTTGCCCCGCAACGCGACGGGCAAGATCCTCAAGCGTGAGCTGCACGCGCGCGAGACCGAGAGCGCGAAGGAGACGCGGAGCCCGTCCGGATAGGGGTTCCGCTTAACTTTTTCGGTGGGGCGTCGGCAGGCTTGCGCCTCTAGCTCACGACGAAAAAGTACAAGACGCTCCACCCCTACCCGGACGGGCTCCCGAGGTCCGACGGGCTTCTCGGTAATTGCGACTTTCTGTGAAGCTTGTGGGTGGCCTCCCCGCCGCTGCGGATAGTAGGTTCATGCTTTATGGGTGAGCCCGAGCGACAGCTGCGAGCCATTGGTGAGGCGACTGAGGAGATGCGGGAGACTGCTTCGCAGGCGCTCGAGTGGGTGCGGGTCAGCGAGGAGCGCGTTGCTGCTGCGGAGGCGCGGGCTGAGCGGGTTCATGCCGAGGTCAAGGAGCGGGCGCTCGAGACGCTGCGCAAGATGGGCGAGGAGGGGCGCGAGCGGATCGCCGCGGAGCGCGAGCGGCGCACGCAGGCCGAGGCCCTCGCCAAGCGCGCCGAGGAGGCTCGCGACCGGGCCGAGCGCGCCTTCGAGCAGGCCCAGCAGCGCGCCGTCGGCGATCGCGAGGCCTTCAACGCGGAGCTCGGATCGGTGCGTGCTGAGGCCGAGCGCGAGGCTGAGGGGCGCCACGGCGAGGCCCTGAAACGGATCGAGCTCGAGGCCGATCAGCGGGTTGCCGCCGCCGAGCAGCGCGCCGCCGAAGCGGAGACCAAAGCCGCCGAGGCGCATGAGATGGCGGTTCGGCTCGAGGCCGAGATCGAGGAGCGCGTCATGCAGGGCACCGCGGACGTCCGCCGCGAGGCCGAGGAGCGGGTGCGCCAGCTGGTCGAGAAGGTCGAAGGCGAGGCCACCGAGCGGGCCCGGGCGCGCGCCGAGGAGGCGCTGAAAGCCGAGTCGGAGCGGATTCGGGTGCAGGCCGAGCAGCGCGAGGAGCGCATCCGCCAGGCAGCCGAGGACGAGATCAAGGCGACCGCGAAACGCGCTCGCCGCGAGGTCCTCGCCGCGGCCGGCGACACCGCACCGGCCTGGTCCCGGCAAGAGACTGCCTCCTCAGGCTCCGGCTACCGGACGTTCTAGACCTCTCTAGCATCCGCGCTGATGAGGGAGGTGCGGATACGCGACACGCTGACCGGTGATTTGGTCGCGCTCGACCGCGACCAGGAGGTCGGCATCTACGCCTGCGGCCCGACCGTCTACAGCCGCATCCACATCGGCAACGCGCGCCCCTTCGTCGTCTTCTCGCTGCTGGCCCGCTTCCTGCGCGCCGAGGGCTACCGGGCGAAGCTGGTCGTCAACGTCACCGACATCAACGACAAGATCTACGACGCGGCGCGCGCGGCGGGGGAGGGGTCGGCCGGGTTCGCCCGGCAGATGACCGAGGCCTACTTCGAGGACACGGGCCGACTGGGCCTCGGCAGGCCCGATGCGGAGCCACTGGCGACCGAGACGATCGAGGGGATCGTTGCGCTGATCGCCGAGCTGGTCGAGTCGGGCCACGCCTACGAGTCGGGCGGCGACGTCTACTTCCGGGTGAAGAGCTTCCGCGCCTACGGCAAGCTTTCCAACCGGCGCACGGAGGATCTCGACCAGGGCGAGGAGGCCGGCTCGGAGTCGCTCAAGGAGGACCCGGTCGACTTCGCCCTCTGGAAGGCGCAGAAGCCCGACGAGGACACCGCCTGGGAGTCGCCCTGGGGCATGGGGCGCCCCGCCTGGCACATCGAGTGCTCGGTGATGGCCGAGCAGGAGCTTGGGCCGGCCTTCGCGATCCACGGCGGTGGCTCGGACCTGATCTTCCCCCATCACGAGAACGAGATCGCCCAGTCCGAGGCGGCCGGGCGGCCGTTCGCCCGGATCTGGATGCACAACGGCATGATCGAGACCGATGCGGCCAAGATGTCGAAGTCGGAGGGCAACATCTTCCAGCTGTCCGAGGCGCTCGACCGCTACGGGCCCGAGGCCGTCGTCGCATACCTGATCTCGGGGCACTACCGCCAGCCGCTGGCGTTTGGGCCCGAGCAGATGGAGCAGGCCGTGGCGCAGGTGGAGCGGTTGCGGAACTTCTTTCGGGAACAGTCGCTGACGCCTCAAGGTGGGGGGGACTCGGGGGAGGGCCCGCTGGAGCAACAGCGGGGAGGCTCCATCGGGCCCTCCCCCGAGTCCCGTCTCGATTCGTTCCGGGACGCCCTGGCGGATGACTTCAACACGCCCAGGGCCATGGCCGAGGTTTTTGAGCTTGTCGGGGATGCGAATCGGCGTACGGTTCCCGTGGCTGAGGCGGTTCTCGCGTTGAGGGAGATGCTGGGGCTCGTCGGGCTCAGCTCCCTTGCTCAGCCGGATGAGGGAGCTGAGACCGACGAGAAAGCGGAGAAACTGCTTCGGGAGCGGGACGAGGCGCGGGCAGCGAAGGACTTCGCGCGGGCGGATCAGATCCGGGATGAGCTTGCGGAGCTTGGCTGGGAGGTTCGGGACTCCGCCGAGGGTGCGAAGCTCGTGCCGAAGGCCTGATGGCCTCGCAGCTGATCTACGGCAAGCGGCCGGTTGCCGAGGCGGAACGGGGGCGGCGTCGCGTGCGGCGGGTTTGGCGGGCGCCGGAGACGGCGGCCGGGGAGCTTGAGCGGCTTTGCGGGTCGCCGGATCATCAGGGTGTGGTGGCAGAGGTCGATCCGTTTCCGTACGTGGGCGCCAGTGAGCTCTTGCGCGGTGAGGGCGCGCTGCTCGTGGCGCTGGACCAAGTTCAGGACCCGCGCAACCTCGGGGCGGTCGCTCGCTCCGCGGAGGCCGCCGGGGCGGCTGGGCTCGTGATTCCCGAACGGCGGTCTGCCGAGGTGACCGCTGTCGCCTGCAAGGCCTCGGCGGGAGCGGTCGAGCACCTGAGGATCGCCCGGGTTCGCAATCTCGCCGACTGGCTTGGCGAGGCCAAGCAGGCCGGCTTCTGGATCTGGGGCGCGGACGCCGAGGCCGAGCAGGCGCCCTGGCGGGTCGACCTGAAGGGGTCGACGGTTCTCGTCCTCGGCGGCGAGGGGAAGGGGCTGCGCCCTCGCGTCGCCTCGGCCTGCGACGGGCTCGTCGCCCTGCCCCAGCGGGGCAAGGTCGGCTCGCTCAACGTCTCCGCCGCGGCCGCCGCCTTGCTCTTCGAGGCCGTGCGCCAGCGGTAGCACTTGCAACGGCGATTGCAGAAAATTCCCTGCAAGGGGTTGACAGAACACCGTTGGGCCGTAGACTAACGCGCCAACAAGGGTGAACCTCAGCTTGAGTCTGAGGCGATACCCGGTTCATAAGGGCGCCGCCAGGGGAGGTAAGGCGCCACGACCCTTCCATCTCAAGGAGAAGGATCAGTGGCTCTATCTTCACCGACCCAGGAAATGCAGCTTCCATCGGGCCGTCTCAACGGCTCGCTTCGACCCGCAGAGGCTAACCCTCAACCTGAGCTTGATGACCATTATCTGGTCGCCCTCGCCAAGGACGGCAGGGCCGACGCCTACGACACGATCGTCCGCCGCTATCGCGGCTTCGTGCGTCTCAAGGCCTCGTCCTACTTCCTGCTCGGCGGCGAGGCCGACGACCTGATCCAGGAAGGGCTGCTCGGCCTCTACAAGGCGATCCGCGATTACCGCACCGATCGCGAGTCGAGCTTCCGCAACTTCGCCGAGCTCTGCATCACCCGCCAGATCATCACCGCGGTGAAGACCGCGACCCGCAACAAGCACACGCCGCTCAACCAGTACGTCTCCTTCAGTCAGACCCCGGCTGCCGCGGGCGACTCGGACACGACCCTCGACGAGATCCTGCCCGGCCCGACCGTGCACGACCCCGTCAACCAGGTGATCGCCTCCGAAGAGCTCGACAGCCTCGTCTCCTGCCTCTCGGGCGTCTCCGGCGTGCTCTCCGACCTCGAGAGCCGCGTCCTCTCGCTCTATCTCGACGGCCACTCCTACGAGGCGACGGCAGAGCGCCTGGAGTGCGACACGAAGACGGTCGACAACGCCCTGCAGCGGGTCAAGCGCAAGGTCGGCTCCCACCTCGCCGCGCGAGAGGCGCTCTAGGCGGGCAGGTCCGCCAGCACGTACTCGAGCAGCTCGCGACCATGCTCGGAGGCGACGGAGACGTCGTCGGCCTTGATCCGAGCCCGGTGCAGCGACTGCATGCGCAGCACGTCGCCGTCGCAGCGGCTGTTGGGGAAGACGCCCGCATAGGAGACGCCGAGCCGCTCCAGGTGGTCGGCCAACAGGGCGGTGGCCGGCGTGTCGAGCGGCAGGTCGAGGTAGATCGCGTCGAGGCACTCATGGTGGAAGAGGTGGTGGCGCTCCGCCGAGACGATCTGCTCGAGGTCGGCGCCGGGCACGTGGACGGTGAGCAGAGCCAGGTTGTGCACCGCGTCGATCTCGACGTGCAGCTCGGTCCGCTCGGCGAGCTCGAAATCGGCCGGTGGCTCGGCGAGCGTCCCGCGCAGCTCGCACAACTCCAGCGTCCGTCCGACGATCGCCTGGTGTCGCTCGGGCGCGTAGGCGGCCCGCTCGTGCCCGTCGTTGAGCTTCGCGTAGAAGAGCGCCGCCGACTGCCGCCCGCGCCGCCGCCCATCCGCCGCGTCGTTCTCGACCGAGGCGGGGATCCAGCCAAGCAGGAACCCGGTCTCGTGCGCCCCCAGCTCGACGTTCGCCCGCTGGCTGTAGGGATGCGCCGCGGTCGCCTCGCTGTACATCCCCGCCAGCCCCCGCTCCCGAGCCCAGTCCATCAGGAACCGCTTGGTGCGCGTGAACAGATGCTGCCCCCGAGCCGCGGGCATCGTCACCGCCTGCCCCGAATGCCCCACCGCATCCCCAGCGGCAGCAAGGCTCATCCCCTCATGGCAAAGCAGCTCCCCCTCCACCGTCTCCGCCACACAGGCCACATAGGTCCCGGCCGCCAGTCGTCGCGAAACCTGCGCCGCGTCATAGACCCAGCGAACGTCATAGCTGTCCCCATAAGCAGCCTCAATCGCCTCGCTAAGACGCGCCCCTTCGTCGGGCGTGAGAAACCTAAACCGAGCGTCCATAACCGATTGCACGATCTCATAGCCCGGCAGCACAAGCGAGGCTATGTCCCGCGAGGGGCGAGTGCCATGATGAAGCACTCGCCCCCATGGGAAAGGTGACGGCAGCCCCCTGATGCGGTGACGCCGCCGTGGTGCCTAGCTCGTCATCCTGATTCCTCAGCCAATGACAGGTCGGCCCCAGACCCATTTTGGTAGTACCCAACTGCAATGCGCTTTTCGGACGTCGGACAGGAAACCGACCAAAAAGCGCTGAACGTTGCGCCGCTCGGATCGGAAGTGGATCCAGTCGACCAAGAGCTACCGTTCCAACACTCCACCAGTGTGACGTTGACCCCTGAATTCATGTAGTCGCCTGCCGTCACGCAGAGGCTGGACGAGACGCACGACGCGCCGTGGAGCACGCTAGCTTCGGACCCGACCGGATTCTGGCTGGTCTGAATCGACCAAGAGCTCCCATTCCAGCGCTCCACAAGTGTCTCCTGGGGCGCACTGGCCGGAAAGTCTCCGCCGACAGCGGAGCATGCTGATGACGACGTGCTGAGGCGGTGCTGGCTGCTTGCGCTTTGCGGCGCTTCGCCTTGCGCCTTGCCTCGTATCCGCGTGACACGCGCGCCTCCCGGTTGGGTGTTCGCGATCGGATCTCGAGCGCGTCGCGCCCAATCAATCAGGAAAGTTAAACTATATATGAGTGCTTGCCATCACGCAACTGCGCCGTTGCGTGTATTCGCCTCAACCCGTCCGCCGGAAGCAGATGTGCGTCGCCAGAGGGGAATGTAGGACCTCGCGTGGCTCGAAATCGAAGTTGGTGACGTCGTTGAATATCCCCTCGCCAGAGCGGAGGAGGACGGGGACGATGTCGAGCCAGAGCTCGTCGATGACGCCCGCCTGCAGGGCTTGGCGGACGGTCGAGGCGCCGCCGGCGATGTCGATGCCGTCTGCGCCGGTGGCTTCGCGGGCTTGGGCGTAGGCGGCGTCGAAGCCGTCGGTGACGAAGTGGAACGTCGTCCCGCCCTCCAACTCGATCGGGGCGTGAGCGTGATGGGTGAGGACGAACACGGGCGCGTGGTAGGGCGGCTCGGCTCCCCACCAGCCCGACCACTCCTCGTCCCACTTGCCGCGAATCGGGCCGAACATGTTGCGACTCATGAGGTAGGCGCCGCGGGGGCGCATCAAGCGGCGCTCCGCGGTGGCGTCCGCCTCGTTGGCGCGCTCGTCGCCGAGGTGCCACGTGTGAAGCTCACGCCCCCGCTTGCCGAGCGGTCGTCGCGGCTTTGATCCGGCCCGGCAACGAATCCGTCGAGGGAGATCGACATGTGGCAAGCGGTGTCGGCCATTTCTCTCCTTCAAGACGATTGCGGTCGAGATCAAACATTCCGACGGACAGGCCCGCCGCAACTCGTCGCCGGCGTCGAGCAGCGATTCCTCAGCCGCTGAGATAGCTTTGTCGGCGTGAAGGGCATGGGAGATGCGCTCAAGGAGGTACTTCGGGACAACTGGCCTGATGAGGCCTGGACTACCGAGCTGCAGGAACTTCGTAAGTGCTTGGGCGTAGTTGGTGAGGCGAGTAAGTAACGAAGGCTATTGTCTGAGACAAGCCCTATGATGCTTGCGTGCGCTCAGCCTTGCCCAAGCCCGAGGAGTCGTCGCATCCGGTCGACGTCGGTCTGAGGACAGAGGGCGCGATCCTTTCGGAGTTGATTAGCTGCGGTTATTGTGTGCTCGTGCCGTTTGGTGTCAATCAGCGATACGACCTCGTTCTCGATTGCGGGGGGCGCCTATTGAAAGCGCAGTGCAAGACGGGCCGCCTCCGGGATGGCGCCATTCGGATCAGGACTCAGAGCGTCCAGTCGAATACCCGGCGGTCTCGCTGGCGAAGCTACACCGGAGAGGTCGATCTCTTCATTGTCTTCTGTCCGGAAACCGAGCGGGTGTATGTGGTGCCTGCCGAAGATGTGCCAGATCGCGGTATGCACCTGCGTGTAGATCCGCCGCGCAACCGACAAGTCAAGCGCGTACGCTGGGCGCACGAATACGAGTTGCCCGCCTAGCTTAATTGGCAAAGCACCCGACTTGTAATCGGGAGAGTTCCGGTTCGACCCCGGAGGCGGGCTTTCAGGTTTTCGAGTCGCTGCCGCCGAGGACCCGAGCCTTCTCCGCGGCCAGCTCCTCGTCGGTCAGCACGCCCTGCTCGTGGAGCTTGGCGAGGCGTTCGAGGCGGCCCAGGCGGGTCTCCTCCTCGTCAGCGGGGAGGACGGCGGTGGGCGCCTCGCCGTCGCCCGCCGGCTTGCGCATCTCGGGGAGGCGGAGCTTGGAGGCGCGCTCTCCGATGTTGGCCTCCTTGACGGCGCCGACCACGCGGGCGCGGGTGCGGCCGAAGATGTCGGCGTAAGCGGCGTCGGGGAATTCGTCGGCGGACTGCCGGCGCAGCTCGTGGATGCCGAAGGCGGCGCCCGCGGCGATCACCAAGGTGGTGAGGAAGGTGCGCAGGTTCTGGGTCGGGGCGGAGAGGAAGTAGATGCCGACGACGATCGCCAGGGCGGCGTAGACGTAGGCGGCGTGCTCGCGCAGGGCCGGGGCGAGGACGCGGCGGCTCGAGCGGGCCGAGCCGGTCGGCGAGGCGAGCCAGCCGGCGACGCCGAAGAGGACGCCGACGACGATCACCGTCGTCGCGATGCTGGTCATCAGCGAGGTCCCTATCGACCAGGCCGCTTCGGCCGCCGGTTTGACGCTGTCTTCTTCGACCAGCTGGCCGACGACGATGCCACCCGCCACCTCGCGGGCGACGATCACCACGAACCCGGCTGCAACCAAGCCGACGCCGCAGTAGAGCACCGTCACCCAGCGCCCCTCGCGCGAGAGGTAGATCGCCAGGCCGAAGCAGAGGAAGGTGAGCAGCGAGAGGATCAGCGCCAGGCCCTTGATCGCGACGACGACGTCCTGGGCGGTCTTCAGCTGGTCGGAGCGCAGGATCGTGATCTGGCCGGCGTCTTCGGGCAGCTTTTCGGCGAGGTTCGAGCCGATCCCTGTCTGCTCGGCGAGGTTGGTGACCAGCCCGCCGAGGTTGAGCGTGACCTTGCCTTCTTCGGTAGAGACCGTGCCTTCCTTTTCTTCGAGCACGGCGAGCAGCTGTTCGTGCGTGGTCCGGTTGGCGCTCTTCCAGAGTTCCTGCGCGGTCGAGCTCTTCAGCACCTGGTCGGCGCCGTCGCCGCCCACCTGGCGCAGCCCGCCGGAGATCGGCCCGGCCAGTTCCTTGGTCTCGCCGGGCAGGATTTCGCTGAGTTCCTTTTCGACGTCGACGTTTTCGTAGAGCTGGTCGACCAGGTAGTTGCCGACCGCTTCGCGGATCGTCGGGTTCTGGATCAGGCGGCCGCTGGTGTCGACCCAGTCGTTCGTGTTGAGCGCCTGGCGTTCGACCCAGATCGCGAAGACGCTGAGGAAGGCGAGCAGCGAGCCGAGGACGATCAGGGCTCGCACGAGGCGACGGCGTCCGCGGCTCATGCCGGGATGCTATACGTGGAGTCGTGAAGTTGGAGGGAATTCACCACATCACCGCGATCACCGCCGACGCCCAGGACAACGTCGACTTCTACGCGGGGACGATGGGCCTGCGTCTGGTCAAGAAGACGGTCAACCAGGACAACCCGACCGTCTACCACCTCTTCTTCGCCGACGAGAAGGGCAGCGCCGGCTCGGACCTGACCTTCTTCGAGTTCCCCGGCGTGCCGCCGGGACGGCCCGGTGCCGGGGACGTGCACCGGATCGTCTGGCGCGTGGCCTCGCCGGAGGCGCTCGATTTCTGGGAGGAGCGCCTCGGCGCCGCCGGGATCGCGAGCGAGCGGGCCGGGGGAGGGTTGCGCTTCGCCGACCCCGAGGGCCTGGCCCATGAGCTGGCCGCCGTCGAGGTTGCCGACGAGCCGCTGATCGCCGACCACCCGCAGGTCCCGGCCGAGGTCGCGCTGCGCGGCTTCCACGCGGTTCGCGCCTACAGCGGCGCCCCCGACGCCAGTCGCTCTCTGCTCGAGGCGCTTGGCTTCGAGCAGGGCGAGGACGGTGCCTGGGAGGCGCGTGGCTCGAGTCGCGGCGGGCTCTGCTTCTACGACGAGCCCCCGGCCGAGCCCGCCCGCCAGGGCGCCGGCAGCGTCCATCACGTCGCCTGGGCCTCGACGATCGGCGAGCACGAGCAGTGGCGCGACCGGGCGATCTCGGCGGGCGCCCACCCGACCCCGGTGATCGACCGCTTCTACTTCCGCTCGATCTACT
>Ga0075322_1000060_pt1 | contig 11195 bp, 11 predicted proteins | sample MayberryNW_Catta_FD_120086 | JGI IMG/M metagenome (GOLD analysis project Ga0075322, IMG submission 120086) | Natural and restored wetland microbial communities from the San Francisco Bay, California, USA, that impact long-term carbon... | ecosystem: Environmental > Terrestrial > Soil > Wetlands ... | reverse complement strand
TCCCCTGAATTTCGCAGCCGTCCCTTCCGAAAAGAGATCTGCAGAGGAAGGAGCGGCGACCCGGATGTACGCGCCCAGAATGTGCCTTCGGTGTTTCCCCTCGGGAGGGGGGATCCCGTATTCGGTGAAAGGGAAGGGGATGGCGGAATTGGATACCACGAGAGCGGCGGTGCACAACAGGCCCGGGGTAAGCGTACGGAAGTTGGAAGCCGCCCGGTGGCTGGCCGCGCTTATCACCCTGATCGTCCTGTTCGCGGGCATCTACCTGTACAACAGGAACGGCAAGACGATCGCAACGCTTGGTCTTCCAGTCGTGTTCGTCGTTGCGGTCGGTTTTCTCCGCTGGGTAAAAACGATGGGCGACAAGGCGGGCCGGTACTCCAAGAGGGCCCTGGATGCGCGCCGCGGAGCGGCGGCCGAAGAGGTTGTCGGGAACCTGCCGGGGGAACTGCCGGCGGGATATTTTGTCGTGCATGACTTCGTATCCAGGATAGGAAACATCGACCATATCGTCATCTCCAAGAAAGGGATCCATACGGTCGAGACAAAAAGCCACAGGGGAGTCGTTACCTGTGAAGGGAAGATGCTTAAGCGTGAAGGGCAGCCGTTCGAGAAGGATTTTATCAATCAGGCCTGGGCGGAGGCATTCTCCGTCCGTGACCTTCTCGCCGGCCATGGGATACCGGAACCCAAACCGCAACCGGTACTCCTGTTTGCCAATGCCTTCGTCCAGGTACGACGGCCGGTGAGAGGCGTGGAGATCGTCGGCCGGCGGGATTTTCCCGCCTACCTGAAGCGATTGCCGAACCGCATGAGTTCCGGCGAGGCGGAGAAGGTATTCGACATATTGAAATCTTCGCAAACGCAGTTGTTCGTTTGACCCGGCTCTGGCCGGATTGTGGTCGATCCCTCATCCCGCATACCCCGAACTCCGGGGGTTTCCGATCGAGGACATCGGCGCGGGAAACCTTCCGCCGAGGCGCTATAATGAACGCGTTCTCCGCATATCCAGTGCTCCTTGAGGAGGGGATCATGACCACCGTCACCGAGATCGCACCGGACGTCTATCGCATATCGGCCTACGAATCCAATTTCAAGCTTCAGTTCAACCATTTCCTCGTCAAAGACCGGGAGCCGCTGCTCTTTCACGCCGGCATGAAGGGCATGTTCCCGCTCGTGCGGGAAGCCCTCGCCCGGATCATCGACCCCGCAACGATCCGGTGGATCGGTTTCAGTCATTTCGAGTCGGACGAGTGCGGTTCCCTGAACGAGTGGCTCCAGGTGGCCCCGCTCGCGCAACCGCTTTGTACCGTCGTGGGGGCACTCGTCAACGTCACCGATTTCGCCATTCGGGCGCCGCGATGGATTCTCGAAGAGGACGTGCTCGACACGGGGAAATACCGGTTCCGTCTCTATGCCACCCATCACCTGCCGCACTCCTGGGATGCGGGGATGCTGTTCGAGGAGACGAACCGGACGCTGTTCGCTTCGGACCTGTTCCTCCACGGAGGCGAGGTCGAACCGCTCGTCGATACCGACGTGGTGGGGCGGGCCCGAAAGGCGATGAGCGACTTTCAATCGACACAGTTGCTGAACTCCATCTCATACAGTTCCACGACCGGGCGCCAGATGGCAAAGCTCGCCGCCCTCGAGCCGAGGACCCTGGCGATCATGCACGGGTCCTCGTTTGCGGGGGACGGCGGAGAGGCGATCCGCAACCTGGCATCGGCCATGAAGGAGGTTCTCGGGAAGGGGCAATGACGTCCCCGTGACCGCTGGGGCCGGCATCCCGATCTCGAAGCGCGCGTGCTCGTCTCCCTTGGATCGCTCGAACGATGGCGGCGTCACGTGGAGCGGTCCCTTCGTCGCACTTCGCGCAACGCGCGGGTAGAACCCGGGAGCACCACGCCGGCGGGCAAACTTGCCTGAAGACGGAATCCTCGACCTCCCATGGTGGATCCCTATAAACTGAAGATTGCGAAGAACCGGTAGTCGACCGCGGATTGGACAGGGACGAAGATGACGTGCAACCCCGCGAACCGGCGCGCCCCCTGCCTTCGGCGCCCGCGACTTGGCGGCGACGCATTCGGTGGCCGGGATTCGCAAGTTCGATCACCGTCTTGACGGGAGGATCTGAAGGATCCCTTCGGGCAATAGCACGGGATGGAGGCCAGCATGGAATACCGGCGACTCGGCAACACCGGTCTCACCGTCTCACGAATCTGCCTCGGCTGCATGAGCTACGGCGATCCCGACGCGATGATCGCGGGCTCGAATCTGCGCTGGGAATGGGCGCTGAAAGAGGAAGCGTCGCGGCCGTTTTTCAAGCGCGCCATCGAGCTCGGGATCAACTTCTTCGACACGGCGAACGTGTACTCCTTCGGAGCGAGCGAGGAGATCACCGGACGCGCGCTTCGCGAGTTCGCTCGCCGCGAAGGGGTCGTCATCGCCACGAAGGTCTGGGGCGTGATGCGCCCCGGACCGAACGGCGGGGGTCTCTCGCGCAAGGCGATCCTCCACGAAATCGACGCGAGCCTCCGGCGGCTCGGGACGGACTACGTCGACCTCTACCAGATCCATCGTTGGGACGACGCGACGCCGATCGAAGAGACGATGGAGGCGCTGCACGACGTCGTCCGCATGGGCAAGGCGAGGTACCTGGGCGCGTCCTCCATGCATGCCTGGCAATTCGCCAAGGCGCAGCACGTCGCCGAGAAACACGGGTGGACACGCTTCGTGTCGATGCAGAACCACTACAACCTCCTCTACCGCGAGGAGGAGCGCGAGATGATTCCCCTCTGCCGCGACCAGGGGGTCGGGTTGATCCCGTGGAGTCCTCTCGCGCGGGGTTACCTGGCGCGTGCGCCGGAGGCGAAGGGAACGATGCGGTCGGAGACGGATCGCTTCGGCAAGACGCTTTATTCGTCGATGGCCGAGGCGGACCGGCCGGTGGTCGCCGGCGTCGACAAGCTGGCGAAGGCGCGCAACCTTCCTCACGCCCGGATCGCCCTTGCCTGGCTGCTCCGGAATGACGCCGTGACGGCCCCCATCGTCGGCGCGACGAAGATGGAGCACCTCGAGTCGGCGGTGGCGGCGCTGGACGTTCCGCTGTCCGAAGCGGAAGCCACGGCATTGGAGGCGCCGTACGTGGCGCACCCCATCGCGGGCTTCGGCTGAGGGCGGCGATCGCATGGGCATCCCATGGGAGGTTTCCGGAGAAGAAAGGGGGATGGCGGAGTAGTATGGAAGGGAACGCATTTCGTTCCGGGGAGGGGCGATGAGTACGGATCACGAGCATGATACCCGGGATTATCCGTCGAACCTGGGCGCGAACGGACGCCATGTGCCGGCGGATCGGATGCGGCAGTTCGAAGGCTACGTCGCGGAAATCCTCTCTGCCTTCGGGATGGATACGGCCACGCCGGCCACGCTTGACACCCCTCGGCGGTTTCTCCGGGCCATGTTCGACAGCACCGATGGTTACGAGGGGGACCCGAAACTGATCACGGTCTTCGATACCGAGTGCCGCGGAGGGCCGGACTGCCGGCTCAGCCAGGTCGTGGAAGGCCCGATCCAGTTCTTCAGTCTCTGCGAACACCACGCGCTTCCGTTTTACGGCCGCGCCTACGTCGGGTACATCGCCCACGAGCAGATCATCGGGCTCTCCAAGCTCACGAGGCTGGTGCGCCTGTTCGCGAAACGGTTCACCGTGCAGGAGCGGATCGGCCAGCAGATTGCCGACTCCCTGGACGCCATGCTTCATCCGCACGGCGTTGCGGTGTACCTGGACGCACACCACCTCTGCACCCAGATGCGTGGGGTCCGGGAGACCGCGCCGCTCACGCGCACGACGTTCTGGCGCGGCAACTACGAAAGCGACCCGACCTTGCGGACCGAATTTTTCGTCGCATGCGGCCTGAATCGTTTCGAGCCCGGCTCGCGGTAGGAAACAGGGCGTGCGATGATTCCCCTGGCCCCCCTGGAAACTCTCCTCGATGAGGCCCTCGGGGACGATTTCCCTCTGCCCCCGGAGCTGGCGACGCTTTACGGACCCCTTCGATTTCCACTCCGGAAAGACCGTCCGTACGTCATCGGCAACTTCGTCACCACGATGGACGGGGTTGCATCCCTCTCCGCCCCCGGCCTGGCGGGAGGGGGCCCCATCAGCGGGTCCAACCCGAACGACCGGATGGTCATGGGACTGCTGCGATCCGTCGCGGATGCCGTGATCGTCGGCGCGGGAACGCTTCGCTCCGTTCCGAACCACCTCTGGACCGCGGAGTACATCTACCCGGCGCTCTCCGACGCGTACCGGACGCTGCGGGTCGCATCGGGAAGGAAGCCCTCCCCGTTGAACGTCATCGTCACTGCCCGCGGCGAGATCGACCCGGACCTTCCCGTCTTCCGGTCCGGGGCGGTGAGGGTGCTGATCGTTACGACCCCGGAAGGCGCCCGCCGGATTCGCGATCGCGGACTCCCTTCCTCCGTCGTGATCGGGGAAGGGGAGGGGGGTGGCGCCATCAGCGTAGGGGCGATTCTTTCCGCGATCGGCCGTCTCCTCCCCGGCGGGATCCTTCTTGTCGAAGGCGGGCCCCGGTTGATGGGAGATTTCTTCGCCGAAAAATGCCTGGATGAACTATTTCTGACGATCGCGCCGCAGGTGGCCGGGCGAGACAAGTCCGTCGAAAGACCCGGATTCGTCGAGGGGAAGCGGTTCGCCCCCGGGCATCCGCTGTGGGGAACGCTTGCCGGCGTGAAACGTGCCGGCAGCCACCTGTTTTTAAGGTATTCCTTCGCGACGGGGGATTGATACCCGGCATATACGCCTGCGCCCTTCCCTCAAAGCCTCGAAACCATCCCCTATCGATGGCCGGCACCGCGTTGGCCGGCGGTGGCGACCAACCCCTCGACCAGTCTTCCCCGGTCCTCCGCCCCCAGCCTGGCCGCCGGGTGGGTCAGCGTGTACGCGAACGGCGGCATCTCCCCCTTCTCGATCGCCTTCCGGATCTCCTTCGGCCGCTCCTTTTTCCGCGCGCCGCCTTTCCAGTCCGAGAAGTTCAGTTCCCCGCGTCCCTCCGTCACGTCGTGCCGCACCAGCCACGATATCGGCGCGACGTTCGAGTACGCCGGCCACACGGTCTCGTTCGAGTGGCAATCGAAGCAGGCTCGCTTCGCCAGCGTGCGCGTTTCGGCGTCGGCCCACGGCGGCTCCCGTACCACCGGCGGGTTGTCGTGGTCCCGTCCGTACGGCACCGCCTGGATCAGCAGGAACAGCACCGGTGCGCCGATCGCCACCGTTCGCGTCCATCCTCCCATCGGCTCGTCCCCCTTCATCGGTGTTTCACGAACGCCGCCGGCACCTCGAACCGTTCGACGCGCCGAGCGTCCCGCTAACCCATGGGACGGCGCGCTCCCCGTGCAAGTTTCACCTTGAATCGTTCCCCGTGGGGCATAAAAATTGACTCCGAACGATACCTTCGGGGTATTGTTAAGATTGGGGTGGGATCGATACGGGGAGGTGTCACGTGGGCATTCTGCAAGGCAGGAAAGGTCTGATCCTTGGCGTCGCCAACGAGAAATCCATCGCATGGGGCGTCGCCAGGGCCTGCCACCGCGAGGGGGCCGAGCTCGGGTTCAGTTATCTCGGCGAGGCGTTGAAGAAAAGGGTTCGTCCCCTGGCGGAGTCGATCCGGTCGAGCTTCATCGAACCGCTCGACGTCGGCGACGACGCCCAGCTCGACGATTTCTTCGCCAAGGCCGAGGCCCGGTGGGGAAGGCTCGACTTCATCGTGCACTCCATCGCCTTTGCCAACAGGGAGTCGCTGACCGGTAACTTCCGGGATACCTCGCGCGCCGACTTCCATCTCGCGCTGGACATTTCCGCCTACTCCTTCATCGCCTGCGCCCGGCGGGCGGCCCGGTGGATGGGACCGGGGGGGGCCATGGTGACGATGAGCTACCTCGGGGCGGTGCGCGCCGTGCCGAACTACAACGTGATGGGCGTGGCGAAGGCCGCTCTCGAAGCGACGACCCGGTACCTGGCCCACGACCTCGGGCCGGAAGGGATCCGCGTCAACGCCGTCTCGGCGGGGCCGATCCGTACGCTGGCGGCTTCCGGCGTGGGAGATTTCCGCAAGCTGATGGAGAAGAACGCCCGCGGCGCGATGCTCCGGCGGAACGTGACGCAGGAAGAGGTGGGGAACGCCGCGGCGTACCTCCTGTCGGACTGGGCTTCGGGCGTGACCGGCGAAGTGCACTACGTCGACGCGGGATTCAATATCGGCGGCGGCGACCCGGGCGTCGGACCGGCCGCCCCGGAATCCCCATCCCCCTCGCCCTGAGCGTTTGACGGGACAGCGGGCGGATCCACGCGACGGTCGCACCGGAGCCGCGCCCGATTCGTTCCCGGGAAAGGTCCGGTACCCGGTCTGCTTCCTCGATTTCGAGACGTCCGGTTCGGCCATCCCGTGCGCCGATCTCCGTGAAGGACGGGTTCATCGTGTTCATGCAGCATGTCCCTGTCTTGTCGAAACGGATCCGTCGATACGACATGGCCTCATCCCGCAAGGCGAGGGGGGTGGAAGATGGAGAGCGGCACGAAGGGCCCCGTACCGTTTCCCCCGGGAAAGCTGCCGGCCGGGATCCTCGAACGCCTGATCCGGACATACACCTCGTCCCGCCATGGAGTCCTTGTCGGCGCTTCGATCGGAGAGGACGCCGCGGCGATCGATTTCGGGGGAAAGGTTCTCCTCGCCAAGACGGATCCGATCACATTCGTCGCCGAGGACATCGGGACCTACGCGATCTTCGTCAACGCGAACGACATCGCGGCGATGGGAGGCATGCCGCGCTGGTTTCTCGCCACCGTTCTCCTCCCGGAAGGGAAGAGCACGCCGGAGCTCGTGGAAAGGATCTTCGATCAGCTTTCCTCCGCGTGCACTCGCATCGACGTGGCCTTCTGCGGCGGGCATACGGAAATCACCGTCGGAATCGACCGGCCGATCGTAATCGGCACGATGCTCGGCGAGGTGGAGAAGGGCCGCCTGGTCACCACCGGGGGGGCGCGACCGGGCGACGATATTCTTCTCACCAAGGCGATAGCGATCGAAGGCACGTCGATCGTGGCGAGGGAGAAAGGCGGGGAACTCGCCGCCCGGTTCGGAGAGGATCTCCTGCGCCGATGCAGGGACCTCGCGGAGACGCCGGGGATCAGCGTCCTGGAAGACGCCCGGGTCGCGATGCGCGACGGCCGGGTCCATTCCATGCACGATCCTACCGAAGGCGGACTGGCGAACGCCCTTCACGAGGTCGCGGCGGCGGCGAACGTCGGACTTCTCGTCGAGGAGGACCGGATCCCGATCCTGGACGAATGCCGGATCTTGTGCCGTCACTACGGCGTGGATCCCCTCGGCCTGATCGCCTCCGGCAGTCTCCTCATCGTGGTGGAACCGTCCGACACCGGCAGAATGCTGCGTTCCCTGGAGGAGGCCGGCGTTCCCGCCGCGAACATCGGAAGGATCACCCCGAAAGAAGCGGGGGTGAAGATCCGGAGCGGAGGCCGGATCGGGGACCTGCGGAGCTTCGCCAGGGACGAGATCGCGAAGATTCTCGAAAGAGGTTAGACCGCCGCGGATCGGCTAGGGGAAACGGATCACCACGATCCGGTCGGCGCCCGATTCGGCGCCCCAGACCTCCCCCTTGCGGCCGAGGAGCTGGCGAACGCGCGCCCCCTTGGAGGGGAGAGGGAAGGTCTGGAAGGTCTCCCCATCCGGATCGAACCGGACGAGGGCGTTTCCCCCGAAGTCGCTTGCCCAGATCCGGTCCGTCTCGTCCACATACACGGCGTAGGCCCGGGGCGATTCCCCCGGGAGGCGCCATTCCCGCCACCTCCCGGCGCCGGGATCGTATACCCCGATCTTCCCGGCGTTCCACTCGCTGACCCAGATGCGCCCCTTCGAATCGGGCCAGACCCGTCGGGCCCCCTGCCGGGGCGTGGGAGGATCGATCGTCGTGGCGGCCCCCGTCCGCGCGTCGATCCGGGCCACGTGGTTTCCCGCGAGGGAGGCGTAGTAGACGCTCCCGTCCGGCGCGGCCGCGATGCCGTACGGCCCCCGTCCCCGGGGGGCATCGAAGACATCGATCCGCCCGGAGCGCGTGTCGAGCCGCCCGTAGACGCCGTTCTGGCCGGTGAACCAGAGGATCCCGCGCCCGTCGAAGGCGGCCGTGTTGAGGTTGGCGTCACCGCGTCCCTTCGGGAGGGGATGCTCCGAGACCTTACCCGTGGAGGGGTCCACGCGGATGATCGCGTTCCGGCCGCTGTCCGTGACCCACGGGGCCCCGTCCGGGCCCACGATCACGCCGTGGGGGCTCGATCCCGGACCCAGGGGGATGTGGCGCGTCGCTCCCGTGGCCGGATCGAGCCGGCCCAGCGCTCCGGCGTTCTGGGCCGTGTACCAGACGGTGCCGTCCGGCGCAGGGGCCACGTCGTGAGGGTGGGAGCCCGCCGGGACGCGGTACTCCCGGATCGAGGATCCTTCCGCCGACGACAGCGCCGCCCCGGCGGACAGGGCCAGGACGAGAAGGGCGACCGGTACCCGTCGCCGCCCCGTGCCCTTCGCCACCCCCGCGCCGTCGTCGCGGATCGCCGTTCGGCGGACACCCCGGCCGCCGGCGGAATCCCGCGCCATCGCTTGATCGTTCCCCCGCATGACTGTTAGAGAACCGGCGCGGCGCATCGGTTCCGGCGTCGACCGCCGTCCATTCGATTTCCCGTCCCGATCCACTATGATACTTCCATAATCGAGCGGATTGGCCGCGTCCGGCGCGCATCCTCGGAGCCTGGAAGGGGAGGTGGAAGATGAAGAGCTTCCGGAAGGAGCTTTGGTTCGACATTCCCGGAAGACGGGCGTTCGTCAACATCACTCCGCAGGTGGAGTCGTGCCTGCGGGAAAGCGGGGTCAGGGAAGGGTTCCTGCTTTGCAACGCGATGCACATAACGGCCTCCGTCTTCATCAACGACGACGAGAGCGGGCTCCATGAAGACTACGAACGGTGGCTGGAGCGGCTCGCGCCGCACGAGCCGGTCTCCCAATACCTCCACAACCGCACGGGGGAGGACAACGGCGACGCGCACCTGAAGCGTCAGGTGATGGGGCGCGAGGTGGTGGTGGCGGTCACGGTCGGAAAGCTCGATTTCGGCCCCTGGGAGAGGATCTTCTACGGCGAGTTCGACGGGGGGCGGCGGAAACGGGTGCTGGTCAAGATCATCGGCGAGTGAGGAGGCGTCGGAAGGCGACGGCGCGCCCCTGCCTCCGGGCCCCGTCGCGTCGAGCGGGGAAGAGGGGATCCGGCGTCTAGGCGCCGGCCGCCGCTTTCGCGTTGGCGAAGTGTTCCCTGGCGGAATGGATGATGATCGTCCCGATGATTTGCCCGGTGGTCAAGTCGCCTCCCGCCGCGGGGATATTCCCGGAGCGGTCCAGGTCGCCGTCGCTCAGTCCGGCCACGAAACCCGCGACGGATGCGCCGTTTTCCCGCAGGGCCTTGAGCACCTCGTCCCGGGTGCAGTGGCGGTGCTTTTCGGCGTGCTTCAGGTTCAGCTGGTCGACCCCGGCCCCCGTGAGCTCCGGCAATTTCTCCCCCGAGACCATCGTCTTTACCAGACCCAGCGCGCCGTAATGGCTCGCGGCGATGTGCCTGGCCACCACGCCGACCGGCCACCGTTCCCCCGGACACACCTTGCGCCAACCCTCGTCCGTGCAGTTCCTCACGAATTCGATCAGTTCCTCGTTGAAGGCCTTGAAGCGCTCCGCCAGTTCTATCGCCCGTTCGCTCATGCCCGCCTCCCGTCCCGACGCGATTGGTCGTCCGGTGTCGATGAGATGAGGGTTCTTCCGTTTTCGTTACGCGCTTGCCCGATCGAGCAACGCGATGGAGGGGGGATCCAGCTCGATCCTCGTCGCTTCGATCAGATCGGACAACTGCTCCAGGCTCGTCGCGCTCGCGATGGGGGCGGTGATGCCGGGACGCGCGATCAGCCAGGCAAGCGCGACGGCGGCGGGAACGGAGTGGTACCCGTCGGCCACCTGGTCCAGGGCGTCGAGGATGCGATATCCCCTGTCATCCAGGTATTTCTTGACGAGTTCGCCCCGCGGCCGGTCCGCAAGATCCTTTTCCGACCGGTATTTCCCGGTGAGAAATCCGCTGGCGAGGGAGAAGTAGGGGATCACCCCCACTCCCTTTTCCCGGCAAAGAGGTTCGAGATCCGATTCGTACTCCGCGCGATCGTAGAGGTTGTAGCAGGGCTGCAGGCATTGGTAGGAGGGAACCCCGGTGCGTTTTCCCGCCTCCAGCGCCTTCGCCAGCCGGTCCCCGGAGTAATTCGAAGCGCCGATCGCCCGAACCTTCCCCTGCCGGATCAATTGCGCGTAGGCATCCAGCGTCTCTTCCAGCGGCGTTTCGGGGTCGTCGGCGTGGGACTGGTACAGATCGATCCGGTCCGTCTGCAGGCGCCTCAAGGAGTCCTCCGCCGCGCGCAGGATGTAGGACTTCGAGAGCCCCTTCCGGTCCGGCCCCATCTCCTTTCCGACCTTGGTGGCGACCAGGACCTTCCCGCGGTTGCCGCGCCGCTTCAGCCACTTGCCGAGGATGGTCTCGGATTCGCCGCCCTTGTTCCCCGGAACCCACGAGGAGTAGATATCCGCCGTGTCGATCAGATGGAAACCCGCCGCCACGAACGCGTCCAATATCCCGAAGGACGTCGCCTCGTCCGCCGTCCATCCGAAGACATTCCCCCCCAGAGCCAGCGGGGCGACCTCCAGCCCGGAATTTCCCAATTCGCGTTTCTTCATCGCCATTCCAGTTAGAGGCCCGGCGGGGGCCGGCGGTTCCGATTCCCGCCCTTCTCCACCGTCCGCCGGGCCATCCACGGGGGATTCACCCCGTAACCGCCGGCGGGGAGGCATCGCCGGAGGAATCTCGCGGTCCACCGCGACAGGAGATGCATCCATATCGGCAGGAAGGGAAGGATATTCCCGCGGACCGGGCGCGGAAATCCCGGGGGTGGCCGCCGTCCGCGTCCCGGGGGCTTGATCGTCCCGGGTTGCGTCACGGATTCCTTATATTAATCAACAGGATACATGCTGTTTTCGCCCGTTCCACCGGTCGGCCCCGGGGGGGGATCCCGGCGTTCCGGCGGG
>Ga0075322_1000059_pt1 | contig 11227 bp, 10 predicted proteins | sample MayberryNW_Catta_FD_120086 | JGI IMG/M metagenome (GOLD analysis project Ga0075322, IMG submission 120086) | Natural and restored wetland microbial communities from the San Francisco Bay, California, USA, that impact long-term carbon... | ecosystem: Environmental > Terrestrial > Soil > Wetlands ... | reverse complement strand
CTGGGTCGAAACCTTGCCGTTCCCGGGCGCCAAGGAGTACTTCACCAATTTCCAGAAGAAGTACGGCAGCGAGACCGAATACCACGGCGCGGAGGCGTACGCCGCGTTGTACGTCGTCGCGGACGCTCTGAAGCGGGCGAAGAGCATCACCCCCAAGGACGTTCGGGACGCCCTGACCAAGACGGACATGAAGACCGCCTTCGGGCCGGTCAAGTTCGTCTCCTACGGCAAGAAGACCCAGCAGAACAAGCTCGATACGTACATGGTCCAGTGGCAGAAGGGGAATCTCGAGGCGGTGTGGCCGACGAACGTGGCCACGAAGAAGTACGTCTACCCGACGCCGCACTGGGACATGCGCAAGTAACGGCTCAGGGAAGTCATTCCGGCGTGTAGCCGCCGGGCGGAAGACCCTTCCGTCCGCCCGGCGGCCGGATTCATCGGCGCTCAAATGCAACCGCGTCCGCGGGTGGGTGCACCCGGCAGGACAAGGTAGGAGCAAGGAATGGACGTTTTCCTGCAGACCCTCGTGGCGGGCGTTCTCAAGGGCGGGCTGTACGCGCTGATCGGGATCGGGATGACCCTGATCATGGGCGTCATGGGGATCATCAACCTGGCCCATGGGCAGTTGATGATGCTGGCGATGTACGTGACCTTCGTCCTCAACACGATGGGGGTCGATCCGTACTTTTCACTCTTCATCGCCATGCCCATCCTGTTCCTGCTGGGCGTGTCGATACAGAAGTTCCTGCTCAACCCCCTTATCAAGGCGGACACGATTCTCCCCGAGAACCAGGTGCTAATGACGGTGGGGATCGGGATGGTTCTGACCGAGATCGTCCGGTTCATCTTCTCCTCGGACTACAAGTACATCACCAGCTCGTATTCCAACCAGACCTTCTTCCTGGGGAATATCTCCTTCAGCGTGGCTCTCACGATCGCGTTCGGAATCGCCATCGCCTTCACCGTCGCCATGTTCTTCTTCCTCATCAAAACCGACCTCGGGCGCTCCATCCGGGCTACCGCCCAGGACAAGGATGCGGCGACCCTCATGGGCGTGAACACGGGGCGGATCACGGTGATCACCTTCGGCCTCGGCTCCGGCCTCGTCGCCGCCGCGGGGTGCCTGCTCGCGCCGGTCTACTACATCTTCCCCGACCTCGGGGGACCCTTCACGGCGAAGGCCTTCATCATCACCATCCTGGGCGGCCTGGGGTCGACGGTGGGGGCCATCTTCGGGGGAGTGACCCTGGGACTGGCCGAGAGCATGGGGGCGACGTACTTCGGCATGGAGTACGAGGACATCATCGGCCTGACCATCTTCGTGCTCGTGCTTCTCTTCCTGCCGGGCGGCTTCAAGCGCCTGACGAAAGTGTAAGGGCGCGCCGTGAAGAAGAACCTTGCACCCCTCGTCGTCGTCGCCCTGGTCGCGTGCCTGCCGCTGCTCCTGAAGGACAACTACTACCTGCACCTGATGATCCTCTTCCTGATGTGGGTCGTCATCGGTTCGGCCTGGAACCTCATCGCGGGGTACACCGGGCAGGTGTCGTTCGGCGACGCGGCCTTCTTCGGCTGCGGGGCGTACACGGCGGGCCTGCTGGCGACGCACCTGGGGGTATCCACCTGGTGGGGGCTGGCCTTCGGGGGGTTCACCGCCATCGCGGTCGGCCTCCCCTTCGGGTGGATCTGCTTCCGGATGCGCGGCGCCTACTTCGCGCTGGCGACGCTGGCGCTGAACGAGGTCCTGCGGCACGGCGCGACCATCGCGGAGGATTTCACCGGCGGCATGGTCGGCATCCTCATCATGCCTTCCTTCGCGTCGAAGATTCCCTATTACTACATCGCCCTCGCGATGGCGGTGGCGAGCCTCGCCAGTCTCCAGTGGGTCGTGCATTCCAAGCCGGGATACTACTTCGTCTCCATCCGGGAGGACCAGGACGCCGCGGAGAGTCTCGGGATCAACACGCACCTCTACAAGATGCTCTCCCTTGCGTACGCGGCCTTCTGGACCGGGATGGCCGGCGCCCTCTACATGAACTACATGGGGTTCATCGACCCCAACGTCGTCTTCAACCTGCACGACATCTCGATCATGGCCATCCTCGTCGGCATCGTCGGCGGCGTCGGGACGGTCTACGGCCCCGCCGTCGGCGCCTTCGTGATGGTCGCCGTGCAGGAGCTGTTCCGATCCGGTTTTTTCGGCCTCTTCAAGTGGCTGGGCGCCGTCTCCGGCTCCGACAGCCTGGTCCATGTCGCCGAGGTCCTTACCCAGGCGCACGTCCTCGGGTTCGGGCTCCTGGTGGTCGTGGTGATCCTCGTTCTCCCCAACGGGATCGTGGGCGACTGGCCGAAAATCCGCAAGAGCATGTTCCGGCTCGGCGCCGGGAACTGAGGAGCAGGGCATGGCGTACTTCCAGATCGACCGTCTGGTGAAATATTTCGGGGGCCTCGCCGCCGTCAACGGGGTCTCCTTCACGGTGGGGAAGGGGGAGATCTTCGGACTCATCGGCCCCAACGGCTCCGGGAAGACGACGACCTTCAACATGATCAGCGGCTACCACCGACCCACCTCCGGGAGGGTTCTCTTCCAGGGGAGGGAGATCCACCGGTTGCCGACGCACAAGATCTGCCACCTGGGCATCGGGAGGACCTTCCAGGTCGTCAAGCCCCTGGGCCGGATGACCGTCCTGGACAACGTGATCGCCGCCGCGTACTCCCGGGTGAGCACGCATCACAAGGCGAAGGAGGAGGCGCTGAAGGCGATCGACTTCTGCGGCCTCATGCCGGTCAAGGACATTCTGGCAAAGGCGCTGCCGATCGCCGGGCGCAAGCGGCTGGAGATCACCCGCGCGATGGCTACCCGGCCCGAGCTCCTGCTGCTCGACGAGACGGCGGCGGGACTGAATCCGTCCGAGCTCGTGGAGGCGATCGACCTGATCCAGAAGATCCGGGCGAGCGGCACGACCATCATCATCATCGAGCACATCATGCACGTGATCATGACCATCTCGGACCGGATCCACGCGATCAACTTCGGGCAGACGATCGCCGAGGGGACACCGAAGGAAGTGGCGGCGAACCAGGCGGTGATCGAGGCCTATCTGGGGACCGACTATGCTTAAGGTGTCGGGGATCGACGTCTTCTACGGGGACCTCCAGGTCCTCTGGGACGTCTCCTTCGAGGTGCGCGACAAGGAGATCCTCGTCCTGGTGGGGGCCAACGGATCGGGGAAATCGACCACCCTCAAGACGATCTCGGGCCTCCTCAAGCCGCGAAAGGGGACCATCGAGTTCGACGGCGTCCGACTCGACCGGCTTTCGCCGGACCGTGTGATCGGCCGGGGGGTGGTCCACGTTCCCGAAGCGCGCCGCCTGTTCCGGGAGATGTCCGTCGAGGAGAACCTCATCATGGGCTCGCTCTCCCCGGAGGCGAAGAAGAAGCGGTCCCAGACGATGGAATGGGTGTACGAACTCTTCCCGCGGATGAAGGAGCGGCGGAAACAGGCCGCCGGGACGATGAGCGGCGGGGAGCAGCAGATGTGCGCGATCGGGCGGGGGCTGATGGCCCTGCCGAAGATCATGATGTTCGACGAGCCGTCGCTGGGGCTCTCCCCCATCCTCGTGCAGGACGTTTTCGACATCGCGAAGCGGATCAACAAGGAGGGGGTGACGGTCATGCTCGTGGAGCAGAACGTCCGGCAGACCCTCGCCATGTGCGACCGGGCCTACGTCCTCGAGAACGGGCGGGTCGTGCTCGAGGGGACCGGCAGGAACCTCATGGACGACCCCCACGTGAAGGAAGCGTATCTGGGGATATAACCGAGCTTGTGGGTTGTGGGCGAGGGACACTCCTCCTCCGATGGGCCTGGCGCAGGACGCTCTATCCCTTCCTCCCCGGATTGAACCAAGAATGTCCCCCACGGCAGATCTCCTCTGTGGCCTGTGTCGAGGGGATCCTTCCGCCCGCCGCCTTGACAATCCCGTGAATGCGTCAGTATGGTAATCCACGGTCGAGATACGCAACAGGGGAGAAAACGATGCGCATCGATTGCGTTTCCGGGGACATCCGCGCGGTCAGGGCGGACATGGTGGTGGTGAATCTTTTCGAGGGAGCGAAACGCCCGGGTGGAGCGGCCGCGGCGGTCGATGCGGCCATCGGGGGAGCGATCGCGGCGGCGGTCCGCGGCGGCGACTTCTCGGGCAAACCCGGGGAGATCCTTTCCCTGCGCCCCTCGCGGGGACTCTCCTCCCCCCGGGTCCTGGTGGTCGGCCTCGGGAAGAAGGAGAAGTTCACCGCGGACCACGCGCGCCAGGCCGTCCTGCCGGTCCTGAAGGAGGCGAAGCGCCTCAGGCTTTCCACCGTTGCGTCCGTCGTCCACGGAGCGGGCGCGGGCGGTGTCGATCCAGGGACCGCCGCGCGGTTTTGCTCCCTCGGCGCCGCCCTTTCGGCCTTCGAGTTCGACCGCTACAAGCCTGAAAAGTCCCACCGCGTCTCCCGGTTCCTTTTCGTCGAGCGGGACGCGAAGGCGTTTCCCTCCGTGCGCTCCGGGGTCTCCTGGGGGGCCCGGGTCGGCGAGGCGATCAACTGGGGGCGATCCCTCGTGGCGACCCCCCCGGCGGAGCTCCGGCCCGACGACCTGGCCCGCGCCGCGCGGGGGGTGGGCCGCGGGATCGGGGCCGTTGCCGCGCGCAAGGTGCGCGTCCGCGTTCTCGGACTCCCCGAGCTTTCCTCCCTGAAGGCCGGAGGAATCCTCGCCGTGGCGAAGGGCAGCCCCGCGCCGCCGCGCCTGGTCGTCGCGGAGTATCGCGGCGGGAGCCCCGGATCCCCGTGGACCGCCCTCGTCGGGAAGGGGGTCACCTTCGACACCGGCGGCATCTCCCTCAAGAAGTGGGAAGGGATGGAGAAGATGAAGTACGACATGGCGGGGGGCGCGGGGATGCTCGCGACCCTTCGTGCCGCGGCCGCCCTCGGGATCCGGCGGAACCTCGTCGCCGTCGTCCCCTGCGTGGAGAACATGCCCTCCGGGACCGCGTACCGGCCCGGCGACGTCCTTCGGATGATGTCGGGGAAGACCGTCGAGATCCTCTCCACCGACGCGGAGGGCCGTCTCATCCTGGCGGACGCGATGACCTACGCCGTCCGGAAATACAAACCGGCCGAGATGATCGACGCGGCGACGCTCACCGGCGCCTGCATCGTGGCGCTCGGGAGCGTCAACATCGGGATGATGGGGAACGACGAAGGGATGCTCTCCCGGATGAAGGCGGCCTCCGCGGCGGCGGGAGAGAAGGCGTGGGAGCTGCCGCTGCACGAGGAGTATTTCGACCAGATCAAAAGCGACATCGGCGAACTGAAGAACGTCGGCGGCGGCGAGGCCGGGACGATCACGGCCGGCCGCTTCCTCCAGGAATTCGCCGGCGGCACCCCGTGGGTCCACTTCGACATCGCCGGCACCGCCTGGGTGGAGAAGGAGAAGCGCGGGTACGCCCCGGGGCCTTCGGGCGCGCCGGTCCGTCTCCTCGTTTCGTACCTCTCTTCCCGGGACGGGCGTACCGGCCCCGGATGACATTCACTTCCATGGGCACCCTCATACCGGAGAGACGGGCGGGCGCCCCACTCCCGGACGGAATACACTCCCCGGGGCACCCCCGGTTATTGATTATATGGACGGGCACGGACGGCGGAGCGGCGGGAGAAACGCCATGACCGACATGCCGGGGCTCGACCCGGAAAACCGGGACTACATCCGCTGCCCGCACTGCACGATCCGGATCCCCCGCGACGTCCCCGAGTGCCCGTATTGCAGGCAACCCGTGCCGGGCGGAGCGTCCGGCGCGCGGAAGGACTTCCGCGGCCTGCTGATTCCCCCGGACCGCTTCCCCCGGCTCCGGAAATATTACCGGGACCACGGCAAGTGGCTGAAGGTCGTCGGGCCCGCCCTCCTCACGGTCCTCGTCGTATGGATCGCGCTCGGGTACCTGACGCGGGTGAGGATCGTCATTCCGCCGGACAACACCTTCCTGATCGAGGCGGAGCGGGAGAGGAAGGATGGCGGAAGGCTTCTCCTGGCGGGGAAGCTCGTCAATCGCGGGGAGAACGTCCCCGACCTATCCCTGCGCTCGATCGGGGTGATCGTCGAATTCGCGTACGGGGACGGGAGGTCGGAGCGGAAGCGCATTTTCCCCAAGTCCCCGTTCCGCGGCGAGGGGGCGCTTCTGCGAGGGGAGTCGGGGGCGTTCCGGATCGAGGTGCCGAAGGGGGTGAAGTCGGTCACCCTCCGCGGCGAGATCGTGAACCTCGGGGAGGACCGGATCTTTGTTCCGTCGACCCGGGGGATCCGCCGCCTCCCGGCCCAAAGAAGGCGGTGATCCACCGCCGGGTCCGGGGACACGCGGGCCGCGCGTGCGACCTCGCCCACTCCCGCAGCGGGAGAAGGTCCTCCCCGGTATCCACGTCGCGCCCGGGAGGAAGGAACGAGAACGGCGCCGAAAGGATCCTGCAACGCGCCGCCGCGTTCCGGAGCACCTCCCCGGTGCTCCATCGGAATCCCCGGAACAGCCGTTCGTCCGGAGAAGAGAGGCCGACCAGGTAGTAGCCGCCGTCCGCGGAGGGGCCGAAGACGACGGACGCTCCGCCGGATAGCTCCCGGAACGCATGGCGGACCGTCCCCGCGGTGAGGGACGGGCAATCCCCCCCGACGATCACCACGCCCCGCGCGCCGCGCCGGAACGCGGTTACCGCCGCGTCGTGCATCCTGTCCCCCAGGTCGCGCCCGCGTTGCGGAAACATCTCGAACGCGGAGAAGGGGGGACCCCGAAGGAGATCCACGGAGTCCGGCGGGTCGAGGAAGAGGTATCGCCGGACACGGGACAACCTGCCCATCTCTTCCGCCGTGTCCCCGAGCATGCAGGCGTACAGGCGTGCCGCCTCCGGGGGGTCGAGCGGGGGGCAGAGGCGGGTCTTCACCCCGCCGGCGACCGGCGCCTTCGCCATCAGCACGACCGCTTTCTCCAATATCGGCCACCCCTCCATCCGAATCGACCGCCCGGTGCGGACCCATTTTACCGGAAACCGTCCGCGCCGGGACCCCAAGGCGCAGTGCGCCGCGTCGCTTGTCAGGCGCACGCCCGATGTGTATAATCCCGGGCTTCACCGTTTCCACCCGAAGAGGAGCGCCATGAGAGAGAAGAAGCACAACGTCCTGAACGTCGGCCTGCCGAAGGGGAGCCTTCAGGAATCCACCCTGCACCTGTTCCGCAAGGCCGGCTTCAACATCGGCGTCGGATCCCGCAGCTACGTTCCCACGATCGACGATCCGGAACTTTCCGGTCTCCTGATCCGCGCCCAGGAGATGGCGCGCTACGTCCAGGACGGCATCCTGGACGTGGGCCTGACAGGCCGGGACTGGGTGCTCGAGCAGAACGCGAAGGTGAGGGAGGTATGCTCCCTTCTCTACGCGCGGGGAGGTCTGCGTCCCGTCCGGTGGGTGGTGGCGGTCCCGAGCGACTCGCCCATCCAGCGGGTGCGGGACCTCCAGGGGAAGCGCGTGGCGACCGAGCTGGTCCAGTACACCCGGCGGTACCTGAAGAAAAAGGGGATCGACGCCCAGGTCGAGTTCTCCTGGGGGGCCACCGAGGTGAAGGCGCCGCGCCTGGCCGACGCGATCGTCGAGTTGACCGAGACGGGGAGCAGCCTGCGGGCGAACAACCTCCGCGTCGTGGAAACGATCCTCGAGTCGACCACCGTTCTCATCGCGAACCGGGACGCATGGAAGGATCCGTGGAAGAGGGAAAAGATCGGGAATATCGCCCTCCTCCTCCAGGGCGCTCTCCGCGCGGAGGAGAAGGTCGGTCTCAAGATGAACGTCGGCCGCGGCGATCTCGACCGGATTCTAAAGGTGCTGCCCGCGATGCAGAACCCGACGATCTCCACCCTGAGCGAGGCCGGCTGGTTCTCCCTCGAGGTCATCGTCGACCAGAAGATCGTCCGGGAACTGATCCCCCTCCTCAAGAAGGAAGGGGCCTCCGGGATCGTGGAGTACCCGCTGAACAAGGTCATCCCGTAGTTCCATCGACACCAGCCACGGAGAGGTTTTCCCGGCGGAAGGCACGGCAGGGGGGGAGCAACTTCGAGGTGCAAGCGCTCAGCCGCGGTCAGCGGGACACTCTTGGTTCAACCCGGAGAGGAAGGGATAGAGTGTCCTGCGCCAGCTCCGCCAGGGGAGGAGTGTCCCTCGCCCACAAACCACAAGCCATTAGACACGTCGTCGCCTCACCGCCTTGCAGAACCGCTGGAACGCCTGCTCGCGGAGGGCCGCGGCGCGGAGCTCTTCCCCGACCCGGTCGCGTATCCGCACCGGTACGCCGATCCCCCGGACGCCGAGGCCGCCGCGTTTCTCGCCGCGTCGTTCGCCTTCGGGGGCGTCCTCCAGATCGGGACCTTCCTCGGGCGCCTCCTGGGCGTCCTTTCCCCTTCGCCCCACGCCGCGTTGACGGACGCGGCGCCGGTCCGCCGACGCGCACTCGCCGGTCTTTCCCACCGGTTCATCTCTTCCGAAGGGGTGTACCGCTTCCTCCGCTGCGTCCGCGCCGCGTACCTCGAGCACGGATCGCTCGAGCGCTTCTACGTCGCGGGAAGAACGGGGGATCCCCCCGACCTTCGGAGGGACCTGGGGCGGTTCCTCGGCGGACTCCGCGATCGGTGGGGGCCGGGGCTGGAGCGCGAGCGCGACTTCCTCTTCCCGCGCCCGGAACGCGGCTCGGCGTGCAAGCGGCACAACCTCTTCCTGCGATGGGTCGTCCGCGGCCCGGACGGCGTCGATCTCGGTTTGTGGAACGCGGTGTCGCCGCGGGACCTCGTCGTACCCCTCGACACCCACATGGGCCGGATGGGCGTCGCTCTCGGGCTCACGCGAAGGAAGACACCGGACTGGAAGATGGCGGAGGAGATCACCGCCTCCCTGCGCCTCGCCTGCCCGGAGGATCCTGTGAAGTTCGACTATCCGCTCACCCGCCTCGGCATTCTCGGGGTATGCACCCGCTCCCGGCGCGGCGTCTGCGACCGATGTCCCGTGGCGCCCCTCTGTTCCCGGAGGAACCGGCCCGCCCGGTGAGCCGATCGGAGGGAGAAATTGGGGTTGCCCCTCTCTACCCTCTGCGATAGATTTGAACATGGCGCGAACACCGGCCAGGGAGGCGGAGCATGGCGGAAAAGAAGTTGAAAATCGGCGAGATCCTCGTCGCCGCTGGGGTCCTCAAGATGGATCAGCTGACCGAGGCGCTGCGGAGCCAGAGCCAGCTCGGGGGGACGCTTGGCGAGAATCTCGTCCGGCTCGCGTTTCTCACGGAAGAGGAGCTGCTTTCGGCCCTCTCCGAGCAGCTGGGGATGCAGCACATCAACCTGACCAAGGTCGAGGTTCCTCCCGCGGTACAGCGGCTGGTCAAGATGGAGACCGTCCGTCTTCGCCGCCTTCTCCCGATCGGGTTCGAGGGGAAGCGCCTGGTGGTCGGAATGGTCGACCCCACGGACCTGTCCGCCCTGACCGAGGTGGAGTTCCAGTCCGGACACACCACGAAACCGGTCATCCTCTCCGCATCGCATTTCGAACTGGCCCAGGCGTTCTTCCAGACGCACGGGTACGGGGATGCCACGCTGAAATTCGACGCCGAGAAGGAGGCGGCAAGGCACATCCGGGTGGAGAACTCCCTTGGATCGATGCTCACGGTGCTCCTCTCGTGGAAGGGACAGGACCTGCACCTGTCGGCGGGGGCGATTCCGTCGATCCGCGTCGACAACGAGATCCGCCGGTTGAACCTCCCGGTCCTCAAGCCCGCGGAGGTCGAGCAGATGATCTACGCGATCCTCACTCCGGAGCAGCGCCGGTACTTCCAGGAAAATCTCGAGCTCGACTTCGCGTTCTCCCTTCACGGGGTCGGGCGCTTCCGGTGCAACCTGTACAGACAGCGAAACTCGATCGCCTTCACCGCCCGGCACGTGTCGGAGGTCGTCCCGTCGGCGGCGGAGCTCGGCATCCCCGACTTCCTGCGCGAATTCGGTCTGAAGAACCAGGGACTGATCCTCATCACCGGGCCGAACGGCCACGGGAAGTCGACCACCCTGGCGTGGCTCGTCGACACGATCAACCGGGAGCGGCGGTCGAACATCATCACGATCGAGGATCCCGTGGAGTTCACCCACCGTCACAAGAACTCCAACGTGAACCAGCGGGAGGTGGGGACCGACACCCTCTCCTTCGCGGACGGTCTTCGGCACATCTTCCGGCAGAATCCGGATGTCATCGTGATCGGCGAGCTTCGGGACTACGAAAGCATTTCCATCGCCCTGACCGCCGCGGAGACGGGCCACCTGGTCCTCGGGACGCTCCACTCCATGAACGCCACGGCCGCCATGGACCGGATCGTGGACTCGTTCCCGGCGAACCAGCAGCCGCAGGTCCGCGCGCAACTCGCCGAGTCGCTGCTCCTCGTCTTCTCCCAGCGCCTGCTGAAGCGCGCCAACGGTTCGGGGCGCGTGCTCGCCTGGGAAAAGATGGCGACCTCCCTCCGGGTGCGAAACGCCATCCGGGAGGGGAAGGCGCACCAGCTGCGGGGGATGATGCAGGCGAACGTCGACGAGCTGGTGTCGATCGACTGGACCCTCGCGGACATGGTGGCGGCCGGCAAAGTGAAGTACGAGGAGGCGGTGAAATTCTCCGACAACCTGACCTACCTGAACGAACTCCTCAAGGTCCGGGGAGCGTTCAAGTAGGGGAGCCGCCCGCGGGGGCACCCGGGCCGGAGGCGCGCGTCCGATGATCGGAAAGAAGATCCGCCTGGAGCGGATCATCGACCGGAACACCCGCAGGACCGTGCTCGTTCCCATGGACCACGGGGTGACCGTCGGCCCGATCCCCGGACTGATCCAGATCCCCCCGGCGGCGAACCTCATCGCCGAGGGGGGGGCGAACGCGGCGATCGTGCACCGCGGGGCCGCCATGTTCGGTCATCGCGGCTACGGGAAAGACCTCGGCCTCATCCTGCATCTCTCCGCCAGCACCACCCTCGCCCCCGACTCCAACCGGAAGGTCCTGGTGGCCACCGTCGAGGACGCCCTGCAGATGGGGGCCGACGCCGTCTCCATCCATGTGAACCTGGGCGCCGAGGACGAGGCGCAGATGCTGCGCGACTTCGGCTCCGTGTCGAGCGCCTGCCAGCGCTGGGGGATGCCGCT
>Ga0075322_1000058_pt1 | contig 11325 bp, 10 predicted proteins | sample MayberryNW_Catta_FD_120086 | JGI IMG/M metagenome (GOLD analysis project Ga0075322, IMG submission 120086) | Natural and restored wetland microbial communities from the San Francisco Bay, California, USA, that impact long-term carbon... | ecosystem: Environmental > Terrestrial > Soil > Wetlands ... | reverse complement strand
GACCACTTCGTCGGCGCCTGCTACGCCGAGTACGTCAAGGCGGGTCCCTCGCTGAACGGCCGTGGCGGCGAGGACCCGGGCGACTCGCTGACCCGCGAGCTCGATGTCCACCACGACTCGGCCGACGACCTGCTGCAGCGCGTGCTCAGCGGCGACCAGGAAGCGATCGAGCTCTGGTCGAAGACCCGCGCCTGGGTGATCTCCGGCCAGCGCAAGACCCTCGCCCGGCTCGGCATCTCCTTCGACCGCGTCTTCTTCGAGTCCGACTTCCTCCCCGAGGTCGCCGAGCTCTCCAACCTCGGCCTCGAGCACGGCATGCTCAGCCGCTGCCCGGACGGCGCCGTGATCTACATGACCGGCCGCGAGGAGCTGGAGGAGATGCCGCTCTTGCGCGCCGACGGCCTGCCCACACAGCACATGCGGGCGCTCGCCTACTGGATGGCGGCGCCTGGCCTGGAAGGCACCACCTCGATCCAGATCTGCGGCGCCGAGTGGGCGGCGCACGTCACCTGCCGCCGGCAGCTGATGGACCTTATGATCGAGAAGGGGGCGGGGGTCGGCTTCAACCATCCCGAGCACGACGTCTTCCACGGGATGGTTTCGCGCCAGAGCGAGTCGGTCTCCTCGAGCAAGCAGAACGCCCTGCTGATCGACGAGCTGGTCGAGTGGATCGACGCGGCGCTCGGCGAGGGTGAGGAGCGCGATGCGGTGCGCCGCGGCCACCCGACGGCCGAGGCGATCGTCGGCCAGGTCGCGCTGGGCTACTTCCTGATCCACGATCCGACCAAGCCGGTCGACTTCGACGCCGAGCGGCTGCTCGAGGAGAGCCAGAACCTCGGTTGGGACCTGGCCCGCGCCCGCGCCCACAACGGCGCCGGCTCGGGCGGCGGGGCGCCGGAGGAGCCGGCCCGGGACCCCGAGTACCGCTTCGCCGTCGTCCAGTCGCAGATGTACCGGCGCCACCTGCAACAGGCGGTCGAGCGGCTCGACGTCAACCCGCTGGCCAAATACGTGGCCCACCTCGCGCGCTGGCACCTGGAGGCGCCGCGCGAGCCCCACGTCCAGGAGGCGGTCCAGGCCGCCCTCGCCCAGGGCGCCCGCGGCCTCGGGCTGGAGGTGACGCGATGAGGACGCTGCTGGTCGACAACCACGACTCCTACACCTACAACGTCTTCCACCTGCTGGCCGGGGCGACGGGGGAGGAGCCGATCGTGGTCGACAACGACGCGGTCTCCTGGCGGGCGCTGGAACGCTGGGACTTCGACGCGATCGTGCTCTCGCCCGGGCCGGGGACGCCGCGCCGCTGGCACGACTTCTGCGTCTGCGACGACATCCTGCGCTTCAGCGAGATCCCGGTGCTCGGCATCTGCCTCGGCCACCAGGGCCTCGGCAAGATGCTCGACGGCGACGTGAAGAGCGCCCCGGAGGCGATGCACGGCCGGCTCAGCCATATCTACCACGAAGGCAGCGGCCTCTTCGCCGGCATCCCGCAGGGCTTCCCGGTGGTCCGCTACCACTCGCTGGCGATCACCGGCATGGGGCCCGACGGCAACGTCTGCGCCTGGGCCGACGACGGCGTCGTGATGGGGATCGAACATCGCCGTCGGCCGCTGTGGGGCGTGCAATTCCACCCCGAGTCGGTGGCGACCGCGCACGGCACGACCCTGGTGCGCAACTTCTACGAGCTCGCCGAGCGCCGCAAGCCGCCGCGCTCGACCGCCCCGCGCCGCCAGCCCCTGGCGCCCGCCCGCCGCGGCGCCGGCGCCGCCCGGCCGCGCACCTCAGACACCGAGTTGCGGCTGCGGACGCTGGCGGGCGAGCCCTCGACCGAGGCTCTCTTCGAACGGCTCTTTGGCGCCGAGGAGTTCGCCTTCTGGCTCGACAGCGCCGACGCGCCGACGCGCTTGGCGCGCACCTCCTACCTCGGCACCAGCGCCGGGCCGGAGCGCTGCGTGCTCAGCTACGACGTCGGCGCGGGCGCCGTGCGCGTGAGCGACGCCACGGGCGAGTCGGAGGAGCTTGGCTCGGTCTTCGACCTGCTCGACCGCGAGCTGGCGGCGCGGGCGATCGAGCGCCCCGGGGGGCACGCGCCCGACCTGCTCGGCGGATTCGTCGGCTACCTCGGCTACGAGCTGAAGGCCGATTGCGGCGCCTCCAGCGAGCACAGCTCCGACGTGCCCGACGCGGTGTTGATGCTCGCCAACCGCCTGGTCGCCGTCGATCACGTCCACGGCCGCACCCACCTGATGGCGCTCTGCCGACCGGGCGGCGAGGCCGAGGCCTCCGCCTGGCTGGACCAGGCGGAGGTGACGGCGAGCGAGCTGCTCGCTTCGCCGCCACCCGCGCCCTCCGCCACCGACCCGGCCTTCGGCGAGCCGAGCGCCGGTCACGTGCGCTTCGAGTGCGGCCGCGGCCGCGAGCAGTACCTGGCCGATATCGGGCGCAGTCAGGCCGAACTGGCCGCCGGCGAGTCCTATGAGGTCTGCCTCACCGATCAAATTTCCACCGACGCCGAGCCGGCGCCGTTCGACCTCTACCGCAACCTGCGCCGCGCCAACCCCGCCCCCTTCGCCGCCTACCTGAAGCTCGGCGAGGTCGCCGTGGTCAGCTCCTCGCCGGAGCGCTTCCTCTCGGTCGACCGCGAGCGCCGGGTCGAGGCGCGGCCGATCAAGGGCACCACGCGGCGCTCCGCCGACCCAGCCGAGGACGCGGCGCTGAAGGCCGAGCTGACCAGCGACGAAAAGACCTACGCCGAGCACCTGATGATCGTCGACCTCCTGCGCAACGACCTCGGCGTCGTCTGCGAGGTCGGCAGCGTCGCCGTCCCCGAGCTGATGATCGTCGAGGACTACGCGACCGTCCACCAGCTGATCTCGACCGTCGAGGGCCGTCTGCCTGCCGAGCGCAGCGCGGTCGAGCTGACCCGCGCCTGCTTCCCGGGCGGCTCGATGACCGGCGCCCCGAAGCAGCGCACGATGGAGATCATCGACGACCTCGAGGACGAGGCGCGCGGCGTCTACTCGGGGGCGATCGGCTATTTCGGCCTCGACGGGACGATGGACCTCAGCATCGTGATCCGCACCGTCGTCCTGCGGTCGGGCCGTACGACGATCGGCGCCGGCGGGGCGATCGTCATGCAGTCCGACCCCGACGACGAGTTCGACGAGATCCTGCTCAAGGCGCGGGCGCCGATGGCGGCGATCGCGCGCACCGTCACCGGCAGCGACGCCCCCGAGGCCTGGAGCGTCGAGCTGGAGCCGGCCGAGGCGCGCGAGAGGACGGCGGCGTGAGCCCGGAGGGCGCCCCGGCCGAGCCCGACGCGGCGAGCGTCGCCACGCCCGGCGCCGTCGTGCGCCGGGCGACGCTCGAGGACGTCGCCGCCGTCGCCGCCGGCGTCACCGAGCTGCTGGTCGAGCTGGGCGGTGAGGGGCCCTCGCCGAACGAGCTCGAGGCGGCGATCGAGGAGCTGGTCAGGGACGGACGGACAGGCGCCCTGCTGGTGGCGGAGGCCGGGGAGGAAGGCGCGGTGGTCGGCGTCCTCGCCGCCAGCTGGCAGCACGCGGTCCACGTGCCCGGCCGCTACGGCACGATCCAGGATCTCTGGGTCCACCCCGAGTGGCGCAGCCGGGCGATCGGACGCGACCTGCTCGCCGCCTTCTTCGAGCTGGCCCGCGCCGAGGGCGCCCGCCGGGTCGAGGTCGGGCTGCCGCGCGAGGACTTCCCCAGCCTCGCCCAGACCGAGGCCTTCTACGCGGCCAACGGCTTCGTCCACCTCGGCCCGCGGATGCGGAGGGTGCTGTGATGGCGCCGAGCGCTCGCGCGTCGGAGATTGACCACGCTCAGGGTGGGTCAAAGTCGGAAGGGCGCACGCGGACCGAGCTCCTCCTGGTCGAGCAGCGCGCCGGCAACGGCGCCGATGCCGCCCACTGGATCCTCGAAGCTGGCGAGATCCGGCCCGGCGCCGACGACGGGCGGCGCATGGAGGAGCTGCGCCGCGGCCTGCTGCGTCACGAGCGGGTGCGGACCGACGTCGCCGACGTCGACGGCGAAGAGGTCGAGCAGACGCTCAGCCTCCTGCACGATCCCGGCTACCTGGAAGCGCTCGGCGAGGCGACCGCGGAGCCGGTGGTGATGCCGGAGCTGACGCCGCCCGGCCTGCCGCCCGACATCCCCGTCAGCGCCGGCCTGGTCGAGGCCGCTTGGGAGGGGGTGCGGACCGCGATCACCGCGGCCGAGCGGCTTGCCGCCGGCGCCCGCTTCACCTACGCGCTCTGCCGGCCGCCCGGCCACCACGCCGGCCCGGCCTGGTTCGCCGGCTACTGCTACCTGAACACCGCCGCGGCGGCGGCGCAGACCCTGCGCCAGGCCGGGATCGGCCCGGTCGGCATCCTCGACGTCGACCTGCACTACCCGAACGGCACCGCGGCGATCGTCGAGTCGATGACCGACGCCAGCCTGCACTCGCTGCACGCTTCGCCGGTGACCAACGTCGCCGAGGGCACCGTCACCCCGCGCAGCGAGCGCGAAGTCGTGGTCGAGTTCGCGGGCAGCCCGGACCCCCAGGACTACCTCGAGGCGCTGGCCGCCTCACTCGAGGTCCTGACCGATACCTCGCGGGCCCTGGTCGTCTCGCTCGGCTATGACATCGTCGCCGGCGACCCGCACGGCTCCTGGGCCTTCGGCCCGGAGATCTTCACCGAGATCGGCGCCCAGCTGGCCGCCGCCGACCTTCCCGTCTGCATAGTCCAGGAGGGCGGCTACGCCCTCGACTCGCTGGCGGCCTGCAGCGAGTCCTTCGTCCGAGGTCTCCTGTGACCGACGCCGGCCTGATCGGGTTCCGCGATCGCCTCGATCCAATCGACGCGGAGATCGCGCGGCTGCTCGGCGAGCGCTTCCAGATCTGCCGCGAAGTCGCCGAGCACAAGAGCGAGCACGGGATTCCGATGATGCAGCCCGAACGGGTCGCCCAGGTCTGCGCCCGCTACCTGGCGCGCGGCGCCGAGGCCGGGCTGCCCGAGGACTTCACGGCGGAGCTCTTCGAGCTCTTGATCGGCGCCACCTGCAAGCTCGAGGACGAGCTGATGGCCGAGCCCGACGCGGCGAGCGCCGCTGCCGATCCCGGCGCCGCCCTGCCCCCGGGGCCCGAGGACCCCGAGATCGTCCAGTCGATGCGCTGGGCGTATGAGCCGCTGTCGATGCTGGAGGAGTGCCGCGAGCGCTTCGGCGACACCTTCACCCTGCGCCTCCGCCACCTCGGCGCCTGGGTGGTGCTCTCCGACCCCGAGGACGTCAAACGCGTCTTCTCGACCGACACCGACGAGCTCGGCGTCGGCATGCCGAACCTGGCCCTGCGCCCGGTCCTCGGCGCCCACTCGGTGATGCTCAGCGAGGAGCCCGAGCACATGGCGCGTCGCAAGCTGATGCTGCCCCGCTTCCACGGCGAGCGGATGCGCGAGGACGCCGCGGCGATGACCGAGCTGGCTCGCCAGGCGGTGCGCTCCTGGCCGGTCGGCGAGCCCTTCGCGCTCTGGCCGCGGATGCAGGAGCTGACTCAGGAGGTGGTGATGCGCGCGGTCTTCGGCGACGACGAAGGTCGCCTCGACCGGCTGCGTGGCCTGCTCACCAACCTGACCGAGGCGATCAACGATGGCGACCGGCTGCTGAAGCTGGCGCTCTTCGGTTCGGAGTGGCTCGAAGCCGAGCCCGGTTGGCGAGAGGCGATGGAGCCGGTCGAGGACGCCGTGCTCGCCGAGGCGCGTCGGCGCCGCGACGCAGGCGAGGACGGCCGCCGCGACGCGGTCTCGATCCTGGTCGACGCCCGCGACGAGCAGGGTGCGCCGCTCAGCGAGAAAGAGCTGCGCGACGAACTGCTCACCCTGCTCACCGACGGCCCGACCTCGAGCTCGCTCGCCTGGGTCTTCGAGCGCCTCCTGCGCCACCCCGAGAAGCTGGCGCGGCTGCAGGGCGAAGTGCGCGAGGGCGGGGGAGAGGAGTACCTCGACGCGGTGGTCAAGGAGACCCTGCGCCTGCGCCCGCCGGTCTCGGTCGTCGTCCGCCGCCTGCTGAAGCCGGCGACGCTCGGTGGCTACGAGCTGCCGGCCGGGACGCTGATCGCGCCCTGCGTCTACCTCGTCCACCACCGCGACGACGTCTACGAGAGTCCTGGCGAGTTCCTCCCCGAGCGCTTCCTCGCCCAGCGCGCCGCGGTGCCGACCTGGATCCCCTTCGGCGGCGGCGCCCGCCGCTGCCTCGCCGCCAGCTATGCCGAACAGGAGATGAAGCGCGTGCTGCGCACCGTGCTCGAGGAGGTCGACCTCGAGCCGGTCGAGGCCGGCGGCGAGCGGATCGCCCGCGCCGCGATCTCCTTCAGCCCCGCCGAGCACGGCCTGGTCATCGCCCGCCCCCGAACCCCGGCCGTGGTGTAACGCGCTGTGGACGAAATGCATCCGAAAGACGTTGCACCGAGCGAAGGTCGAGATGCCTACGACTTGATCGTCGTCGGCGCCGGCGCCAAGGCGGCGGGGATCGCGACCAAGATCCACGTGCTCAACACGCTCGGGGTCACCGGACTCTCGGCGCTGGTCATCGAGGGGACCGAGGTCGCCGCCTCCTGGAAGGGGCGCAACGGGATGACCTCGGGCGAGGAGCCCCTCGCGGTCACACCGATCAAGGACATCGGCTTCCCCTACCAGAGCCACATCGAGTTTGGTGAGGCCGGGGAGGCGGTGGACGCGGCTCTCGCCCAGTTCACCTGGCAGCAGTTCATGATCGCCGGTCGTCGCTACGCGCGCTGGGTCGACGCCGGCTCGCCGCAGGTCCGCCACCGCGACTACGGCGAGTACCTCACCTGGGTGCTCAGCCAGGCGACCGAGGGGGTCGAGCACCTGCGCGCCCGGGTCAGCCAGGTGCGGCTCGAGGAGGACGGGGAGGGGTGGCTGGTCGAGGCCGAGGGGTCGCAGGGCGCCTCGCGCCACCGCGGGCGGGCGCTGGTCCTCACCGGGCCGGGCATCCACCGCGCCTTCCCGCACGAGCCGGCGGTCGCGGGGCGGGTCTTCCACTGCGACAGCCGCCGTGAGGAGTTCGCCCGCATCTCCGAGGGCAGCGAGCAGGACGTGGCGATCGTCGGCGGCGGCGAGAGCGCCCTCAGCGCGACGATGTTCCTGCGCGAGATGCGGCCGGACTGCCGCTTCACGATCTACACGCCGATGCTGCCGATGAGCCGCGGCGAGAGCTTCCTCGAGAACCGCGTCTTCTCCAATCCCGACACGGTCGAATGGGAGTCGCTCGACCTGCAGACGCGGCGCGATTTCGTCAAGCACTCCGACCGCGGCGTCTTCGACCCGCCCAGCCTCGGCAAGATCGCCTACGACGAGCGCTGTCGGTTCGTCACCGGCCGGGTCACCGACGTCGGCGCGACCCGCGACGGGCAGGGGGTGCGGCTCGAGTACGAGTCGCCCGAGGGGCCGGCGGGCCGCGACCACGATTTCGTCGCCAACTGCACCGGGTTCGACCTGCTGGCTCAGCTGCGCACCCTCTTCCCGGCTTCGGTGCGCGAGGAGATCGAGCGCCAGGCCGGGCAGCTCTGGGACCGGCCGGCCGGGACCGAGGTGCCGATCGGCCGCCATCTGGAGCTGCGCGGAATGAGCCCTCGCCTGCACATCCCGGGCCTCGCCGGGCTCAGCCAGGGGCCCGGCTTCGCCAATCTCGGGGCGCTCGGCCTGCTCTCCAACCGGGTCCTTCAGCCAATTGTCCGAGATTATTTGACAGGTACAAAACAATCGCATAGGGTCGCGCAATGACCAGTCTGAGCAGGGGGAACTGGCCCGTGCGCGCTCTCGGGGCCATTGCGGTGCTGGCGCTTGCGGCGTTGCTCGTCGCCGGCTGTGGCGGCTCCTCTTCTGGCGGCGGCGAATCGAGCTTCGACGGCTCGGGCTACCCGGGAGTCGACGCGGCCAACAGCCGCAGCCCGAAAAGCACGATCGACAGCTCCAGCGTCACCAGCCTCGCCGAATCGTGGAGCGCCCCGATCCCCGGCGAAAGCAACTTCGGCAGCTATGCCTCGACGCCGGTGATCGCCAAGGGCGTCGTCTACTCGCAGGATCTTGCCTCCAACTTGCAGGCACTCGACCTCGAATCGGGCGAAGTGCTCTGGAACGCGAGCTTCGAAGACCCCAGCTACGGCCCCAACGGCGTGGTCGTTGCCGAAGGGATGGTCTTCGGCGGCACCTCGACCGAAGCCTTCGCGCTCGACGAGGAAACCGGGCAGCAGGTCTGGTCGGTGAAGCTGACTCGCAACGAACACGAGGGCGTCAACATGGCGCCCGGCTACAGCGAAGGCAAGGTCTTCGTCTCGACCGTCCCGGTCAACGCGGAAGAGTCCTACGAAGGCGGCGGCGTCGGCATCCTCTGGGCGCTCGACGCGAAGACCGGCAAGAAGCTCTGGCACTTCGACACCGTGCCGGAAAGCCTCTGGGGCAAGCCGACGGTCAACTCCGGCGGCGGCGTCTGGTACCCGCCGGCCTTCGACGGCAAGGGCGGGATGTACGTCGGGGTCGGCAACCCGGCGCCCTTCCCCGGGACCTCGAAATACCCCTGGGGCTCGAGCCGTCCCGGCCCCAACCTCTACACCGACTCGCTGGTCAAGCTCAGCGCCAAGACCGGCAAGCTCGAGTGGTACCACCAGGTCACTCCGCACGACCTCTACGACTGGGACTTCCAGGGCCCGCCGATCGTGATGCAGGCGGGTGGCAAGGAAATCGTCGTCGCCGCGGGCAAGTCGGGGATCGTGCTCGCCGCCGACCCGCAGACCGGCAAGGTGCTCTGGCAGCGCGCGGTCGGCGAACACAATGGCCACGACGAAGACGGCCTGCTGGCGATGCGCGGCGAAACTTCGAAGATCAAGACCGGAACGGTCGTGCCCGGCACCCTCGGCGGCGTGATCGCGCCGATGTCGACCGACGGGTCGACCGTCTTCGTGCCGGTCGTCAACCTGGCGATGGAACTCGTCTCGGGCAGCGAAAAGGTGGAAAACGGCACGCCGAGCGGCGAAATAGTCGCCCTCGACGCGGCGAGCGGAAAGGTCAAGTGGCACCAGAAACTGGCCGGGCCGGCGTTCGGCGCCACCACTGCGGTCAACGACGTGGTCTTTGCCACCACATACGAAGGCGCGATCAGCGCGTTCAGCGCCAAATCAGGCCAGGTCGTCTGGCGCCAGCAGCTGCCGGCGGGCACCAACTCCGGCGTGATGGCCGGCGGCGAAACCCTGATCGCCCCGGCGGGCCTCGCCTCCGCGGCGGGGCAGAAAGCCCAGATCGTCGCCTACAAGCTGGGCGGGTAGCGGCGCCGGCCGTCGAGGCTGCTCAGGCCTCGACCTCGCGCAGGCGGTGGGTGTCGACGTCGTAGACGAAGCCTCGGACCGCGTCGCGGTGGGGGAGGAACTCGGAGCGGCGCACGCGCAGGACCGACTGGCGCACGTCGGCGTCGAGGTCGGTGAAGGACTCGATCGCGAAGGCGGGAGAGACGCCGGTGTCGGCCTGCAGCTCGGCGCGGAAGCCGTCGTCGGTGAGCTTCAGCATGCCGCAGTCGGTGTGGTGGATCAGCATCACCTCGCGGGTGCCGAGCAGCCGCTGGGAGATCGCCAGCGAGCGGATCACGTCGTCGGTGATCACCCCGCCGGCGTTGCGCAGCACGTGCGCCTCGCCGTCGCCCAGCCCGAGCGCCGCGAAGACGTCGAGGCGAGAGTCCATGCAGGTGACGATCGCCAGCCCGCCGCTCGGCTCCACGCTGAGGTGGCGCGGCGCCAGCGAAGCGGCGATCGCTTCGTTCTTGCCGAACAGGTCGTCGATCGTGTCCATCGCCGCGCAGACTAGCTTGTAAGAGCTTTCTTACCTGACTTTTGGCGGCGCTTAGGGATTCGCCCGGAGCATCTCGGGAATGGATGACCAGAGGCGCCTCGAGGCAAAGGGCCTGGCCCGGGCCAAGATCAGGGCGAAGCGGCGGCGCGTGGCGATGATCCGGCGGCGCACGCTGCGCGGCTCGCTGGTCTTGTTCGCGGCGGTCTGGGCGGTCGTCTTCGCGCAGCTGGTGAGCGGCAACGACCCGGCGCTGAGCAGCGCGCCGAAGCGGGCCTCGCATGGCTCGGTCGCGGCGACCGAACCGCGGCCCGCACCGGAACCCGAAACCTCGGATGAGGACGAACCGGCGCTGGAATCCGAACCGCAAGTCGTGCCCGAAGAAGAATTCGCGCCGGAAGCCGAACCGGTCGAAGAAGAATTCGTCGAAGTGGAACCGGAAGCGGCGCCCGAACCCGAACCTGAACCGGTCGTCACCGCGTCCTCGTGATCGCCGGCGCGGTGTCCGCCGGGCCGCACATCTTCTGGATCACCAGTCGCGCCGCCGGCACCGCGGCCCTCGTCCTCTCCAGCCTCGCGGTCGGCGCCGGCCTCTTGATCGGCTCGCGCGGCGGCGCCCTGAAGGGCCTCGGGGGCGATACCAAGGCGCTGCACGAGGCGCTCTCGCTGGCGACCCTGGTGGCGATCGCCGTGCACGGCGTGGCGCTGCTCGGCGACCACTACATGCACCCCTCGCCGCTCGACATCTCGGTCCCCTTCACCGGCGCCTACCGCCCCTTCTGGACCGGGATCGGGATCGTCGCCGGCTGGGGCCTCGCCGCCTTGGGACTCTCCTACTACGCCCGCCGCACGATCGGCCAATCCCGCTGGCGCTCCCTGCACCGCTTCACCGCCCTCTTCTGGCTACTCGGCATAGCCCACACCCTGGGAGCCGGCACCGACGCAACCCAACCCTGGTTCCTCCTCCTAATAGCCACCCCCACCATCCCGGCCACCATCCTGCTACTGAACAAGCTCACCAAAAACGCGGACGACCGCCCCCGCCAACCCGTGTCCACCGCTCCTGAACAAGCTCATCCGCAGCCCGGCCGAGCCCCATCTCACCCGGCGCCTGCGCGCATATCGGAGCCGTCTCGATAGGGGTGGAGCGTCTTGTACTTTTCGGTCGTGAGGCGAGAGGCGGAGCCCCAGCCTCAACATCCGAAAAGTTAAGCGGAACCCCTATCGAGACGGCTCCGCCCACGCCCCAAGGTCAGGGATAGACCGCTTCGCCCGAGTCCTCGTCGACGATCGAGATCGCCACCGCCGGACACGCCTCGGCCGCCTCGAGCAGCAGCTCGTAGGGGGCGACGCCGATCACCACCGCGGTGTCGTCGAGGCGGAAGACCTGGGGGGCCACCTCTACGCAGTCGCCGTGGGCGCTGCACTCGTCGGGGTCGACTACTGCTCGGTAGCTCATGCTGCCTCCTTCGCT
>Ga0075322_1000056_pt1 | contig 11461 bp, 11 predicted proteins | sample MayberryNW_Catta_FD_120086 | JGI IMG/M metagenome (GOLD analysis project Ga0075322, IMG submission 120086) | Natural and restored wetland microbial communities from the San Francisco Bay, California, USA, that impact long-term carbon... | ecosystem: Environmental > Terrestrial > Soil > Wetlands ... | reverse complement strand
CGCCGCGGGCGAGGAGTTCTTCCGCTCGCGCGAGTTCCTCGACGCCGAAGCCGTCACCCACACCCTCCGCATCTCCGCCGACAAAACCGAGCTTCTGGCGCCGCTGATCGTGCGCGAGATAGCGGGCGCCGACGAGCGCGACGCGGTCTCCCCCTACGGGTATCCGGGCGTGGTCGAGAGGAGTCGAGGGGACACCCCCTCGACTCCTCCCACCATCGAGCTTGAATCCATCGACTTCTCCGCCACCGGCCTCGTCTCGCTTTTCATCCGCCACACGCTCGCCGACTCTCCCCTCGCAGGCGCCCGTGAGCGCAACGTGGTGCAGATCGCCGACCCGGACCTTCCGCGCAAGAGCCGCGGCAGCGACCGCAACCAGATCAACAAGAACCTGCGCCGCGGCTACGCGGTCCGCATCGTCTCTGGCCCCGAGACGACCCCCGCCGAGCGCGCGGCATTCCTTGGCGCCTACGAGCAGACGATGCGCCGCACCGGCGCCGCCGAGCGCTACTTCTTCGGCGCCTCCTACTTCGATCGCATCCTCGAATCGCCGCGCGCCTGGCTGGCGCTCGCCACCGCGCCGCACGGCGAGGTCGCCGCCGCGTCGCTGACCGTCGCCAGCGACGGCTACCTCCACTACTACCTCAGCGGCAGCTCCGACCCCCACTTGCGCGACTCGCCGATGAAGAACGTCGTCTCGGCCCTTGTCGACCTCTCGGGCGAGCTGGAGATGCCGCTCAACCTCGGCGGCGGCATCTCCCGTGGCGACCGCCTCGAGGAGTTCAAGCGCGGCTTCGCCAACCGCGAGCTCACCTGGCGCACCTCGGAGATCGTCTGCGACCCGACCGCCTACGAGCGCCTTTCCGCCGGGCGCGAGGCCGTCGAATTCTTCCCTGCCTACCGCGCCCCGTTCGGCTAGCCGCCGGTCGGTTCCTTCGGGGTCGGCCCGGTGAAGGGGAAGCCCATCGCGCTCTCCCGTCCCTTGCCCCAGCGCTGCTTGGCGAAGTCGCGCAGCGCGTCGAGCGTGATCGCGCCCTTGTATTCGTTGCAGCCGATCAGGTTGCGCCAGGTGGTCGCGGCGACCGCGTAGGGCATCTCGCTGTTCGGGAAGAGCAGCGTCGCCCCGTACATCGTGTCGTACATGCCGACCATTTCAAGCTGCTCGCTTTCCGACAGGCTTGGCGCATATTGGAACGCGATTCGGCCGTGCTCGAGCGAGTGCAGGACGTCGATGTCCTGCGGCTGTTCGCTGTAGGCGCCGTCCGCCTGCTGGTAGGGAGGTTCGACGTGGTTGCCCGAGGTCGGCGGGTTGGTTTCGTATTCGGGCACCGGCGCGGTCGGCGGGAAGTGGTTGTGCCCCTCTTCTTTGAGGTTGAGGCGCAGGTCGCAGTTCGCCTCCTTGGCCGCCTTCTTCAGGTCGGCCACCTTCACCGCCGGCGGTGTCGTGCCGCTCCGTTCGTCGGGCAGCACGCCGTTGGTCGAGCCGGACTGTTGGGCGATGTGCGGATCGCCGCTGTCGTTGCTGCCCGAGGCCGAGACGATCGCGGCGACGATCCCGATCACGACGGCCAAGCCGACGATCCCGGCCACGCCGTAGCCGATCATCAACCGCCGTTTCTCCGAGCCGCCCCGCTTCTTCTCGCGCTGTTCGCGCGCTTCGCGCAGCCGCTGCCGCTCTTCCTCCCTACGGTTCGCCATCGGTCCTCGCCATTTTACTCAGACCGCTTTGGCCAAGCTGCCGCTGCCCCCGCCGCGCCGCTCCCAGGGCCGGGCCGCGCGCAGCGCGCCGAGCACCGCCCGGGTCGCTGGCGCCCGGTTGAGGGCGTAGAAGTGGATGCCCGGCGCCCCGGCCAGCAGCAGCTCGGAGCACTGCTGCGCCGCGTAGGCGATCCCCAGCTCGAACTCGGCTCGCTCGTCGCCCTCGCAGGCGGCGAAGGCCGCCTCGAGGCGCGGCGGGATCGAGGCGTCGCAGAGCTCGCAGATCCGCTTCGTCTGGGAGAAGCTCGCCACCGGGATCACGCCGGCGAGGATCGGCACGTCGATCCCCGCCTCGCGCGCCGCGGCGACGAAGTCGAGATAGACCCGGTTGTCGAAGAAGAGCTGGGTGATCAGAAACGAAGCCCCGGCCTCCACCTTGGTCTTCAGGTAGGCGAGATCGGTCTGCAGGTCGGGCGCCTCGGGGTGGACTTCGGGGAAGCAGGCGCCGCCCACCGTGAAGTCCCAGCGCGAGCCGATGAACTCGGCCAGCCCCGCGGCGCTGCCCAGGCCGCCCTCGGGCTGTGCGAAGTCGACCTGACCCCGCGGCGGGTCGCCGCGCAGGGCGAAGACGTTCTCGATCCCCGCCGCGGCGATCCTGTCCAGGGTCGTCCCCAGCCCTTCGGTCGTCTCGCCGACGCAGCTCAGGTGGGCCATCGTCTCGAAGCCGAGGTCGTCCTTCAGCGCCCTGGTGATCTCGACCGTGCCCTCGCGGGTCGACCCGCCCGCCCCGTAGGTGACAGAGACGAAGTCGGGCTCGAGCTCGCGCAGCGAGCGCGCCGTCGCGAACAGCGCCTCGCGCGCCTCCTCGGTCTTCGGCGGGAAGAACTCGACCGAGAAGGTCGGCCCGTCGCCCGCGATGATCTGGTCGATCCGCACCGCTGGAGCGTAGCCGTCCCTGCCCGGAGGCGGCATTTCTCCGGAGTTTGCGGGAACGAAAAAGCCGCACCCCTGGCGCGCCGCGAGCGAGCGCGCTAAGTTGAAACTGCGACTGGGAGAGACGGGGTCCGCGGAAGCCCACCGGACACCGCCTCGAAGGTGGCGCAACGAGCTTCAGTGTGCGAAGGCTACGTGCACGGCAGGCAAACGAGCGTCACCGCCAGTCGCTTTGTGCGTTGGCTTCGGGGATCTGTCTGGAGGGATTCCTATGTTGCGTTGGTCAGCGATCGCCTGCCATCGTTGACTCGCGCGCCGGGGCGCCTCTCTGGGAGCCGGGCGTTGCTGGGGCCCGTGAACGCCCCCAGTAACTAGCCCGCCCGCTCCCGCTCTCTGTGCCACGATGCCCGCGGTGAGCGAGGAGCTTCGTTACGAGCGGGTTGGGGCGGCGGCGGTGCTGACGATCGACCGACCCGAGCGGCGCAACGCTGTGGACGCGGCGACGGCGGAGGCGTTTCGGCAGGGGCTGGAGGACTTCGAGGCCGACGAGGCGGCGCGGGTCCTGGTGCTGACCGGCGCCGGCGGCGAGGCGTTCTGCGCCGGGGCCGACCTGAAGGCGATGGACCTCGACGTCGACCACCCGCACGGGCCGATGGGCCCGACCCGGCTGACCCCGGCCAAGCCTGCGATCGCCGCGGTCGACGGCTGGTGCCTGGCCGGCGGCGTCGAGCTCGCCCTCTGGTGCGACCTGCGGATCGCCACGCCGCGATCGACCTTCGGCCTCTTCGAGCGCCGCTGGGGCGTCCCCTTGGTCGACGGCGGCACCCAACGCCTCCCCCGCGTCATAGGAATGGGCCGCGCCCTGGACCTGATCCTCACCGGCCGCCCCGTCCCGGCCGAGGAGGCCCACCAAATCGGTTTGGTCAACGAGATCGCCGAGCCCGGCAAACACCTGGACCGCGCCCTGGAGCTGGCAGAGCGAATCGCAGCCTTCCCCCAAGAGACAATGCTCGCCGACCGCCAAGCAGCAATCCAAGGCTTCGGCCTCCCCCTCGACGACGGCATAGCCCTAGAGCACAAGCTCGGCCGAGAGACGCTCCACGTAGCCGTCGAGGGAGCCCAACGCTTTGCCGGAGGCGCCGGCCGCCACGGCCAAGGCGTCTAGCCGATCCGCCACGAAGCTAAAGGCAAAGTCAGCGGGCACGGTCACGAAGTCATCCTCGGACCACCCACCGCCTACGTGCCCCGCGCCACCCGCCGCATCTCGTCTTCGGCAGCCTCCGGCCCGATGTAGGGCATCAACACCGCGAAGACAAGATCGGGCAGGATCCGTTTCAGCTCAGGCCCACGCCCCGCCCGCACCTCGTCGAAGATCATCGAAGTCGCGCCGCCGATCGCGAAGCGGGCCGTGTCGGCAGGCAGCTCCTCGCTCTGGCCGGAGTAGTCGCGGCCTTCCTCGAGGAACGGGGTGAAGCGGGCCAGGGCCGAGCGGTAGCGAGCGCGGGCCGCCTCGCCGGCGGCGGTCACCTCGACCATCGCCAGGCGGGCGATTCCCGCCTCGATCGAGAGCAGCCCGACCAGGGCGCTCAGCCCGGCGACGATCCGCTGCGGCCAGGGCTCCCCGGCCGCCGCTTCGAAGGCCGCCGTGACGTGCGCGACGAGCACGTCGAAGACCGCTTCGTAGGCCTCGAGGAAGCAGGCTTCCTTACCGGCGAACATCTGATCGAAGGCCTCGCGCGAGACCCCGGCCACCGCGAGCACGTCGTCGACCGACGTCGTCTCGTAGCCCTTGGCCGCGGACACCCGCAGCATCGCCTCCAGCAGCCGCTCGCGTTCGGAGCGCACCAGATAGGCGCGCGGCAGGTCGGAGGACGTCGCCTTCGTTGGATTCGGTGCGGATGACGAATCCATGCACTCAGCGTAGGGCAGGGAAACAGACCTGTCCAACCCTGTGTGTCGCCTCAGGCCTTGGCCGCCTGCATCTCCTTAGCGGCCGCCTCGGGGCCGAAGTAGGGCAGCACCGCGAAGTACATGAAGTCGGGCAGCAGCTCGCGAAAGCCCTCTACATCGCCGGCTGCGAGCTTCGCGTGGACCAGCGAGTGCATGCCGGCGGCAATCCCCTCGGCGGCAATCCCCGGGGGCGCTTCGTCGGTATCGACCTCGTCCCTGGCCGAATCGATGAAATCCGTCACCCGTTTCATCGCAGCGGAGCGTCTTTTCAGCGCCTTCGGGCCCGCCGCGTGCACCTCGACGATCAGCGCGCGGCCCAGTCCGGGGTTCGCTTCAAGTGCTTCGAGCAAAGTCGTCAGGCCGGCCCGCAGCTTCCCCCGCCAGCTCTCTTCCGCTGCCGCCGCGGCCTTCACCGCCGCTTCGGTCCGGCCGACGCCGAAGTCGAGCGCCGCCAGGTAGCAGGACTCGACGTCTTTGAAGCTGTCGTAGAACGCCTGTCGGTAAAGATCCGTGATATCCAGGACCTTTTGCACCGAGGCGGCCTCGTAGCCGTAGTCGCCCACGACCTCGAGCATGCCTTCGAGGATCTGCTGACGCTTGGGTGAAACCACGAGTCTGAGTGTGGGAGCCGGGGTGCTTCGGTCCCCGGCGCCGGCCCCCTTAGCCCCTGCCCGGACCTTGGTTGCGGCCTGCTTCCCCATTTGACCTTTCCTTCTGACGGATCAAGGGAACGGGTTGTCTGGACTCGGGTACTGTATCGGTATTTGGTTCATACGTCCAGCTTGGAATCGGTGTCGTCTCTGGGTACTCTCACTTTCGTGAAGGAGAGAGCCCCCCAGGCGACGACGACGAGGATGCCGCCGGGCAGGCACCCACTGCCTCGCGAGTTCATCGCCCAGCACCAGCGCGCCCGGATCATCGCCGCCCTCGCCGAGGAGACCGTCGAGAAGGGCTATCGCGCGGTCACCGTCGCCGACATCGTGCGGCGCGCCGGGATCGCCCGCAACACCTTCTACGAGAACTTCTCCTCCAAGGAGGACTGCTTCCTCGCCGCCTCGGAGTTCGCCGTCAAGGAGGCGCTGCGCCGCGTCGTCGACGCTGCCAGCAAAGTCGACACCTGGCCCGCGCGGGTCGACGCCGGGCTCGCCGCCTTCCTCCACTACGTGGCGGCCGAGCCGGCCCTGGCGCGCACCTGCATCGTCGAGGCGCTCTCCGCCGGCCCTGCCGCGGTCGACCGCTACGAGCGCTCGATCCAGGCCTTCGTGCCGCTCTTCCGCATGGGCCGCAAGGTCTCGCCGAAGGGCGAGGAGCTGCCCGCGACCCTCGAGGAGACGATCGTCGGCGGCATCTTCTGGATCCTCTACCAGCGGATCATCATGGGCCAGGCCGAGGAGATCGAGCAACTGCTGCCGGAGCTGGTCGAGTTCTCGCTCACACCGTACGTCGGCGCCGAGTCCGCGAAGCGGATCGCAGCCGAGGAGCACTAAGGCGGGGACCGGGGGTCTCATGCCCTAGTGCTTGACCTGGAGACTCGCGAGCGCGCCGCCGGTCCCGAGCGCGAGCGCATCGTCGAGGCCCTGATCGAGATCGCCGTCGAGCGCGGCTATGCCGAGACCACGGTGGAGATGATCCTCGAGCGCGCCGGGCTCGACCGTCCCGCCTTCCACCGCCACTTCCGCAACAAATACGACTGCTTCCTCTCCACCTGGCGGGACATCAACGAGGGCTGCATGGAGGAGATGCTCGAGGCCTACAACAGCCAGGAGGAGTGGCCCGACCGACTGCGCGCGGTCGCCTGCGAGATCGTCGGCGCGCTGCGCAGCGACCCCAGCCGCGCCAGCTTCGCGATCGAGGTGCTCGCCGCCGGCGACGCCGCCCGCGCCCGGCGCGACATGACGATGCGGGTGATCGCCTCGCTGATCGACGCCGGCCGCAACGAGCTCGCCGATCCCGAATCGGTTCCCCACACCACCGCCGAGGCGCTCGCGGGCTCCGCCTACGGCCAGATCTACGCCAAGGTGGTCAAGGGTGAGGCCGAGGCTCTGCCCGAGCTCATCCCGCAGCTGATGTCGGCTGCGGTGATCCCATACCTGGGCGTCGAGGCCGGGTTGGCCGAGCTGGCGAAGAACTTCGACCCGCCTTCGCGATATCGTCGCGGCGTGGCTAAAAAATCCTCTTCCCGTAAAGAGGGCGAGACCGGGACGTCAGCAGAGGAATATCCGCCCGAGTTGGCCCGCCTGCCTCCTGGCCGGCACGGCTTGCCGCGTGAGTTTGTCGTCCGCAACCAGCGCGAGCGGCTGATCGCCGGCCTCGCCGAGGCGATCGCCGAAAACGGCTACTCCGGGACGACGATCGCCCACATCACCAAGCACGCCGCCGTCTCGCGCCGCACCTTCTACGAGCACTTCTCGAGCAAGGACGAGTGCTTCGTCGTCGCCTACGACACCGTGATGGAGGATCTGCGCTCGCGGGTCTCCACCGCCTTCGAGGCCGAGGAGGACTGGCCGCACGCGGTCAAGGCCGGGATCGCCGCGATGCTCGAGTTCCTCGCCGCCGAGCCGCACCTCGCCCGCCTCTGCATGGTCGAGGCCCTGGTCGCCGGCCCGGTCGTGGTCGAGCGCTACGACGCCGCGATCCAGAGCTTCGTCCCCTACTTCAAACAGGGCCGCGAGGGTCGCGCCCCCGAGGTCCTCTCCCGCCTCTCGCCGACGACCGAGGAGGCCCTGGTCGGCGGCATGGTCTCGCTGATCTCCCGCCGCATCATCGCCGGCAAAGCGGAACAGCTGGAAGAGCTTTTACCCGACCTGGTCGAGTTCACCCTGACGCCTTACCTCGGCAGCGCCGAGGCATCAAAGCTGGCGCGGGAGAAATAGGCGCCGGCCGGCGGGCGTAACGCGTTGCGGATGAAATAGACGAACAGCGCGTTACGCCGCGCGGATCGCGGCGTCGAGTTCCTTGGCCTCGCGGCCGGCGGCGTCGGCGAAATCCTCGCCGGAGGAGGCGTAGATGACGGAGCGGGAGGCGGCGATCAGGTAGGCGTTGCTGCCCGCCTCCCGGTGTGCCCCGACCACCGCGCCGAGGTCGCCGCCCTGGGCGCCGATCCCGGGAATCAGGAAGGGCATCGTGGGAGGGACGTCTTCGCGGATCGCGCGCAACTCCGCCGGGTAGGTGGCGCCGACGACCAGGCCGCAGTTGCCGTTGGCGTTCCACTCGCGCGCCACCGCCCGGGCGACGTGGCGGTAGAGGGGGAGGCCGTCGGCGGCCAGGTCCTGGAACTCGCCGGCGCCCGAGTTGGAGGTGCGGGCGAGGACGAAGACCAGCTTCTCGGGCCGCTCGAGGAACGGCGCCAGCGCCTCGCCTCCCAGGTAGGGGTGGACGGTGATCGCGTCGGCGCCGAGCTCGTCGAAGGCGGCCGTGACGTATCCGACATTCGTCGAGCCGATGTCGGCCCGCTTCGCGTCGAGCAGCACGACCGCCTCGGGCGCCAGCTCGCGGATCGCCGCGGCCGTCTCGCGCAGCGCCCGGAACCCGTCCTCGCCGAGCGCCTCGTAGAAGGCCGAGTTCGGCTTGTAGGCCGCGGCCACGCCCGCGGTCGCCTCGACCACCGCGCGCCCGAAGGCGGCGACCCGCCCCCCCGGAGCCGCCCCCGGCGCGACCGAGTCGGGGAGTCGGTCGAGAACGGGATCAAGCCCGATGCAGAGGTGACGCCCGGCGGCAAAGTGCGCGGCGAGCATCTCCGGGCCGTTGCGGTTGAGGTCCATCGCGGCCATCGTATTGGTGGCTGTCAGGGTCCCAGCAGCGCCGCAGGGACAACGCCGATCCCGTCGGCGCGCCGGTAGGCCTCCGGGCCGGTGGTGACGACGATCGCGTCGAGCAGCTCGTCGCCGATCCGTTCGGCCAGCCAGCGCAGGTGGCGGGTGTCCTGATCGGAGGGGTCGCGGGCGAGCTTCACCTCGACCGCCACGACCCGTCCGTCGGCCCGCTCGACGATCAGGTCGACCTCATGCTTCCCGCCCGCCGTGCGCAGGTGCTTGACGCGAGCCTCGGCCGCCTGTGCGTAGGTGTGCAGCGACTGTGCGACCAGGGACTCGAAGAGAGCGCCGAGCAGCGTTCCGTCGCGGGGGATCGAAGGCCCGACGGGGCGGCCTTCGAGCAGCGCTCTGGCATCGACGCCGAGCAGGCGCGCGGCCAGGGCGGGGTCGGCCAGCTGGTGCTTTGGAGGTGACGAGACGCGCGAGAGCCGGTTGCGGGTTGGCAGCCAGGCCTCGATCGGGTCGAGGATCCAGAGGCGCTCGAGCACGTCGCGGTAGGGGAGAGTGGTGGTCTTCGCCGGCTTGTCGTGGTGGCCCGCCGTGGCGGCGTCTCGGATCGTCTCGAACGAGGCCGTGGTTGAGCTCGCGGCGGCGTAGGCGGTCATCCAGCGTCGCAACGCCGCCGGATCGCGGACGCTGTGGCCAAGCTCCTCGAAGTCGCGATCGACGATGTGCCTCAGGTAGCCGTCCAGCTGGCCGCGCAGCGCCTGCCCCGGCAGCGACCGCAAGCCCGGAAAGCCTGAGGAGACGATCTCGTCGACGTAGTCCTCGAGCTTCGGCGCCGGGCCGCCGGAGAGCGGCGCTCGGCCGCCCTGCAGCAGCCGCGAGAGGCTGACGGTGGGCGCGGCCATCTTGCGCTCGGAGAGCGTCATTGGCCGCATGCGCAGGCTGAGAATTCGCGCGGCGCCTGAATGCAGGCCGCCCTCAGCCGGCCGCGACGAGCCGGTCAGGAGGAATTTGCCCGGCGCGGCTCCCCCGTCGACCGCGCGCCTCACCAAGTCCCAGGTCTCGGGCAGGTACTGCCACTCGTCCAGCAGCACCGGTGGATCTCCATCCAGCAGTCGCCCGGGTTCCGCGATGGCGATGTTGCGCCGGCGGGGCTCGTCCAGCTCATGAACGGTGGTGGCCCGCTGCCGGGCAGTCGCCGTCTTTCCGACGCCCTTCGCTCCCTCGATCGCGAGCGCGGCAATCGATCGCATCAGGATCTCGAGCTCGCCGTCAACGACGCGCGGCTCGTAGAAAGTTGGCGCCCCCACGTGTCTAGACTACCATTATGCAGGGCTCTACCCTACCGTTCTGCACTCTCCAAGACTACCGTTATGCACCAGCTCCGATCCCTCAAGCTGGCGGCGCGGCCATGCCCGGCCCTTGCGAGCCGAGCTCCAGCCAGGCCTCGTCCTCGCCGAAGTACTGCAGCACGCCGAGGTGGGCGAGGTCGGGGAGCAGGCGCTCGACCGCGGCGGTGCGACCGGCGCCGATCTCGGCGCAGATCGCTTCCTCGATCGCGCCGACCACGAACTGGGCGGTGAGCGGGCCGGCGCCGGGGCGGGCGCCGGGCTCCTCGCGCGCTCGGTCGATCTCCACGGCGAAGCGCTCGACCAGCTGCTGGTGCTTGGCCCAGGCCTCGCCGCGCGCCGCCCGCACCTCGATCGTCAGCGCCTTCGCCATCAGCGGTTGCTCGGCGACCGCGCGCAGCAGCGTGGCGAGGGCGGCGCGGAAGCCCGCCCGCCAGCTCTCGGCCCCGTGGCCCGCCTCGAGCACTTCCGCGCAGACTCTGTCCGCCGCCATCTCGTAGGCCCGCGCGAAGCAGGCCTGCTTGCCGCCGAAGGCGCGCTGGAAGCGGTCCCTGGAGATGCCGCTGCGCTCCAGCACCTCCTGCACGGTCGCCTTCTCGTAGCCGTGCGCGCCGACGCTGAGCAGCATCGCTTCCAGCGCCCCTTCCTCCGTCGCACGCTGCGGGCTGGCCTCCTCCCATGAACGGACAGCCCGCAGTGTGGTCGGTGGCCTCACTAGCGGTACCTTAGCCCATCTTTGGGAACTTGTGACACTTCATATACTCACTTCGTACCAATGGGAACGCGCGCTATCCTGACCCGGTGCGCGCATTGCCTGGAAAGGCCTCCCGGCAGCCGCCCGGCCCGCAGCCGGTGAGTCGCTCCGAGGCCGCGGCCGACCAGCGCCGCCGGATCCTCGAGGCGACCGCCGAGTTGGTCGCCGAGCAGGGCTACGCCGAGACCTCGATCGAGCAGATCGTGCGCCGCGCCCGGGTCGGCTACAAGACTTTCTACCGCCACTACGCCGACAAGCAGGAGGCCTTCCTCGCCCTGCTCGACGCGGCGACCGAGCGCCTCGCCTACGTGGTCGAGGAAGCCTTCGACGGCGAAGTCGGGCCCTGGCCGGACAAGGTCGGCGCTGGGCTCGGCGCCCTGCTCGACCAGGTCGCCGCCAACCCCGCCGTCGCCCGCGCCTGCCTGGTCGAGGCGCCGACCGCCGGGGCCGAGGCCACGGCCCGCCATGAGGCCGCCCAGGCGCGCTTCGCGCCGCTCCTGCTGCCCGGCCGGGAGCTCAACCCGCGCGGCGAGCGCCTGCCCGACAACCTCGAGGAGACCCTGGTCGGCGGGGTGCTCTGGGTGATCGGCCAGCGCCTGATCGCCGGCGAAGAGCAGACGCTGCGCGCGTTGTTGCCCGAGGCCCTCGAGTTCCTCCTGCGCCCCTACGTCGGCGAGGACGCGGCCGCGCGCGAGGCCGGCGGCGCCGAAGCCGCCTCCGCCTGAGCGAGGCGCTAATCGTGGCCGCCGAGGAGGAGACGCTCGGGCCGCTGCCGGCCGGCCGCCACGGCTTCACCCGCGAGCAGGTCGCCCACAGCCAGCGCGAGCGGCTGATTGCCGGCCTCGCCGCCGCGGTCGCCGAGCGCGGCTACGTCGCCGTGACGATCACCGACGTCACCAAGCAGGCGCGCGTCTCCCGCCGCGTCTTCTACGAGAACTTCGAGGGCAAGGAGGAGTGCTTCCTCGCTGCCTTCGAGGTCGTCGTCGGCCACGTGCGCGACCTCGCCGAGGAGGCGGCGGCGG
>Ga0075322_1000054_pt1 | contig 11607 bp, 8 predicted proteins | sample MayberryNW_Catta_FD_120086 | JGI IMG/M metagenome (GOLD analysis project Ga0075322, IMG submission 120086) | Natural and restored wetland microbial communities from the San Francisco Bay, California, USA, that impact long-term carbon... | ecosystem: Environmental > Terrestrial > Soil > Wetlands ... | reverse complement strand
CCGGAGGTGATCCGGACCGTGGACAAGCATTTCGGCCTGGGGACCTACTCCCTGAAACTGCTGTTCCGGGACGAGCTGCGGAAAATCCTGCGCATCCTCCTCGACCAGACCCTCGCCGAAACGGAGTCCAGCCACCGGGGGATCTACAACCAGCACGCCAGCCTGATGCGGTTCCTGTCGGGCATGGGCATTCCGCCTCCCGATCCGCTGCACGCCTCCGCGCGGGTCGCGCTGAACGCGGAGCTGCACCGGGCCGTGTCGGCGGAGAACCCGGAAGCGTCCGTCATTCGCGGGCTGCTGGAAGAGGGCAGCGCCATCGGCATCCCCCTCGAATCGGTCGGCATCGGATTCGCGCTCCAGAAGAGGATCGACGCGATCGCGGACGACTTCCGGGAGAAACCCGACGACCTCGACCTTCTCCGCCGCTTCGAGGGGGCCGTGGAAATGGGCCGCGACCTTCCCTTCGACGTCCTCTTCTGGGGAGCCCAGAACATCTACTACGACCTCCTGAACGGCGCCTACCCCGCGTTCCTCGGAAAATCCCTCGGGGGGGACGAAAAGGCCGCGCTCTGGGTCGGGCTGTTCCGCTCCATCGGGAAGAAACTCTCCTTCCTCGTACCGGAGGACTGAGCCGTGACGATGCTCCGAATCCCCGCGGCCACCTACCGGTTCCAGTTCCACCGGCGGTTCCGGTTCGAACACGCCGCCGCCCTGGTCCCGTACCTCGAAGCCCTGGGCGTCACCGACCTGTACGCGTCGCCGATCTTCCAGGCGCGCCGCGGAAGTTCCCACGGGTACGACGTGACCGACCCCACGCGGCTGAACGTCGAGCTGGGGGGCGAAGCGAATTTCGACCCGCTCGTGGCGGCGCTCGGGGACCGGGGGATGGGGCTCCTGCTGGACATCGTCCCGAACCACATGGCCGCCAGCGTCGAGAACCGGTGGTGGACGGACGTCCTGGAGAGCGGGCCGGGGTCCCCGTTCGCGGGGTTCTTCGACATCGACTGGCACTCCTCCAAGAAAGCGCTTCAGAACAAGGTGCTCCTTCCCATCCTGGGCGGGCCGTACGGGAGGATGATCGAGGAGCAGGAGCTCTCCCTGCGCCTGGAAAAGGGCGGCTTCACCGTCCATTGCCACTCCGTGAGGCTTCCGGTGTCCATCCTCTCGTACCCGCGGATCCTTTCCCTGCGCCTCACTTCGCTGGAGGAGACGTACGGGCCGGACCACCCGTCCTTCCGGGAGCTGTGGGACCTGATCACGACGATCGAACACCTGCCGAAGTCCGCGGCGGCGGACGCGGAGTCGGCGCGCGAGCGGATCGCCGCCGGGGAGGGGATCCGGGACCGGCTCCTGCGCCTGTACACGGAACGCCACGAGATCCGGGAGCACATCGACGAAACCTTGCGGATCGTGAACGGCCGGAAAGGCGATCCCGCCAGCTTCGACCCCCTCGACCGGATCCTCTCCGAGCAGCATTACTGGCTCTCCTTCTGGCGGCTCGCGAACGAGGAGATCAACTACCGGCGCTTCTTCGCCGTCAGCGACCTGATATCCCTGCGGGTCGAGGATCCGCGGGTCTTCGACGCCGCGCACGAGACGGTGCTTCGTCTCGCGAGGGAAGGGAAGGTCACCGGCCTGCGCATCGACCACGTCGACGGACTGTACGATCCCCAGGGGTACCTCGTCCGGCTCATGCAGCGGCTGACGGGGTCGGAAGACGACGACCCGCCCGCGGGATTCCACGTGCTGGTGGAAAAGATCCTCGGGGAGGAGGAGATGCTTCCCCCCGAGTGGCCCGTCCACGGAACGACGGGGTACGACTTCCTGAACGCGCTGAACGGCGTCTTCATCAGCGCGCGGGGCGTGAAAGCCCTCGACGACGTCTACGCGCGGGTCACCGGCGCCGCTCCGGATTTCCGGGAGACGGCGTACGAGAGCAGGAAGCTGATCATGGCCACCCTCTTCGCCGGGGAGATGCACTCCCTGGGCCAGCATCTCGGCCGGCTGGCGGAACAGGACCGGTACGCGCGGGATCTCCCCCGGAAGGAGCTGCGGGCCGCCCTGATCGAGGTGACCGCCTGCTTCCCCGTCTACCGGACGTACGCGCGGAGTCCCGACCTGTCCGCCCGGGACGTCCGGCACATCGCGAAAGCCCTGAAATGGGCGCAGCAGCGGAGCACCGAGGCGAGCGCCCCCGTCTTCGACTTCCTGCGGCGGGTCCTGCTGATGGAGATCCCACCCGCCCTCTCCGGGGCCGAGAGGGAGGAGTGGCTCCGGTTCATGATGCGCTGGCAGCAGTTCACGGGCCCGATCATGGCGAAAGGGGTCGAGGACACCTCCTTCTACGTCTGCAACCGGCTCGTCTCCATGAACGAGGTCGGAGGGAATCCCGCCTCCGCGGAGTTTCCGTGAACGCGTTCCACAGCCGCTGCGAGACGACGGCGGGCCGATGGCCCCACACCATGAACGCCACCTCGACCCACGACACGAAGAGGAGCGAGGACGTGCGGGCCCGGATCAACGTCCTCTCGGAGATCCCGGAGGAGTGGGAGAAACGCCTGCTCCAGTGGAGCCGTCGGAACGCCGGGAAGAAACGGGTCGTGAACGGGATCGCGGCGCCGGACCCGGGCGAGGAGATCCTGCTCTACCAGACGCTTCTCGGGGCGTGGCCCCTCGGGGAGGAGGAGCTCCCGGGGCTGAAGACCCGGGTGGAGAGCTACATGGTGAAAGCCATGCGGGAGGCCAAGATCCACACCCGGTGGATCCGGCCCAACATCGCCCACGAAACCGCGGTGAGGGAGTTCGTCGCCGCCCTGCTGGAGGATCCGTCCCCCGGCACCAACGCGTTCCTGGCGGATTTCCTCCCCTTCCAGCGGAAGATCGCCCTCCACGGGGCGATCAACGGCCTGGCCCAGCTCCTGCTGAAGATCGCCTCCCCGGGAATTCCGGACATCTACCAGGGGACGGAACTCTGGGACTTTTCGCTGGTGGACCCGGACAACCGGCGGGCGGTGGACTACCCCCGCCGGACCCGGCTCCTGCACGAGTTGATGACGGCGGAGCGCCAGGGACTCGCCCCCCTTGTCCGGGATCTCCTCTCCTCCTGGGAGGACGGGCGGGTCAAGCTGTTCGTGACCTGCAAGGCGCTCTCCTTCCGGCGGGAGCGGAAGGAGCTGTTCCTCGACGGCGCCTATGTTCCGCTGGCCGTTGCCGGCGGGGTGAAGGAGCACGCGCTGGCGTTCGCGCGGAAACGGGGCGGCGCATGGGCGATCGCGGCGGTCCCGCGCCTCTCGACCCGCCTGGCGCCGCCGGGGGAATTCCCGCTCGGCCTGGGGGTCTGGGGGGCGCGAACCGCCATCCGGCTGCCGGCGGAGCTTCCCGGCCGATGGCGCAACGCCTTCACGGAGGAGATCCTCCACGCCTCCGGAGGCGACGGCGCGAAGCTGCTGCACCTCCACGCGGTGTTCCACGACTTCCCGGTGGCGCTCCTGGAGGGCCTGCCGGAACCGTGAACCACCGGAACCGTGCGATCCCGAGAAGGAGGACGCGATGATCGAGGAAATCCTGCAGCGCGAGTTCTACCACAACCGGATCTCGGAGTACCTCGTCTGCCTGGCGATCCTCGTCGGAGGGATCCTCGTGGTGCGGGTCGTCGAAGCCGTGGCGATGCGGCGCCTGAAGGCGTGGGCGGAAAAGACCCCGGCCACGTTCGACGACTTCCTCGTCGGCCGGATCCACGGGACGGGAATCCCGCTGGCCTACCTCGGGATCGCGCAGGCCGCCCTGCGGGTCCTGACGCTCACGCCCCGGGTCGAGCGGATCATCGACGCCGCGGGGATCGTCCTCCTGACGCTCCTCGCCATCGTCTTCACCGTCGCGCTCGTGCGGTACGGCTTCGAGGAGTACATGCGGAAGCGCGGGGAGGACGCCACCCGGGACCGCGCCCTGAAGGGGGTCATCGGCCTGGCGAAGGCCCTGGTCTGGGTCACCGGCGTGCTGTTCATGCTCGACAACCTCGGGTTCCGGATCTCCACCGTCGTCGCGGGGCTCGGCATCGGCGGGATCGCGGTGGCCCTCGCGGCGCAGACGATCCTCGGGGACCTGTTCGCCTACTTCACCATCCTGTTCGACCGCCCCTTCGAGATCGGCGATTTCGTCGTCGTCGGCGAGCACATGGGCGTCATCGAACGCCTCGGGATCAAGACCACGCGCATCGCCAGCCTCGGCGGGGAACAGATCGTCGTGTCCAACAAGGACCTCACCGACTCGAGGGTGCGAAACTACCGGCGGATGGAGAAGCGGCGGGTGGTGTTTCGCCTCGGCGTGACGTACCAGACGCCGGCGGCGCTTCTCCGGGAGATCCCCGGGATCGTGACGGACGTCTTCCGGGAGATCGGGGGGACGACGCTGGACCGGGTCCACTTCTTCTCCTACGGGGACTTCAGCCTGGTCTACGAGATCGTCTACTACGTCGACGGGAACGACTACACGAGGTACATGGATGTCCAGCAGGGGGTCAACCTTCGGATCTACGAGGAGTTCGAGAAGCGCAGGATCGAGTTCGCCTACCCGACCCAGACCCTGTACATGGCCAAGACCTGAGCGACCCGGTCTCAGGCGCCGCCGTCGGGGGGCGGGACGGGCTTCGGATCCGCCAGCATCACCTTGAGGAGCGGCGGGGTCACGAGCGTGGTCACGACCACCATGATGACGACCGCGGAGTAGGTGGTCGCCCCGATCACTCTTTCCCCCTCGAAGACGAGGGACGCCCCGATGCTGGCGAAGATCAGCCCGACCTCGCCGCGGGGGATCATCCCGACCCCGACGGCCCACCGGTTGACCGTCCTGTCGAGCACCCCCAGGGAGCAGACCTGCTTCCCGGCGATGGCGGCGACCGTGAGCAGGAGGGCGAGCCAGAGCGCCCCCGTCGAAGCGAACGCGGTGAGCTCCACCTTGGCCCCCATCTGGACGAAGAAGACCGGGGCGAGGAGTTCCACCAGGGGCCGGAGTCCCTCCTCGAGGTGCCGGATGTTCCGCTCCCCGAACTTCCGGAAATGGACCGGTTCGAGGATGAGCCCGGCGGCGAACGCGCCCACGATCGGCGCCAGGCCGGCGACCCCGGCCAGGTGGGCCAGCAGGAAGCAGAACGCGAGGGATACGCCGATCAGGACTCCCGCCCCCCGCAGCCGCGCCGCGCCCGAGAAGAGGCGGGGGGTGATCCACGTCCCGACGAGGAGCGATCCCGCGAGGAACCCCACCGCCTTCAGGGTGATCCCCACCTGCGGCCAGATCCCGGAGGGCGCCCCTCCCTCCCCCGCCGCCACGATGGAACCGGAGATGGAGGCGAGGATGATCAGCCCGAGGACGTCGTCGACGACCGCGGCGCCGAGGATGATCCGCGCCTCCTTGCCGCGGGATTTCCCGATGTCCTGGAGGACGCGCGCCGTGATCCCGACGCTCGTGGCGCAGAGGGTGGCCCCGAGGAAGGCGTGGGTCTGCCAGGAATGCCCGGGGACGAGCCAGGCCCCGACCAGCCACCCGAGGGCGAAGGGCGCGATGACCCCCAGCACCGCCACGAGGAACGAGGAGAGGCCCACGCGCAGGATGTCCCGGATCGTCGACTCCAGCCCCACCTCGAACAGGAGCACCACCACGCCGATCCTGGCGAACAGGTCGACGCCGGGATCGGTCGCGATCCCCTCGAGCCCGTGGACGCCCGCCAGGTGAAGGTTGCCGAGGAGGACCCCCGCCAGGAGCTCCCCGAGGACGGCCGGCTGCCCGAGCACGACGGCAAGGTGCCCCATGAGCTTCGCGGCCACGAGGATCACGACGAGGTACAGGAGGAGCGGGACGGAAGGGTCCTCCCCCCCCGCGAACGCGATCGAGGGGAACAGGAGGACGGCGGCGAGCAGCAGGATCCCGGCGGACGGTCTTTTCCCCAACAGGCGGCCCCTCCCCGTCATTGATCCCTCCTCCGCGCGTCCGCTCCCGCCCGGCGGCGCGGATCCGCTCCCGCTACGACATGCTCCTTCCGTAATAGTAGTTCACGATGTCCCGCTTCGATATCATCGTCACGATTTCGTCCGGCCGCTCTTCCCGGGCCACCGGCAACTCGTCCACGTTGATCGCCGCCATCTTGTCCAGCGCCTCCTGGAGCGTGTCGTTCCAGGACACCCGCACGACGTTGGGCGTCGCGATGTCGCGCGCCACGATCAGCCGGTCGACCGTCTCCTCGAAGAGGATCGCCCGGATGTCGTTGATCGACACGATGCCGGTCATCCGCCCCGCCCGGTCGACCACCGGGAAATGGGACGCCCCCGAGCGGGTCACCGTCTTCACCAGGTCTCCGAACGGCATGTTCTCCGGGATGCGGGTGATCGGGCGTTCGGTGATCGCCTCGTGGACCCGGATCTTTTCCAGCATCCCCCGGGCGAACTCGGTGAGGTGCGCCGGGGACGCGATCCGGCTGATCTGCTGCTTCTCGTACAGGCTGGTGTTGCGCAGCAGCAGGTACGAGATCGAGGAAACGAGCATCAGCGGGACGAGGAGGGTATAGCTCGCGCTCATCTCGCACGCCATGATGATGGCCGAGATCGGGGTCTTGGCGACGCCGGCGAAGAAGCCGCCGATCCCCACCAGCACGAACGAATTCGGGTTCACGACCCACTCCGGGGCGATCTGGTGCCCGAGGAAGCCGAACGCCCCGCCGAGCATCGCGCCGATGTAGACCGATGGACCGAACACCCCGCCGCTCCCGCCCGATCCGATGGTGGCGGAGGTTCCGAGGATCTTCAGGAAGACGAGGAGGAGCATCGTCCACCAGATCATCTTTCCCTCGAGGGCCATCTGCACCCAGCCGTATCCGCCGGCCGTGATCTGGGGGAACGCATACGCGATCGTGCCGAGCACGAGCCCTCCCACCGCCGGCTTCAACATCCTGTTGATCCGCAGCGGCTCGAAGAAACGGTCCCTCGAGCCGTAGAAGGCGCGGACGTAGAGAAACCCGGTCAGCGCGCAGACGACGCCGAAGAGGGCGTACGGAAGCAGCTCGCCGGGCAGGGACAGATCGACCGCGCCGGGGAAGAAGAGCGCCCCGCGCTTGTAGAGTTGCGTGTAGACGGCGTACGACGTGATCGAGGAGACGATGCAGGGGAGGATCGCCTCGTACTCGAACTCCGCCTCCCGGTACAGCACCTCGGGGGCGAACAGGGCCGCTCCCAACGGCGCCTGGAAGATCGCGCCGATCCCGCCGGCGGCACCGGCCAGCACGAGGATCCGCCGCTCGCGCGCTTTCAGCTTCAGCAGGGAGGCGAAGGAGGAACCGAACCCCGACCCGATCTGGGCGATCGGGCCTTCCTTTCCGGCGGACCCCCCGGTTCCCATCGTCAGGGCCGACGCGATGATCTTTATGAACGGTACCCGTTTCCGTATCTTCCCCCCCCGGAGGTGGAACGCTTCGATCATGGCGTCCGTCCCGTGTCCCTCCGCCTCCGGGGCGACGAGATAGACGATCACCCCGGATACGAGCCCGCCGAGGGCGGGGATGAGGAAGAACCAGAGGGACCGGACCGGGGAGAGCGTGAAGAGCGACGCGGCGGGGGACCCCGCCAGCGGCTCCGCGTACCCGGTAAAATGTTCCAGCACGTTGTGCAGCATCCACCCGAGGAGCCGGTCGAACAGGATCGCCCCGAGCCCCGCGACGACACCGACACCGATGGAGAGGAGCATGAGGCGGAACTGCGAAGGGAGCCGGGACAACGCCTTCGACAGGCGTTCCCGGAGTTGCTCGACGATTTCCATTTTGTTATCATACAAATAATTTGTGTTAGAATCAACGAAGTAACGCCGCCAAGAGGAGGTTCGACCGCGTGAAGGAGATGGCGCCCGCACGGAGGGACCAGGAGATCGCGGATGTCCTGGACAATCTCCGGCGAGTGTTCCGAGTGGTCCATCGGTACTCCAAGCGCGCCGAAAAGGTCGGAGGGCTGACCGGGCCGCAGGTGTGGGCCATGAAGGTGCTCGCCGACTCGGCGCCGATCCGGGTGACCGACCTCGCCCGCCGCATGTACCTGCACCCGTCGACGGTCGTCGGCATCCTGGACCGGTTGGAACAGCAGGCCCAGGTCGCGCGGACAAGGTCCGAGAAGGACCACCGCGTCGTGACGGTGTCGCTGACCGCGAAAGGCAGGGAAACGGTCTCGAAAGTCCCCCAGATCGCCCAGGGGCTTCTCCTCAAGGGGTTGAAAGAGCTGTCCGACGGGGACCTGCTGACCGCGTCCGAGGGGTTGCGGCGCCTGGTCGGCATCCTGGGAGTGGAGGGGATGTCTCCCCCGCTCCTCCTGTCGCCGGAAGTCAACGTGCCGGGCGGAACGTTCGACAAGCCGGGAAATCGCGCGGGGGGAAGCGGATGAAGATCACGCTCCGGCTCGTCGTATCCCTCGTCCTCGTGGTGGGCCTGGTGGCGGTCGGCTTCTCGTTCTACCAGGTCCGGGCAGAGCGGATCCGGCTGACGTCCGAGCTGGAGCGCCGCACCATCATCCTCGCCGAAAGCATCCAGGAGTCCGTCACCCCCCTGGTCACGTCCGGGTCACCGAAGAAGCTGAACCGGCTCGTTCAGCGGTTCAGCAACCGCGAACGGTTGCAGGGGATCGCTGTGCACGACGCCCGCGGCCAGGTCCTGGCCTCGACCGCCGACCTCGAACCGCAGATCCCGGGAACCCTCCCCGAAGTCGTCCACGTCCTGACGGAAGGTCAGCCGGCGGGCGAATTCGTCCACGTCGGATCCCGAAGGATCTACATCTACGCCTTTCCCCTCCTCCAGGAGGAAAAGACGACCGGGGTCCTGACGCTCTTCTACGACGCGTCGTACATCGACGTCCGGCTCACGGAGATCTGGAGGGACAACCTCTTCCGTTTCCTGGTCCTCACGGTGCTGGTCGTCGGCATCACCCTGATCGTCGTGCGCTGGAGCATCACCGGACCGATCGCCCAGATGGCGGGATGGATCAAGGATCTGCGCACCGGAAAAACGAAATCCGTCAAGCCCGTCGTCCCTCCGAAGATGGACGCGGCGCTCGATCCGCTGATCTCGGAAGTGAACCGCATGGCCAAGAGCCTGGCCGTCGCGCGGGCAAGGGCCGAGGAGGTATCCGGCCTGACCGTCCGTCCGGAATCCCTCTGGACGGCCAAACGGCTGAAGGACCAGATGAAGGTGGAGCTCGACGGGAAAAAACTGGTTCTCGTATCGAACCGCGAGCCGTACATCCACGAGAAGGAAGGCGCGGGCATCCGGTGCATCGTCCCCGCGGGCGGCCTGATCACCGCGCTCGACCCCGTGATGCGGGTCTGCGACGGTCTCTGGATCGCGCACGGAGCCGGCGACGCGGACCGCGAAACGGTCGACGCCAACGACACCCTCCGCGTACCCCCCAAGGACCCGGCCTACACCCTGAAGAGGGTCTGGCTGACCAGGGAGGAGGAGGACGGCTACTACTACGGGTTCGCGAACGAGGGGCTCTGGCCGCTCTGCCACATCACCCACACCCGCCCCGACTTCCGCCTGGAGGACTGGACCCATTACAGGAACGTGAACGAGAAGTTCGCCGACGCCCTCCTTTCGGAGATCGCCGGCGAGGAAGCCCCGCTGATCCTGGTCCAGGACTACCATCTCGCCCTCCTCCCGTCGATGATCAAGGAAAAGCGTCCCGACGCGAAGGTGGCCATTTTCTGGCACATCCCCTGGCCGAACCCGGAAGCGTACGGCATCTGCCCGTGGCGCCAGGAGATCCTCCAGGGGATGCTCGGAGCGGACATCATCGGGTTCCACATCCAGTTCCACTGCAACAACTTCCTGGAGACGGTCGACCGTTTCCTCGAATCGAAGATCGACTGGGAGCAGTTCTCGGTCACCCGCGCCGGGCGAACGACGATGGTCAAGCCGTTTCCCATCAGCGTCAACTTCGAGCAGACCTTCGGAACGGACTTCCCGGAGGAATGGCCCGCGAAGGAGGACCTGCTCCGGGGGATCGGGATCCAGGCCGAATTTCTCGGGGTGGGGGTCGACCGGATCGACTATACGAAAGGGATCCCGGAACGGTTCCGGGCCATCGAGCGTTTCTTCGAAAAGTACCCGGAATACCTGGGACGGTTCACCTTCGTGGAGCTGGGAGCCCCCAGCCGCACCCACATCAAGAAGTACCGCGACCTGATGGCGGAGATCGAGGAAACGGTCGAAAAGATCAACTGGCGCTTCCGGACGAAAACGTGGACGCCGATCGCCTTCCTGAAGGCGCATCACACCCACGAGGCGATCGATCCCTTTTACAAGGCCTCCGACCTCTGCATGGTCACTTCCCTGCACGACGGCATGAACCTGGTCGCCAAGGAATTCGTCGCCGCCAGGGACGACGAGGACGGGGTGCTGATCCTGAGCCAGTTCACCGGGGCTTCCCGCGAACTGAAGGACGCCCTCGTCGTCAACCCGTACGACATCGAGCAGATGGCGGACGCCGTCTGCATCGCTCTCCGGATGCCGCCCGAGGAAAGAACCGCCAGGATGGGGCGGATGCGCGCGAACGTCCGCGATTACAACATCTACCGATGGGCGGGGAAACTGATCGCGGAGCTCGCGCGGCTGCGGCTGGCGGACGGCACTCCCACGCTGGAGGCGGGGGCATGAACTACGTCCTGGGCCGACGCTCCCTCTGGGTGTTCGACTTCGACGGGACCCTTTCCCCCATCGTTCCGGACCGGAACGAGGCCCGGCTTCACCGGGAATGCGACCGGATGCTCCGGTTCCTCGCCCGAAGTCCGTGGAACCGGGTGGCGGTCCTGTCGAGCCGGACGCTCGACGACGTCGTTTCGAGGGTGCCCGTTCCCGGGATCTACGTCGGTGGGGCCAGCGGGCTGGAGTGGCGGCTGCCCGGCGGCCACCGGATCGGTCCGGGCGCCGCCTCCGAGACGCTCCTGGCGGCGAGGCGGAAGGCCGTTTTCCCCCTTTTCGAGGAGATCGCCACCGTCCCCGGCGTGGAGATCGAGGACAAGGGCTGGTCCGTCGCGATCCATTACCGGAACGCCTCGCCCCGTTCGTTCCGCAGAAGGGTGTCCCTGTTCCAGCGGTTGAGGAACCGGAATGGCATCAAGGTGTTCCGGGGGCCCGAGGTCGTCGAAGTGCAGATGCTGGGATACGGGGGGAAATCCGCGGGGGTCCGGAGGCTGTGCCGGCTCTCCGACTGGGATCCCGACAGGGAGTCGGTCGTGTACGCGGGCGACGATGAAAACGACGCCGTGGCCATCCGGTGGGTCCTTTCGAAGGGAGGCACCGGGATCGTCGTGGGGAACCGGATCACCGTCCCCCAGGCGTTCCACGTGGAAGGTCCCTCCGATCTCGCGAGGGCGGTCCGGGACCTGGAGGAGACCGTACCGGAACACGACTCCACGAAGGCCCGGGGGGGAGCGGCGTGACCCCGTTCGAGGTGAAGGATTGCGCGCTTCTCACCCGGATGAGCGGCCTCCTGCCGGCGATCAACCTGCGGGAGCTCCGGGAGCGGATCGCGGCCTGCGGCGAAAACGTCCTCTTCCATCATTACTGCGAAACCACGCTCCGGG
>Ga0075322_1000053_pt1 | contig 11615 bp, 12 predicted proteins | sample MayberryNW_Catta_FD_120086 | JGI IMG/M metagenome (GOLD analysis project Ga0075322, IMG submission 120086) | Natural and restored wetland microbial communities from the San Francisco Bay, California, USA, that impact long-term carbon... | ecosystem: Environmental > Terrestrial > Soil > Wetlands ... | reverse complement strand
TGGCGCAACTCGGGGTTACCCGCGAGGACCATGTCGTCGCCCTCGGCGGCGGCGTGGTCGGCGACCTGGCCGGCTTCTGCGCCCACATCTACCAGCGCGGCATCCCGGTCGTGCAGGTGCCGACGACCCTGGTCGCCCAGGTCGACTCGGCCTACGGCGGCAAGACCGGCGTCGACCTGCCCGAGGGCAAGAACTACGCCGGCGCCTACCACGTGCCTGCCGCGGCGATCGCCGACACCTCGACCCTCGCCAGCCTGCCGAGCGAGGAGCTCGCCGCGGGCTTCGTCGAGGCCCTCAAGACGGGGTTGCTGGTCGGCGGCGATCTCTGGGAGCGGGTGCGGTCGATCGAGTCGCTCGTTCCCGCAGACCTCGGCGACGTGGTCTTCGCCTGCGCCCGCTACAAGTGCGAGGTGGTCGCCGCCGACGAACGCGACGCCGGGCTGCGCCAGATCCTCAACCTCGGCCACACCGTCGGCCACGCGATCGAGGCGGCGAGCGGCTACGAGCGCTACCGCCACGGCGAAGCGATCGGGCTCGGCCTGCTCGCCGCCCTGCGGCTCTCCGAGGCGCCGGAGCTGCGCGACGAGGTCGAGGCGATCCTCGCCCGCCACGACCTGCCGACCGCGCTCGACCCGGAGATCGACCTCGACGCCACCCTCGACGCCCTGCAGCGCGACAAGAAGCGCACCGCCGAGGGGGTCGGCTTCGTGTTGCTCAGCGAGCCGGGCGCGCCCCGCACCGGGCAGCTGGTCGACCCGGCTAAGGTCCGTGCCGCCGTGGAGGAGCTACTGCCGTGACCAGCGCCCACAACCGCGTCGCCGTCCTGCACGGCGTCAACTTCGACATCCTCGAGCGGCGCGACCCCTCGGTCTACGGCGGTCTCTCGCTGCACCAGCTGGAGGCCAGGATCGGGCGCTGGGCGCATGAGCTCGGCCTGGAAGCGATCTTCTTCCAGACCAACGCCGAGGGCGAGTTCTGCGAATACCTGCACCGGGCGCCCGAGCTGGCCGACGCGGTGCTGCTCAACGCCGGCGCCTGGACCCACTACAGCCGCGCGATCGCCGACGCGCTGGCGGTCGCCGCCCTGCCCTCGGTCGAGGTCCACCTCTCCGACGTCGAGGCGCGCGAGGACTGGCGCCGGGTATCGGTCTTCGACGGCCTGGTCCTCGCCAAGGTCTCGGGCAAGGGCCCGGACGGCTACCGCGAGGCGCTAAGCGTGCTGGCCGCCGAGCTCGGCACGGGCGCCTGATGGACTCGCGCGGCGGCCGCCTGGCGACCCTCGTCGCCGAGGTCGAGCTCGACCGCATGCTGGTGACCGACCTGGTCAACGTCCGCTACCTGACCGGCTTTGGCGGCACCAACGGCGCCTGCGTGTGCGGCCCCGACGGGGTCCGCGTCTTCCTCACCGACTTCCGCTACACCGAGCGCGCCGAGGCCGAGGTCGCGGGCTGGGAGGTGGTCACCGTGCGCGACGACTGGCTCGGTGGGATCGCCGAGCATCTCGCCGGCCGCAGCGGCTTCGAAGACCACCACATGGCGGTGCGCGCCTTCGAGAAGCTGAAGGAGAAGGCGGGGGAGGGGGTCGCCTTCGTGGGCGCGGCCGGCACGGTCGAGAAGCTGCGCCGGGTCAAGGACGAGGCCGAGCTGGCGGCGATCGCCGCCGCGTCGGAGCTCACCGACGAGATCTGGGGCCGGGCGCTGGAGGACGGCCTCGCCGGTCGCAGCGAGCTCGAGGTGGCGCGCGCCGCCGAAGCGCGGATGCGCGAGCAGGGCGCCGAGCCGTCCTTCCCGGCGATCGTCGCGGCCGGCCCCAACGGCGCCCTGCCGCACGCCGAGCCGGGCGAGCGGCGGATCGGCCGCGGCGAGCTGGTCGTCTTCGACATGGGCGCCAAGCTCGACGGCTACTGCTCGGACGGGACCCGCACCTTCGCCACCGGCGAGCCGGGCGAGGCGGCGCGCGCCGTCTACGCAACCGTGCTCGAGGCCCAGGAAGCGGCGCTCGCGGCGGTCCGCGCCGGGGCGAAGGCCGAGGAGGTCGACGGGGTCGCTCGCGAGCTGATCGCCGCCGCCGGCCACGGCGAGCGCTTCGGCCACGGCCTCGGCCATGGCGTCGGGCTCGAGGTGCACGAGGAGCCGCGCCTCTCGCAGCGCTCCGAGGACGTGCTCGCTGCCGGCGAAGTGGTGACGGTCGAGCCGGGCGTCTACCTGCCCGGCGAGCTCGGCGTGCGGATCGAGGACCTGGTCGTCGTCACCGACGCCGGCCACCGCAACCTCAGCTCCCTGCCCAAGGACCTTCAGCTGGTGGACTGAGTGCAGGGCTAAGCGGGCTGGGCGGGGTAGTCGATGGCGCTGCATGACGACAACCGTCGGCAGCATTCGCGAAGCGCGCCGGGACCGGCTGCTGGACATGGAGCGACGCGTGCGCCGTTACCGCGCCGCCTGCTTCGGGATCCTCGCCCTGGTGCTCACCGCGCTCGGGCCCGAGATCGGCTGGTGGTGGATCGCCCCGCTCGGGGTCGGGTTCGCGGGCTTCGTCGTCGCCGACCGCTTCATGCGCGACAGCACCCATCCCGCGATTTGGGTGGCGACCGCGTGGGGCATCCTGCCGCTGCTGCTCGGCGACGCCGTGGTCAGCACGGGGGGCGCCACGAGCCCGGTGCTGATGTGGTTCGCGCTCCCGGCTGTGACCCTCGGCGTGCGCTTCGAGCCGCGCGGCATCGTGATCGGCACCGCATACATCCTCGCCCTGTTGCTGATCAGCACCTTTGGTCTCGACCCGGCCACGGCGTCGGCCCACCATGAGGTCGTGATCGCCACCGCGGCGCTGGTCCTCTGCACGGTGATCCTCTCCGGCGCCCTGGTCGAGTCCGACCGCGCCAACCGCCGCCGCGCCACGCTCGACCCGCTCACCGGCCTCTTCAACCGCAATGCGCTCGAGCAGCGCCTCGCCGAGCTCGATGGTCAGCCCAGTAGCCAGGACGAAGGGCACTCGCACGCGCTGCTGCTCTGCGACCTCGACCACTTCAAGAAAGTGAATGATCGACTCGGGCACGCCGCCGGAGACGCCGTCCTCCAGGACGTCGCCTACACGATGCGGGCGGTGCTGCGCGCCGGCGACTCGATCTACAGGATCGGCGGCGAGGAGATCCTCGTCGTCCTGCCCGGCGCCGGCCGCGAGGACGCGGTTGGGGTGGCCGAGCGCGTGCGCCGAGCGGTGCGCGAGCGCCGCCCGGCCGGGGTGGGGATAACGATCAGCATCGGCGCCGCCGTCACCAAGCCTGCGACGGTCGACACCGAGGACCTGGTCGCCCGCGCCGACGCCGCGCTCTACGCGGCCAAGGCCGAAGGCCGCGACCGGGTCTTCGTGGCCAACTGACGGTCCCAGAGACCGTCAGGCGGCGTCCTCGGTCGCTCGCGTGCGGAGCACGCCACGCTTCCTGCGTCCTTGCCTGTCGGCCTCTGGGCCTCGTCAGTCAGCGCGCGAGGTCTATGTCGCCGTGCAGCGCCTCGGCGAAGGCGACGAGCAGCTCGACGACCGTCTCGACGTCGGCGAGGTCGACCGTCTCGACCGGCGAGTGCATGTAGCGCAGGGGAATCGAGACGAGGCTGGTGGGGATGCCCGAGCGGGCGAACTGGACCGCGTCGGCGTCGGTGCCGGTCGAGTTGCCGGTCGCGCCGACGGTGTGCTCGATCCCCGCCTGCTCGGCGGTCGCCACCAGTAACTCGAAGACCCGCGGCGAGAGCGTCGCGCCCCGGTAGATCACCGGGCCGGAGCCGAGCGGGTGGCTGCCGAGCTCCTTCTCGTCGACTCCCGGCGCGTCGGTGGCATGGGTGACGTCGACGACGACCGCCAGGTCGGGCTCGACCTGGAAGGCCGAGGTGCGGGCGCCGAAGAGACCGATCTCCTCCTGTACGGCGGCGATCGCGGCGACGCCGGCCGTCAGCTCGCCGCGCTCGTGCAGGCGGCGCAGGACCTCGAGCGCGACGTAGGCGCCGAGCCGGTTGTCGAGCGAGCGGGAGATCAGGCGCCTGCCGGCCAGGCGGAGCGGCTCGCCGGCGATCACCACCGGGTCGCCGACGCGGACCAACTCTTCGGCCTCCTCGCGGCCGGCGGCGCCGATGTCAATGTGCAGGCCCTTGATCTCGACCACCTTTTTGCGCGCCTCGGCGTCGAGCAGGTGGAGGGGCTTGCGGCCGAGCACGCCGAGCACCGGGCCGGCCAAGCCCTGCACCTCGACCCGCTGACCGACGAGGATCTGCGGGTCCCAGCCGCCGATCGGGGCGAACCAGAGGAACCCCTGATCGTCGATGTGGCGGACGACGAGCCCGATCTCGTCGATGTGCCCGACGATCGCCAGCAGCGGCGCGCCCGCACCGATCCGGGCCACCGAGGAGCCGATCCCGTCGGTCGAGAGCTCGGCGAAGGCTGCCGCCTCGCGCCAGACGGAGGCGGCCGGTCCCTCATACCCGGAGGGGCCGGGCGCGCGCAGGAGGCTGTCGAGTAGTCCGGGGGTTTCGTTCACAGGTGCGGGCAGTATGTCGATTCGAACAAACGTCCGTAGTGCGGCGTTGGGGGATTCTGGCATCCGCCGAAGCCTTCGACTCCGGACTAGTACGAATTTCGGCCTATCGCTCTCTTATTACTCAGGTATAGGGTCGTCAATGAGTGAGTGGCACGGTCCATCGCAGGCAGGGGTTCTCATGCGCCTCCATTGCGGCCAAGTCGGCCGCGGCCCTCGGCTTGCTCCTCGTCTTGGGCCTGGCGCCGGCGCCGGTGGCCGCCGCGGCCGCCACGAACGCGCCCGCGCTTGAATTCCTCGGCGGCAAGCAGTCGCGCACGGTCGAGTTCGGAGTCTGCCCGAGCGCCACGCAGATCGAAGAAGGGCACGGCGCCCGCGCCTCCCCGGGCTGTGACCCGAGCGCCGCCGCCGACCCCTACCTGGGCGGCGAAACCACGCTCCTGTTGCGACTCGACCCACCCCCCGCCCAGCCCGAAGAGCGCGACCCGCCGCTCGTCGTCGAATTCGTTCCCGAAAGCAAGGGCGCCAGGCAGCTGCTCTGCAAGCAGGGGGAAGCGCGCGTCTTCGTCGACGGGGCGCCCCCGACCGAAGGCTGCTCCTTCGCCGCCCTGCCGATTCAGGAGGGCGAAGTCGTCCCGCTGGGGATCGGCTTCAAGCTGCCGGTCGGCGAGGCGTTGAGCTCGATCGAAGGCAGCCTGGAGTTCACTGTGGACGGCGTCGAACAGGACCAGACAGTCCAGGTGAAGGCCGCCATGCGCGAGCTCGCCAAGGTCGACGTGAATCCGGGGAGCGTGACGCTCGACTCGGAAAACCCGACCGCCGAAGTGAAGCTGATCGGTCCCGGCGTCGTCCAGCTGCTGAGGATGGGCCTGCTCGGAGAGACGAGCGTCGCGCTCCGCGACGACGCCGGCGACGCGACGATCGCGACCGTCGAATTCAAGGGCGCGGGCGAAGTCGAAGGCAGCCCGAACCCCGACTTAGCTCGTGGTGTGGTCAGGCTCAGCGACGATGACCCCGCGCCGGGGGACTACAAGGGCGAGCTGCCCGTTTCGCACGCCGACGCGGGCGGTCCCAGCGTCGAAATCGAGCTGAAGTCGCACAGGAGCCCTTGGGCGATGGTCTTCCTCGTCTTTGTCGGCATCGTCGGCATCGGGCTCGTAACCCGCCTGGTGACCCTCGCGACGAGGCGCGGCCTGCTGCTCGAAGCGCTTCGCCAGAGCGTCGAGGCCTACCGGTGCATACGGGAGAGCTCGAAGGAGTCGCGGGCGTGGAGCCTCGAAGACCTGCTCCGACTTTGCGAAAGCGACGATCAATCCTTGACCTTCGGCAAACGAGTGCGCCAGTGGGGCGAAGACCTGATCGGGATGAGCCCGAAGCGGTATTTCGGAGCCCTGCTTCAGGGCGCGCCGGCGCTTGAAGCAAGCATCAGGCAGGCTCGCTCCAGCAAGGATCTGGACGAGGACGCCGACCGTACGCTGGACATCATCGCTCGCATTCAGCGTTGGCTTCGGGCCGAGCCCGCCGCTCGGCAGCTCGCGCTGGTCGAGGAGTCGCCTCATCCCGCTCCGCTCAAGCACCCCAAGGAAGAAAAACAAGACCCGCTCGAGTGGCGGGACTCACGGGTCCAGCTCGAGACCTTGGCGTTGCTCGAGGCGGCGAAGCGTGAGCCGGCCGACGCCGACCAGGCCGACGTCCTCGTCGCAAGCCTGCTCTGGCAGGCGAAGTTCCACCACGATCTGGCGGCGCTCTGGCGGGTGGCGACGGACAAAGAAGAATCGAAGCTCGCCAAGAAGCTCTTCAAGCTCGACAAGAAGATGGCCGAAGAAGACGCGAAGGGCGGCCGTGGCGCCGAGGCCCGAGACGCGCTCGACGCCGAATTGCGGTCGTTTCGGCCCAAGGGCTGGGAACCAGGCGAGATGCTGCGCCCCGCGGAGCCGGTGGGGAGCGCTTCCACACCGGGGGAGATCGGCATCACCCGGGTCGCCTGGGACGCCAGCCCGAATCTGTTCACCGGCTGGGCGACTCTCGACAAGCCGAGCTACGGGCAGCTGACGCTCCGCACGGCGACCTCGTCGAGGAGCGTCTATCGCCGCTACGGCCTCCTGGAAATCCTCCTGCTCGAGGCGCGCACGCTGAGGCCCGCCGACGTCCTGCTGTCGCTGGCCATCCTCGCGGGCGCCGCCGGCGTCTACGGCCTGTCCAAATACAGCCACACCTGGGGCAGCTGCGAAGACATGGTCGCCGCATTCCTCGCCGGAGCCACTGGCGCGGCCGCGGTCAAATGGGGTGCCCTGCCGATCTTCCGCTCACAGCGGATTCGGGCGACGAAAACGGCGTAGCTCCCGCGGGCCGCGCTTCGCTCAGGTGAAGCGGGACTGGCTCAGCCGGCAGTAGTGGAATTCGAAGACGAAGCCGACGTTGTTGGAGGCGTTGGCGGCGCGTTCGACGCGGATCTGTTCGTGGGCGGCTCGAATCTTGTTGCCTTCCTTGAGCGCCTTGCCGATCTTGCGCAGATCCTTGCCGACGATCCGCAGGTGCTCGAACCACTTGAGCAGGCGAGCTTCGTCGGCGACCGGCCGCGCGACCCCGGCGATCTTGCCGATCGCCTTGGAGAAGGCCTTCGAGGCGTGGATGAACTGTCCTCCGGCGCGCGCGACCTGGCGCTGCTGCTTGCTGCGCGCCCGCTGCTTGGCGTTCTTCAGGATCCGCTGGTTGGCTTCCGTGTTCGCCTTGCAGATCGGCTCGACCCGTTCGACGTATTCGGCGCGGGTCGGGCCTTCTTCGGCGCCGGCCGCGGGCGCGGCCACGAGCAGCGCGGCAGTGGCGGCTGAGATCGCCAGGATGCGAATGCGGACCCCCTTCATTCCCTTCTCCAAACTTAACGACCCGCGGGGTCGCCCAGTGTTGCGATTCCAACAAGACGCACCCGGAGCCCGCTCTCTAGGATTCGCCGCCGTGATCAGCACCAACGAATTCCGCAACGGCTCGCACATCGAGATCGACGGGACGATCTTCCGGATCATCGAGTTCCAGCACGTGAAGCCGGGCAAGGGCGGCGCCTTCGTGCGCACCAAGCTGCGCAAGATCGAGGACGGCACCGTGCAGGACAAGACCTTCCGCGCCGGCGAGAAGTTCCGGCCGGTGCGCACCGAGTCGCGCAAGATGCAGTACCTCTACGACTCCGGCGACGCGGTCGTCTTCATGGATACGCGCGACTACGAGCAGCTCGAGATCCCGCGCGAGGTGGCCGGCGAGGCGATGCGCTGGGTGCTGCCCAACGACGAGGTCGACGTGCTCTTCGTCGACGAACGGGCGAGCGACGTGCAGGTGCCCAGCGCGATCGAGATGAAGGTCACCCAGACCGAGCCCGGCGTCAAGGGCGACACCGCCTCGGGCGGCGGCAACAAGTCGGCGACGCTGGAGTCGGGGGTGACCGTGCAGGTGCCGCTCTTCATCGAGGAGGGCGAGACGATCCGCGTCGACACCCGCAGCGGCGAGTACGTCTCCCGCGCCTGAGCGCGGCGATCCGCCCGCAAGCCCACTTGGCGAAAAGGGGTGGTAAGCGGCGGCCGAATGTGGTAGTTCTTGGGTACTGCAGGGTATGCAGCGAGCTTGGAAGGGGAGCTTGCGGATGGGTATTCATCCGCGGTGGCTGCCTTTCCCGTCCATCGAGCAAGAGACAGGAGACCCAGTCATGCAAGAGCACAGGAGGAGAAGGGCAGCCGCGCCGCTGCTCGTTGGCGCGCTCGTCGCGCTGGCGCTGAGCGCCGTCTTTGCCGGCCCGGCGATGGCAAGTCCCGCCTGGAAGTTCAACGGCGAAGAACTCAAAGGCACGGAAACGATCCTCGGCGGAGCGCAGGAAAGCGGCCTGTCGATGTGGGGGATGACGACGACCTGCGCCAACTTCCTCTACGAAGTCGAAATCTCGAACAAAGAAGGGACGGGCGAAGGCAACGTCAACAGCCTGCCGCTCTTCAACTGCTACACCGACACCACCTGCACGGTCGAAGCGATCGAAGCCGAATCGTTCCCGTGGCACGCCGAACTGATGTCGACCGGCGGCAACAACTACATGAAGGTCAAAGGGGTCGACGTCTGGATCCTCTACGGCGGCTGGTTCTGCCCGGTGTGGGGCTGGTGGGTCCACGTCACCGGCTCGGCCGGCGGCATCATCGACAACGAAACCGAAAGCGCCACCTTCGGCCCGTCGAGCTTTGAAGCGACCGGGGCCGAACTGGAAGCGCTCGGCGAATCGGTCGAATGGAACGGCTTCTTCCCCTCTGAAGGGTTCCAGTGGCATCGGGAAGAATCGATCAGCGTTTCGTGACGAGGCCCGCGAAATTCGCGAGCGCCGGGGTTCTCCTGGCGCTCGCGGCGCTCGCGGCGCTCGCCCTCGGCGGCTGCGGGGGCGGGTCCTCGTCGAGCGACTCGAGCTCGACTTCGGCGTCCGCGACCGGCGCCAACGCGACGGCGGAAGCGGCCGAAGGTGGGGCTGGAGATGGCGGGCCCGGGAGCGGCGGGGCGTCGGCGGGCGCCGCGGGCGCCGCGGGTGAAGCGGGCGTCAACGGGTCCGCGGCGTCCGGCGGCGGATCGTCCTCCGGTGGCAAGCACGGGCCTCGCGTGCCGCAGCCCAAGGGCGCGCCCGAGCCGAAAATCACCCCGGAACAGCGACGCGAAGCGACGGTGGCGGACATGATCTTGAAGAGTCCCTCGGTGCCGCCTCCCTCCAGCGGCCCGGCCGTGCTGCCCGCCCAGTACACATGCGACGGCAAGAACACGTCGCCGGCGCTGCGCTGGGCAGGCGTGCCGGCTGGAACCAAGGAACTGGCCCTCTTCGCGATGAACGTCCAGCCGGTCAACGGCAAGCTCTTCTTCGATTGGGCCGTGGCCGGCCTCGACCCGGAACTGGGTGAAATCGAAGCCGGCAAGCTGCCCGAGGGAACGGTCGTCGGCCGCAACAGCTTCGGCAAGAACGGCTACGAAATCTGCCCGCAGGGCAGCGGCGAAACGTACATGTTTGCCCTCTACGCGCTGCCCCAGAGGCTCTCGCCGGGCCGGGGCTTCGAACCACTCGCCTTCCGCAAAGCCGTGTCCGACGTGTCGCACAACGCCGGCCTGATGGCGCTCGCCTACTCGCGCGGCTGAAGGACCGGGCGGTAGCCGGCATGCGGGCGTCGAGGACGAGCCGTCCAGCCGCCCGAAGCGCGAGAATGGCGGGATGCGCAGATCCGACCAGCGCCGCGACGCCGTCTTCGCCTGCTACCAGCGTGACGTAACCGGCCGCCCGCTCGAGGAGCTGGTCGCCGAGTCGCGTCCCTTCACCAGGGAGCTCGCCGCCGGCGTCGAGGCGCACCGCGAGGAGCTCGACGCGGCGATTGCCGCCCACGCCAAGGGCTGGGAGCTGGAGCGGATCGCGCCGCTGGAGCGCAACGCGATGCGCGTCGCCCTCTATGAGATCGAGCACAGCGAGGACGTGCCGGTCGAGGTGGCGATCGACGAGGCGATCGAGCTCGCCAAGGAGTATTGCGGCGCCGACGCGCCCGGCTTCGTCAACGGCGTGCTCGGCGCGATCGCCCGCGAGCGGGAGGGCACGCCGACGTGAGCCGCCTGCGCGAGATCTCCGAGCGGCTGGGCGCGATCTCGCGTGAGCTGGAGGACCCGGCCGTCGACGACGGCCGCGCGGCCGAGCTGGCGAGCGAGGCGGCGGAGCTGGCCGGCGAGGCGGTCGAGGAGACCAATCGCAGCCTGCGCGAGTCGGACGGTTGAGCTACCCCGAGGACCTGCGCGGCCTGGTCGACGCCGAGCTGGCGCGCCTGCGCTTCCCGGCGACGGCGCCCACGGCCGGTCTCGAGGAGGCGATGCGCTACTCGCTGCTGGCCGGCGGCAAGCGGGTCCGCCCGGTGCTGACCCTGGCCACGGCGAAGGCGCTGGGCGCGCCGCCCGAGCGGCTGCTGCCGATCGCCTGCGCGATCGAGATGGTCCATACCTACTCGCTGATCCACGACGACCTGCCGGCGATGGACGACGACGAGCTGCGCCGCGGCAAGCCGACCTCGCACGTTCGCTACGGCGAGGACGTCGCGATCCTCGCCGGCGACGGGCTCTTCGCCGAGGCGGTGCGGCTCGCCTGCGAGCAGCCCGGGGAACCGGCCCGTGTGCTCGCCGCGCTGCGCGAGCTGAGCGCCGCGACGGGCGTCGACGGCATGGTCGGCGGCCAGTACGTGGACGTGGCGATCGCCGAGCGCGACGCCGAGCGGCTGCGCGACCTGCACGCGCTGAAGACCGGCCGGCTGATCGCCGCCAGCGTCGGCGTCGCGCTGATCCTCGAGGGCGTCGCCGAACCTGAGACAATTCCCTATCGCCAATTCGCCGGCGAGCTCGGCGTGCTGTTTCAGATCGTCGACGACATCCTCGACGTGACCGGCAGCGCCGAGCAGCTCGGCAAGCGACATGGAACCGACGAGCGACACGGCAAACTCACCTACGTCAGCCTCTTCGGGCTGGAGCGGGCGCGCGAGCTGGCGGCCGAGTCCCACGCCAAGGCGAGCGAGGCGCTGGCCGGCGCGGGCGGCGAGACGGGCGACCTGAAGCGGATCGCGGACTACATCTTCACCAGGAACGAATGAGCGAGAGCGGACACCAGGACGACGAGGCGGCGCGCCTGCTCGACGGCATCGACGGGCCGGCGGACCTGCACGACCTCGATGACGAGCAGCTACAGCAGGTGGCGCAGGAGATGCGCACCTACATCATCGACACGATCGGCGAGGTCGGCGGGCATTTCGGGGCCAACCTCGGCACCTGCGAGCTGGCCGTCGCCCTGCACAGCCTGCTCGACTCGCCGCGCGACAAGGTGCTCTGGGACGTCGGCCACCAGGCCTACCCGCACAAGATCCTCACCGGGCGCCGCGAGGAGCTGCCGACGATCCGCCAGTACGAGGGCCTGGCGCCGTTCTGCTCGGTCTTCGAGTCCGAGCACGACATCATGGGCGCCGGCCACGCCTCGACCTCGATCGGCTACGCGGTCGGGCTGAAGGAGGCGATGCGCAAGGGGATCGGCGAGGACGGCCGGGTCGCCGCGGTGATCGGCGACGG
>Ga0075322_1000052_pt1 | contig 11622 bp, 10 predicted proteins | sample MayberryNW_Catta_FD_120086 | JGI IMG/M metagenome (GOLD analysis project Ga0075322, IMG submission 120086) | Natural and restored wetland microbial communities from the San Francisco Bay, California, USA, that impact long-term carbon... | ecosystem: Environmental > Terrestrial > Soil > Wetlands ... | reverse complement strand
CGCCGAACTGCTTGCGTTCCTTCGCGTATTTCATCGCCTCGTCGAACGCCCCCTGGGCCAGACCGACGCTGCAGGCGGCGATCTCGAGGTGCTCCACGTCCAGGGAGGACAGGAGCTGCGCCCATCCCTTGTTCAGGCACTCCTCGCCGCCCAGCACGTCGTCGCCGGAGACCTCGACGTCATCGAAAACGACCTCGCAGGCGGAGGACGTCTTGTACCCGAGTTTCTCCAGCTTCCTCACGCCGACGCCTTTTCGGCGACGGTCCACGATGACCATCGTCAGGCCCTTGTGTTTCGGAAGGTTCTTGTCGGAACGCGCCAGGACCAGGATGTAGTCCGCGTGGTCCGCGCCGGTGATGAGCGTCTTGGTGCCGTTGAGCCGGTAGCTCCCCCCGGTCCGGGTCAGCGCCGTCCGGGCCGACGCGGCGTCCGATCCCGCGTCCGGTTCGGTCAACGCGTAGGAGAAGAGGATGTCCCCCCCCGCGAGTCCCGGGAGGAAGCGCTCCTTCTGGCTCTCGCTGCCGTTGCGCCCGACGTTCACGCCGCCGTAAAAAGCGCTCATCACGTAGATCCACGCGAGGGCCGGAAAGCGCGCCGACAACTCCTCCACGACGAGGATCGCCCCCAGGATGTCGACCCCCGAGCCTCCGTGCTTCTCCTCGATCGTCAGGCCGGACAGCCCCAGCGGCTTCATCTTTTCGAGAATCGCCTCGGGGAACTCGTCCCGCTCATCGAGCGCTCGAACCGTTTCCGGCGGGCATTCCTTCCCGAGGAACTTCCGCACCGTTTCCTTAAGCGCCTGGTGTTCACCGCTCAGCGCGAAGTCCATCCTCTTCTCCCCTTCCGGTTTCGGTGGTTCCTTCTCATGTCGATCCGGAAACGGCCATGGGTCTCCTGTGCATCATCAGGATGTAATCCAGAGACATGACGGCCTCGTCCCTCTGGTTTCTCACGTCCCAGGAAAACGTCACCACCCCGCGATCGGCATGCTTCGTTTCCCGTTTCTTCGATACCCGGGCGATCACCCGGATCGAATCTCCGACGCGGACGGGGGCGGGGATTTTCATGTTCTCCACGCCCAGCCAGGCGAGGATGGAATCGCCGTAGATCCCCGTCATGTAAACCAACCCGATGGACATCGCGAAACTCAGGGGGCCGTGCGCGACACGCCCCCCGAAGATCGATTTTTTCGCGTGCTCCTCGTCCATGTGGAGGGGATAGAAATCCATCGTCAGTCCCGCCCAGTTCACCAGGTGCGTCTCCGTGATGGTGATGGACTGGGTCGTCACCGTGTCTCCGACCGAAAAATCCTCCCAGTATTTGCTGGCCATGCCCCCTCCGCTAGGTCGCCGGCCTGAACTTTGCCAACGTTATCTCCTCGGTGGCCTTCTCGAACACCACCTCCACCCTCATATCGCATTCCACCTCTTCCGGCGGACATCCCACGATATTGGTCATCATCCGGACCCCCTCGTCCAGTTCAACGATGGCGACTACGTACGGGACGTCGCGCGCGAACTCCGTGGGTTGGTAGGCGAAGACCGTCATGTGCGAGTAGACCTTCCCTTTCCCGCCGGTCTTGACCCACTCGAGGTTCGAGGAGAGGCAGGTCGCGCAATACATCTTCGGGTAGAAGTTGAACGCCTGGCAGTCCTGGCATTTCTGGATCAGGAGTTCGTGGTTCCTGCATCCATCCCAGAAGGGGACACTCCACGGCGTCGTCTGCGGCAGCGGCTTCCCGTACCCTTTCACGGAAGCTCCCTCCCCAGAACCACGACATGGGAGTCCATGAACGTTCCTCCCATCGAAGTCTCCACGGCGATCTTCGCCCCCTTGACCTGTCGCTCCCCCGCCTTCCCCATCAACTGCCGGATGGCCTCCACCAGAACCGCGAACCCGCCCCCCGCCGCCGTGTGCCCCTGCGCCAACATCCCCCCGTTGGTGGTCATCGGCATCTTTCCTCCCGGCCATGTGTTCTTGTCGAGGACGAACCGCCCCGCCTCGCCCCGCTCGCATATCCCCAGTCCCTCGAGCGTAATCAGGGGGTAGATGGGGTACCCGTCGTATATTTCCGCAATATCGATGTCCTTCGCCGTGATCCCGGCCATCTCGTAGGCTTCCTTGGCGGCTTCGGGGAACCCCAACCTCGTCAGGTCCTTGTCCTGGGATACGCCGTAGTGGCACACCCTTCCTCCGAACCCGAGGGGGTAGACCGGCGGATTCCGCAGATCCTTCGCCCGTTCCGCGGACGTGACGATGAACGCCGCACCGCCATCCGCCAGAACGTTCCCTTCGCGGGTCGTTTGATTGGTGGCGACCAGCTTGGACGACAACACCTCCTCCACGGTCAATTCACGCCGAAGCATCGCGTTGGGATTGAGGGCCGCCCATTTCCTCATCGAGACCACCACGGAGGCGATTTGCTCGTGCGTCGTGCCCGTTTCGTACATGTACCGGGTCGCAAAAATGCTGCCGCATCCCCCCATGAAAAAGCCGTAGGGCGTTTCCCACTCCTCCGGAATCCCGAACGTTGCAAAAAGGTCGATCATCTCCTGGACCGGCGCCGACCCGGTTTTGTCCGATTGCACGCAAAGAATCGTTTTCGCCAGTCCGGCCGTGATCAGTCCGGCAGCCGTTTTCAGCATCGTGGAACTGCTCGAACCCCCGGCAAAGACCTGCATGTTGGTCTTCACTTTCCCCAGGAGACCCAATTCCTCCACGAGCTTGGAAAACACCATGTCCGTGTTGTACCTGCGGTTGTAGAATGTTCCCGTCGGGATGATCGTATCGATTTCGTCCTTCCGGATCCCGGAGTCCAGGATGGCCTGGCGGCACGATTCCAGGGCGCTTGCCAGGCATGGGCGATTGGGGAATTTCCCGGTTGGAACCTCTCCGAATCCTACGATCGCCACCTTCCCCTGGAACGCCGCCATGCTGATTCCTCCGCAGGATCCGCCGCTGTGACCACGCGTCGTTTTATTATTGCGGCAGCTTCATCGACGCATAAAAACGGAGCAAACTTCATGCCTGCGCGCCGGAGCACGCATCCGCACAACGAAACCCCTGCAAGATCATGGACTTTTACACCGAGTACGGAGGGAAAGGGGAGTGAGCACCCGGTGCTTGTCGCGCCGCGTACTGTACTATATATCGGACAGCGCCCGGCAAATAATCGAATCCCGAGGAAGAACATGGACGGAACAATCAATATTAACTATTGATTTTTAACGGGATTCATGATTCCGAGCCGAAGCGGCGGAGATCTGTCCGATAATCGAGACATCCCGCACCGACAAAGTGTCCCGCAAATCGGACGCCGTATCCATTCGGGCGGGGAAGACTACACTTTCATCTCTTTCAGTTTCCGGTACAAGCTGCTCCTTGCGATTCCAAGGTCCCTCGCCGCCATGCACTTGTTCCCTCGGTTCTTCGCGATGCTCTCCATGATGATTCGCCTCTCCGCCATGGAGCCTGCTTCCTTGAGTTTCCTTTCCTCGCGACCGTCCGGATCCGCTGCCGTCCGGTGCAATCCCTCGAACCACTGCGGGGGAAGATCGCTGATCGACAGAACGGGGCCGCTCGCGAAATTCAAGGCTTTCTCGATCATATTCTGCAGTTCACGGACGTTTCCCGGCCAGTCGCTTTCGACGCAAATATCGATGAATCCCGGATCGATGCGACGGATTTCCTTGTTCAGCGTCGCCATGATTTTCCGCGCCAGGTGCTCGATCAACAGCGGGATGTCATCCCTCCTCTCCCGGAGGGGAGGCAACTTGATGGAGATGACATCGAGCCGATAGAAGAGGTCGTAACGGAAATTCCCTTTCTCTACTTCCCTCCCGATGTCCTTGTTGGTCGCGGCGATGATCCGGACGTCCACCGAGATGGAATCCCGGCCGCCGATCCGGGTGATCGCCTTCTCCTCCAGCACGCGGAGAAGGGATGCCTGCATCTCCAGAGGCATCTCCCCGATTTCATCAAAGAAGATCGTCCCCTGGTCGGCGAGTTCGAATTTTCCCGGATTACCGCTTCTGTTCGCTCCCGTGAACGCCCCCCCCGTATAGCCGAAGAGTTCGCTTCCCAGCAGGTCTCTCGGAATCGCGGCGCAGTTGATTGCGATGTACGATTCATCCATGCGCGTGCTGGCGTTGTGGATGGCTTGGGAAAACAGATCCTTTCCCGTACCGCTCTCCCCCGTCAGAAGGACGTTCGAGGACGTCTTGGCGGCCCGCTTCGCCATCTCGACGCATTCCATGAAGCGGACGTTTTTCCCGACGATGTCCGAAAATACCGTCTGGGCCCGGTTTCCCGCCACCCGGTTGATGATCCGGCGAATTCTAGATATTTCCTGGATCACGAGCGTTTTCCCCGTAACGACATCGTTCTCCCACATGCACCTGTAAACCACCGTGCACTTGATGACGCCCGAACTGGTATAGATCGTCACGAACTCGCCGTCCACGTTCTCCCGGGAATTCAACACGTTTACGAGTTCCTTGTAGTTCTCCTGCTTCCCGAATCTTTTCTTCAGGACGCCGTAAATGCTCTCTCCCAGGGGGTTTCCGTACAGGGAGAGCAATTCGACGGCCCGTTGATTGATGTGGGTGATCACCCCCGAATTATCCATGGTCAGGAGGCCATCCGAAATCGATTCCATGATGAGGTTCTTGTGCTTGTCCGCCCTCTCCAGGCGTATGCCGCTTCGTTTCGCCGCGATCTGCCCTTCGACCGACCCGACGGCCGCCACGACCATTCCAAGAGTGTGCGGGTGAACCCGTGCATACTCGGAGGCGGTGATGTCGAGCACGCCGAGAGTACGGCCCGTGGTCGGGTCATGGATGGGGGAAGCCGAGCAGACTCCGACGTGGTTGCACACGCACCAGTGTTCGTACGCGTAAATCTGGAGCGGCCTGTCCGCGACGATGCTCGTACCGATGGCATTGGTGCCGATGACCGGCTCGCTCCAGTCGGATCCCGGAACAAGATTGATCTGGGTAACGGCATCCATCACCTCCGGATCGCCGATCACCTTCAGCAGATACCCGTCGGCGTCGGAAAGAACCGCCACGAATCCGGAACCCTTGACGAATTTATACAGGGCATCGACGACGGGACCTCCAATCTCCAGGAGTTCCCTGCTTCGCTCCAGGACTTCGTTGAATTCCTTTCCCGTGGAGATTTTCCGGTTCACCTTCTGGAAGGGATCCACGCGCCCCCGGCAACGTTCCCACGAATCGAGGATCTCCGGGCGAACGCTTCGCGCATCGATATCCCGCTCGGCGACGAAATCCTTCCAGAGACTCTTCATTCCTTGTTCGGATTGCATCATCACTGGACCCCTTCATTCCGGATCGCATCACGCGGGATGGCGCAACGCGGGTTTTCATTATAACCGATGGGAGACGGGCTGCCCCGAGGATCCAACCGGGTCCGATCACCCGCGCCGTATTCACCGTGCGTCGCATCCGATTCCGGGAATTGGGGTATCATTTCCTATAACGGAAAGGAGGCGCGGAAACGCGTCGCGCCGTCCGGAAAGGGGGAATCGTCCGCCATGATCAAGGTGAAATCCTTCACTTCCCAGCTCAAGATCTTCCACGCCCGCCACGAACTGGACGAACTGGACAAGGAGGTCAGCGACTTCATCGCCTCGCGCGGGATCCGGAAGGTGATCTCCATCGGCGATGCATCCACGACGGGGGAAAAGGGGGAAACGATCGGCCTGATCCGGCTGCTGACCTACGAGGAGCCCGCGGCGGCGCCCAGGGAACAGTACCTGGAGAGGATCGAATCCGCGCTCGACGCGTGGGGCGGGGAGATCGAAAAGATCCGCGCGAAGGCCGACCAGCTGGGCGCGGAGGCGAAGGGCCGGTACCGGGAGCAGATCGAGGATCTGCGCGCGAGGCAGGAGACGGCGAGAAGGAAACTGGAAGACCTGAGGAAAGCCGGGGGAGCGGCGTGGGAAGACCTTCGGAACGGCGCGGATGCCGCCCTCGATGAGCTGAAAAGGGGGGTGGAAGGGGCCGTCGCCCGGCTGAAAAAGGACTGACCCGCTTCCGGATGCCTCCCCCCGCCTGCGGTCCCGGCCGCGGGCCGGGGACGCCTACCCCTTGATCCCGTCCGGGGGCTTCCGCCCATTCGCCGACGATTCCCTCCTTCTCGAGCTGCGTGATCGGGGATCGGGCCGTATTCGACGACCTCCCCGTAGACCGGATCGTCGACGTTCCACACGGAGCCGCGCTCCCTCAAATGCTCGCTGTGGTAATGGTCCTCCAGGTCCTCGATCGTCTTCGTCGCCGCCCACGTTTCCAGGCTCTCGTGGAGGACATCGGCGGGGACCATCGCCCGGTCGCGGTTCCCGTACCGGCCGCGGTTCCCTCCCGCCTGCCCGAAGTGGACCCACGTCCAGTCGAGGGCCCGGATCAGGTTCTCCGACCGGGACAGGTCGATGTGACCTCGCGGAGCTGGCGGCACCCGATCCCGAATTTCCGCTCGAGCGTCCCGTTCTTCCAGATCTGGCCCCACGGCGTGAGCGACCGGCACGTGTCCCCCCCTCCCGGGAGCTCCACCTTGACGACCTCGGCGCCGAACTGTCCGAAGGTGTTGATGGCCACGTAGACGAGGCCGGGATGGATCTCCGAAAGCCGGCGGTATCCCCGCCCCATCGCGTCCATCCGGCCGGCCGCGAAGGCCTCGATCAGGATGTCGGCCTTCTTCGCCAGCGTGGAGGAGCGGAAAAGACCGGCGAAGTTCCCGTAGCCCGGGTCGAGGACGATCGTGCCGCCGAGCGCCTCCGGCTTGCGGCGGACGGACGAGGGGTCCGTGTTCCGCTCGGCCCGTTCCTCCCGCTTCATTTCCGCGTCGGTTGACCGGGTGGACATAACCCCCTCCTTGTGTATACTGTCGACAATATACTTATCTACGGAAAGCGGGGCGGGTTGTCAAAGGGGAATTCGACGAAGGGGATATTGAAAACCGCCGTTGTTTCAATATAAAACAAGGCAATAAAACAATCCCGGGATCTCCCAATCCCCTGCCGAGGAGGAGTGACATGACCGCACAACTGCATCTGCACGGCAAACGCGGGGTGGACCTGCTGCAGGCGCCGATGTTGAACAAGGGTACGGCCTTCACGGAAGGCGAGCGCAACGCGCTTGGCCTTCGCGGCCTCCTGCCTCCCCGCATCTCGACCCAGGAGAAGCAGGCGTTGCGCGTGCTGGAGAACCTCCAGCGCAAGCCGAGCGACATCGAGAAGTACATCTACCTCCTCTCCCTGCAGGACCGGCAGGAGGGCCTGTTCTACCGCGTGGTCATGGACAACCTCGACGAAATGATGCCGATCATCTACACCCCGACGGTGGGACAGGGGTGCCAGGAATACGGCCACATCTTCCGGCGGCCGCGCGGGCTGTACATTTCCATCAAGGATCGCGGGAAAATCCGGGAGATCCTGCAGAACTGGCCCCACAGCGACGTCCGCATCATCGTCGTCACCGACGGCGAGCGCATCCTCGGGCTCGGCGACCTCGGGGCGAACGGCATGGGCATCCCGGTCGGCAAGCTCTCCCTGTACACCGCGTGCGCGGGGATCCATCCCACGCAATGCCTGCCGGTCATGCTGGACGTCGGAACGAACAACGAGGCGTTGCTCCAGGATCCGCTCTACATCGGCCTTGGGGAGAGGCGGCTGCGGGGCGACGCATTCGACGGGATGATCGAGGAGTTCTTCGGCGAGGTGCGGAAGATCTTCCCGAAAGCCTGCATCCAGCTCGAGGACTTCGGAAACTCGAACGCCTTCCGGCTTCTGCAGCATTACAGGGACCGGGCCTGCACCTTCGACGACGACATCCAGGGGACCGCGGCCGTCACGCTGGCGGGGCTGTACTCGGCCCTGCGGATCACCGGCGACAAGCTGACCGCCCACAAATTCCTGTTCCTCGGCGCGGGCGAGGCGGGGATCGGCATCGGCGACCTGGTCGTCACCGGGCTGACGGCCGAGGGGATGCCGGAGGCCGAAGCGAAGCGCCGGTGCTGGTTCGTCGACTCGAAGGGCCTCGTCGTCAAGAGCCGCGCGGATCTCGTCGAGCACAAGCGTCCCTTCGCCCACGACCATGCGTCGGTCTCCGATTTCCTGCAGGCGGTCGAATCCCTCAAGCCGACCGCCATCGTCGGCGTCTCCGGCATGCCCCGCACGTTCACGAAACCGGTCGTCGAGGCGATGGCGCGCCTGAACCGGCGCCCGATCGTCTTCGCCCTCTCGAACCCCACGTCGAAAGCGGAGTGCACCGCCGAGGAAGCGTACACTTGGTCGGACGGCCGCGCGGTCTACGCGAGCGGGAGCCCGTTCCCTCCGGTCACCTTCCGGGGGAAGACCTTCGTACCCGGTCAGGGAAACAACGCGTACATCTTTCCCGGCGTCGGCCTGGGCGTGATCGCCAGTGAAGCCGGGCGCGTGACCGACGAGATGTTCTTCGTGGCCGCCCGGAAGCTCGCGGACCTGGTCACGACGGACGACCTGGACCAGGGCCGCATATTCCCCAGCCTCACCCGCATCCGGGAAGTCTCCGAAGCCATCGCCACGGCCGTCGCGGAAGTGGCCTTCCGACGGAGCCTGACGACGATGAACCGGCCCGCCGACCTGTCCGCGCACATCAAGGCGCAGATGTACGATCCGACCTACGAGGAGTACGTGTAGCGCCGCCGGGGTGTCCCCGCCCCGCTCCCGCGGCGGCCGGTCCGGGGTAGGATGGCGGCAGGAGGAGCGACCGATGGCCCTGCCGACCCCGGAGCGTCCCGACCCGGAAATCCCCGGGTTCCCGCGGCTCTTGTGGGACACGGTCCGCGCCGGGCGGGGGCGGCCGGAGAACGCGGTACGGCTTCAGCGGGTCCGCCTGCGGCGGTTGATCGAATACGCAAGGACCCGGTCCCCCTTTTACCGGGGGCGATACTCCGCGCTTCCCCCGGGAGTCGACGACCCGGCGGAACTCCCCCGCGTGTCCAAGTCCGAGTTGATGGCGGATTTCGACGGGTGGGCGACCGATCCGGCGGTCACGCGCGCAACGGCGGAGGCGTTCATCTCCGACCCGGCCCGGATCGGGCAACTTTACCTGGACCGGTACGTCGCCTTCTCCAGTTCCGGCACGACCGGGACACCCGCCGTATTCCTGCAGGACCGCGGGGCGATGTCCGTCTACCAGGCCCTGCTGCTGGCGCGTCGTCTCCCGACGCTGATCGCCGCCGGCGATTTCCGCGATATTCTGAGGAACCGGGCGCGGACGGCGACGATCATCGCCACCGGGGGGCATTTCGCCAGTTCGGTCGTGGAGGCCCTCGTCCGATCCCGCCATCCGGGGCTGGCCGGCCGCAACAGAACGATCTCCCTGATGGAACCCCTCCCGGCGCTCGTGCGCGCGTTGAACGAATACCGTCCGGCGATCGTGGGCAGCTACCCCACGGCGCTGTCCGTCCTGGCCGGGGAGCAGGCGGCCGGGCGGCTTCGGATCGCCCCGGCACTCCTGCTCTCCGGGGCCGAACGGCTCTCCACGCCCCTCGGGAAACGGATTTCCGAAACGTTCCGGTGCCCTGTCCGGGACACGTACGCCGCCTCGGAATTCATGGGCATCGCCTTCGACTGCCGGTACGGGCGCCTGCACGTCAACGCGGACTGGCTGATCCTCGAGCCGGTGGACGCCGCCGGGGAACCGGTGGCGCCGGGCGAAGCCTCCCACACGACGCTGTTGACGAACCTGGCCAACCGCGTCCAGCCGCTCCTCCGTTACGACCTCGGCGACAGCGTCACCGTGTCGCCGACGGCGTGCCCCTGCGGAAGCCCCCTCCCCGCCGTCCGGCCCGAAGGCCGGCGCGACGAGACCTTGTGGATCGAACTCGCGGACGGCGGTTCCAGGCCGCTGCTCCCCCTGGTCCTTGCCACGGCCGTGGAAGAGGCGCCGGGCGTCCTGAGATACCAGGTGCTCCAGACGGGACCGCGGCGTCTTCTCCTACGCCTCGAGGAGGCGCCGGGGCACGATCACGCGCGGGTCCGCGACGACGTCCTCCGACGCCTCCGGGGGTACCTGGCCTCCCAGGGCCTCGCGTCCGTGGAGGTGGATCCGTCGGGGGAACGCCCGCGTGCCGACACGGCGGGGGGGAAGATGCGCCAGTTTTTCGTCGATCCCGGCGGCTAGCGGTCCCCCGCCCGGACGGTTTCGGGCGGGGCCGGCCCATTTCCCGTCAGCGGTCCGGTTCCGCGGCGCACGCCGCCCCGAGTTCGTAGGTCGCGGCGCGGGAGATCTTCCCTCCCTCGTCGACCCCCGAGGGGGCTCCCCCGCGAACGAGGCACAGGACCCTTCCCTTCCGGAGCGCGAACGAGGTGGTCCCCGGGCCGTCCGCGGCGCGATGCGGATCCTCCTCCCATCCGAGCTGCCCCATCAGATCCCGCAACGCGCGCTCCGGCGGAACCTCTCCGGAGAGTCCCCAGGCCGGGCCGGCGGCTCGTACCCGGCACCCGGCGGACCCGGGACCGTCGCGAGCGACCCGGACCGGCCCCGACGATTTCCCGACCTCGAACGTCGGGTACACGGAAAGGATCGCGGCGATGGTGCCGCAGGGCGCCCGAACGGCCTCCGGGAGAGGGCGCCCCTCACCGGTCGGCGGCCCCCCGATGGGCTCCGCCCCGCGTCCCGCGCCAGGAACGCCGATCCAGAGGAGCACCGCAAGAGCCGGGACGACACGTTTCCACACGGCGTCTCCACCTCCCCGCACCTTGCGGGTTCCGCCCGCGGCTTACGCCTTCAGGTGCTCAAGAATATCGCCCGCCGTCTTGACGGATTCTTCCGCGTCCGCCCTTCCGACGATCAACCCCTTGCGGATGACGGCGTCCCGACGTTTCGCGGACCGCAGGAAGCCGTCCCAGAACGGCTGTTCCTGGATCGCATCTTCCGCCAGGGACGCGTATAACGTCCGGACCTTGTCGTCGGCGAGGTTGTACCCGTTCAAGGCGTCGGTCACCGAGTCCCCGAGGGACGGGAACCCCTTTCGGGCGAAGGTGTCCGACAGGGATCGTTCGATCGCGACATCGCACGCCATGTGCGCCAGGATCGTCGCGAGTCCGCACAGCTTGTCGTCGTTCTTGGCGAGGAGAAACTTCGCGATGCTCAGCAGGATCCGGGGATACGTCGCACCCTCGACAAAACCCACCGCGGACCCCGCGATCGCCTCCGTCAGGATGACCAGGTGCGGGTACCCCCCCGACGGGGAATGGCAATATTCGCAAGGATCGGACGGGTCGGGGGACTCCCCGGGGATCGGCTGACCGCAAAACGTGCAGGACCCGATGCTTTTTTCGCCGGTCATGGATTCGATCCTCCGCGTCCTTTCTCTTGAGATGCCGGAAACGGGGAGGGCGTACCGCGACGGCTCGATACCGGCCATCGGGTCCTCTGGATCGTTTCCGATGTTCCCCTTCCCCTTCCCCTTCTCCTTCCGCCTCCTCCCCGGTTATGATGTAGGCGTCATGTCCCCCTACCCGACCCGGGAACAGGCATGGGCGCTGCTGACGGAGCACGTAAAGAGCCCCGGCCTCCTCTCCCACGCACTGGCGGTGGAGGACGTTCTGCGACACGT
>Ga0075322_1000051_pt1 | contig 11705 bp, 14 predicted proteins | sample MayberryNW_Catta_FD_120086 | JGI IMG/M metagenome (GOLD analysis project Ga0075322, IMG submission 120086) | Natural and restored wetland microbial communities from the San Francisco Bay, California, USA, that impact long-term carbon... | ecosystem: Environmental > Terrestrial > Soil > Wetlands ... | reverse complement strand
TGATGGGTACGCCCGGTCTCCAGGCGAACTTCGAGGTAGGTGTCGGCGGCGAGCAGCTCGAGCACGGTGAAGTGAGTGCGGGCCTCGCGCGAAGCGGCTCCCGAGACCGCCATCCGGTGGCGCTGCTTCGCTGCCCGCCCGATCGGCGCGTCGATCGTCCCGGTGCGCGAGGCGAGCCGGCCCTTGGCCAGCGCCAGATAGACGCGCTCCACCTCGCGCCGCTGGACCTGCGCCTGCAGCGCCGCGTGCGCCTCGTCGGTGCGGGCGACGACCAGCAGCCCGCTGGTCCCCTTGTCGAGCCTATGGACGATCCCGGGCCGCTCCGGGTCCGATCCACCACCGAGCAGGTCCCCGAGCTCGTCAACCAGTGTCGGACCGCTATGTGAGGGTGCCGGATGGACGACGAGCCCAGCAGGCTTGTCAACCACGGCCACCTCCTCATCCCGATACACGATCCGCAGCCCAGTCACCGGCGTCTCCGGTTCCGGTGCGCCTTATGTGGGCATAGATGGCAAAAAGCGCACCGGAAGCTCATCTGGGCCCTTCCTCGCGCAGGAAGGAGAGGGCGAGAAGGAGGACGCCGCAGGTGACCGCGGCGTCGGCGAGGTTGAAGGCGGGCCAGCTGCCGACCAGGACGTAGTCGGTGACGGCGCCGGCCCGGATCCGGTCGGCGAGGTTGCCGAGGGCGCCGCCGGCGAGCAGCCCCGCGGCAACCCAGATCCAGGGCCGGGTCGGGTTGCGCGCGAAGACCGCGGCGACGACGCCAAGCGCCGCCGCGGTGAGCAGCACCAAGCCGACTCCACCCCCCGCCGCCAGGCCGAAGGCGACGCCGCTGTTGTGCGAGAGGGTCAATTCCAGCGGGCCAAGCACCTCAACCCGTTCTCCCGGCAGAAGATGCGCTTCGATCGCCGCCTTCGCCGCCTGGTCGGCGACCACGACCAGCCCGGCGAGCGCCCCGGCCAGGCGCCAGGCGCGCCCGCTGGCACTCGCGCCCATCACCCGTGGATCAGGCCGACGACGAGCGCGCGCAGGAAGTAGAGGACGATGATCCCGACGATCGGGCTGAGGTCAAGCGCGAAGCCGCCGCCGCCGATCGGCGGCAGGAAGCGGCGGAAGAAGTTGAGATAGGGATCGGTCGTCTCTTTGACGAAGTCGAGCACCGCGATCAGCGCCCGGTTGTAGGGCATCCGGGGAATCCACGAGATCAGCACGTTGAGCAGCACGAGGATGATGTAGACGAGGAAGAGCGCGCTTACGTAGTCGGCGACGTCAGCGCGGCTGAGGGCAAGCGGCAGGCTCATCCCCGCATCCTCTCCAGCGACGCCCGCACGGCGGCTTCGAAGGCCTCGCGAGCCCCCTCGCGCTCCAGGGCCTCCAACCCGGCCTCGGTGCTCCCCCCGGGCGAAGCAACGGCCTTCCGCACATCGGCCGGATGCCGAACCCGCAACAACTCCGCGGTCCCCGCCGTCGTCTCCACCACCAGCTCCCGAGCCAACTCCGCATCCAACCCGTCAGCAGCCCCAGCATCGGCAATCGCCTCCACGGCGAGCGCGAGATAGGCAGGCGCACACCCCATCACAGCCGTAGCGGCATCGAACTCCTCATCGCGCAGCTCCACAACGTGCCCCAACCCCTCCAACAAAGCCCGAGCCCCGGCATGAGAAGACCCCGCAACGCAGAGCACCCCCTTACGAAGCTCAACCCCCACGTTAGGCATAACCCGAATCACCTCAGCATCCGGGAAAGCCTCCGCCAACCGCGCCAGCGAAGTAGCCCCAAGCAGCGAGATGACGACCTTCGCGTCGGAAAGCTCAGTCGCGGCCTCATCAAGCCGAGCCGGCTTAACGGCAAGCACCACGACATCAGCCCTCTCGGCAAGCTCACAGTTCGAGCCAACGGCCTCACCCCCAAGCTCCTCGGCAAGCACCGCCGCGCGCCCAGAGCCGCTGTCCGTGAACAGCATCCGATCCACGGCCCCGACAAGCCCACGACCCATAGCCGCAGCCATATTGCCCGAGCCACAGAACCCAACGATCATGAGGCGCAGCCTAGTAGCCAACGATCATGAGGACCACCCGACCCTCCCCCACAACCCAGGACTGCCTAAGACTGGTTGAAGAACCCTTTGTCCAGCAACCGAGCCTTCTCCTCCGCCGACACCTCGACGTTTCGCGGCGTCAAGAGAAAGATCTTCTCGGCAATCCGCTGCATCCCACCCTCGAGCGCGTAGGTGAGCCCCGAGCAGAAGTCGATCATCCGCTTGGACAGCTCGTGATCGGTCGTCTGCAGGTTGAGGATCACCGGCACCGAGCGCTTGAACTGGTCGGCGACCTGCTGTGCGTCGTTGAAGTTGCGCGGGATGACCAGGTGGACCTGGACGTCGGAGTCGCCGTTGCCGACCGGGCGCAGCGTGCGCGTGCGCGAGGCCGAGATCGGCTCGTCGTCGGCGAAGATGTCGTCGATCTCGTCGCGGCGCGAGCGCCGCGAGGTCGGCAGGCGCCGAACCTGACCCGATTCACGCCTCTCGGCGTGCTCTTCGGTCCCGGTCTCCGGTTCGAAGTCTTCCTCGTACTCGGGACCGTAGTCGTGGTCCTCGGCAAGGCCGAAGTAGACCAGCGCACGGTGCCATGTATCGCGTAGGGCCATGGTTTTCGCCTGTTTCGGCCCGCGTGGACCGATTCCTCCAGGGATTATCGCTCAAATGTAGAGCGCCGTTCCCATGCGGACGATGGTTGCACCCTCCTGAACAGCCACCTGCCAGTCCTGGGACGTGCCCATCGAGAGGCGCTGGAGGTCGTTTGCCTCCGCCAGCTCTCGCAGGCGAGCGAAGTAGGGCCGGGACGCCTCCGGGTCCTGGCTGAAGGGAGGCATGGTCATCAGGCCACCGACGCGAACGGTGCAAGAGGCGATGAAGGTCGGCAGCTCCTCGGGGGACACCCCGCCCTTGCCCTCCTCGCCGCCGACGTTGACCTCGATCAGCACCTCGGTCTCGGGCGCGCCGTGCTTGCCCAACTGCTCCAGAGCCGAATCCGTCGCCACCGAGTGGATCAGGCGGCAGACCGGCAGCAGCTGCTTGACCTTGCGGCTCTGCAGGTTGCCGATGAAGTCCCACTCGAAGGCGTCGCCCCAACGCTCGTGCTTGGCCGCGAGATCCTGTTGGCGGTTCTCGCCGACGAGCGTGATGCCGGCCTCGGCCAGGGCGCCCATCTCCTCCAGCGGCACATACTTGGTCGCGGCGAGGATCTCGATGTCCGGGCCGGCGATCTCGCGCGCCCGCGCGAGGTTGGCGGCGATCTTCTCGGGATCGAGGCCGTGGATCAGGCCGGGCACCGTCAGCCCCCCTCCCCGTGCCGCCAGACGAGGCCGGCCTGCCGCCCGGTGCGCCCGGCGTCGCGCCGGTGCGAGAAGAAGAGCTCCCGCTCGCAACTCGTGCAGAGACCGCTCACCTCGACCTCGTCGACCCCGGCCTCGCGCAGCAGCCGCCGTGCGACCTCCGCCAGGTCCAACATCCGCCCGTTCGCCACCCCGTCCCCGAGATCCGCAAACGCCCCGAGCACCTCCTCCCCCACCTCGTAACAGCAGGGACCGATCGACGGCCCAACCGCAGCATGAGTCGCGCCGACCGCAGCCACCCCAGCCTCAATCAACCCAGCGGTCGTAGTTGTTCCTACTGGGCGAGGAGAAATACGACCGCTGGAGGCCAGTCCGCGCCAGCCGCAGTGCAGCATCGCGACGCCATCCGGCCCAGAGAGGGCGATCGGGACGCAGTCGGCGACGAAGACGAGCAGGGGGAGGTTGCGCTCACCGGTGACGTGGCCGTCCACCTCGGGGATCGGGGCGCCCGGTTTGGCGAACGGGCTCGGGGTCTGAGGACCAGCGTGAGCGGCCAGGCCGGCGCCGTGGACCTGGCGGCCGATCGTCACGCGCTCGGTTTTGTGGCCCAGCGCGTGGGCTAGACGGCGGCGGTTCTCGATCACTGCGTCGCGCTTGTCATCGGTGAAGACGCCGAGGTTGAGCGAGTCGAACGGCGCCTCGCTCACGCCACCAATCCGGGTTGAGAAGGCCGCCATCGCGCCAGGCATCCGCGCCTCCAGCCAGCGCCCCCCGTCCTTCTCACGCCACTCCATCACTCGCCCCTCGCCGCCGCGAGCGCCACGGCCAGCTCTTCATCGCGCCCATCGATCTCGCCGTCCAGCTTGCGCTTTAGCGCCTCCTTGAGGCCACGTCCCAGCGCCGGACCCTCCGGAATGCCGGCAGCGATTAGATCGCTTCCGTCGATGGCAAGCCGCTCATGCCTCCACTCCGCGACGTAGCGGTCGATCCACTCGGCACCCAGCGCACGCGCAATCAACAGCTCGAGCATGCCGCGTCCACTCGCTGCCGCAACGGCCTCGGACGGATGCTCCGGCCGTAGCGCGGACAACTCCCTCTCATCGCCCCACGGATCCAAGGCCGCCGCAAACAGGGCTCGGTCGCGGGGCACCAGGTCGCGCCAGGGCTCACGTCCAAGCAGGGCATCCACGTTCGCGGCGGCCCGAAGGCCGTCGTCACAGAGAACGACCAGCCCCCACTCACTCAACAGCTCGAAGGCCCGCACCGCTGTTCGCTCTCCGGCAAGGCGGAGCAGCTCCGCATCGCGACGATCTGCCGAGACCGTGCTCAGATCCGCCTTGGCGAGCAGTTCTGCCGTCTCGGCCTCCAACCCAAAGCCAAAGCGCGCCGCGTAGCGGGCGGCGCGAATCGCCCGGGTCGGATCGTCGACGAACGAGCCCGCGTGCAGGACGCGGAGCTGCCGCGCCGCCAGGTCGACCTGGCCGCCGTGCGGGTCGATCAGTCGCGGCTCGCCGTGTAGGGGGATTGCCATCGCGTTGATCGTGAAGTCGCGGCGCGCAAGGTCGGCCTCGAGATGGCGCGCCGGCCCGACGATCGGCAGCGCGCCCGGGTGCGGGTAGGCCTCGGTGCGCGCTGTGGCGACATCGACCTCGTGCCCCTCCAGGGTCAGCTTCGCCGTGCCGAAGCGCTCGTGCGCGGTCACCTCGGCGCCCAGCCGCGCGGCCAGCGTCGCGGCGTCGCCTTCGACCACCAGGTCGATGTCGGCCCGTCCCCGCCCAAGCAGCAAGTCACGCACCGCGCCGCCGACCAGGTAGACGGGATCGCCGCCGGCCTCGCGCACGAGGTCGAGCTCGGGATGCATGTGCTCGAGCGCCTCGGCGAGGCGCTCGCTGTGGGACTGACCGGTGGACATGACCGCGTTGCCTACCATGATCGCCTCTCCGGATGGCCGACCGTCGCGACACCACGCAAGCCGCCCGCCTCGGCCGCCGCGCCCAGCAACGCCGCCGCATCCGCCGACGGCGCCTCGGTGCTGCCGGTGTCCTGGTGCTGGTCGCCGCGGCCACCGTAGCGGTGATCGCCCTCGCGGGCGGCAGCTCCTCCGGATCCGAATCGAAGCCGAGCGCCGACCAGCCCCAGGCGGCGGACGCCTCCCACGAAGGCTCCACGAGCGAAGCCAAGAGCCGGCCCGTCCGCAACGCCACCCCCCAACCCGACTGGAAGCCCTACACCGGTCCGGTGCCGATCCTCGAGTACCACGTGCTGGGAGCGGCCCCGTCCGACGCCCCCTACCCCGAGCTGTACGTAACCCGCCCCGACTTCCACAAGCAGATGAACTGGCTCGAAAACCACGGCTACCAGGCGGTCACCCTGGAAACGGTCGAGCAAGCCTGGTACCACGGCGGCACGCTGCCCCCGAAACCGGTCGTCATCCAGTTCGACGACGGCTACCGCCCTCAGTTCACCTACGCCCTACCGGAGCTGCGCAAGCACGGCTGGCCGGGTGTCCTCAACCTGAAGGCGGAAGGCTCCGACCTCTACAGAAGCAACGTCGAAGCAATGCTCGAAGCCGGCTGGGAGCTGGCTTCGCACACGATCAACCACTCCGACCTGACAACACTTGGCGCCGCCGAACTCGAAGAAGAAGTGGCTGGCGCCCGCAAGCTGTTGCAGCGCGAATACGGCGTCCCGGTGAAGAACTTCTGCTACCCCGCGGGGCGGTTCGACTCGACGGTGGTCGAGGCGGTCGAAAGGGCCGGCTACACCGGGGCCACGACGGAGGTGCCGGGGTATGCGGAACGGTCGAAGCCGTACGAACTGGACCGCTTCGAGATCCTCGGGTCCGCGGGCGTCGGTGGGCTCGCGGGCGACCTTGAAGGGTGAGGGCGGTTCGGGAAGCCCTTCCCCGAAGACCGTCGCGCAGCTGATCCGGAGAGGCGATTCGGTTTGTATTACCGGGAGCCTTCGGGAAAGGGCTTCCCGAACCGCCTTTCCGATTCAGAGTCGAACCGGGAGGCCGGCCGATGCCATTTTTTCCTTTGCTTCGTGGATGGAGTACGTGCCGTAGTGGAAGATCGAGGCGCATAGGACGGCGTCCGCATTGCCGTCTGCGATGGCGTCGGTCAGGTGCTCCAGCTTTCCGGCGCCTCCCGAGGCGATGACCGGGACCGAAACCGCGTCCGCCACGGCTCTGGTCAGCTCGAGATCGTAGCCATCCTCGGTCCCGTCCCGGTCCATGCTCGTCAGCAACACCTCTCCCGCCCCAAGCTCGACTGCGTCACGAGCCCAAGCAACCGCCTCACGACCCTCCACCTTCTCCCTGCCGCCTTTCACGAAGACGTCCCACTCAAGCTCACCGAAATACCCCGGAGGAGCGTCGCAGGGCGGAGAGCTTCCCTCGGGAACGCGCCGCTTTGCATCGATAGCTATGACCACGCATTGCGCACCAAAATGGTCGGCAAGCTCACTCAAAAGCTCCGGCCGCGCAAGCGCTGAGGAGTTCACGGAAACCTTGTCCGCTCCGGCATCCAACACGGCCTGAGCGTCCTGAACCGACCGAATGCCTCCCCCAATCGTGAACGGGATAAAGACATTGTCAGCCGTCCGCCGAGCAAGCTCCACGATCGTGTCCCGCTTCTCATGCGAGGCGGTGATATCGAGAAAGACAAGCTCATCAGCCCCCTCAGCGTCATACCGCTCCGCAAGCTCCACAGGGTCCCCCGCATCCCGCAACCCCACGAAATTCGTCCCCTTGACAACCCGCCCCGCATCGACATCGAGACAAGGTATGACCCGCTTAAGCACCATCCTCTAAGCCTAGAGGCGATCAAAGGGACTGCGGCACCCTCTGCCGAAGGCTCCCGGTTCAACGAGCCAAATCGTCACAGGCGATCTGCTGCGCGACGGTCTTCGGGAGAGGGTGCCGCAGTCCCTCCCCGCGTCTGCTGCGCAACGGTCTTTCGGGGAGGGTGCCACGACCGCCCTACCCCGCCAACGCGTCCAAAGCCTCGCCGACCGTGAACTTGTGCTCGTAGAGAGCACGGCCGACGATCACGCCGTCCACATTGGGAGCTGCGCTCGCCGCAAGCGCTTCGAGGTGCTCAAGGCTCCCGACCCCGCCGGAGGCGATCACGCTCATCTCGGTCGCGGCCGCGATCCGGTTCAGCTCATCGACGGCCGGCCCCTCCATCGTCCCGTCGACCTCGATCGCCGTGCAGAGGAAACGCGTCGCGCCCCGTCCGGTCAGGTGAGCCACGGCGTCGGCCACGTCCACGTCGCTGGTCTCGGTCCAGCCGGAGAGGGAGACCTTGCCGTCGCGGGCATCGACCGAGACGACGATCTGGTCGAAGTAGCGGTCGAGCATCGTCGCGAGGAATCGCGGGTCGCGCAGCGCCGCGGTGCCGATCACGGCCCGCTCGGCGCCCGCTGCGAGGATCGCCTCGACCGAAGTGGCGTCGCGCAGGCCGCCGCCGACCTGGATCGGGCACTCGACCGCCGCCGCGATGCGGCGGATCGCGTCGAGGTTGCGCGGCTCGCCGGCCTTGGCGCCGTCGAGGTCGACCACGTGGAGGATCTCGGCGCCTTCGCCGGCCCAGCGGGTCGCGGCGTCGACCGGATCCGCGTCGTAGGCGGTCTCACGCTCGTAGTCGCCCTGCAGGAGGCGCACGGCCTGGCCGCCGCGGATGTCGATCGCGGGGTAGAGAATCACGCCGTCACGCCGGGACGGAGGCGCAGATCCCGGCGAAGTTGGAGAGCAGGCGCAGGCCCGCGGCGCTCGACTTCTCGGGGTGGAACTGGACGCCGAAGACGTTCTCGCGCTCGGCGACGGAGGCGAAGCGGCTGCCGTACTCGGCGGTGCCGAGCAGGTCGCCCGACAGCGGTCGCGGCGCGAAGGAGTGGACGTGGTAGAAGGGCGTCTCCGAGTCGATCCCGTCGACCAGCGGCGAGTCCTTCTCCCAGCGCACGGGGGACCAGCCGATGTGCGGCACCTTGAGCCCGGGCGCCTCGAGCTCCGCCACCGGGCCGGGCAGCAGCCCGAGCCCCTCGGCGCCGCCGAACTCCGTGGTCGAGTCGAAGAGCAGCTGCAGGCCGAGGCAGATTCCGAGGATCGGCGTGCCCGCGTCGCGGCGCTCGAAGATCAGCTCGTCGAGGCCGCGCGCTCGGACGCCCTCCATCGCCTTCGGGAAAGCCCCGACGCCGGGCAGGATCAGGCCGTCGGCGGCGCGCACCGTCTCGGCGTCGGCGGCGATCGTCGCCCGCACGCCGACGTGCTCGAGCGCCTTCTCGACCGAGCGCAGGTTGCCCATCCCGTAATCGAGGACACAGATGCTCGCGCTCATACCGCCCCCGGACGCGGAAGCGCGGGTGCGAGATCGCCGGGTGTGATTAGCGCGCCCGCGCGAGAGCAGAGGAGGCGGTATTTATTCATTCAAAGTCCCCTTGGTCGAGGGCACGCCGCTCTCCTCTGGGTCAACCGAGACGGCGACCCGCAGGGCGCGGGCGAAGGCCTTGAAGCAGGCCTCGATCATGTGGTGGGCGTTGGTCCCGCAGCGAACCGAGACGTGCAGGGTCAGCTTGGCGCCGTTGGCGACGGCGCGGAAGAACTCCTCGGCCAGCTCGGTGTCGAAGCCGGCGATCGTCGTCACCGGCAGCTCGGCGTCGAAGACGCACAGCGGCCGCCCGGAGATGTCGAGCGCGCACTCGGCCAGCGACTCGTCCATCGGCACCAGCGCCGACCCGTAGCGCCGGATCCCGGCCCGGTCGCCGAGCGCCTCGTCGAGCGCCTGCCCGAGCACGATGCCGACGTCCTCGACCGTGTGGTGAGCGCCGGTCTCCAGGTCGCCGCTCGCCTCGACCTTCAGCCCCAGCCGCCCGTGCCGGGCGAGCAGGTCAAGCATGTGGTCGAGGAACCCAACCCCGGTCGAGGCGCTCGCCTCTCCCCCGTCGAGGTCCAGCGCCAGCTTCACCTGGGTCTCCCCGGTGACGCGCTCTCTTGCGGCTGTGCGGCTCATGACTTGGCCCTAATCATCGCGGACTCGCCATGAACGGGGAATCCCTCCGCCCGGGCGATGCGATCGACGTGAGGGGCGAGCTTGGCAGCGGCCTCGGCGGTGATCTCCACGGTGGAGATCTTGCGGCGGAAGACATCGGGGCCGAGCGGCCCCGAGAAGCGCCCGGCGCCGCCAGTGGGAAGCACGTGGTTGGAGCCGGCGACGTAGTCGCCGAAGGCAGTCGCGCTGTAGGGACCCGCGAAGACGCAGCCGGCGGTGGTGACCGTTTCGGCCAGCGAGCCCGCATTCTCGACCATAAGCTCAAGGTGCTCTGGCGCGAAGGCGTTGGCGAGGCTGATCGCGTCGCTCAGATCTGGAACCTGGACGAGCGCGAGCGGCCCGCCCTCGATTTCACTGTCGGCGGCAACCTGCCTCACCTGGGCCTCCAGCCCGGCGAGCACGTCCTTCTCCACCGCGGCAGCGATCAACGGCCCGTTTCCGCCGTGCTCGGCTTGAGCGCACAGGTCGAGGGCAGCCCACTTGAGGTTGGTGCCTCCATCGGCAACGATCATCAGCTCGGACGGTCCGGCAAGAGAGTCGATGCCAACACGGCCGCTGACCATCCACTTCGCCTCGCGCACCCAGGCGTTGCCTGGCCCGGCGATCACGTCGACCGGCGCGATCGAGTCGCTGCCGTAGGCCATGGCAAAGATCGCTTGGGCGCCGCCAACCGCGTAGATCTCATCGACCTCGGCAAGAGCTGCAGCCGCCAAGACCAGCGGATCGACCTTTCCGGCGGGGCCCGATGGAGTGGCGAGGACGAGTCGCCGCACGCCGGCCACGCGGGCCGGAATCGCGCACATCAGCACGCTCGACGGGTACGCGGCGCGCCCGCCCGGCGCATAGACGCCGGCTGAATCGACCGCCACGTCCCGAAGTGCAACGCGTTGTGGCCCATATAGATCCGTAACGCGTTGCACCTGGGCAGGCTGGGCCTCGGCTACCGCCCGGATGTTGCGCGCGGCGATCTCCAGAGACTCGCGCAGCGCCGAATCGAGACCCGCAAGAGCGATAGCCGCCTCGCCCCTTCCGACGCTTAGCGAGGTGAGAGGTGTCTCCGTCGCGTCAAAGCGGTTCGTCAGCCTCAGCAGTCCTTCATCTCCTTCGCCGGCTTCACTCGCAATCCGGCGAATCTCATCTTCAGGGGGCCGTTGCGCCGCCCCTTCGCTCCAGATTCGAATCTGCTCCGCGGTGTCGGCAGCATCGGTCCAGGGGAACTCTTTGGGGCTCACGACGCCACCGCCTCGCGCAGCTTCGTCGCCAGCCCGTCGACCTCGCGCGCCCGCAGCTTGTGCGCGACGCGGTTCGCGACGAACCTCGCGGTGCACTCGAGGATCTCCTCGCGGACCTCGAGGTCGTTCTCCTCGAGGGTGCGGCCGGTGGCGACCAGGTCGACGATGCCGTCGGCGAGGCCGATCAGCGGGGCGAGCTCGACCGAGCCCTTGACCTCGATCACTTCGACCTGGCGGCCGGTGGACTCGAAGTGGCGTTCGGCCGTGCGCGGGTACTTGGTCGCGATCCGCATCATCCCCAGGCGGCGCTGCGCCTCGCCGAGGCGCTCGTCGCCCTTGCGGCCGGCGAGCACCATGCGGCAGCGGCCGTAGCCGAGGTCGAGCAGCTCGTAGACGACCCGGTCGGCCTGCTCGAGCAGAACGTCCTTGCCGGTGATCCCGACGTCGGCGGCGCCCGCCTCGACATAGGTCGGCACGTCGGAGGGCCGCATCGTCACCAGGGTGATGCCGTCTCCCTCGAAGATCAGAGAGCGCGACTCGCCGCGCACCTCGGCGGTCTCGATCCCGACGGCGTCGAGCGCGTCGAGCGTTTCGCCGAGCAGCGCGCCGCGCGGCACCGCCAGCTTCAGCGGCCCCTCGGACTTGGCGTGGCCCATCCCGGCGACCTCAACACTCATGAGCCGCCCTCCTTCGCGCGCGACTCCTCCTCCATCTGGGCGACGTGCACGCGCTCCAGGTAAAGCGCGAAGCCCGCCGCCGGCAGGTCGATGCCGAAGCGGCTGAGCAGCTCGTCGTAGCGACCGCCACCGCCGAGCACGTGGCCCAGGGCCGGGTCGTAGACCTCGAGGATCGCACCGCTGTAGTAGCCGAGGTGGCGCAGCAGGCCGAGGTCGAGTTGCACCCGCCCGGCGGCCCCGCGGGCGTCCAGCGCCTCGTAGGTCTCCTCCAGGCGGGCGATCGCCCGCTCGACCGCCTCGCCACCGAGCGAGCGGGCGCGCTCGAGCACCTCGCGCCCGCCGCGCAGCTGCGAGAGCGAGACGCAGGTGGCGACCTGCGCGTCGCCGATTCCGGCCCGCTTCAGCTCCGCCTC
>Ga0075322_1000050_pt1 | contig 11880 bp, 4 predicted proteins | sample MayberryNW_Catta_FD_120086 | JGI IMG/M metagenome (GOLD analysis project Ga0075322, IMG submission 120086) | Natural and restored wetland microbial communities from the San Francisco Bay, California, USA, that impact long-term carbon... | ecosystem: Environmental > Terrestrial > Soil > Wetlands ... | reverse complement strand
CGGCCATCGAATCCGTCCGGAAGAGCCGGAACTTGATCGACGAACTTCCGGAGTTCAGGACCAGGAGCTTCAAGGCGTTTCCTCCCGTCCGCCGGCCGCTCCGGCGGCGATTCGCGGCGGGCCCGCCGGCGATCCGGTATACTGGCGACGGCTCCGGAGTGGATCCCACCTCCTCGTGGAGATGCCCGATGCCAGTGAAAAGTATACCCCCTGCGACCGTCGTATGGTTCCGGCGGGATCTCCGCCTTTCCGACAATCCGGCGCTGGAGGCGGCGGTCTCGCGGGGGGGACCGGTCGTCGCCGCGTGGGTGCACGCTCCCGGGGAGGAACTGGATTCCGCCCCGGGAGCCGCCGCGCGCGTATTCCTCCACGATGCCCTCCGGTCCCTCGGGGAGTCGCTCGAAGCCCGGGGAAGCCGTCTCGTCCTGCGGCGGGGCCCCTCGATCAAGGCGCTGATCGACCTGGCGCGGGAGTCGGGCGCCGACGCGATCCACGCCAACAAGGTGTGGGATCCTCCGTTCCTCGCCGGGGACGCGAAGGCGGTGGCGGCGTTGCGGTCCAACGGCCTCGACGCACGGCTGTTCGACGACGGGGTTCTCTTCCCGCCCGACGGGATGAAGACGTCCGCGGGGGGCCCGTTCCGGGTCTTTACCCCGTTCTGGCGACGGTGCATGTCGTCCGCGCTCCCCGGGGCTCCGCGGCCGGCGCCGGCGCGGATTCCTTCCCCGGGGGTGTCTCCTCCATCCTGGCCGCTGTCGGAACTTCGGCTGCGCCCATCCGTCCCCTGGGACGACGGAATCCGGGCCGCCTGGACGGCGGGAGAGAAGGGGGGGCGGGATCGCCTTTCCGGATTCCTGGACAACGCGATGGCCGATTACCCTCACGACCGCGACCGGCCGGACCGGGACGCGACCTCCCGGCTCTCCCCCCACCTCCACTTCGGGTGTGTCGGCGCCCGCCAGGTTTGGCACGCGGTCCGGTCGCGCGCGGCGGCGGACAGCGCTCCGGGGACCGCGCGCGGCGCGGAGGCGTTCCTTCGCCAGCTGGCGTGGCGGGAATTCGCCTGCCACCTCCTGTTCCATTATCCCGCGATCGTCCACGCCCCGCTGCGGGAGGAATTCACTTCGTTCCCGTGGAGGGACGACCCCGAGGCCCTCGTCGCGTGGCAACAGGGGCGCACCGGCTACCCGCTGGTGGACGCGGGGATGCGGCAGCTATGGAAGACCGGCTGGATCAACAACCGCGTCCGGATGGCGGTCGCTTCGTTCCTGGTGAAGGACCTCCTTCTCCCGTGGCGCAGGGGGGCGTCCTGGTTCTTCGATACCCTGGTGGACGGGGATCTCGCGAACAACACCTTCGGCTGGCAGTGGGTCGCCGGATGCGGCGCGGACGCCGCGCCGTATTCCCGCGTCTTCAACCCGGAGTCGCAGGGGAGGAAGTTCGATCCCGGGGGGGACTACGTCCGGGCGTGGGTGCCCGAGCTCGCCCGGCTGCCGGACCGGTGGATCCATCGGCCCCGGGAAGCCCCCCACGCCGTGCTGTCCGGGGCGGGGGTGATCCCCGGGAAGACGTATCCCCTGCCGATCGTCGACCACGCCGCCGCCCGGCTCCGGGCGCTCGCCGCCATGCCGCGCCGGATTCCCTGAACGGCGAGGGAACGGTCCGGGCCCCGTCGTCATCGCATGAACGGGCGGGACGGAAGGCCTGCCCGGGGGACACGGGATGCGATTCGGCGTTTCCGACGCCGGCGGGCCGGTCGGGTGCGGAGAGGTTCTCTCCATCGGGGCGGGGTGCGCGCGTCCCCGGGCCGGGTTCCGGAGTCCGATCGCCCTCCTGGCGCTCCTGGCCGTCGCCGGGTGCGCCGGAGGTTCCTCCACCGCTCCGACGCCCGTCCCCGCCCCCGCGGGCTGGCCGCAGATCTCCCTGTCCAGAGTGGCCGGGGGGTTCAACCTGCCGGTCCACGTCACCCACGCGGGGGACGGGAGCGGCAGGCTCTTCGTCGTGGAGCAGGAGGGGCGGATCCGGATTCTCGACAACGGGGTCGCGCTTCCGACCCCGTTCCTGGACGTCTCCTCCCGGGTGCTCTGCTGCGGAGAGCAGGGCCTCCTGAGCGTGGCGTTCCCTCCCGGGTTCGCGGCGAAGGGGCACTTCTACGTGGATTACACCCGGGCCCCGGACGGCGCGACCGTGGTCGCCCGCTACAACGTTTCCGCCGGCGACGGGAACGTGGCGGACCCCGCGACGGAGGAGGTCGTCCTGACCGTCTCCCAACCGTTTGCCAACCACAACGGCGGGCAACTCGCCTTCGGCCCCGACGCGTACCTCTACATCGGGATGGGGGATGGCGGCTCGGGCGGGGATCCCTTGAACAACGGCCAGAACCCCGGCACGCCGCTCGGGAAAATCCTCCGCGTCGACGTGGAGTCCGGTGCGAACCCGTACGGCGTTCCGGCCGGAAATCCCTTCCTTCAGACCGCCGGCTTCCTTCCGGAGATCTGGGCGCTGGGGCTTCGGAACCCGTGGCGCTTCTCCTTCGACCGGCGGACGGGAGACCTCTACGTCGCCGATGTGGGGCAGGGGGCGTTCGAGGAGGTCGATGTCGAGCCGGCGGGAAGCGGGGGGGGGCGGAACTACGGCTGGAACATCATGGAGGGGGAGAGCTGTTTCGGCGGCGGCGCCTGCGCCACGGCCGGACTGACGCCGCCCGTGGCCGCGTACGACCACTCGCTGGGGTGCTCGATCTCGGGGGGAATGGTGTACCGCGGGGCGGAATTCCCCGGTTTGCAGGGGATATACTTCTACGGGGACTACTGCAGCGGGAGGATCTGGGGGCTCCGGGGGAACGGCGCCGGCTGGGACACCGCGGTGCTGATCGCCCCCCGGAATCCACCCCTGAACATCACGTCGTTCGGCGAGGACGAAGCGGGAAACGTCTACGCGGCGAATTACGCGAACGGGGACATCCTGAAGATCGTCGCCCCGTGAGACCCGGGAGGAGGCTGCCGATGCGCGTCGCCGTCACGGGTTCGACGGGGATGGTGGGGTCCGCCGTGGTGGCGTCGCTGTCCGGGGCGGGACACGAGGTCGTGCGGCTGGTCCGGCGCGATCCGGCCCCGGGCGAGGATGCGGTCCGGTGGGACCCCCGGGAAGGGTTCGTGGACGGGGCGGCGCTCGAAGGTCTGGACGCCGTGGTCCACCTCGCGGGGGAGAACGTCGGTTCCGGGAGGTGGACGCCCGCGAGGAAGGCCGCCATCCGGGACAGCCGCGTGAACGGAACCCGGCGGCTCTGCGGCGCGCTCGCCGCGCTTCATCGCCCGCCGAAGGTCCTGGTCTCCGCCTCCGCCGTCGGCTATTACGGCGACCGGGGAGAGGAGCTGTTGACCGAGGACAGCCCCTCCGGCTCCGGGTTCCTGCCAGACGTCTGCCGCGCGTGGGAGGCGGCGACGGAGGCCGCGGAACGCGCGGGGATCCGCGTCGTCCGCCTTCGGATCGGGATGGTCCTGGCGTCGCACGGCGGAGCGCTCGCGGCGATGCTCCCGCCGTTCCGGATCGGGTTGGGCGGCGCGCTGGGGAGCGGCCGCCAGTACATGAGCTGGGTCGCCCTCGACGACCTTCCCCTCATCACCCTCCATGCGTTGCAGCGCGACGATCTGCGCGGTCCCGTGAACGCCGTCGCGCCGAGCCCGGTCACCGGCCGGGAGTTCGCGGAGGCGCTCGGCGGGGTCCTGTCACGCCCGGCTCGGCTTCCCGTTCCGGCGTTTGTTCTCCGCCTCGCGGTGGGGAGCGAGATGGCGGACGCCCTGCTGTTGGCCAGCGCGCGGGCGGCCCCCCGCCGGCTCGAGGCGACCGGTTACCGGTTCCTTTTCCCCGAGCTTTCCGCCGCGCTGGGCCACCTGCTTGGCCGATTGTGACCGACTCCTATTGACATGGCCAGACCGCATGGTAGATTGGTCCGACCAATAATCCGATCGCGAGGGCCGGCGGCATGCTGAAGGGAAAGGGGCGCAGGGACCACCGGGCCCTTCCGGAAAAGTACGGGGCATTTTACGACGCCCTCGCGGGAGAAATTCCCGCTTCCCGCATTTTCTGCGACCCGTTCCGCACGCTGGCCTATGGCACCGACGCCAGTTTCTATCGCCTGACCCCGAAGATCGTCGTCAAGGTGCGAACGACGGAGGAGGCCTCCCTGCTTCTCCGCGCGGCGGACCGCCTCTCCGTTCCCGTGACGTTCCGTGCCGCGGGAACGAGTCTGTCGGGACAGGCCGTGACCGACTCCGTCCTCGCCGTCCTCGCGGGGGGGTGGCGGAAGCACCGGATCCTCGACGGAGGGGAGCGGATCGCCCTCGAACCCGGAGTCATCGGCGCCGAGGCGAACGCGTTCCTGGCCCCCTTCGGACGCAAGATCGGGCCGGACCCCGCCTCCATCAACCACTGCATGATCGGCGGGATCGCCGCCAACAACGCGAGCGGCATGTGCTGCGGGACGGCGCAGAACAGCTACCGGACCGTGGAGGGGATGAAGATCCTCCTTTCCGACGGGAAGCTTCTCGACACCGCCGACCCGTCCTCCCGCGAGGCCTTCGCCGGGTCCCATCCCGGGCTGATCGCGGAGATCGCGCGCATCCGGGACGAGATCCGCCGGGACGAGCCGCTCCGGAACCGGATCGCGGCGAAGTTCCGCATCAAGAACACCACCGGGTACGGGATCAATTCCTTCCTGGACCACGAAGACCCCGTCGACATACTCCTGCACCTGATGATCGGCTCGGAGGGGACGCTGGGATTCATCGCCGAGGTCACCTACCGGACCGTCGAGGAGCATCCCCACAAGGCGTCGGCCCTGATGATCTTCCCCGACATCGGGAGCGCGTGCCGCGCCACCATGCGACTGAAAACCGGCCCGGTCTCCGCCGTGGAGCTGATGGACCGGGCGTCGCTGCGCTCGGTCGAGGAGAAGGAGGGGATGCCGGGGTACCTGAAATCCCTCGGCGGCGATGCGACCGCGCTCCTCGTGGAGACGAGGGCGGGGGACGCCCCGACCCTGGCCCGGCAGATGGCGGAGGCGGCGGAGATGCTCGAGGGGATCCCCACGGAGCTCCCGATCGCCTTCACCGACCGGAAGGACGAGTACGACAAGTTGTGGATGGTCCGCAAGGGGCTCTTCCCGGCGGTGGGGGCGGTACGGCGGGTCGGAACCACCGTTGTGATCGAGGACGTCGTGTTTCCCATCGAGCGTCTCGCCGACGCCGCGCTCGACCTCGAGCGGAGGATGCGGAAGCACGGATACCGCGAGGGGATCCTCTTCGGCCACGCCCTGGACGGGAACCTGCACTTCGTCTTCACCCAGGACTTCAGCGACCACGAGGAGGTGGCGCGGTACCGGCGGTTCATGGACGACGTGTGCGACATGGTCGTGAAGAAGTACGACGGGTCGCTGAAGGGCGAGCACGGCACGGGACGGAACATGGCTCCCTTCGTGGAATTGGAATGGGGGGAGCGGGTCTACGGGCTGATGCGTCGCGTGAAACGCGCCTTCGATCCGAAAGCGCTGCTGAACCCGGGCGTTCTCGTCAACGACAACCCGCACGTTCACCTGGAGAACCTGAAGCCTCTGCCGCCGGCGCACGAGATCGTGGACAAGTGCATCGAGTGCGGATTCTGCGAGGTGATGTGCCCGTCGAAGGACCTGACCACGACCCCGCGGCAGCGGATCGCCGTCACGCGGGAGATCGCCCGGCTGCGCGCCGCCGGGGGGCCCGTGGAGCGGCTCGCGCGGCTCGCGGAGGACTACGTCTATTTCGGCGAGCGGACGTGCGCCACGGACGGGCTGTGCGCCACCACCTGTCCCGTTTCGATCGACACGGGGGAGCACACGAAATTCCTTCGCGCCGGGGGCAGGGGGAAGGTCGCCGCGATGGGCGCCCGCTGGGCGGCGGCGCACTTCGGGGCCGTCGCCGCCGGCGTCCGGTCGGGGCTTGCCGCGATGGGGGTCGCCCGGTCGGCCTTCGGGGAATCGGCGATGCGAGCCGCCTCGGAAGGAGCCCGCGCCCTTTCCGGCGGCCGCCTTCCGCTGTGGAACCGGGCCATGCCCCGCGCGGCGCCCGCCATCGCGCTCCGCGACGCGGGTTCGGGCTCCGCGAGGAGGGTGGTCTACTTCCCGAGCTGCGTCGCGCGGACGATGGGACCTGCGCCGGGGGACGTCGACCCGCGCGCCCTTCACGAGGCGATGTTGTCCCTCCTGGCCAAGGCCGGCTACGAAGTTCTCTTTCCGCGGGGGATGCGGGATCTGTGCTGCGGCATGCCGTTCGGCAGCAAGGGGTTCCCCGAGGAAGCCGGGAGGAAGCGCGCGGAGCTGGAATCGGCGCTGCTGGACTGCAGCGGGAACGGGGAGTACCCGGTGCTCTTCGACACCAGCCCGTGCCTGTACACCGTGAAGCGGAACCAGGATCCGCGCCTGAACCTCTACGAACCGGTGGAATTCATCCACTCCTTCCTGCTCGACGCGCTGGAGTTCCGGAAGGTTCCCGGGACCGTGGGAATCCACGTCCCCTGCAGCTCCATCAAGATGGGACTTTCCGGGCGGTTCGTCGCGGTGGCGCAGGCGTGCGCGGAAAAGGTGGTCGTGCCGTCCCGGGTCGGGTGCTGCGGCGTGGCGGGGGACCGGATCTTCCGGTTCCCCGAGCTGGCCGGGTCCGCCCTCTCGGAGCTCGCGTCGGAGCTTCCCGACGGCTGCCGGTCCGGCTACTCCAACAGCCGGACGTGCGAGATCGGCCTCACGCTGGCGAGCGGAAGACCGTACCAGTCCATCGTGTATCTCGCGGACCGTTGCTCGCGCCCGAAGGCGCGGGCGGGATGACACGCGGGGATCCCGCGCGGCAGGAACGGAGCGCCCGGGAGGGATGGTCCCCCCGGGCCCCGGTCGGCGGCTCCGGGACGGCTCCGGGGAATTTCCTGGAGAGCGGCGACGAAGGGGAAGGGGAGGTGCCGTGATGAACCGGGTGAGACTGGACATCGGAAAAGACGGCGTGGCCGTCCTGCGGATGGAGAGCGCGAACGGGCGAAACTCCCTCGGGGTTGCGAACACCGCCCGCCTCATCGAGCTCGTCGACCGGGCAGCCGGGACGGACGGGATCCGGATGCTGGTCCTCACGGGGGGGGAGAACTTCTCGGCGGGGACGGATTTCGCCGACCTGATGCGCCATCGCCTCGATCCCGGCTCCGGGGGGCTGGCGTACCGGTTCCTCGCGGACCAGAAGACCCTGTGCGACAAGATCCGGACCTTGCGCATTCCGACCGTCAGCGTCGCCCGCGGGCTTTGCGCCGGTTCGGGTCTGGGCATCGCCGCGGCGGCGGACTTCATGCTCACCGATGCGACCACGCGGATCCAGGTCCCGGAGGTGAGGGTCGGCCTCCTTCCCGGGAACGGGGCCACCTGGTATCTGCCGAGGCGCATGGGCCCCGCGGCGGCCAGGTATTTCGGCCTGACCGCCTCCCCCATGGATGGAAGACAGGCGGTGGGTCTCGGGCTGGCCCAGGGGTACGCGGCGGACGGCGCCGAGGCCCTCGTCGACGAGGTGCGACGGGCGAAGGACGGTCCGGACCTGCGTCGGCTCTCCGCTTTCCTGGAAAAGAGGGGCGGGACGCGCCAGGCCCTCTCGGAGGAGGTTCGACCGCTCGCGGAGAGGATCGGCCGCCACTTCGGTTTCGGGCAGGCCAACCGGGGGTACCTCGGGGACATTTTCTCCGGCCTGGAGCGCGCCGCCGCCGCGGGAGACGTCTTCTCCCGGGAATCCCTCGCCGCGATGCGATCGGCCTCGGCGCAGGCGGTGTGGGTGACCGAGTTCCTCCTCGACACCTTCTCGAAGGAGGGCCTCTACGAGGAGGACGAGGCCCGGGCGACGGAGCTCCGGTTCGCCCAGGAGATGACCGCCGGCTTCGCCCACCTGGAGGGCGTCCTCGGATCGGAGAAAGGCTACGTCCCCGAAGCGTCCCGGAGCCACCTGGACCGAATCGTACTGACCGACGCCAAGGGGTTCCGGACGTCGGTCCCGGCCACGCCCGTCTCCACCGGCTGTTCCCTCGGCGAAGACGCGGTGTTTGCCTTCGAGGGGAACGAGTACGTGCTCCCCGGGGGAACCTTCCATTGCGGGGAGAAGCGACGGGACGTTCGCTCCAAGGACGATCCGGGCCGGACGGTCGGCATGCGGATCGACCTTCGCAACTCCCAATGGTCGGACGGGAGGGTCAGCGACGAGCTCGGCGCGGTGCGGTCGCTGATGGAGACCCGGATGGGGTGGCGCGTGGTCCGTCGCGCCTGGCTGACGAACCCCGAGAAGTTCGAACTCGACATGGTCTACCCGTACGCCTGGAGCGTGCGGCCGTCGGTCTCCCTCGACCTCCGCAGCTACCCGGTGGTCCGCCGCTTCGAGGACGGCAGGATCAACCCCGCGCGGGCGATCTTCGACCAGCTCGCGGCGCAGGGGCTCCTGGACGAACGAAGGGTGATCAACATCGGGGAAGACCAGAAGGACGGGAAGAACGTGGACGTGCAGGAGTACACCTACCGCCGGATCCGGCGGGAGGTTCATCGGCTGGCGAACGTTCTGGTCGACATGGGCGTGGCGCCGGGGGACATGGTCCTCATCTACATGTCCACGGACATCCGCGGGCTCGTCGCCCAACTCGCGACGACCCTGGTCGGGGCGACGTACCACTTCCTGTTCGGGGCCAAGGGCCCCGACATGTTCAGCGACACCCTCTACAACATGGGCGCCAAGGTGATCATCACCGAAGACGGGTACCGGGTGGGGGACCGGTCCCGGGAGTTGAAAAAGGATTCGGTGGACCTCGCCCTGCGCCGCTATCTTCCGGTCGGCGTCTTCCGGGAGCGCCTCGAAGCGGCGTTGGGGGCGCTGCCGGCGGAACTGGCGGAGGAGGCCCGGGGGATCGGGGCGGCCGTGACCGAGCGCCTTGCGGGCAAGGTCACCTACAGCCGCGACGCGATGCGCGAGTTTCTCGGCGTCGTCCACGAGGCGCACATCAAGCGCGTCGTCCTCTCCTCGCTCGACGACGCCGGAGAGGAGCTGAAAACCGCCCTCCGGGTGCGGGAGGAGGCGGTACGCCGCGCGAAGATGCGCGTGGAAGCCGCGGAGCGCAACGAGCGCGTCTTCGACAGGTACGCCCCCGTGCTGACGGCGGCGTTGCGGCGGATGCGCGCGGAGGCCGGCCCCGCCGCCGGCGTGCCCGCCGGAGCCGACGCCCGGGAGCTCGCCGCGGCGCTGCGGGATCGTTGGGGGGAGATCCTGGAGGCCGCGGGGGAGGCGGTCGAGGCGCGCCACCGCGACTGGCTGAAGAGCCATCTGCGGCGGATCGCGCACGGGGCCCCGAAACCCGGCCTGGAAACCTTGCTGACCGAAGAACAGCGGATCAGCGTACCGGAGTTCCTCCTCCGCCATGCGCGGAAAAAAGGCGTCGGCGCGGAGTCGCTGGAGAGCATCGAGCGGCAGAGACGGGTCATCGATCGCCTCCTTGCGGGCTTCGAGGAACCGTACGGGCGGGACGAGAAACTCATCGTCTTCGATCGCCTCACCAAGCTCGGCCTTCTCACGAGCGCCCCCCTGGTTCCGGGGAGGGACCTCCTCTGGGACGAGGCGATCCGGCGGACGGAAGAGAAGCTCAAGGCGGAGGGGCGGGACATCGACGAGTTCGCGGCGGTCGAAATGGGGGGAGGGGATCCCGCGATCCTGAGCTACTCCAGCGGTTCCACCGGTCAACCGAAGGGGATCATCTCCCTCGTCGGCTCGATCGTCTCCGGCGGACAAACCATGTTCAACTCCTTCGGGCTGGCCCCCCACGAGATCCACCACACCTCCACGGACTACGGATGGATCGTGGGACCCGCGTATGCCTTGTGGTTCCCGATGATGGAGGGCCGAAGTTTCATCCTCCAGAGCTTCGCACCGACCCCCCGCCGGCTTGCCCAGGCGGTCGAGCAGTACCGGGCCTCCTTCCTGAAGGCGGGGTCTCCGATCTACGAGGCGATGTCGAAGGTCGACGGGATCTTCGACCCCGCCCGGGGCGGGTTCGACGTCCGGTCCCTGCAGCGGGAGGGGGCGCCGGGGATCTGCGGCTGCGCGGCCCCGTACTCCTACCCGGCGCACGCCCGGATCCAGGCCCTGCTGGGGGACGTGGCGATCAACTCCCTGTGGCGTACCGAGGATTTCGGGTCGCAGCACGCGACGTTCAAGCGGCGCCCGAGCGTCGAGCGGCGGTGCGTCGAAACGTACGGCGGCGAACTCCGGCGGCTCGCCGGGGGCGTCGATCCCGGGGAAGTCGTCGCCCGGGTGCGCGCGCCGATCGAGATGGACGCCGAGCACCCGGAGATCCTCCCGCTGCCGTGGGTGAACCCGGTGATCGCCGACCGTCTGGAGGACGAGAACGGCCACCCGGTGGAGTCGCCGCGGGTGGTGACCGAGGCCCTCATCACCTCGCGGGGGCGGGGCCGAAAAGGAGCGATCGGACAGCTGCTGTACCGGGGCGCCCAGCCGCACCGCATGGGATGGCTGATGGGGAGCAACGAGGGGCGACGGGGGCCCGCGCGGCCCGATGCCGCGCTTACCGCGGCCAAGTACTACGATCACCGGTTCGCCCCCGAATGGCCGGGGAAGGGAAGGGAAGGCCGGCGCCTGGCGCACGACGGCGGCGACTCGGCCTACTGGGTGCGGGTGCTCCACGACCCCGGCCGCCCGGAGGACGCGCTCATCCTTGCCGGCCCGGAAGACCCCGTGACCCCGAGGACCTTCTACGCGTCGGGACGCTCCGGAAATATCGCCAACGTCTACGGCCACCTGGTGAACGAGACGATGTACGAAAACGTGCTGAACGAGCACACCCGGTACTTCCGGAAAGTCGGCGTGACCTTCATCCACCATCCCACCAGGGACAGGACGCCCGTCGTCGTGGCGGCCCTTCAGCCGGGGGTCCAGCCCCACCAGGACCTGATCGACCTCGTCCAGAAGACGATCAACCAGAAACTCAACCCCCAGGTCAAGCCGGACGCGCAGGACATCGTCTTCCTGGTGGCCGAGGCCCCCGGCTTCGAAGGGGAAGAGACCTTCCTGCCGATGACCCTCACGGCGAAGATCATGTACGAGCTGATCAAGTTCTACGCCGGGAAGCCCCTCGAGACCCTCCAGAGGATGCAACAGGCCCTTGCCTCCGACGAGGTCCGGGCCCAGATCCGCGCGGGCGACGCGGAGTTCTTCCGGGCGAGCCCGCTGTTCCAGGGGATGCCCAACATCGACGGGCTGAAGGTGAAGGGGACGCTGATCAACCTCCTGGACCGGATCGTCGCTTCCCGCGCGGGAGACGAGGTGGTGACCGCCCCGTTCCGGCCCGACGCGCCGGTGGCCGACTCCCTGGCGGAGATCCCCGACCGGCTCGTCAAGCGGCTGGGAACCCCGCCGTTGCGCGCCGGCATCGATCCGATCCCCCCCTACCAGGAGGCGTTCGGGATCGCCCGCAACCGGGACGGGATGAGCGTCGTGCACCGGGACCCCGCCCGCGGGTTCCGGAAGTTCGTTCGCCCCACGCCGACGCCCTCGGCCGGGCAGGCACTGGTCCAGGTCCTGTACGCAGGCGCCACCTACAACGTCATCAACGGGATCACGTCCGACCCGGTCGACATGCTGGGCGACAAGGACCACCACGTCCTCGGCGACGCGGCCGTCGCGCAGATCGTCGGGCTCTCCTCCGAGGCGGAGGCGGAGGGGCGCCTGGCCGTCGGCCAGCTGGTGCTCGTGGACCCCCTGGTGTTCAACCGCCAGTCGCCCACGGTGACCCTCGATGCCCAGCGGGAGGGTCATATCGGCGGATACCAGG
>Ga0075322_1000049_pt1 | contig 11935 bp, 8 predicted proteins | sample MayberryNW_Catta_FD_120086 | JGI IMG/M metagenome (GOLD analysis project Ga0075322, IMG submission 120086) | Natural and restored wetland microbial communities from the San Francisco Bay, California, USA, that impact long-term carbon... | ecosystem: Environmental > Terrestrial > Soil > Wetlands ... | reverse complement strand
GTCCGCCGGCGGCCAGGTGAACCGCCGGCACACGGAGATGTGCGGCTGCCGCTGCTTCCTTCCGGACCTGACGGGGTTCGCCGACTTCCGTTGCGGCGGGCCTGGCCGCCGGCGCACCCGCGGGTGCCGCCGGCCGGTCGATCATCTGTCCCAAAGGGGGATATCGTACGGGAACCGGGCCCGCATTTCAAGGACGGACAGGATGCGGGACGGACGCGCCGCGCGGGGTGCCCGCGGGGCGGATCCTGCGGTATCCTTACACGGGCGAACGCCTCCGGATTCCCCGGGGGGATTCGGGGCGCGCCGGGGGGACGGGGATGCGGTACTGGGCGATGTACGGCGCGTGCACGGCGCTGATCGTCATCTCGGGAGCGAAGCTGTCCCGGTACGGGGACATCCTCGCCGGAAAGACGGGGCTGGGGAGGACCTGGATCGGCGTGGTCCTCATGGCGAGCGTCACCTCCCTCCCCGAGCTGATCACGGGCCTGTGCTCCGTGACCTACGCGGGAGCTCCCGACATCGCCGTCGGGGACGTCCTCGGCAGCTGCACGTTCAACCTGCTGATCCTCGCCCTGCTCGACGTCTTCCACAGGCCGCTTCCCCTGTCGACCCGCGCCCACCATGGACACACCCTCTCCGCCGGATTCGGAATCCTCCTGACGGGGATCGCGATCCAGGGCCTGATCCTGCGGGAACGGATCCAGCCGATCGGCTGGATCGGGGGATACAGCCTGCTGCTCCCCGGGGTCTACCTCGTCGCCATGCGGATGATCCACAAGTACGAGAAGCGGCGGGTCGCCGCCTTCGCGAGGGAGCGCTCCGAAGAGCCCGGGTACGACGCGATCCCGATGCGCCTCGCCGTCCGCCACTACGCCTTGCACGCCGGGGTCATCGTCCTGGCGGCCTCGGCGCTGCCCCTGGCGGGGAAAGGAATCGCCGAGTCGACGGGCCTCGGGCAGACCTTCGTGGGGAACATCTTCATCGCCGCCTCCACGTCGCTTCCCGAGGTGGTGGTCTGCCTGGCGGCTCTCCGCCTGGGCGCGGTGGACCTCGCGATCGGGAACCTGCTGGGAAGCAACATCTTCAACATCGGCCTGATCCTCGCCGCGGACGACTTCCTCTTCGCCCCCGGCGCCCTCCTCTCCTCCGTCGACCCGGCCCACGTCGTGTCGGCGGTCTCCGCCGCGATCATGGCCGCGATCGCCATCCTCGGGTTCACCTACCGCGCCGAGCGGAAGCGGCTGTGGCTTGCATGGGATTCCATCGGGATGGCGGCCGTCTACCTGGTGACCCTTCTGATCCTGTTCTCCCTGAGGCGGTGAGGCGGGATCACTCCGCGGAATCCCCCCGGGATCCGGCCGCGGCGGCCGGTCTCCTGCGCATCCCTCCATCATCCACGAAGAACCGAAATCGTTTTTTTGTACGGATCATTCATGTTACACATCAACAGTGATCTCTCGCGAGGGATGCAACATGTTGCGAGCCAATGGGCGCCCCATCCTTGCCATCGTCGCCGCCCTGCTGGCGGTAACGGCGGCGATGCCGCCGGCGGCGGCCGCGGCGAATCGCTGCGACGTTTCCTACATCTGGTCGCGGAGCTTCGCCGGCGTCCGGGACTACCGCGACCGGGTAGCCAGGGTGCTGGGGCCGGGAGTGAACAACAGCCTCAAGGTGGTCGCCAAGGGCGACCTGTTCGGTCTGGTCTACACGCGTCATGGCGGCCGCGCCGGGGCGACACGTGTCGCGGAAGTCCATACGCGGCTGTTGCAATCCCGGGGTCTGGAAGCGGCCAGCCCGATGCGTTCGCAGGATTGGGAGGTGCTCGACTACGGCGACCCCCGGCAAGTGTATTCCGCGCCGGCCGGCGTCCCGCAGGTTCCCCGAAACGGGATGACGGAAACCGAACGCCGCCGCGAGGTCCGCGACCTCGAGGCGGCCGTCAAAGAATACATCCATCGCATGCGCCGGGAAGGCAAGATCAGGACCGACGAGCGCACCGCCTGGTCGGTGTATGATTTCACCGCGGGCGAAAAGTTGGTCAGCATCAATGAGGACGAGGATTTCGAAGCGGCCAGCATGGTGAAGCCCTTTATCGCCGCGGCTTTTTTTTGCAAGGTCGAGCAGGGTGAGCTGATTTACGGCAATAACAGTCGCCGGCACATGGAGCTGGCGATCCAGCATTCGAACAATGCCGCCACCAATTGGATGCTCCGGAAGGTGGGCGGCCCGAAGGCGGCTCAACGCGTACTGAAACGGAATTATCCCGACATCTTCCAGGATACGCGCATCGTCGAATACATACCGCGCGGCGGGCGAACGTACCGCAACAAGGTATCCCCCCACGACTACAGCCGCTTCCTGTATGCGGTCTGGAAGGGGGATATCTTCGGGGCCCGGGAGATCAAACGCCTGATGGCGCTGCCGGGCCCCGACAGGATCCGCACGGGGGTGGCGAGCATCCCGGCGGGCACCCGGGTCTACAACAAGACCGGCAGCACCGCGCGCGTCTGCGGCGATGCGGGAATCCTTGTCGCCAGGGGTCCGGACGGCAAGCGTTACCCGTACACCATGATCGGCATCATCGAGAAGGAACGGCGGACCCGCGACTACTCGACCTGGATCCGCTCGCGCGGCGCGGTGATCCGCAACGTCTCCGGGATCATCTACCGTGGCATCGCGAAGCGCTACGACTTTTACTGAAGTTCAGACACCGGCGGCGCCGGTGGTTGCAGGCTCCGTAACAATCGATCCCCCTTACGTCTCCGCCTCCGACAAAATCGGGGAGTCGCATGATCAGGAGAAGACCGTGCCGTTTTCCACTTCCCCGAGGAATGCGGGCACGGGGAGTATCCCGATCCCGTCGCCGGTTGCCAGGGACCGATCCCCCGGATGGACGACAAGGCGGCGCCGAACCCCCGGAAGCTCTGCAATGGCCCGCAGGCCGGACAACTCGGCCTCCCGGACATTTCTCGACGATTTCACTTCGATGGCGACGATAGCGCTCCCCTTGCGAAGCAGAAAATCCACCTTTACGCCCGATCCTTTCCCGGGGGCCCAATAGAACCATTCGTCGAACAGGTTCCTGTAGTCTCCGTATGCCCGGAGCACGGATGCGACCCAACCCTCGAGCAGGTGACCGCGCTCCTCCGCCGCGACCGGCCCGAGTTGACGCTTCATGGCTCTCGGGATCCCGGAATCGGCCCAGTACAATTTCGGATGCCTCCGTTCACGAACGCGCAGCCGCGCCTCGAAGGCCGGCAGCATGAACGTGAGCATCGTGTCTTCGAGGATCGCCAGGTAGCCCGAAATCGTCGTCCGGGCGACGCCGGCATCGCGGGCGATCCCCGCAATGTTGATGACCCGGCCGTGGAACAGCGCGGCGATCGGCAGGAATCTCGCGAAACCCGGCAGATTACGGACGAGCGCCTCCGCCTGCACCTCCTCCTTCAGGTAGAGCCGGGCATAGGCGGCGAGGGCCTCCCCCCGGTCCGGAGCCGACCAGACGACGGGGAGGCTCCCCCAGCGCAGGACGCTCTCGATGTCGAAGTCCCGGCCCAGTTCCTCCGGGAGCAGCGGATGCATGTTGCGGCGGACGGCCCTCCCGGCCAGCAGGTTCGTGCCTGCCGTCTTTAGCCTGCGGGCGCTGGAGCCGCAAAGGACGAACCGGAGATCGCGGTCCTCGAGGTGTCGATGGACTTCGTTGAGCAACGACGGGATCCGCTGGACCTCGTCGACCACGACGACCGTCCCCTTCGGGATGGTCCTCAACTCCCCGGCGAAGCGGCCGATGTCGGCCAACAGCGACTGGTAAAGCGACTCATCGAGAAGATCGAACGTGTGTGCGTTCGGAAACGTTGCGCGCAACCAGGTGCTTTTCCCCGTTCCTCGAGGACCGAAGAGAAAGAAGGATCCCTTGGGAGGGGCAAGGAGGCGCGGGTATATCTGCGCGGATACCATGCCGTCATTATGTCCCTGAATATGACGCCATGCAAGACATGCTTCACCCGGATTATTCCCCGGAGTCGCCCGGGGATCCGGCCCTGGCGTGGAGAGTCGGGGAGATCGCGGACAGGGACCGCGCGAACCCCTCCGCCGCCCCCCGGAAATCCGCCATGCGGGCGGCGGGGACGGCCCCGCCATGAGGGAGGTTCACGGTCAGCGGGTTCAGGAACGTTCCGTTCCTGCGGATGCGGAAATCCAGGTGGGGACCGGTCGCGAGCCCCGTCGCGCCGACCGCCCCGATCACGTCCCCCTGCCGGATCTCCGCCCCCCGCCGGACCCCCTTCGCGATGCGGGAGAGGTGCCCGTAGGACGTCGTGTACCCGTTCGGGTGGCGGACGATCACGAGATTTCCGTTCGGACCCTTGTACCCCGCGAAGACGACGGTGCCGTCCCCGACGGTGGAGACCGGGGTTCCCGCGGGCGCCGCGTAGTCCACGCCGTAATGGGGCCTCGCGATCTTCAGGATCGGGTGCATCCTCCGGTTCGTGAACCCCGAGGAGATCCTCCGGTAGCTCAACGGCGCCTTCAGGAACGCCTTCCTCAGCGATTTCCCGTCCCCGTCGAAGTAGTCCGACCGGTCCCCCGTCTCGAAGCGGTACGCCCGGTACACGTGGCCGTCCACGGAGAGTTCCGCCGCGAGGATGTCGCCGTATTTCCGGAACTCCCCGTCGAGCCACCGTTCCTCCACCAGGATCCGGAACGTGTCCCCTTTCCGGAAGTCCGTGTTGAAGTCGACGTCCCACGAGAAGATGTCGGAGAGCTCGATCGCCAGCAGGGACGATCGGCCGCCCCCGGGAAGGGCGGAGACGATATTCGACAGAATGACGCCCCCCAGCGTGCCGACCCGCCGCTCGTACTCGATGGCCACCTTGTCGGCGCGGTAGCCGGGCTCCGAGCGGACGACCCGCAGGATCTCCTCGTCGTTGATGTGGTAGTCGAGGGAGAGGACGTTGTTGTCCGGGTCGAGGGTGATCGTGTACGGCCTTCCCACGGAAATGTCCTTCAGCGGGTGGACGCTCGCGGAGGCCTGCCGCATCCGGAACAGCTCGCCGATGTCCAGGTGGTGCCTTTCGAAGATCGCCGCCACGGTTTCGCCCTTGCGTACCGTGTCGACGATCGCGCGGGAGAGGCTTCCCCCCGGGGCGACGGCTCCCTCGGACGGCCCCGTGTCCCGCACGACGGGATCCCCGAGGAAGAAGGCGAGGGCCACGGCGCCGAGGATCGCGGCCGCGGCGGCCAGTCTCTTGCGCATCCCTCCATCGCCTCCCGTCAGGCCCTGCTCCGGCCGCATTCGTCGCGCACGTCGCGCGCTTCCGTTTATTTATCATACAAATCATTTGTGCTACAAATAATAAATCATCGCCCGCGAGGAGGGACCGCCGCTTGAAGGGGAGACCGGACGGAACGATCGGGGCCGAAGGAAGGTCCCTCTGGGTCTTCGATTTCGACGGTACCCTCTCGCCCATCGTCGCCGACCGGCACGCGGCCCGGATCCACCCGTTGTGCAGGGATCTCCTCAAGGATCTCGCGCGGAGGCCCATGCACTTCGTGGCCGTCCTCTCCAGCCGGGAGATCGAGGACCTCGTGAAACGCGTACCGTTGCCGCGCGTCATCCTGGGGGGCGCCAGCGGGCTCGAGTGGCGCCTCCCCGGAGGGCACCGGATCCGTCCCGGGGACGCGGCGGAGGCCCGCCGCGAAAAGGCCCGCGCGACCCTCGACCCGCTCCTTTCCAGGCTTTCCTTCATCCCGGGGGTGGACGTGGAGGACAAGGGGTGGTCGATCGCGGTCCACCACCGGCACGTCCTTCCGGGCGTCGTGCCCATGCTGGAACCGCTCCTCAAGGAGCTGGAGGGGACGCCGGACGTCCGGGTGTACCGGGGGCCCTCCGTGGCCGAGGTGCAGCTGCTTCGCAACGTGAGCAAATCCTTCGGACTTCGGACGATCTGCCGGATCCTCGGGTTCGATCCCCCGAAAGACCGGGTGCTGTACGCCGGCGACGACGCGAACGACGCCGTCGCGATGCGGTGGGTCCTCCGGAAGGGAGGGACCGCCTTCTCCGTGGGCGCCGCCGCGCGCGTCCGCGGGGCCGCGGTCGTGGAAAATCCCGTCGCGCTCGCGCGGGCGGTCGGATCCCTCGCGGGTCCCCCGCCGCGGAGGAACGGGAAATACTGACCGGCGGCGGCACGATCCCGTCCGGAGGTCGAATCGTGCGCCATCCCCGCCGTCTTGAGGTATCCTGACACGAAAAACTTCCCCGTTTCCGCAAGGAGCGAATGAGCGCCGTCGATCCAGGAAGAACCCGGGGCACCGAAGAGGTCCGCCTGAGCCGGGAGATGTCCGGCTTCAGCGTCACCATGATCGGGGTCGGGGCGATGATCGGCGCCGGCATCTTCGTCCTCACCGGGATCGCGGCGGGCGTCGCGGGTCCCGGCCTCCTCCTAGCCTTCGGCCTCAACGGGATCGTCACGCTGTTCACCGCGATGGCCTACGCGGAGCTCGGGTCGTGCTTCCACGACGCGGGCGGCGGCTACCTGTGGGTGAAGAGCTCCCTCCCCCACCCCAACGGGTTCCTGTCGGGCTGGATGTCGTGGTTCGCCCACGCGGTGGCCTGCAGCCTCTACGCCCTGGGGTTCGGCGCCTACTTCGGGCACGTCCTCGAGGGGTTCGGCGTCCACATCCCGCAGATCCCCTACCTCTCCCTCGAGAAGACGCTGGCGGTGGCGGCGTGCCTCGTCTTCGCCTACATCAACTTCCGCGGGGCGTCCGAGACCGGGAAGGCCGGGAACTTCGTCACGATGGCGAAGATCCTGATCATCCTGTTTTTCGTGGCGGCCGGCGCCTGGGCGATGCGCGGCATGCCCGACTGGCAGGGGAGCTTCCATCCGTTCCTTCCGAACGGGTTCGGGGCGGTCTTCAGCGCGATGGGGCTGACCTTCATCGCCTTCCAGGGGTACGAGGTCATCGCCCAGTGCAGCGAGGAGGTGGTGGACCCGAGGAGAAACATCCCGCGGGCCATCTTCTTCGCGCTGCTGGTCGTGATCCCCATCTACCTCATGGTCGCCTTCGTCTCCATCGGAGCGATCCGGAGCGGAACGACCCCTTCCTGGAAATTCCTCGGGGAGATGAAGGAGCTGGCGATCGTGGAGGCGGCCCGCCAATTCTTCCCCGGCGGCGGCGTGGTGCTCCTCCTCGGCGGCCTGCTCTCCACCGCGAGCGCCCTGCTGGCGACGGTCTACTCCTCCTCCCGGGTCGCCTTCGCGATGGCGCGGGACCACAACCTTCCCGCGTTCCTCGGGAAGGTCCACGCGCTGAAGAAAACCCCGCACGTCGCGATCGCCGCCTCGGCGGTCCTCGTCATCCTGATGGCCGCGGCCCTCCCGATCGAGGACGTGGCGAGCGCCGCGGACATCATGTTCCTCCTCGTATTCCTGCAGGTGAACGTGACCCTGATCCGGATGCGGAGGACCCACCCGGACCTGAAGCGCGGATTCCGGGTCCCCCTGGTCCCCCTGGTCCCCATCCTGGGGATCGCGACCCAGCTCTTCATCGCCGCGTACATGTTCGTCTACAGCCCACGGGCGTGGTTCTCGGCGGCGGGGTGGATCGTCATCGGGTTCGCCGTCTACAAGCTGTACGCCTCGAAGACCGAGGAGAAGGCCCTTTCGGTGCTGGCCCTCGCCGAGGCGGAGGCCGCCCGCAAGGATTACCGGGTGGTCGTCGTCCCGTTCCGCCAGGAGCAGGTGCGGCCCCTCATGAAACTCGCCTGCGCCCTCGCGACGAACTACGAGGGGGAGGTGACGGCCGTGTCGGTCGTCGAGGTCCCCCCGAAGGTCGCCCTGAGCCGGTATTCGGGCGACCTGAACGAGTCCCGGACCCTGCTGCGGCTCGCGGAGAACATCGCCTCCGAGCGCAACGCGGACTTCCACCGGTTCATCAAGATCTCGCACCGCCTGTCCCACGGCATCCTCGAGACCGCCCGGGAGGAGAAGGGCAACTTCATTCTCGTGGGCCCCTTGCGGAAGGAGGGGTGGACCGGGCAGTTCCGGGAGATCGTCCTGCTGAACGTCCTGGAGCACGCCCCCTGCAACGTGGGCATCTTCCGGGGGGAGAGCCTCGTCCAGGTCCGGCGGCTCCTCCTCGCGGTCGAGGACACCCCTTCCTGCCGCCTGGCCGTCAACGTCGCGCCCGCGCTCTCCGCGGAGCTGGGCGTCCCGGTCACCCTGCTGCACCTGGTCCCCGCGCGCGCCTCCGGCGGGGAGGAGCGGCAGGCCGCCGAATGGCTGGACGAGCTCACCCGGGAGCTCCCCTTCCGGTTCCCGGTGGAACGGCGCGTGTTGCCGTCGGCGGACGTCGCCGGGAGCATCATCGAGCAGGCGCGGGAGACGGACCTGCTGCTGATGGGGGCCTCGCGCTACGCGGGAAAGCTCACCTCCCTGTTCACCTCCGAAGTGGAGGAGCGGGTGATGGAGGGCGCCTGCGTCCCCGTCCTGCTCCTGAAGCGGTACCAGCAGCGGAAATCGTCCCGGTTCTCCGGAATCCTGACAGGGCAGTGACCCGACGCACCAAGGAGGCGCCATGCCGAACCGCTCGATCGTCACCCCGTTCGAAAACCTCTGGAACCGGGTCGGCGAATTCCTCCCGAACTTCATCGCCGCCATCGTCCTCCTGGTCATCGGCGTCGCCATCGCCCTGGGGGCCCGGCTCCTCGTCATCAAGCTCCTGAACTCGATCGGCTGGGAGAAGCCGTCCAAGAAGACCCCCTCCCTCCGGATCCTCGAAGTCGGGGATATCCGGTACCCCTTCTTCGAGCTGATCGGCGCGGTCGTCTTCTGGGTGGTCATCCTCGTGTTCACCGGTACGGCGGCGCACTCCCTGGGCCTCGGCACCGTCGAACAGCTCATCGACCGTTTCGTCGGCTTCCTGCCGAACCTCTTCCTCGCCGTCGTCATCCTCGTCCTCGGGGTGTGGCTCGGCGGGCTGACCGGGAAATTCGCGCGCGCCTTCGCGTTCGCCGCCAAGGTCCCGGAGGCGAACCTCCTCGGGAAAGGGGTGCAGTACCTCGTGATCATCGTCTCGCTGGGGACGGCGCTGGAGCAGCTGAACGTGGCGACGCGCTTCCTCTTCGGGGCGTTCCTGATCGTCCTGGGGTCCCTCGGGCTGGCCTTCGGGCTGGGGGGGCAGGAGAAGGCGCGGGAGATCCTCCGGCGGATCACGCGGGCGGAGGAGAAGGAGGTCCCGTGACGGCCCCGCCCCTCAATCCCCCGCTTTTCCGCCGCCGCCTTTCCCGCCGGGCTCCGGCGACCGCGCGACCCGGAACGCCGGCGCCTCGTAGCCGGGGGGAAGAGAGGAATCGGGGATGGCGATCCGGTTCCCGTCGCGGATCTGCGCGTAGTGCGGGGACATGATCTCCACGCCCGCCTCGTTGAACGCGTCCTGGATGTTCTGGTGCAGCAGGGAGTAGGTGGACGCCATGACCTGCGGATTCCCCGTGTAGGCGTTCAGCTCGTAGGAGACGTAGAAATCGTCCAGGCTCGTCTGCAGCACGAACGGCGACGGCGGCTCCAGGATCCCCTCCGTCTTCCGGGCCGCGGCGACCAGCAGCCCGTGCACCCGCTTCCACGGGACGTCGTAGCCGATGGTGACCCGAGTGTTCAGGATGAGGCCGTACTCCGCCGCCGAGGAGCTGTAGTTGACGATGTGGCTGGCGAGGATCATCGAGTTCGGGATCGTCACGTCGACGTTCTTGATCGTCCGCACGCGGGTCACCAGGAGCGTCTTCTCGATCACGTCCCCCACGCTGTCCGCGATCTTCACGCGGTCCCCGACGCGGAACGCCCGCATGTACGTCAGGATGACGCCGGAGACGATGTTGGCCACCGCCGAGGTCGACCCGAGGGAGAAGAGGACGCCGAGGAAGATCGACACGCCCCGGAACGCCGGCGATTCGGAGCCGGGGATGTACGGGAAGGCGACCACCGCGGCGAACGCCATCGCGAGGACGCGGACGATCTTGTAGGTGGGCTCCGCCCACTCGCTGTAGAACCCCGGGAGCGTGAAGGTCCCTTTCTCCACCCCGGAGAAGAAGAACCGGATCAGGCGGAGAACGTAGTGGGTGACGAACGCGATGACCGCGATGAAGAACAGGTTGGGCAGGAAATTCAGGATCCCGTTCCCCACGACCTTCAACGGTCCGAAAATATAGCCGATCAGGACGGCCGCGACCCCCCTCGTCCAGGGGAAGAAGCTGAGCACGAGCGGGATGTAGATGTAGAACAGCAGGGCCGTGGCGAGGATGCGGATCCACCGGAGGATCCCCTTGAGGAACGCGACGATGGTGTCCGCCTGGACGACCTCGACCGACTGGAACCGGATGGACCGGATCCGCGTTCCCTTCCACGCGTCGGCGGCGGAATAGACCCTCGGGAACAGGCGCCGGAAGAGCACCAGGAACGCCGCGAGAACGAGGGTGGCGACCAGCGTGTAGACGGCCCCGAGGAGGATGCTCCGGTTGCCGTACGCCTCGATATGGTCCCGGATCCCGGAGCGCAGGATCTCCGCGTACTCCTTCGCCAGTTCGGCCCTCGGTTTCCCTTCCGCGGCCGCGTCCCGGTCGGTGACGGTCATGAGGACGGTCTCCCCCGCGACGATCTCGCTGGAGGTCTCCGCCTCCAGCACCGAGATCGCTTCCGGCCGCGCGAGGGGATCCTTGAGGAAGGTCTCCAGCTTCCGCCGGATCGCGCCCGCCCGATCTTCCGGCGTGAACGACATCACCCGTTCCCGGACGAAGAAGAAGGTCTTGCCGTCCAGCCCCACGGGAGCGCCCGCCGGCTTCGCCGGCTCGACCGCCGCCGCGGGCCTGGATTCGTGCCGCGCCTTCGCCGCCCGGGCGCCGGTCGACGTCAGCAGGACCGGAAGGACCGCCAGGAGAACCGTCCACCGCCATCCCCGGTTCATGCCTCCCCCTCCCTTCCCGACGGCACGGCCCCTCTCCTCACTCATCGCGGGCGACCCGCAGGGGGGAGGAGACCGTCTTCAGGTGCAGGTCCCTCTGCGGGAACGGGATCTCGATCCCGTTCTCCCGGAACGCACGGAAAATGGAGAAGTAGAGCTCGCTCGAAAGCACCCTGGGCCACTGGACCCGGGTGATGGTCCACACCCTCAGCTCGAAGTCCAGGGAGCTGTTTCCGAAACCCGCGAACAGGAGCTCCGGCTCCGGATCCTTGAGGACGTCCGGATGCGCGAGGGCCACCCCCATGAGGATCTCCCGCACGCGCTCCGGGTCGCTCCCGTAGGAAACCCCGAGCGGGATCGAGAACCGGACCTGGCGGTCGTTGGCCGTCCAGTTGGTGACGCGGTTGTTGACGAACTCGGTGTTGGGGATGATGATCACGACGTTGTCGTTCGTGCGGACCCAGGTGCTGCGCGCGCCGATGCGCACGACGTCCCCGTTGGTCCCGCCGACCTCGACCCGGTCTCCGACCCGGATGGGCCGTTCCATGAGGAGGATGATCCCCGAGACGAAGTTGTTCGCGATGTTCTGGAGGCCGAATCCCACCCCGATCCCCACGGCGCCCCCCAGCAGGACGAGGTTGCTCAGGTTCAGCCCGGCCCACTGGAGCCCGACCAGCAACCCGAAGAGGAACACCCCGTACCCCGTGATCTGCCCCAGGGAGTACCGCTGCCCCTCGTCCAGCGTCGTGCGGACGAGCACCTTGTTCTGGAGGGTCCGCCGAAACGCGCGGCTCAGGAGGCCCAGGAGGAGGACGAAGAGGAACGATTTGAGGAGGAAGACCGGGGTGACGGGAAGGTCGCCGATCTGGAAGTACGGCCGGTAAAGGGCCTCGCGGATGTCGGCCCGGAAGTTCCCGTAAAGGACCGGCAGGTACCTGTACAGGAGGGACTCGAACCCGATCAGGAGCGCGATCGCCAGGGC
>Ga0075322_1000047_pt1 | contig 12062 bp, 11 predicted proteins | sample MayberryNW_Catta_FD_120086 | JGI IMG/M metagenome (GOLD analysis project Ga0075322, IMG submission 120086) | Natural and restored wetland microbial communities from the San Francisco Bay, California, USA, that impact long-term carbon... | ecosystem: Environmental > Terrestrial > Soil > Wetlands ... | reverse complement strand
GCAGCTAGGAAGCGCAGCATCGTGGCCAGCGCCGCGCGCACCTGCTGCGGCCACTCGCCGAAGGACTGCGCCGCGGCGCGCATCGAGGCGCGGATGTGCTCGGCGACCATCTCATACGCGGCGAGGAAGCAGGCTTCCTTGTCGGCGAAGTGCTCGTAGAAGGTGCGCCGGGAGACCGAGGCAGCCTTGGTGATGTCGGCGACGGTGGTCGCGTTGTAGCCCTTCTCGGCGACCGTGTCGACCATCGCGGTGATGATTCGCTCGCGCTGGTTCTGCTCGATGAACTCACGCGGCAGGCCGTGGCGACCGGCGGGCAGGCGCGGTGAGGCGCCCGCGGTCTCGGCCACCTTCGGCTTCCCCTTCTGTGCGGCTCCCTTTGCCACAAGCCGACGATACCCCAGCCACCCGGCGTCAGCGCAGCGGTTGGACCAGCAACTCGTCCTCGGCGGCCTGCGAGCCAAGATACGGAAGGACCGCCATATAGACCAGCTCGGCGAGGAAGTCCTCGCTGCGCTCCAGGCAACCGAATTCGATCTTTGAGACCACCGTCCCGTAGATCGCCCCGGCGACGATTTCCGCCGTGCAACGCGATACCGCGCCCGGCTTCTCGAGCTCCTCGCGGCCGCCGTCGAGGATGTCGGCGAGGCGCTGCAGGAAACGGTCGCGACGCCGCTGGCCGCCGACGCCGACGCCGCTCACCTCGACGATCAGGAAGCGGGCGCGCAACGGGTCCTCCTGCAGGAAGCGCATCGCCGCCCAGCCTGCGGCCCATACGCTGTCGTGCCAGGAAGAGGCGGCGGCGTGGGCGCTCTCGACCCGCTCGCAGAGCTCGTCGGAGAGCTCGTCGTGAGCGCAGAGGAAGCAGTCTTCCTTGCCGGCGAAGCAGCGCTCGAAGTGCGAGCGCCGCGCCCGAGCTCGCTCGCAGACGTATTCGACACTGGTCTCGGCGTAGCCGTGGGTGGCGACCAGCGCGACCATCGCGCCGACGATCCGCTCGCGGGCCGGGTCGACCGGCGAGGGCCCGAAGGGCACGCCGTTGGTGCCGCTCACGCCATGCCGGCCCCTCTCCCCACCTTCGCCGGGGTCAAGCCGCCGCCCGCGCCTGTGCGGCGTCGGCGGCCCGACCGGCCTCGACCTCGCCCACGTAGGGCGTCAGCGTGACCTGCAGCATCTCGGGCAGCAGCCCCCTGATCTCGGCGTCGCGGCCGGCGATCAAGCGCTGATGGACCAGCCACGCCAAGCCTCCGACGATTGCCACCTCGAGCCCCTCTGGAAGCCGCCCGGCGCGTGGGTTGTGCTCGCGCCCCTCGCGCAGCTTCGGCGCCACACGCTCGAGCATCGCCTGGTAGCGCTTCAGCGCCTCCCCGCCCGCCGCCTGAGACTCGACGATTAGCAGCCGCGCCCGAGCCGGCTCGTTGCTGACCATTTCGAGGAAGATCTCGAGCGCTGCGGAGATCTGCTCCACCCACGGCTGCTCGGGGTCGAGCAACTCGGCGAAGACCTCGGCCGCCGCGTCGACGGTCTCGTCGAAGGCCGCCAGCACGCACTCCTCCTTGCTCGAGAACTGCTCGTAGAAGGTCGAGAGGGCAACCCGCGCGGTCTTCGCGATCAGCTCGATCGTCGTCTTCTGGTAGCCGCGCTCCGCGAGCAGCTCCGCCGTCGCCAGCAGCATCCGCTCGCGCTGGTTCTGGATGACGAAGTCGCGCGGCACGAGGTGCCTGCCCGGAGGCATCTTGGCGAGGCGTTCGGAGAGCGATCTCGAATCCGCCATTCCGACAAGGTACCAAAACATATATCCGATGTCTACTTTCTTGCTTTACAAAAAACATTGCGTTCTAGGCTTCCAGTGTTTCTGAAAGGTGGTATACCTAGACAAAAGGTCCTCGTTTGCGAAACTGGGTGGAGCGATGTCGGAACCGATGAGCACCCCTGAGAGAGATGGGCCAAGCGCCCCGGTGGTTCCCTTTCCCGGCCTGCGCTCGCGGCCGCCGCGCGAGCGGCTGCTCGAGGCGATGCTCGTCGTCAGCGGCGAGATGGGGTATGAGCAGGTCGCGGTCAGGCACATCATCGAGCGAGCCCGCGCCAGCCGCGCGACCTTCTACAAGTACTTCGAGGATCGCGAGGACTGTTTCGCCGAGGCCCACCGTGACGCCTCCGAGTGGCTCTTCCAGCGGATGGTCGGCGCCGCCCGGCGGCAGCCGACCTGGCGCGAGGGGCTGCGCGCGGGGCTCGCCGAGATGCTCGAGTTCTGCGCCAACCAGCCGGCGATCGCCAAGGCGATCTTCGTCGAGGTTCATGCCGCGGGCGAGCGGGCGCTTGCCCAGCGGCGCGATCTGATGGAGCGCCTCTCCCACGCGCTTGACAGCGCGCGCCGCGAGATTCCCTCTCGCCAAGCTCCACCTCCTGTGACGTCTACGTTCATGGTAGGGGCAATCGACACTCTCGTGTGCGCGAAATTGATGGACGGCGACGCGGCCCGCGCCCCGGAGATGCTCCCCGGCCTGCTCTACTTCGTCGTCATGCAGTACTTCGGCGAGGACGCGGCCTGGGAGGAGATGACCGCCGCCCCCGTGGCGACCTGGAAAGCCCGCCGCGCCGCGAGCTCGCAACTGCCCGGTTAGAGCGGAATGTTGCCGTGCTTGCGCTGCGGCTGGGCGACGCGCTTGGACTGCAGCATGCGCAGCGCCTTGACCAGCTTCGGGCGGGTTTCGCGCGGTTCGATCACGTCGTCGATGTAGCCGCGCTCGGCCGCCGAGTAGGGGTTGGCGAAGTGCGCCTTGTAGTCGTCGATCAGCTTCTGGCGACGCTCGTCGGGCGTCGGCGAGGAGGCGATGTCCTTGCGGTAGATGATGTTGACCGCGCCCTCGGGGCCCATCACCGCGACCTCGGCCGTCGGCCAGGCGATGTTGTAGTCGGCAAGCATGTGCTTGGAGGCCATCACGTCGTAGGCGCCGCCGTAGGCCTTGCGGGTGATGACGGTGAGCTTCGGCACGGTCGCCTCGGTGAACGCGTAGAGCAGCTTGGCGCCGTGGCGAATGATCCCGTTCCACTCCTGATCGGTGCCGGGCAGGAAGCCGGGCACGTCGGTGAAGGTGAGCAGCGGCACGTTGTAGGCGTCGCAGGTGCGGACGAAGCGGGCGGCCTTCTCGGAGGCCTCGATGTCGAGCACGCCGGCGAGATGCGCCGGCTGGTTGCCGACCACGCCGACCGGGAAGCCGTCGAGGCGCGAGAAGCCGCAGACGATGTTCTTGGCGAAGTGCTCGTGCACCTCGAAGAACTCCCCGTCGTCGACGACCCGCGAGATCACCTCGCGCATGTCGTAGGGCTTGGAGGGATCGTCCGGGACTAACGTGTCGAGGTCGTCGTCTTCGCGGTCCGGGTCGTCGGTCGGCTCGAAGCGGGGCGGCGCCTCGAGGTTGTTGGAGGGCAAGAAGCTGAGCAGATAGCGCACGTCCTCGAGGCAGCTCTCCTCGTCCTCGGCGGCGAAGTGGGCGACGCCCGACTTCGAGTTGTGGCTCATCGCCCCGCCGAGCTCCTCGAACTCGACTTCCTCCCCGGTCACGGTCTTGATCACCTCGGGCCCGGTGATGAACATATGGCTGGTCTCTTTGACCATGAAGATGAAGTCGGTCATCGCCGGCGAGTAGACGGCACCGCCGGCGCAGGGACCCATGATCAGGCTGATCTGGGGGATCACGCCGGAGCATTTGACGTTGCGGACGAAGACGTCGCCGTAGGCGCCGAGGCTGACGACGCCCTCCTGGATGCGGGCCCCGCCCGAGTCGTTGATGCCGATCACCGGCGCACCCACCTGGGCGGCCTGGTCCATCACCTTGCACATCTTCTCGGCCATAACCTCGCCGAGGCTGCCGCCGAAGACGGTGAAGTCCTGCGAGAAGACGAAGACGGTGCGGCCTTCGATCGTTCCGTGACCGGTGACGACGGCGTCGCCCCAGGGCCGTTTCTTCTGCATCTCGAAGTCGTAGGTCCGGTGGCGGACGAAGGTGTCGAGCTCCTCGAAGGAGCCGGGGTCGAGCAGCTTCTCGATCCGCTCTCGCGCGGTCATCTTGCCCTTCGAGTGCTGCTTCTCCACCGCCTCCTCGGAGGAGGAGTGGACCGCCGCCTCGCGCAGCTCGCGCAGGTAGGAGAGCTTCTCCTCGTGGGTCACCGGATTCCGTTCTCGCACGGCGCGGGAGTCTATTTAGTCCGCGATCGAAGTGACCGACATGATTGTCGATACCTGATTAGGTATCGTAGCTGCATGGATCCCCCGAGCGAGCTGATTCGAAACCTGCGTTCCCATGCCGGGCTCTCACAGCGTGAATTGGCCAAGCGGGCGGCCACCTCGCAGCCTGCGATCGCGCGTTACGAGGGGGGCTTCGCGACGCCATCACTGGAGACGCTCCAGCGCCTTGCCGCCGTCTGCGGGCGGCAACTGCGCCTGAGCGCCGAGCCGGTTCCCGACCCGCACGACGTGGAGCTCGCCGAGGAGCTGCTTCGCCTCACGCCCCTGCAGCGACTGCACGCCCTTCCGCGCTTCGCTCGCCTGCGGGCGCTCGTCACGGGCGCGGACGGAGCCGACCAATGACCGAGCTCGATCCCGAGCGGCTGCTGCGGGTTCTCGCCGAACACCAGGTCGAGTTCTGCGTGATCGGCGCCGTGGCGGCCTGGCTTCAGGGAAGTCCGGCGGTCACGGTGGACTTGGACGTGATGCCGCGACGCGATCTCGACAACGCCGACCGGCTGGCGGCGGCGCTGAACGAGCTCGGCGCCCTGCATCAGCACGACGAGGCGCCGGTCGAACTGGAGGGCGCCGACTTCCTCGGCTGGCGGACGCAGAGGTTCGAGACCGAGGCCGGTCCGCTCGACGTCGTCCCCCACGCGGCGGCGATCGGCGGCTTCGAGGACGTGGCAACCGTCGAGCTGTCGCTCGGTGACCTGAAGGTTCGCGCGATTACGCTCGACGAGGTGATCGCCTCGAAGGAGGAGCTGGGACGACCCAAGGACACCGCTGCCCTGCCCGCTCTCTACGCGGCGCGTGAGGCCCTGCGCGAGCGGCGCAAGACGAGCCGGCGCAAGACGAGCGAGTGACCGTCGACTCAGGCGGCGCCGAACGGCTGCTTCTGCGGCTCGGCCAGCTGGTCGAGGATCAGCTCCAGGTCGGCCTTGGCGAGGCCGGAGCCCTCGACGGCCCGCACCGCGACGCGAGTGCCGAAGCCCTTCTCAGCCATCGTCACCTCGACCCCTTCGACGGCGGCGACCAGCTCAGCCAGCTCCGGCTCGGACTTCATCAGCGTCCGTGAGACCTCGATCATTTCGGCGAGTTCAACCGGGGAGGCGCGGTTCCTCCCTCCAACATGCGTTGAAAGGAGTCCTTCAGGGGGGAGAGATAGGCGCCCGAACGCCTAGAAGAACGCGCCGCCCCGATATTCGCCGAAGACGTCGCGCATCGCGCCGCAGACCTCGCCGATCGAGGCTTCGGCGGCCAGGGCGGCGCGGATCGGGTGCAGGAGGTTGCCGTCGCCGCGGGCGACGTCGCGCAGGGACTCGAGCTTGGCGTCGACGGCAGCCTGGTCCCGCCGTTCCTTGAAGGCCTTCAGCCGCGCCAGTTGGCGCTGCTCGGCCTCGGGGTCGACGCGCAAGATGTCGACGTCGTCGACCTGGTCGGTGACGTACTTGTTGACGCCGACGACGATGTCCTGGCCACTGCGGTAGCGCTCGTGGTAGCTGTGGGCGGACTCCTCGATCTCGCGCTGCATGAACTCGAGCGCCTCGACCGAGCCGCCCAGCTCCTCGACCTTTTCCATCAGCTCCCAGGAGCGCGCTTCGACCTCGTCGGTGAGCGACTCGACGAAGTAGGAGCCGGCGAAGGGGTCGACCGTGTCGGCGGCGCCGGACTCGTGGGCGAGCACCTGCTGGGTGCGCAGCGCGATCCGGGCCGAGCGCTCGGTGGGCAGCGCCAGCGCCTCGTCGAAGCCATTGGTGTGCAGGCTCTGGGTGCCGCCGCAGACGGCGGCGAAGCCCTGCAGGGCGACGCGGATGATGTTCACCTCCGGCTGCTGGGCCTGCAGGGTGACGCCGCCGGTCTGGGTGTGGAAGCGGATCTTCTGCGAGCTTGGATCCTGCGCCCCGAAGCGCTCGCCGACGATCTTCGCCCACATCCGCCGCACCGCGCGGAACTTGGCGATCTCTTGGAAGACGTTGTTGTGGCCGTTGAAGAAGAAGGCGAGCCGCGGGGCGAACTCGTCGATCCTCAGCCCACGCTCGAGCGCCGCTTCGACGTAGGCGATCGCGTTGGAGAGCGTGAAGGCCACCTCCTGCACGGCCGAGCAGCCCTTCTCGCGGATGTGGTAGCCGGAGATCGAGATCGTGTTCCACTTGGGGACGTTCTCACGGCAGTACTCGAAGATGTCGGTGGTCAACCGCATGGTCGGCGCGGGCGGGTAGATGTAGTTGCCCCGCGCCATGTACTCCTTGAGCACGTCGTTCTGGACGGTGCCGCGCAGCTTCTCGGACGACACTCCCTGTTCGGAGCCGACCAGCTCGTAGAGCAGCAACAGGATCGCCGCCGGGGCATTGATCGTCATCGAGGTCGAGACGCTGTCGAGGGGGATCTGCTCAAAGCAGATCCGCATGTCCTCGATCGTGTCAATCGGGACCCCGGTCCTCCCGACCTCGCCCTGGCAGAGGGGGTCGTCGGAGTCGCGGCCGAGCTGGGTCGGCAGGTCGAAGGCCATCGAGAGGCCGGTCGAGCCGTGCTCGATCAGGTAGCGATAGCGCTCGTTGGTGTCCTCCGGGGTGGCAAAGCCGGCGTACTGGCGCATCGTCCAGAGCCGGTCGCGGTACATGCCCTCGTGGATGCCGCGGGTGAAGGGCGGCTCGCCCGGCTCGCCGAGGCGCTCCGGCAACCCGGGGGCGACGTCACCTTCCTCATAGAGGCGCTGGATCTCGATGCCGGAATCGGTGAAGACGCGCTCGTCGTCAGCGCCGACCAGGGGCGCGATCGTGCGGTGGGTCTCTTCGGTAGCCATGGCGAGAGGATATGCGGCCGGCGCCGGCCGGCGCCGCGGCCTCCTTTGATCTGAGATTCCCAACCGAAAAGCTTGCATCGGCTGATTCCTTTCGGTACCTTCGGCCGTACCGGAAAGCGGATGCCGTGTAACCGGGATCGCGATCCGGGGCGCATTGCGTCGAGCTATCGCAAGGGAAGGGGAGTAGGGAGATGTCGGACTTGGCCAGTCGCAAGCAACCGCAACTGCTGCCGCCGTTCTGGCCGGTCGACGCCCAGCACGGGGTCGGCCACGTTCGGCTCGACGGACAGCCGGCCGAGAACGCCGAGCAGGTGATGCCGCTGTTGACCGAGCTTGCCGCCCAGAGCGAAGCGATGCGCAGCCTGCAGAGCGACGAGGGCGAGGTGCTCTCCGAGGCCGCCGCTTCGGCCCTACGCGGCGAGATGGCCGAGGGCATGCGCGAGCTCGCCGAGCTCGCCGACCCCGACAGCGCGGCGGCGATCCGGCTGCGCGCCAAGGGCCTCGCCGGGGGGATCGAACATCGCGAGATGACGCTCGAGATCGCCCGCGGCGGACCGCCCCCCGCCCTCGAGGTCGTCTGCGGCCCACTCTGCACCTGGCGGATGAAGACCCGGGTCGGGCTGCACTCCTTCGTCGCCGCGGCCCGCGACGCCGAGCAGCAGGAGCTGCTCGACCGGCTCGACGACTCGCTCGAGGACGCCCTGGGGGAGGTCGAAGCGGAGATCGGCGCGAGCGGCATGCACGTGCCCTTCAAGCTGCCGATGAACGTCACCGACCTGCTGATCTCAGCCGGCGAGGCCGCCGGCCACCCCAAGCACTTCGCCTACTTCATGCCCGAGGACGAAGGCGTCGACGGGCTGCCGCTCTCCGAACAGCGCACGCTCTACATGCGCAACGTCCACCTCGCGCGCTACTCGACGATCACGATCCCGCTCGCCGAAGCGCTGCTCGAGGGGCCGATGCGGGCAGCCGAGGCGCCGATCGCCGAAACCCTGATGCCCTGGATCCGCGGTCACGACCACGGCCACAACGTGATCGTCCCGGAGACCAGCTACGACAGCTGGATGGAGACCCTCGGGATCGAGCCGTTCATGGCCCTGCAGGAGGCGATCGCCGACGTCTACGGCTTCCTGCTGACGATCTCCGAGCCGTGGCGGGAGATCACAGGGGTCAACCCACTGGAGATGGCCGCCACCCATATGGCGGAGCTGCTCCACTACATGCGCCGCGGCCCCAAGTACTACGGCGACCCGGGTGCCGCCTACGTCGAACTCAGCTTCCTCGCCGAGAACGGCTTCGTCGAGATCGACGAGCGCGGCCGAGTCCGCTGGGACGAGGAGGGCTTCTGCCGGGGCATGGCGGCACTGGCCAGCGCCCTGACCGACGCCACCGTAGCCGCCCCCGACGAGCGCGGCTCAGAAGCCTTCCTCGCCCGCTACGGCTGGCCGACCGAGACCGCGGCGATGCGCACCTTCGAGGCGATGCAGCGCGAGTGCGCCGACGTGCCCACCTCGCTGGCCTTCTATCGCACAGCGGACGTCGCCGCCGCCGAGCAGGTTCCCATTCCGGCCTAGCGGTGTGGTGCGGCGGGCAGGGACCCGCCGAACGCGCTTCGCGCTTGAGTGTTCGGCGGGCCCCTGCCCGCCGAACACTCCCGGCTAGTCCGTTGCCCCTGCCAAGCGCTCTATGCCTGCTGCGTCGATCGTCTTGCGCAGGCCGTCGCGCAACTCGATCGTCGGTTCCCAGTTGAGCAGATCGCGGGCGCGGCTTATGTCGGGGCGGCGTTGCTGTGGGTCGTCGGTGGGCAGCGGCTCGAAGACGATCTCCGAGCGCGACTCGGTCACCTCGATCACCGTCTTGGCCAGCTCGAGCAGCGTGAACTCGTTGGGGTTGCCGATGTTGACCGGCATGTGGACGTCAGACTCGGCCAGGGCGACGATGCCGCGGATCAGGTCGTCGACGTAACAGAAGCTGCGGGTCTGGGCGCCCTCGCCGAAGACGGTCAGCGGCCGGTCTTTGAGCGCCTGGCGCAGGAACGTGGGGATCGCGCGGCCGTCGTGGGCGCGCATGCGCGGACCGTAGGTGTTGAAGATGCGGACGATCGAGGTGTCGACGCCCTGCTGGCGGTGGTAGGCCATCGTCATCGCCTCGGCGTAGCGCTTGGCCTCGTCGTAGACGCCGCGCGGCCCGATCGGGTTGACGTGGCCCCAGTACTCCTCGGTCTGCGGATGCACCTGGGGGTCGCCGTAGACCTCGCTGGTCGAGGCGATCAGGAAGCGAGCGCGCTTGAACTTGGCGACGCCGAGCATGTGATGGGTGCCGTGCGAGCCGACCTTGAGCGTGTGCAGCGGCAACCGCAGGTAGTCGATCGGGCTGGCAGGCGAGGCCAGGTGGTAGACGAAGTCGACGTCCTCGGGGATGTCGACGTACTCGATGATGTCGATATGCCGAAAATCGAAGTTCGCGTCGCGAATGTGCTCGATGTTCTGCAGCGAGCCGGTCTCGAGGTTGTCGATGCAGATCACCCGATGTCCCTGCTCGAGCAGGTGCTCGCAGAGATGGGAGCCGAGGAAGCCGGCGCCGCCGGTGACTACGCAGGTGCTCATCGCGCCGCATGCTATCGCCTTCCGGTTCATGCAATTTGCGACCAATCGAGCCGACCAAACGTCCACTCGGGGGGCGAGATTCGACCGCTGCGCCCTTGGGTTCGGCATGTTCGGACCGAAGACCTGAACCGGTGCGGGGGAATCGAGCGGATTGAGCCAGGAGCGGCAGATGGGCGAGTTGGTGGCAATGGGGGGCGCGGAAGCAGGCCAAACGGCGCCGCGCTCTGGCGCGGCGCGCAAACGCGCCGCGATCGAGTTGATCGCCCGGCACGAGGCCACCCTGAAACGCACCGCACGGCGCTTCTCGCTCGACTCCGAAGACGCGGAGGACGCCTACCAGCGAGCCCTGGAGATCCTCCTCACCAAAGCCCCGACCACCGACCCGCGGGAACTGATCCGCTGGACGCAGACCGTCGTCCGGCATGAGGCGCTCGCCGTGCGCCAGAGTCGTGAGCGGCTGCTCGGCAGGCCGCCGGTCGCCGAGGGAGCTCCCGATCCGGTGACCTTGCTCCCGGCGACCGCTGACAGCCCCGACGAACAGGCCGAGCGCCGCGAGGACGTGGCCCGCGGACGCGAGGCGCTGAGCGCCCTGAAGCCGGCCGAGCTGCGTGCCCTCACGCTCCTGGCCGAGGGCTACACCTACGCCGAGATCAGCTCGATGACCGGATTCAGCCCGACCAAGGTGAACCGGGTGTTAACCGAGGGACGCGCTCGCTTTCGCAGCGTCCTCTCGGGCAGCAAGAACGGCAGCCGCTGCCGCGAACTGCAGCCGCTGCTCTCCGCCTTCTGCGATGGCGAGGCCACGAAGGCCGATGCCGAAACGGTGCGCGAGCACCTGCGAGCCTGCGCCGGCTGCCGCTCGACCCTGCGCGCCTACCGCAGGGTGCCGCGCATCGTTGCGGGCCTGGCGCCGCTCCTACCGGGACGTTCACTCCTCGGTCGCCTGCACGACGCGCTCGGCGGGCTCGCCTCGAAGCTGCCGGGCGCCGGCGGCGAGGGGGGGACGAGCCAGGCGGCGGTCGCGAGCGGCTCCAGCGGAGCCGGGCTCGCGGGCGTCGCAAAGCTGGTCGCGATCTGCGCAAGTGCTGCAGCTGGAGCAACTGCCTGCGTGGCGACCGGCGCGCTGCCGGCACCTGCCGGCTTGGCCGGCGAACGGGCGCGCACGCCGACGATCGAGCGGATCGCGCCCGCGGTCCTCGAGCCGCGAGGCGATGCGGCCGCGGCGGCCGAGGAGCCGGCGCCGCTGCCCGAGCCTCCCGCCAAGCCCGAACCGTCCCCCGAAGCCGCGGCGCCCGAAGTGCCCGGTCCCGAACCGGCGGTCACCCAGGCGGTCGAATACGAAACTGCGCCGCCGCCCGCGCCCGCGCCGGCCGTGACCGCCGAAGCAGCCGCGACTGAAGGTGGTTCAGCCGCCGGGGAGTTCGGGCCGTGAGGGCGGCGACGGCCGTCGCCGTAACGCGCTGTGGACGCATCGCATCCACAGCGCGTTACGCCCTGGCGCTTGTGTTACCGGCCGCCTTGGTCTTCCTCGGGCCGCCCGCGCCCGCTGCGGCCATGCTGCAGCCGATCGACCTGAGGGTCGAGGGCGGCGAGGAGAATTGGCACGCGGAACGCGACTTCTCGGTGCACTGGACCAATCCCCCGGGAGTCGCGCACGCCCATTACCGGCTGCTCGACCCGAATGGCGACGTGACGCTCGGCGAGCAAGTCAGCGACTGGCCGCTGAACGAAATCCGCGGCCTCGAAGTGCGGGGCGAGCCCGGCGTCTACACGGCCGAGGTCTGGCTCGAGGATGCGTACGGCGGGGCGGGAGAACCAACCGCTGTCCGTCTGCGCTTCGACGACACCGTCCCGGGCTCGGTCGAGCCGCTGCCCGTCTCGGCCTGGATCGGCCGGACCGCGTTCCCGTACACGGTTCGCTTCAGTCATCCGAACGGAGCGTCGCCGCTCTCGGGGATTCGCGGCTACGCGACCTCGGTGGACCGCGATGCCGCCGGGCGGCCATGCGCGGCGGCCCTGTGCGGCGCCGATGAAGTCGACCTCGGCGGAGGGCCCGATGACGACCGACGGGCGATCGGCGAACTGCCCGAGGGCATCTGGCGCCTGCACGTCGTCGCCGTCTCCGGCGCCGGGATTCCCTCGGAGAGCGTCGGCACGGCAACCCTGCGAGTCGACAAGACCGATCCCGCGGTTCGGCTCGACGGCGTCTCGGGAGGCTGGTCGCGCGATCCGGTGACCGTGACCGTCAGCGCCTCGGACTCGGGGGCGGGGATGACTCCAGTGCCCGGCGGTCCGGCGCCGTTCACCGCGATCGCCGCGGACGGCGGGCCGCCGGTCCTCGCCCCGGGGGACACCGTCGGCCTCACGTTGATCGGCTCAGGTGCGCACGCCGTCGCCTATTACGCCCGCGACGCGGCCGGCAACG
>Ga0075322_1000046_pt1 | contig 12163 bp, 14 predicted proteins | sample MayberryNW_Catta_FD_120086 | JGI IMG/M metagenome (GOLD analysis project Ga0075322, IMG submission 120086) | Natural and restored wetland microbial communities from the San Francisco Bay, California, USA, that impact long-term carbon... | ecosystem: Environmental > Terrestrial > Soil > Wetlands ... | reverse complement strand
CGAGCCAGCGGGACGCCGAACTGCCGGCGCTCGGTCGCGTAGGCGACCGAGGCGTCGACGCAGCCGTCGCAGATCCCGACGCAGCCGGCGGCGACGCTGTAGCGGCCGTTGTCGAGGGCGCTCATCGCGACCTTGAAGCCGTCGCCGATCTCGCCGAGCATCGCGTCCTCGCCGACCTCGACGTTGTCGAGCGAGATCTCGCCGGTGTCGGAGGAGCGCAGGCCGAGCTTGCCGTGGATCTCCTGCGTGGCGAAGCCCTCGCTGTCGGTCGGGACGAGGAAGCAGGCGAGCCCCTTGTGCTTCTTCTCGGGGTCGGTCTGGGCGAAGATCAGCGCCACCTCGGAGAAGTTGGCGAGGCTGATCCACATCTTCTGGCCGCTGATCGACCAGCCGCTGTCGGTCTTCGTCGCGCGGGTGCGCAGGTTGGCGGCGTCCGAGCCGGTGTCGGGCTCGGTCAGGCCGAAGCAGCCGAGCGCCTCGCCCGAGCACATGCGGGGCAGCCAGCGCTGCTTCTGCTCCTCGGTGCCCCACCTCTCGATCGAACCCGCGACGAGCGAGGTCTGCACGGAGACGACGGTGCGGGCCGAGGAGTCGGCGCGGCCGACCTGTTCGACGATCAGGCCGTAGCCGATGTAGTCGAGCCCCCGGCCGCCGTACTCTTCGGCCACCGGGGCGCCGAGGTAGCCGACCTCGCCCAGCTTGCTCGCCAACTCGCGGTCGAAGCGGGCGGCACGGTCGTTCTCCTTGACGCGCGGGGTGATCTCCTTGTCGGCGAATTCGCGCGCGGTTTCGGAGATCAAGCGCTGCTCGTCGGTCAACTGGAAGTCCAAGGTCAAAGCTCCTTTCCGAGCGTGGCCGCGAACGCTTCCTGCGCTTCGCGGGTGCGGGGACCGGGCGCCGCGGCAAGCGCGGTGCCGTCGATTGCGGATACGGACTGAATCTCGCGCGTGGTCGAGGCGAGGAAGGCCTCGTGGGCGGCGCGCAGGTCGGCGACCGGCCAGGCGCCGGCTTCGACGTGCAGCGCCTTCACCAGCCGGTCGCGGGTGATCGACTCGAGCACGCCGTTGTCGAGCGCGGGGGTGCGCAGGGCGCCCTGCGGGGAGACCCAGAAGATCGCGGAGGTCGGCGGCTCGAGCACCGTGCCGTCGGGCTGGACGAGGACCGCCTCGTCGGCGCCCTGGGCTCGGGCGAGCCGGGTCGACTGCATGTTGGCGGCGTAGGAGAGCGACTTGACCCCGTTGAGGATCACGCTCGGGCAGTAGGTGACAGTGGCGACGCTGACCGTCTCGGCGTGCGCCGGGATCGGCTCGGTCATCGCCAGTCGGCGCCCGCCACGGGTGACGATCAGCCGCAGCTGCCCGTCGGCGTCGCCCAGCTCGTCGAGCAGGGCGCCGATCTCGGTCTCGAGCGCGGCACGATCGAACTCAAGCTCGATCGCCGCCGCCGAGCGCGCCAGCCGGTCGAGGTGGTCGCCGAGCGCGAACGGCGTCCCGCCATAGAGCCGGATCACCTCAAACGCCCCGTCCCCACGGTAGAGGCCATCGTCCTTGAGCGGCACCACGGCGTCAGACGTCGGAGTGATCCGCCCATCCACGCTCGCCAGCTCCCTCAACTCAGTCGCCATCTCGACGCGCGAGGCTACCTCAGACGCCCCCAGCGCGAACTGCATCAACTTCTCCCTCCAGCAGGTAGAGAAGTTGATGCAGTTCGCGATCTGGGGTCGCTACACCGCTTCGAAGACCGTGGCCAGGCCTTGGCCGACGCCTACGCACATGGTGGCGATGCCGTACTTCGCTCCGCGGCGGCGGAGCTCGCGGATGAGGGTGGTGGTCAGGCGGGCGCCGGTGCAGCCGAGGGGGTGGCCGAGGGCTATGGCGCCGCCGTTTACGTTGAGGCGCTCTTCGTCGATGCCCAGCTCGCGGACGCATGCCAGGACTTGGGACGCGAAGGCCTCGTTCAGCTCGATCAGGTCGATGTCGTCGAGGCTGAGGCCGGCGGCGGCCAGGGCGCGGGGGATGGCTAGAGCCGGGCCGATGCCCATGTAGGCGGGGTCGACCCCGGCGACGCCGAACGAGACGACGCGGGCCAGCGGCTCGGCCCCCAGCTCCTTCGCCCCCGCCTCAGAGGCGATCAGGGTGCAGGCGGCGCCGTCGTTGAGGGTCGAGGCATTGCCCGCGGTGACCGTGCCGCCCTCGCGGAAGGCGGGGCGCAGTTTCGCCATCGTCTCCAGCGAGGCGTCGGGGCGCGGGCCCTCGTCCGCGTCGACGGTGACCGTTTCGCGGCGCCCCTTCGGCGCCTCGACCGGGACGATCTCCTCGGCGAAGATCCCGGTCTCCCGAGCGGCCACCGCACGCTGGTGGCTGCGTAGGCCCCAAGCGTCTTGGTCCTCGCGGCTGATCCCGTAGCGCTCGGCGACGTTCTCGCCGGTCTCGCCCATCGACTCGGTGGAGACGCCGAGCTCGGCCATGCGTGGGTTGACGAAGCGCCAGCCGAGCGTCGTGTCGTGCATCGTCTGCGGCCCGCGCGGCAGGCCGCGCTCGGGCTTGCCGACGACCCAGGGCGCGCGGCTCATCGACTCGACCCCGCCCGCCAGGTAGAGGTCGCCCTCGCCGAGCTTCACCGCGCGGGCGGCGCAGTTGACCGCCTCGAGGCCCGAGGCGCAGAGCCGGTTGACGGTTGCGCCGGGGACGCTGCGGGGGAGTCCGGCAAGCAGCGCCGCCATCCGCGCGACGTCGCGGTTGTCCTCCCCCGACTGATTGGCGGCGCCGAAGTAGACGTCGACGATCCGCTCCGGGTCGGCGCCGGTGCGCTCGACCACCGCGGCGATCGTCCGGGCCGCGAGGTCGTCGGGGCGAACGCCGGAGAGGGCGCCGCGGTAGGCGCCCATCGGGGTCCGCACCGCGTCGACTACGTATGCGTCAGTCACAACGTGGCATTAAAGGGGACCGCTGGTACGCGCGTATCCTAGGGCCGTGTACTTCGTCCTTGGCACAGTCGGGATGGTGCTGGTGATCGTCGGCGTGCTCTTCCTGATCGACCATTTCTACACCGGCAGCAACGCCGAGCTGCTCGACTGGAAGCCGACCCGCTCGCCCGAAGTCGAGGCGCAGAACGAGGTCGACGACGTGCAGCAGATGCTCGAGGCGCAGAACGAGATGCGCCGTCGCCGCGGGGCGGAAGAGCGCAGCGAGCGGGAGCTGCGCGCCGAGGTCGAGGCCGAGGAGCTCGAGAAGCTGCGCCGCCGCCGGGCCTCCGGGGCGACCTGAGTGGCGCGGGCGCTGATCGTCGGCTGCGGCTGCCGCGGGCGCGAGCTTGGGCGAAGCCTGCTGGACGACGGGTGGGCGGTGCGGGGGACGAGCCGGCGCGAAGCGGATCTGGCGGCGATCGAGGCGGCCGGGATCGAGCCCGCGCTCGCCGACCCCGACCGGCCGGCAACGCTGCTGGAGCTTGTCGCCGACGTGGCCGTCGTCCACTGGTTGCTCGGCTCGGCGAGCGGCGAGGCCGAGAACCTCGCCGCCATCCACGGATCGCGCCTCGAGCGCTTCCTCGAACACTTGGTGGAAACACCGGTGCGTCGCTTCGTCTACGAGGCGGCCGGCTCGGTCGATCCGGCGATCCTCGCCGGAGGCGCGGAGATCGCCCGCACCGCCGGCGAGCGCTGGCGCATTCCGGTGGCGATCGCCGACGGCGACGGGTCGCTTGTCGATATGTCTAAACTCGGATAGGGATTAAGGTAAATCAATGATCGAGATAGACGCGAGGAGGAGCGGTTCATGGCTCTGCAGCTTGGCGACGTAGCACCGGATTTCGAGGCCGACACCACCGAGGGCCGGATCAAGTTCCACGACTGGATCGGCGACTCCTGGGCGGTGCTCTTCTCCCACCCGAAGGACTTCACGCCGGTCTGCACGACCGAGCTCGGCTACATGGCGAGCATCGAGCCGGAGTTCGCGAAGCGCGGGGTGAAGATCATCGGCCTCTCGATCGACCCGCTGGACCGGCACGGCGAGTGGGCCAAGGACATCGAGGAGACGCAGGGCACGGCTCCCAACTACCCGATCATCAGCGACCACGACTTCAACGTCGCCCGGCTCTACGGGATGCTCCCGGCCGACGTCTCGGGCAGCGTCGAGGACCGTACCCCCGCCGACAACCAGACGGTCCGCAACGTCTTCGTGATCGGCCCCGACAAGAAGATCAAACTGATCCTCGTCTACCCGATGACCACCGGCCGCAACTTCGACGAGGTGCTGCGCGTGGTCGACTCGCTGCAGCTGACCGCCAAGCACAAGGTGGCGACGCCGGCCCAGTGGCAGCAGGGCGACGACGTGATCATCTCCGGCTCGGTCTCCAACGACGAAGCGAAGGAGCTCTATCCCGACGGCTGGCAGGAGCCGCGCCCGTACATCCGCATAGTCCCGCAGTCCGAGGCGGAGAAGGTCTAGCCGACGCGGTCGAGCAGGTCCGCCAGGATCCTGGCGGTCGCTCCCCAGATCAGCCGGCCTTCGACCTCATAGGTCGGGGTGTGGATCGGCACGCCCCGGCGCACGAGGCGGCGGATCGCGTAGCTCTCGCGCAGCGCGGCGAGCGAGTAGGTGAGCACGGTCTCGACCTCGGCCGGGTTGGGCCGCAGGTCGAGCTCGCGCGGGTGCGGGATGCGGCCGACGAAAGGGTGGATGCGGTAGCCGGTGACGAAGGTGTTGGTCGCCGGCAGCGCCTCGCCGAGCTCGACCGCGGCGGGGTCGAGGCCGATCTCCTCCTCGGCCTCGCGCAGCGCGGTCGCGGCGAGGTCGGCGTCCGTCGGGTCGCGACGGCCGCCGGGGAATGAGATCTCGCCCGCGTGGCGGCGCAGGTCGGCGCGCCGCTCGGTGAAGATCAGCCCCGGGTCCTCGTCGGGCCGGCCGTAGAGGGGGAGGAGAACCGCTGCGTCAGTGGGGGTGGGCGACTTACCTGCCCTCCAGGGGTAGGAAAGTGACCCAGGGGGTCCTCAAATGATCACCTGCACGGTGCCGCCATCCACGGACCATGCTGCGCCGGCGACGTAGGAGGCGCGCTCGGAGCAGAGGAAGACGATCGCGCCCGCGATCTCCTCGGCCTGAGCGAGGCGGCCGATCGGGCGCTTGGCGCCGGCTTCGGCGAGCGCCTCCTCGCGGCTCGCCGCGCCGCTCATCGCGTGGGACTGGTCGAGCAGGCCGCCGGGCTCCATCCACATCTCCGATTCGACCGGGCCGGGGCAGATCGCGTTGACGAGGACGCCGTCGCCCGCGTGGCGGTCGGCGAAGAGGCGCGAGAGCGAGAGCTCGGCCGCCTTGGCGACCGAGTACTCGGGCATCGCGGCCGAGGGCCGCTTGCCGGCGGTCGAGCAGACGTTGACGACCCGGCCCCAGCCGCGCGCGACCATCGGTGGGATCGCGGCGCGCATCGCCCGCAGCGGCGCGATCACGTTGAGCTCGTACTGGGCGCGCCAGTCCTCCTCGGGCACCTGGTCGAGGTCGCGCCACCGGGCGGCGCCGGCGTTGTTGACCAGCACGTCGAGGGCGCCGAAGGCCTCGGTCGCGGCGGCCAGCATGCGCTCGCCGGCGTCGGGGTCGGTGACGTCGAGGGCCAGGGTCGCGGTGGCGCCCCCCGCCGCGCTCGCCGCCTCGGCCGCGTCCCGCAGCCGCTCCTCGCCGCGCGCCACGAGCAGCACGGCGGCGCCCTCGGCGCAGAGCAGCCGCGCCGTAGCGGCGCCGATCCCGCGGCTCGCTCCGGTGACGACGCAGGCGCGTCCCTCGAGGCCGAGGTCCATCAGAGCGACTCGACCCGGTCGGAGACGGTGACCGGCGTCTCGCCGGCGAGCACCTTGTGCACCGGGCACTTGCCGGCGATCACGAGCAGGCGCCGGCGCTGCTCGTCGCTCAGCCCGGCGGGCAGGCGCAGGGAAATCACGAAGGAGTGCGGCCTCGGGCCGTCGTACTCGACGTCGACGTCCACCTCGATGGCGCCGACGTCCCATCCCTTGCGCTCGGCATACATCTCGACCGTCACGGCGACGCAGCCGGCCAGCGAAGCGGCGACGAGGCGCGTGGGCGGCGGGCCCGTGTCGCCGCCCCCCGCATCGCGCGGCTCATCGACGCGGATCGTGTGGCCGCCCTCGATCTCGATGTCGTGGGCGTAGCCGTCGATGCGACGAGCGACGACCTTCATCGCTCGCGTCGGCGGCCCTCGAAGAGCACCGGGTCGTCGACGTCGGCGAAGCGGGCCATCGCGTAGGCGAGGTCGGAGGCGCGGTTGACGAAGTGGATCACGGTCTCGCTCGCCAGCTCACCGGCGTCGGCGAGGGCGGTGATGTAGCGCTCGGCGCGGCGGATCGTCGTGCGGGCGAGGTCGAGCTGGGCGGAGAGCTGGTTGCCGCCGGGGATCACGAACTGGGGCGGCAGCTCGACCTCGGCCATGTAGCGGTCGATCCGCTGCTCGAGCGCGGCGACCATCTCCTCGGTGACGCGGCTGACGCCGTCCTCCAGCCGCTCGGCCGCCTCGGGTGCGGTCGCCAGCTCGGCGCCGGCGATGAAGAGGTCGTCCTGGAGGCGGAGGATGTCGTCGGCAAGCTCCGCCTCGCCGGCGTCGCAGAGGGCCCGGGCGACGCCGAGCGCCGAGCAGGCCTCGTCGAGCGAGCCGTAGGCCTCGGTGCGGGCATGGTGCTTGGGCACCCGTCCCCCGTACCAGAGCGAGGTCGTCCCGTCGTCGCCCTTCTTGGTGTAGATGCGAACCACGCGCCCATCCTAAGGGCACCCGGAGCGGTGCTCAGTAGAGCGGGTTGAAGACCAGGCCGGTGAGCACCTTGGGGTAGAAGTAGGTCGACTTGGGCGGCATATTGGCCTCGCTTTCGCAGATCGCCTTGGTCTGGTCGACCGGGATCGGGCGGAGGACGAAGGCGACGTCGTAGGCGCCCTCCTCGATCAGGCGCAGCGAGTCGGGGACGCTCTTCGCGTAGCCGAGGCCGCGCTTGGCGAGGATGTCCTCTTCACTGAGCCCGGCGATGCCCTTGAGGACGAGGGTCTCGAGGATCGCGGCGTCGAGCCGGCGGTAGGCCTCGGGCTCGCCCTCGAGCCGGCGGTCGAGCTCGGCGATCGCCGCCTCCTTGAGCCGCAGGCGGAAGGCCTGCTTGTGGTGGGCGTCATAGAGGCCGAAGACGCCGACGCCCTGCTCGCCCAGCGGGTCGATCCGCTCGGAGTCGACCTCGGTGACCTCGAAGAGCTCGCGCAGGCCGGCGCCGAGGCGCTGCCGGCGCTCGGGGTCGTCATCGAGGCCGGAGAGCAGGCGGTGGGTGGGGTAGACCGAGAGGCCCGGGTCGTCGAGCCCGGTGAGCGCCATCAGCGTGTAGTTGTGGGGCCCCTCGCCGCCGATCTCGTCGCGGTAGGCGATCGCCGTCTCGTAGCGGTGGTGGCCGTCGGCGATCAGCAGTTGAGCGTCGGCGAGCGCCTCGGGGAGGACCTCGACCAGGCCGGGGTGTCGCCAGACGCGGGTCAGCGTGCCCGCTTCGTCGGTCGCTTCCCCCCAGGGCTCCATGCCGCGGATCTCACCGACGATCACCGGCCAGGGGTCGACCGTGCTCAGCGAGAAGATCGGCGAGAGGTTGCAGCGGGTGGCGCGCATCAGCTCGAGGCGGTCCTGCTTGGGGCCGGGCAGGGTGCGCTCGTGGGGGAGGACCGAGCCCTCCTCGAAGTCGGTCACCCGCACCCGGACGAGCACCCCGTGGCGCACGTGCGAGGCGCCGTCGGGGCCGGTGTACTCCTGCTCCATCGCCCAGATCGCGTCCTCGGTGTCGCGAACCAGGGCGCCGGCCTGCTGCCAGGCCTCGATTGAGGCGCCGGCGGCGGCGTAGGGATCGCCCTTCGCGGCCGCCTGCGGCCCGGTCTCACCGTAGGGCTTGGGCAGGTCGACGCCAACCGCGTTGTAGGGCGAGCGGGCCAGCAGCTCGGCCCGAGTCGCCGGGTCGATCACGTCATAGGGCGGCGCCACCACGTCCTGCAGTGACCCGACCGCGTCGAGGTCGTAGTGGAGGGCTCTGAGCGGGCGAACGTCGGCCATCGAGGCGAAACCTAGCGCTTGCCCGGGCGCGAGCCCGTCTCGCCCCAGAACACCGCTCTACACTGCCCACATCGGGGCGTAGCTCAGCCTGGTCAGAGCGCCCGCTTTGGGGGCGGGAGGTTCGCTGGTTCGAATCCAGTCGCCCCGATCTGACCGGGGCCTGCGCTTAGGCCCCGCGTGGTGATGCGCTATATCTCTGCGGGCGGCCAAGGCCGCGCCCTGCGCTTGAGCAGCGCATCGTCCCCGGCTTGTGTGAGCTTAGGTAGCTTCGAACCTGGGGCGCTGGATTCGCTGGGCGAGTATTCGTGGATCATCGTCCCCTGCGGCACGAACGTCGCAGTTCGCCCGGTCTCAGGGTCGATGTTCCCCCCCACGGTGGTTTTACGTCCTTGCTGACCCACATCAGCAAGGATGCCGACCAGAGCAGACGCCAAATCAGGAGGCAGCTCGTCGTCGCGACCCGCGAGGCCCATGGCGTAGGCCTCGGCAAAGGTCTCCGCGAGTTGAATGCGAATCGCGTTGTCGTCGCTGCCGTTGGGATATCCGTTGGCGAGATGCTCGCTGATCCGTTGCGGCAGATCATCGAGCAGCCATCGCAGGCTCTGAAAGTGCGTCCAGACCCGTTCGAGAGTCAGGGCATGTCCGAGCTCGTGCAGGACTGGATGCAGCGGGTCAGGGCTCACGTCACGAGTCGGTAGAACGAGGCTGTCCGTCTGTGGGTCGTAGACGGCTGCGGTTCCCGTATCGGGGCCGTGTTCTCGAACGATCTGCGTCTTCTCCGCCTCGGATAGTCCTCGACCCCGGCGCGTTGTGGCCACGTCGCTGCACAGCCAGTCCGGAATAGTGGGGGCCATCACGACGATGGCACCCCGGGCGCGAAGCGCACGCACATCGTTTATCGGTGCATATCCAAATAGCTGCTCGTATCGTTCGACTGCGAGGTTCAACTCGCCGAAGACGAAGGTGATTCGTTTCGCTTCTTCGACTGATGCATCGCTGTGCCTCGATCCTCCAGTTGCATCCAAACCAAGGTCGAAGTCGCCGGCAACGCGACGAATCGGCTGGCTGCGACGTCCTCGAACCGACAATGCGATCGTGCCCTTCGACACCGGACAAGGCCTCTGGTCTCGAGCGCGTGTCAGCATCAGCTTCCAGATTAGAGGTGGGGCTGTTTCGGCGAGTTATGTCCCCTGGACGGGTATTCGCTCGGGCTGGCCGGCTACTCAGCCGATAGTGGCCAAATGAACATGGCTGACCTGATGCAGAAGGAGCGGCGGATCGAACGGGTCCTGATGGAAACGGACCGGCAGCGGATCGTCGGCGACATCACCTTGCCGCCGGAGGGCTACCAGGCTCGCTTCTCCGACTCGCTCAACCGTCCCGACATCACCTTCATCCCGCTGGTAAACGTCGAAGTCTCGTCGCTGATGGGAGGCGACGTGGAGCATTTCCCGTTCATGGTCGTCTCCAAGGCGCACGTGCGGGTCGCGTACCCGGTTGGTGAATCCGAGTGACCCGCCGCGTCAGGCGGGCGCCCGGCGCTTGCGGCCGCGCTCGGCATAGGCGGCGAGGTCGAAGAAGAAGGCGAGCACGACGATGAACCACTCGAAGCCGGTGACGCCGCGCCCGCCCGTATCCCACATCACCGCGTAGGCGAGGGTCGTCCAGGGCAGCAGGAAGAAGCCGAGGAAGGGGATCAACCAGCTCTCGAAGGCGCGGCTGAGCATGTCGCTGAAGAGCCACAGGGCGAAGAGCGCCAGCCGGGGCGAGATCAGGGCGAAGAGTATGACCAGGCAGCCGATGGGCTCAAGCTACCCTCTTTGTGTGCTCGGTTTCAAGAAGAAGCGGATGCCGTCGGCGGAGGAGGCGCTGCCGGGGCGCAGCGAGCCGGCCTTCGAGGCGCCCGAGCGCCACGCGGTGCTGGGGACGCCCCTGACGCCGCCCTTCCCCGAGGGGATCGAGGTCGCCTACTTCGCGCTCGGTTGCTTCTGGGGGGCGGAGCGGCTCTTCTGGACGGTTGACGGCGTCTACGCGACGGCCGTCGGCTACATCAACGGGGTGACGCCCAACCCGACCTACGAGGAGGTCTGCAGCGGGCGGACCGGGCACGCGGAGGCGGTGCTGGTCGCCTTCGACCCCGCCAAGGTCTCCTACGCCGACCTGCTCAAGGTCTTCTTCGAGGAGCACGACCCGACCCAGGGGATGCGCCAGGGCAACGACATCGGCACCCAGTATCGATCCGGCGTCTACTTCGCCAACGACGCGCAGAAGGCGACGGCGGAGATCGCGCGGAGCGCCTACGACGAGGACCTGCGCGCCGCCGGGCACGAGCCGGTGACGACCGAGGTCGAGCCCGCCGGGCCCTTCTACTACGCCGAGGACTACCACCAGCAGTACCTGCACAAGGTGCCGAACGGCTACTGCGGCCTGGCCGGCACCGGGGTCTCCTGCCGGATCCCGGCCGCGTCGGCCTGAGTGGCGCCGTAACGCGCTGCGGTCGCATTTCATCCACAGCGCGTTACACCCCGGCGCCTTCGCGCGCCCGGCGCGGCGAATAGCATCCCGCGCTCGTGACGCCCTCGCTTGGCTCCTACATCGCCGGCTGCCTGATCGTGATCGGCATCGTCAGCGCCGTCGGCCTCGGCGGCTACTGGCTGCGGCGCTGGATCGTGCCCGAATTCTCCGGCGCGCTGGCGCGGCTCGCTGACGCCACGTTCGCCGTCGGCCTGCTGGTGATCGCGCTCGAGCTGCTCGGCACGCTGAGCCTGCTGCGCACCGGCTGGGTGATCGTCGGCTGCATCGGCGTCGGCTTGCTCGCTGCCTGGCTCGGCTGGTCGAAAGCGCCGGCGCCGGGCCGCGAAGTCGCGGCGCCGCAGGTGCAGACGCTGGCCCTGATCATCGCGCTCGGGGTCGCCTCGTTCACGGTCGCCGAGTGGACCTTCCCCTCGCAGCTCAACCTCGACAACGGCATGTTCGGCGGCGACACCACCTGGTACCACATGCCCTTCGCGGCGCGGATCGCCCAGGAACACTCGACGGTCCACCTGCTCTTCACCGACCCGCTGCGGCTCGCCGCCTGGTTCTACCCGCAGACCTCCGAGCTGATCCACGGCACCGCGATCGTGATCTTCAAAAGCGACTGGCTCTCGCCGCTGATCAACCTCTTCTGGCTGGCGATCGCCCTGCTCGCCGCCTGGTGTGTCGGCCGTCCTTACAAGGTCGGGCCGGCGACGCTGGTCGCGGCGACCCTGGCGCTCGACGCCGGGGTGATGATCGAAACCCAGCCCGGCGAGGGCCGCAACGACATCATGGGCCTCGCCTTCCTGCTCGCCTTCGCGGCGTTCCTGATCAACGCCCATCAGCGGCGGGCGCCGGCCGCGGGGACCGCGGTCCAGGACACCCCCGAGCTGGGGGCGCCGCTGCTCGACAAGGGGCCGCTGGTGGTCGCCGGGGTCGCCGCCGGCCTCGCCGCCTCGGTCAAGCTCACCTTCCTGATCCCGGTGCTGGCGATCGGCCTCGGGGTGATCGTCTTCAGCGGTCGCGGCCGGCGGCTGACCACGGCCTGGGTGCTGGGCCTCTCGGCCTTCGTCACCGGTGGCTACTGGTACGTGCGGGCGGCGGTCAAGACCGGCGGCAACCCGATCCCGCAGACCAGCTGGGGGCCGCTGCACCTGCCGCGTCCCGACCAGATGCCGCTCGACCCGCGGCCGCGCTTCGCCGTCGCCCACTACCTGGGCGAGCCGACGATCTACCGCCGCTGGTTCTTCCCCCAGCTCGACAATGCCTTCGGCCCGCTCTGGCCGCTGATCCTGATCGTCGCCGTCGCCGCCGCGGTTTTCATCGCCGTACGTTCACGCAACCGGATCCTGCAGGTGATCGCCGCCGCTGCGCTGCTGACGGCGCTCGTCTACGTCTTCACGCCGTTGACCGCCGCGGGTCAGGAGGGCTCACCGACCGGTTTTTTCACCAATACGCGCTACCTCGCGCCCGGTTTGGTCCTGGCGATGACGCTGCTGCCGATCGCCCGTCCGCTGCGCGCGCCGGACGCACGTGCCTGGCAGACGCTGCTCTTCCTGGTCGTCGTCTACGCGAT
>Ga0075322_1000045_pt1 | contig 12173 bp, 10 predicted proteins | sample MayberryNW_Catta_FD_120086 | JGI IMG/M metagenome (GOLD analysis project Ga0075322, IMG submission 120086) | Natural and restored wetland microbial communities from the San Francisco Bay, California, USA, that impact long-term carbon... | ecosystem: Environmental > Terrestrial > Soil > Wetlands ... | reverse complement strand
CTTGAATATATCACTGATGGTCATTGTGGTCTTCATGGGGAAAGAGTAGGACTTGGAACGATAATCATGTCTAAGCTGTATGGCATGGATTTCGAAGGAATTATAGATATTCTAGAAAATGTTAAAGCTCCTGTCAAAGCTAATCAAATAAAATTGACGGAAAAAGATGTTGTACAGTCATTGTTGATTGCCCAAGATCTCAGACCTGAAAGATATACCATATTAAGTAAAACAAAACTTGATAAAAAATCAGCATATGAACTAGCAAAATCAGCAAAAGTCATCTAAGAAATAAACTAAGTGTACTGTAATTACAAACTATTCATTTCTTTTATATTTCTATTTAGAGGCAATAAAAATAATTCTAAAGAAAAGAGATTGGTTGAAATCGTCTCCAAAAATGGTAATTACTATCTAAATCTTGTTATTTTTTGTTTTCAGACTTGGATGCACTTTCCGATCTTAGGGAAGTATCGGATCTCGGAGAAGTATCAGATGTTACAGTTTCATTTGTTGTAGCAGCAGATGTTACAGTTTCATTTGTTGTAACAGCAGATGTTACAGTTTCATTTGTTGTAGCAGCAGATGTTACAGTTTCATTTGTTTTTTGCGATAAATATACTTCCTGAAATGTTATTTTGCTTACTCCATCGACAAATTTGAAAATATCTGAACTTACTGCCTTTTTGATTATTTGCAAACCATCTAACAAGGAAATATCTTCAGATAATTCAATTACTACTGCGTCATCCTTAAATTCGAATTTAGCCTTCTCATCATCTATCGGAAGTCGTCTTTTTAACAAATATTTGATTTTATCATCATTTGTGTCCACTTTTTTAACCACATTCACATCATAAACAAGAACTCTGCTAGCAAGCCTATGATTATAATCAATCTGAACCCGACCAGAGCCTATATACCGAATAATACCAGTTCGATCGTCCAACTCTACAACATCACCAATCTTTATCTCGTTAGCCTTTTCACCTAATTTTCTTTGGGGAATCATTCTGACTTTATTAGTATCTCTTTCACCAAACCCCTTATCGGGGGAAATTTCAATTGAAAGTTTTTGACCGACATCAGTATTAGTTAGAGCTTCATCCAAGCCCTTTAACACCCAACCTTCTCCCACTGAGATAAGTCTTGGTTCATATGTTCGAGATGGATCGTGGAGATTGGATTTTTTTGCATCTTCTTCAATAGTTGTTTCAAAAATTTCACCATTATCTTTGATTCGAGCAGTATAATCTAATAATATTAAAGATCCTTTATCAAAAGGCATAAAAATCGCTATTAATTTACCCTATATTAAGTTTGACAAATAACAAAATGGAACTAAGTTACAAATTTTTTAATTTTTCCTCTGCGATAGACAATGCTTTGTCGTTCACATTTATTCCTAGCATTTTCATAGCCGAGTAAATAGATGAGACAGTTCGCATAACATGATATCGATTAACTTCTCCCATGCTTCCAATTCTAAAGACCTTACCCTTAAGATTTCCAAATCCTCCAGCTATTAGAACTCTAAAATCATCTGATAACAAAGTTCTAAATTTCTTGTCATCCATGCCATCAACGTAGTTAAATGCAATAATGACATTACTCTTTGCATCTTCTTGAGCATATGGAGTCAGGCCCATTGCACTTAAACTAGTATAAAAAGCATCAGCACATTGTCTGTGTCTTTGAATTCTTTTCTCCATGCCTTCTTCTAAGACAATATTTAAGGCTTCATCAAATGCATAATACAAAGGTAATGCAGGAGTGAAAGGAGTTTCAGTATGTTCTTTGTAATATTTGAAATATCTATTCAGATTCAAATACAATATAGGTGATGGATTTGATTGCATGTATTTTTTTGTTCTTTCGTTTATCGATATTGGAGAAACACCTGGTGGTGCGGCTAGGGCTTTTTGAGATGCTGTAATACACAAATCAACATTCCATTTATCTACCGGAAGGTCATCACCCCCTAGTATAGAAACAGCATCTGCTATAAAGAACGACCCATATTTTCCACAAAGGTCGCCTAATTTATCCATATATCTAATTGTAGTTCCTGTCGAAGTTTCATTATAAACCGCATACAAAGCTTTAATATCTTTATTAACTTCAAATGCTTCCTCAATTTTTTCAATAGGAGGATTCTGTCCAAAAGGAGATTCTATCCTTATTGCAGTACCTCCCCAACTATCAATCAAATCTGCAAGTCTGGTACTAAATTCTCCATTTACAGGAATAATTGCTTTATCTCCTTTTTTAATCAAATTAACTACTGAAGCCTCTACAGCACCTGTTCCTGAAGTAGTAAGTAAAATAATATCACCACTTGTTTCAAAAACTTTTTGAGTTTTTTCAATTATACTTCTATATAAAATTCTGAAATCTTCGCTACGATGGTTGATAACTGGAGCAAGCATGGCATTCATCACACGATTTGGAACGTTAGTAGGACCTGGAAGCATTACTAAATATTCCATATTTTCAAGTAAAGTCAGTACTACCGTTATTTAAAATTACTTAAATAGCATTATTAATAATATAATTACTTTAGGTAGAAGGAGATTGAATGCCGTGTTTAGATCTAGAAAAAAGAAATTATTAAACAATATATATGAAATCAATTGTAAAAATATACTTTCTTTTCAACCTGAAAATATATTTTATCTCACAGGATTTTGGGGTGAAGGAATTGTGTTATTGAACCAAAATAGTACGAGATTATTTATACCACAATTAGAGTATTTTCGAGCATCAGAAGACTCAAAAGAATGTGAAATTATAAAAACGGAAAGAGGAAGTGACGCTGCTTTGTTATCCACAATCTCAGAATTGGGCAGTAATGACCTTTATTGTACCGATAACGCCAACTATAATTTAATAAATCACATAAAAGAAAAGATTGGAGATAATAAAATAATTGTGAATGATGACCCATTTTTTAAAACTCGGAGTATCAAAGAAGAGGTTGAAATAAAATATATAAAACAAGCTGCTAATATTATAGATAAATTATATGGTATCTGTTTAGAAGAAATAAAGGAAGGAGTATCAGAAAGACAATTACAAACAATATTAATATACGAAACATTCAAGAATGATGGTGGATTTCCTTCTTACAAATCTACCTTAAACCCATTCATAATAGCAAGTGGACCAAATGCATCATTCCCTCATGCTAATGTTACTGATAGAAAATTTAGGAGAGGAGACTTTATTGTTATTGATCTCACTTTACGAGTTAATGGTTATGTTGCTGATGCGACACGTACATTTGGTTTGAAAACATTAAGTCCTGAATCTAAGAAGATATACGAAATAGTAAAAGACGCTCAGAGACTAGGGCTAACTAAATGTAGTAACAAAATAAAAATAGGAGAAGTTGACAAAACCTGCAGGGATTACATTTCCAGAAATGGATTTGTAAATGAATTTAATCACTCGACTGGCCATGGTATAGGATTAGATGTTCATGAGCCTCCCTGGATTCGCCCTAACAATGAAGAATTACTACTGGATAATATGGCCATTACAATTGAACCTGGGATATATCTTGAATCAAAATTTGGAGTGAGAATTGAAGATAGTATAATTATAGACAGTAAGGTACACACAACAGGCATAACAAATCTTAATAAATTTGAGAAGGATTTAATTATTATTTAAATTATATCAAAATAGTAACAAATTCTATATCTATATAACATGCTAAAAACGTAGTAAAGAAAATATCTATAAGAAGAGACTTTATTATTATTTTAACTTTGAAATAATAATTTCAAATAATTTCTTTGCAATCGAATCCTTACTTTGAACATTCAAATGAATTACTGGCTCTTTTTGTGTAACAATAAAAACTTCGTTATAATCAGATCCTATTTTAGTCTTTGTTCTCCCTACATCATTCGCAATTATAATATCTGCATTACATTCTTTCAATTTTTTCTTTGCCTTATTAATTAAGAAAGTATTTGAAACATCAGAATATGCTTTAAAACCTACAAGAAATATATTTTTGTCTATTAATTTAATTTCATCAATAATTTTTTTTGTAGGAACAAGTTCTAAATTAATTGGATGAGAAATTTGACTAGGAATTTTTTTTTTATGTATTTGAAGAAGTTTAAAATCTGTTACTGCAGCAGCAAAAACAACTAGATCATATTTCTTTGATCTTATCTCAGAAATAACTGTTGTATACATTTCATCAGACGTACCAACCTTAATAGTTTCCAAATAAGAAGACTCTGAAGTACACATAACAGAAGAATTCCCTACAATATGAGTAACATGAGCACCAAGTTCAAGCGATTCTTTAATTATTGCGTTTCCCATTTTTCCAGAACTGAGATTAGTGATAACTCTGACAGGGTCTATGTACTCCATTGTACCTCCAGATGTTACTAATATGTTCTTTCCAGAAAGAATTTTTTTTGTACTTTTAGTAAAAAATTCTAAAACTGATTTTAATGCTTGATCTGGTTGAAGAATTTTTGCTTTTCCTTCTATAATTTCTGGATCTAGAAAAATTACACCAAGTTTTTTTAGTTTAATGATATTTTCAATGACCAATTGATTGTAGTACATTGCTTCATGCATAGCGGGTGCAATAAAGATAGGAATTTTTGCTCCTAATCCTACAGACAAAATAGAGGTTATAGAAGTATCGTCTATTCCATTTGCAAATTTCCCAATGGTATTAGCCGTACATGGATACAAAATTATTAAATCTGATTTTTTAAAATCTGCCAGTTTAATATGTTCCATATTTGCCGTTAATTTGTTAATAACTTCATTGCCAGTAGCCCATTTCAAATAATTTGGATGTAATAACATGGTAGCAGAATTTGAAATTACAGGGACCACATTTGCACCATGCCTCATTAATAAACGAGCAAAATCAATTGCTTTGTAAGCAGCAACACTTCCACAAACACAAAGAACTATTTTTTTGTCTTTTAAAGTGTTCCCAAGTGTATTTGTTATATCCTTTGAAGGATGTAAATCACTAGTCATTTTTCAAAGTTATGACAATTTTTTTCTTAATGTTTTTATCATTTTAACTAATCGTTCAAATTCTTTATCTTCAATTTTGTATGAATGCCTATCTTCTGGAAATTTACCTGTTTTTACATCGGTAATATAATTGTGTATTGAATTCAGAATAGTTTCTGAAAGATTAGTATAGGTTTTTACAAATCGTGGTTTGATGTTATCATACAGATTTAACATATCGTGTAAAACCAGAACTTGGCCATCACAGTGGGGACCTGATCCAATACCAATTGTTGGAATTTTTATATTTCTAGAGATTAAGTCTGCAACTTCAGAAGTAACCATTTCCAATACAATTGCAAAAACTCCAACTTTCTCTAATTCTATTGCTTCTTTTAAGAGTTGAGATCCTCCAATAGCAGTAGTGCCTTGTACTCTATAACCCTCCGAGAGTTTAGTAGTTTGAGGTTTTAATCCTATATGACCCATTACAGGAATTCCAACTTCTTTAATTGCCTTGATTCTATCAATAATTTCTATTCCGCCTTCAAGTTTAACCGCATCACTTCCTGTTTTTATGAATCTAATAGCATTCCTAACTGCATGTTTAATTCCAACTTGATAAGAACCAAATGGCATATCAGATACTATAAGAGATCTTTTAGTACCTAAAGATACTGCTTTTGAGAAAATGAGCATTTCCTTCATGTTGACAGGTACGGTAGAATTATAACCTAGCATAACCATTCCTCCACTATCACCAACCAATATTATATCAATACCTGTATTATCACATATTTTGGCACTCCAATAATCATAAGATGTAATGACCGAAATTTTTTCCTTATTTTTCATAGATACAATATCATTGACAACCATTTTCTTTAGTCTAGGTTTATTGTTTGTAGTAGTCATTATTGCTCACATTTCAATCTACGTAATATTTTTAACGAATTATCAATATTATATTTATTATTAAAATTATTTAATATTTTTAATAGTGAGTTAGGACTCTTTTGTTTCAATTGCCTTGAAGTTTTAACAAGTTCTGGAACAGATCTTACAATGTTGTCAATTATACTAATTGTGGCATTCTGAGCCGTTCGTGAAAGAGGATTCAGATCAACTGTGATTACTTTTTTGTGCATATTAATTAATGCCTGTGTACGATCACCATCTTCCAAGGGTACAAAAACTACATCAGCCACAAATATTCCTTCAGGATCAACATGTCTCCGATTACTAGTCAATTCAGGTATTTTTAAAAATTCTTTTTGTCCTACTCCAAGAACGACATTTGCTCCATTTTTTTTTAGGGTTTCTGCGATTAAATATTCTCGTTTTTTATTTCGATAGAAGAGATTAACTTCAATTGATGAACTAGTTTCATATGCTAGATCAACAATCTCCTTAGGACATAAGGCTGCGACATTGCCATTTACAGATATTACAGGTTTCTCAGCAAGCAACAATAAACTGGATGCTGCTTTAATTGCATCTAAAGCGAAAGTAGAAGTTTTTTCACCGATAAGATAATCGAATGCCTCGCCTCTGCCATGAGCTATAAGTCCTTCGCTAACTACCAGACCAGAGTTAAAACCATTAGTGAGTAAATGTCGTATTGCAAGAGATTTTGCTCTTGGGTGATTGGATGGTATGAGATCAGTATCAATCAAAATCTTCTATCAAAGCTCCTCGGTTATCAATATCCGAAACTATCAAGGTACCAGGAAATTTCTTCAACACTGAAGTAACTGAAGAAACCTCATTAGGAGGAACCAATGTAAAAATTGTTTCCCCAAACATGCCAATACTAGAATCGACTCCAAGACGCCTTAATTCTTCTATTGGTTTTGCACATATTCCTTTTGTCAATCCTAGGAAATCTGCGAACTGATGAGACATCCTTAAAAAGAAATTAACATCTTTCGATAATAATAATTGTTCTACCATCTTTTCCCCAAGAGAATTAGCATTATTTGAATAGTTAGTAAGAATTTGTTTTGTAGAAAGAGGACTAATACAAAGAATAATAGCTTTATAATTATTTAGTTCTATTTTAGTTAATTTACCAATTCCAGGAGCACCAAAACTAGTCCTGATCTCTAATCCACCATAAAATTCTGAGATTACAGTACCTAAACCTGTATTGCATTCAATTTCTGCTATATGGGCGATTTGTGCAGCATATTCCTTTGACAAATTTGTATTAAGAGCCTTATTCAAAGCATAAGTAAGACTCAGAGCACCGGCCCCACTGGTTCCTAACCCATAACCAATTGGAATATCGATAAAATGATTTATTTTAATATAAAAATCAAAATCAAATTTATCAAGATAATATTTTACTACCCATTTAGATACCTCTGCATTAGTTGTTAATGAATTATTAATATAGATTTCATACCATTTTTTTTTAGATTTGTAAAGTTCTACGGATGTTGTCACTCCTTTTTTGAAAGAAAAACCTGCTCCTTTAGATCCATAACAAAGTAGGTCTGTGTCAAGTTTCCTATTCTTTGGTTTTTCAAAGAAGCCGGTAATATGACCAGGACTGAATGCTGTACATCTAGCAATGAGTTCACCAATTTCAGAAGAGGTCATAGATTAAAAGTAAATATAATATGAAAATATAAAAATATCGATACATATCAACAATGTAAAAGTTAAGTTTTTAAAAGTGATTTATATATTGCAATTAAATTGTCTATCATATGGTAGACTTTAATTTATAGTAGTTTCAGCATCAGTCTTGCCATCTACTTTAACCTTTTATATTATAGAAGTAAATCTCAATTATTATGAATGGAAAGAAATTTTATAGGAAAAATAGAATCTAGTAGTAGGTAACTATTGTCCAAGGATATAGAAATTATTTGTATTGGAAATGAAATATTGAATGGGACTACGATTGAAAAAAATTCGTCCTGGCTAGCAACAAGAATAAGACGGATTGGAGGTAATGTATCAAGAATAACCATAATTCGAGACGAATTTAAGGAGATTGAATTTACGATAAAAGAAGCATTAAACCGTCGACCAAGATGGATATTAACATCTGGTGGTCTTGGTCCTACATATGATGATATCACAATTGAATCAATTGGAAAAGCACTAAATAGGAAATTTATCTATGATCCTATTGCATTAGCAATTCTAAAGAGAAATTATTTTAATCGTGGTATAAAGAAATTAAATAAATATCAGTTAAAAATGTCACGGGTACCAGAAAATTCACAAATAATTGATAACGTAGTAGGAACAGCACCTTCAGTATTAATTAGACAGAGTGAAACAGAAATAATTTGTTTACCAGGAGTACCTATCGAATTAAGACACATTTTTAAAGCAAATATATTAAAGATGATAATAGATGATCACAAGGGTATTTTTTTCAAAGAACAATTTCTAAAGACAATAAAAATTAGAGAGAGTCAGATTGCAAAATTTTTAGAAACAGTTATTGAGAAATATGATGAAAAGGAATATGATTTTTATATTAAAACACATGCAAAAAATCCAACTTCAAGAGTTCCTAAAATAAATATTTATGTTTCTATTAAGGGACTTGATGAAAAAATGATAAATATGAAATTTGAGAACATAATAAATAAAATTAAAAAAGAAATATATAGGTTAGAGGGAGAAATTTTGTGATTAACGAATAGCAAGAAAGGTATTTGTGGAGATAAATGGACGTAAAGAGTTGTTTATACTAGCATATAGCTTTAGAGTAACCGGTCCTACTGGAATTTTATTTGTTTCCTCTTTTGGTAAAGAAATTTTATAGTACCCTAATTTATCATGTACTGGTAACGCCTTGCCCTGTGAAATAATATTTCCATTAAAATCAGTAAGGAAAAATTCAGCTGTTATTGAAGACGACGTTGTTTTATTCATTGGAATATTATCAATAAGAATCTGAAATTCAAAAATTTGCTCTTGGCCTATCTTTATAAACTTTGAGAAATCAACAGACACAACTTGGATTGATTTAGGGTTTTCGAAGTTGGACCAATAGTTCCGTTCGAAAGGATAAGAAGAATCATTAAATATTTTAATATCAATGATCCTTCCTGAGGGATTGTATTTATCCAAATAGAATGCACCATTACTTATTAGTGCATGGTTATGTTTTTCTATCCAATTTATACTAGCATCATATCTTTTTTTTGCTTCAGTCAGAGTTACGATATTTTTAAGAGGTGGTGGTATAAAATTTTCATTTTTCATTTTGATGAGCTCTTTTTTTATTAAATTAGCATGTTCTGGAATTATTAACGATAACCATTCTGCATTCTTTGTAGTAGATTGTGATTTAGAAAAAGAAAGATCATTTGATAAAACTAACCTTTCAGATGCTGCAGTTATCTCCCAAGGCTCCTGAGCCCATACTCCTGCACTTGCTGCTATTTCTTTATTATCATAATGCCATTGATCTAAATATGATTCAACAATATCATCGTGTCCAGGTATAAATCGGATTCCTTTAAAATAAGGTAATCCAAGCTCTACTCTAGAAGTGTATTCTGGATCAACAGTAAGATCATTAGGTCCGCTATTTGTTCCCCATTCATACATAAAATATAAAGAGTACAACAAGTCAGATTTATCCATTGGGATTCCGTTATGCCAATTTGAGTATAAAATTTTATATGTGACTTTACTTAATGACATAGAATTCTTTTCTACAGGTACCCATCCTAACTTGCTATTCCATATGATGGTATCTGGATGAATTGGCATTCGTTCTTCTGGTCCATTTGACGTTGAATTTAGAATTTGATTTCTCATTGAAATAACTTCTCCTGTAAATGGATGTCTAAGAGTAGGACTATCAGCAATATTTGAGTATATATTTATGCTATAGGCGTCACTAAAACCACCTATAGTGTTCCAAGCACCTTGATAAATTTGTTTAACGCCTACTTTTAGAGAATTATTTCTTTCAGATTTTGCATTTAGTAATGAATATTTACTAGTAATACCAGCTCCAAAATCATTTACAAGACCCTTTACAGAAGAAGATGCTGCGTAAGGATCGACGTTCTTAACTAAAAAAATACGTACTGATTCTTCAATTCCCAGTTTGGTTGCCTCGTTAAGTAAATTGTCTCTTTCATTTTTAGAGGTAAAATTTGAAAAGACTAATTTTTGAGTTAAATTATCTAATGTAGAATTGTGATATTGCCAAAATCCAGGATTTTGATTTCCAGGCATATTAGCATACCAAGGGGCATACATTTGGGCAACGACTGCATCATTATATTTAATAAATGAGGTTGATCCAGCAAATGCTTCTGTATATACATGCCATAAAAATTTTTGTGGATCCGATCCCTGAGTAAGAGTAACAGCTTTATTTAGATCACTATAATCTTTTATAGTTGTAAAACCCAGCTGTTCAAGTTCTGAAGCAATTAATTCTCCCAGAATTTTCCTTTGGAGATCATCGCTCCTTATTAAAACTTTTAATTTAATAGGTTTGTCTTTAAAATACCACTTGTCATTTTTCAGATCAGCTCCATGTCCTAGCAAAGTTTTTTTAATTAGTTTTGATGCGTATTCTGGATCGTAATGGACTCCAAATGACTCAACAGTGTCCATTACAACAGGATAATCAGGTGAAAAAAGACCAAAAGGATCGTACATTGGAATTCCATAACCATGTAACACTTCATTTGAAATAAAATTCCGATTTATTAAATAATTTATAGCAAATCTAACATCACGAAATTCAAAGGGATTTATGGTGTCATTTTCTAATGGTGGAGCAGGATTTAACAAAATTCCAAATGAGCCCCCTATCTTATCATATAGATTAATATTGATCTCGTTTTTTATATCTGAAACTAAATCGAGAGGAATACGAAAAAAATAAGTATCCAGATTTCCTGACTTTATTTCCTCAATGGCCACATTTTCATCCAAGTAATGGATAAACCTTACATTCTCAACATTCAAATAGGTTTGATTATTGGATTCTACTTGATTCGAATACTGAAAAGATAACTGGAAAATCACTAAGAAAAAAAAAGAGACGATGATGATAGAAAAACTAGTCAATTTAATCAAAAATAATCATTCTCGGTATAAAATAGACTTGTTTGAAGATAGAAATTCTTCCTAAAATAAAGTTCAAAAAATTATTTATAGTTTGAGATGAGTTTTCAATCCTTTATAGCGATTCCTAATAGTTACTTCTGTAACTCCTGCTGCCTCTGCCACATCCTTTTGTGTCTTATTTTCTCCATTCATAACACAGGCAACATATAATGCAGCCGCTGCTAAACCCATTGGATCTTTTCCTGCTGAAATTTTCCCTTCTTCTGCTTTTTTAAGAATTTCGAGGGCTTTACGTTTCGTTTTTTCAGACAATCCAGCTTTACTAGCAATTCTTGCAACACATTTTACTGGATCTACAACAGGCATTCTTAAGTCAAGCTCTCTAATTAAAAGTCTATAACAACGTGCAACATCCTTTTTCTTAATATTACTTGCATTAGCTATATCCTTTAGGGTTCTAGGTGTTTCTGTATCACGACATGCAGCATATAAAGCAGCTGCAACGAGAGCAGAAATAGATCTACCTCTAACTAATCCTTTTTCTAATGCTTTTCTATAGATATACGCAGCCTTTTCTATTACTGCATCTCCAACTGCCAGTTTATCTTTTAATCTATCTAATTCACTAAATGCTTGTCTAAAATTACGATCGACAGGTTCATGAACCTGGCTTCTGCTATCCCATGTTCTAAGCCTTTCAATAGTGCTTTTCATTGAAGAGGAAAGCGGTTTTCCAGAAGCATCTTTATCCACAGGTCCAATGATCGTAGCTAGTCCCATATCGTGCATAGCTAATGAAGTAGGAATCCCTGCACGACTTCTATCTTCGTGTTCTTCTTTTGAAAATGCTCTCCATTCTGGTCCAGTTTCTTCAATTCTTTCATTAATTACGAAGCCACAATTTCCACAAAACATTTCACCAGTAGAATTATCAGTCACCATCGGACCTTTGCCACATCGTGGGCACCGATCGCCAAAAAGCGATATATCTTTAACCATTCATTTCACCACAAAACTTTTTAATAACTAAATCCGTACTATTTATGTTTTATTCTAACATATAAATATTACCCTAATAATACGATGGAGTTTCAATATTCTAT
>Ga0075322_1000044_pt1 | contig 12186 bp, 9 predicted proteins | sample MayberryNW_Catta_FD_120086 | JGI IMG/M metagenome (GOLD analysis project Ga0075322, IMG submission 120086) | Natural and restored wetland microbial communities from the San Francisco Bay, California, USA, that impact long-term carbon... | ecosystem: Environmental > Terrestrial > Soil > Wetlands ... | reverse complement strand
CTTATGGCTGATCGAGACCCTATGTGCCCGGCTGCCGCCGCGCACCCCCCAAACAATGCCGAACTGGACGCCCGCGACCAGGCGGAGGTGCTTCGCGAAGTCCTCGGCATCTACCCGGAGACGCTGACGCTCGACGAGCTGATCCGCGAGCTGACCGTGGACTCCGCAGAGTTCACCGAGCGCGACCGAATCAGGCGCGCGGTTCGCACCCTGATCGCGGGCGGCCTGCTGTACCTGGTCGGCGACTTCGTCCTGCCGACGAGAGCCGCCGTCAACTTCCACGACCTCCCTCGCGCATGACGGGCGCCAACGGAGGTGCCAATCCCGGTCGCGGAAGGGTGCGGCTGCTCGTCGCTCTCGACCTGCCCGAAGTGGTGCGCCGCGAGGTCGAGGTCTGGCGGCAAGAGGCCCTAACCGATCCAGCGCTGCGTCACAACACCGGGCTGCGAATAGTCCTCTTGTTCCTCGGCCACCGTCCCCAGCGGGAGGTCGTCCGCTACCTGGAGGCGATCCGAGAGCTGTGCGCTTCCGCTCCCGCGCCCTTGGTCGAGTTGGACGATGTCGTGGCGAAAGGGCCGACCCCGGAGCTTCCCCGCGTGTTCGCTCTGCCGGCCAAGTCGCCGGAGGCCGAAGTCCTCCAGATCGGGCTGCGCTCCGTCTTCACCAACCAGGGGCTGATCATCCACGAACCCAGGCAGCGGGCATTCTGGCCGCACCTGACGGTCGCCAGGGTGCGAACGGCGGACCACAAGTCACGGCGACCAGAGGCGGTCCGTGATCTACCCGACCGCCCGATCCCGGCGAGCCTGCGGGGTCCCTTCGAGGGGCGAAGCGTCGGTCTCTATCGGTCCGAAATGCGGCCGAGCGGAGCGCGCTACTCGCTGCTGGGCAAGGCGGACCTGCCGGGGTCGACCTTCGCGACCGATTAGTCGGAGAAACAGCGATGGACCTTCACTCACTGCTCCGAGCAGCGAAGATTACGGTCAATGGGATGCGCCCGGTTCCCAAAGAGGCTCGTCCGGTCCATTCGCCTCCCGGGCGAGGATGAAAAAGAGGTCTGAAAGCCTGTTGAGGTACTGAAGCGCGGCTGGATTGGCGTCATCGACGCGAAAGACGAGACGCTCCGCCCGCCGGCAGACAGTGCGACAGAGATGCAGGTTGGCAGCCAATTGCGTGCCGCCCGGAATTACGAAAGAACGTAGAGGCTCAAGGCCGGCATTGACCTCGTCGCATGCCGTCTCAAGCCACTCGACGTACGCCGACGTGATCCTGAGGCGAGGCTTTTCGTCCTCAGACGAAGGCATAGCAAGGTCGGCCCCGAGATCGAACAACTCATTCTGGATTCGGCCAAGCCAACCACGTCGAGTGTCTGAAATTTCCCCAACGGCGAGCGTGTGGCCGACGAACGCGTTCAACTCATCGACCGCGCCATATGCCTCAATCCTGGGATGGTCCTTTGGGACACGGCTCATATCGCCGAGGTGAGTCTCCCCAGAGTCACCGAGGCGCGTGTAGATGCGCGTTAGGTTAACCATCACCGCACAGACTTTAGTAAGGCCAGGGCAATGGATCCTCAGACGGGCGCGTGTCCTGCCATCAGCTCGCAGACGCCTCGCCGCAACTGCGCCACGTCGGCGTCACCGATCAACGGTACGCCGAACATGAAATTGAAGATCTCACGGGCGCGGCGCTCTCCGACGCGACCGTGAACGACGCGCGTGTTATCGACGAACAGCAACTGGCCGGGGTCGAGCGCGACTTCGTGCTCGCGCGCGGTCACCGCTAGGCCGTGCCGGGCGTAAAAGTCGACCTCTTGCGCGTGCGCCGTGGTCGAGTCGAGTCGCTGCCCATCGACGAACCACTGGCCAACGGTCTTATCGATCTTCTCGGTCAGCTCGGGCTCGGCGGCGAGCGCATCGATGAGACGAACGAAGCAGGCGAGCCGCAGGGTGTTGTGATCCTCCCAGCCGTCGCCATGTCGGCGCGCGTACTCGGTCACTCGCGCCTCGATCGCAGCTACGTCAAGTCCAGTCTCGGCGAGGATCCCATCGAGCTCGAGAAGCCGCGTCCGCGCAGTCACCTCGTGTTCGGTGTCAGACGGCAGGTAGATACCAACATGGCTGACCAGCAGCTGATCGAGGCCCTCGGCAAAGGGCAGGCCCATGTCGAAATGCAGCACCTGGTAGCTGGTCGCGACGACGTCTTCGCAGACCGGAATCAGATCGGCCTTACCAAGTTGCACTCGCTCAGCGAAGAGGTCGTGAAGGGGGACACGCTCTGGGTCGATCCCGGCAATCAACCGCTCCTGGATCGATACCGCCTGTTCGTGGTCTGAGATTCCGTCAACAATCGTCCAGCCGTGCTCGTAGAAGTCCTCCGGTACCTCGATCGGGTCGGCTTCGCAGGCGCGCCGCGTCTGCTCGAACAGCAGCCGCTGCGAATTGTAGATATCGGGGGGGTAAGCGGTCAGCATCTTCGCCTCTTCCGGTCGCTATCGAATGGGTTGACGACGCTAGGAAGCGCACCAGACGACACCGCCGCAAATCGAGGCTTTTGGGGCACAGCGACGCTGACAACGAACCCGCATATACCGGAGAGTTCCCGTATAGAGCATCAGGGGTGTCAGAATGCCGCTCCCGATGGCCACCGTCCGCGAAGAGTCGAGGCAGCCCTTCTCGCGTGTGCTCGAGGCGGTCTTCCACGGCAATAAGCGGCTCTGCGCCGCCACCGCGCTGCTGGCCGAGCCGGCGGCCCGGCCAGCGGAGGCCGCGCTCGACAGCCAGGTCGCACGGACGCAGAACTTCGTCGGCGCGGTCGACGCGGAGCTGGTGCGACTCGGCCGTCCCGGCCACTTCGCACTGCAAGCGGCAACCGGCGACAACGTTACGGTGCCGAAAGTTCTGCCCGCCGGGGAGATGCTCGTCGATGTGGTCGCGCGGTGGCTGCAGAAGACGCTCAACGCCTGGCCCGAACGGGCGATCGCACTGGCAGTGGCGACCGGGCGGCTGATCGAGGAGACCGGGCGGCTGAATCCGGAACGGCGGCGGATGAAGCCGCTCGGGGTCGGCTTCGACGACCAGCTGGAGCTGCGGCTGCGGCTGCGCTTCGGGCTGCTCGGTGAGGAATTGGGCCTTTTCGTGGCGCTCGACCAACACGAAGTGCTTCTGCTCGAGGCACCCTCCGCAGGGCAACAGGCAATCGAGGATGAGGTGGGGCGGAGTCTTCTGCGGCACGAGCGCGAATGGCTCGATGCCGAGCGCTTCGTGCGCATGCTCGAGCGGTCACGCGCCACCGATGAGAAGTACTGGCAAGGCCAGATCAGGTGGTACCTGCGCCAAGACCCGGACGACGGCATCGTGCTCGACCGGCACGGCGCCCGCGGCCACTGGCTGGTGGTCGGCAAGGCGGGCCCGGGCGAGCTGGCGCGCGCTGGTGTACTCACCGCCCGCGTCACCGACGAGGAGCGGGCACAGGATGCGGGGGCGTGGCGCGCGCTTGTCGTCGGCCGGTCGGACGCGCCGGCGAAGGGCGGCGGCATCGGCGCAATCGAGGAGGCCCACACGCTCCGCGCCGAGATAGGACGTAAGCGCGACCCCAGAGAGAAAGGCGGCGACTCCAAGCTCACGATCGGCGAAGTAGTCAACCGCCTCGGAGGCGCCGACACCGTTCGCGCCGGCCGCGCTATCGCCCGCGCGGCCACCGCAGCTGCCGAACCCCCCACGCTCTTCTCCGCCCCCGCCGCAACTACGCCCACCGCGCGCCAAACCCACTGGCGCTACGAACTGGTGGTCCACGAAGGCGCACTCCACCTGACCTCGGTCGGCGGCAAGGCGGGTCATCGGCCGCTCGCCCAGGTCGCACTCGATCCTGACGACGACCCGATGCTCGATTTCCAGGCGGTGCTCCACCGCGCTGCCCAGGGCGCCCCGATCATCGATCGGGTCGACGCCGAGCACGCGGTCACCCCCGCGGTCCGTTGGGCCCGCGCCCTGCTTGCGCGGCCGGCGCCTCCGACCTCCCCAGACCCTGACGACCTCACCGACCTGAAGGTCCGCCTCGTCTACGTCCCCGCCAGTCTCGAACACCCGCTCGGAGGCCTGCCGACGATCGGCCTGCGCTACCTCGCCGACCACCTCGAGCGGCTCGGCGCTCGCGCCGACGTGATGACGCTGGACGCCGCCGACATGAAGCGCCGCCGGGTCGAGCTGCTCGGCGCCGACGTGATCGGGCTCAGCACCTACCTGACGAACTACAACCACATCACCGAGCAGGTCAATCTGCTGCGCGAAGCCGGATTCACCGGGCGGATCGTGCTCGGCGGCCCGCACCTGCGCGAGATCGATCTGATCCAGGAAGAGATCGAGGGCTGGGACGCGCTGATCCGTGGGGAGGGCGAGGAAGTCTTCCCACAAGTCGTCCGCGTCCTGCGTCGCTTCGACGCCGACGAAACCGACCGCGCGTTGGAGTTGGCGCGCACGCTGCGCGGGGTGACGCTCGCGCGCGGCGACCTGATAGTCCTCGCCGACACCGCCGCCCGCAACGGCGCAAACCGGATCTCCTGCCCGCTGCCGTTCGAGTGGCAGCGCCACAACGAACCGGGGACGCTGAAAATGAACTTCACCCGCGGCTGCCCGTACGAGTGCGGGTTCTGCCCCAACCACCAGGGTCGCAGCTTCCACTCCTGCAGCGCGGTCGAGATGTGGTCCTTCACCGAGCGCGCCGCCGCCGACGCGCTGATCCTGCCGGCCGCGACGGAAGAGGAAATCGCCGACACGATCCAGGTAGAGCTCGGCGTCGAAGGGCCGCCGCGGCTGCGGCCAGCCCTCGACCTGTTGCTGCGCGACCCGGTCTCCCCCAGCCTGCTGGAGAAGATCTGCGGCCCCGTTGAATCGACGGCGGGCGACCGCATCCCGCGCTGGGAGGCGAAACAGCGCTGGCTGGCGAGCAAGGCGGAGTGGCTGGAGAACGCACGCCGGCGCGACAGCGACGACGGTATTAAGCGCGATCTCGAGCGGGCCGAACTGCCGCGCTTCGAGATCATGACTTCCGAGGACAACACGCTCGTTAACGACGAGACTATCGGCGCCTACCTGCGGCTGCGCCGCCAGAGCGGGCTAGCCGACGCCGTCACCTTCGACCCTGGCCAGAACACCGTCCGCGACCTCACCGACCGCAAGGGGGCGATCAAGTACGACTACGTCGACGCGCTCTGTGACCAGAACCCGTTCAAGGTCGCACTCGGCGTCGACGCGACCTCGAACCCGGTCCTGCGTCAGATCCAGAAGCCTTACTACTCCATTGGCGAAGCGGTGGCGCTCAACCGGGCACTCGTCGAAGGTGGGGCCGTCGAGGTGGTCAACAACTACATCCTCCTCGCTCCCGAAACGAACCTGCTCGAGGCGATCGAGTCCTTTGCGCTCTTCGTCCTCCTGCCGCTCACCTGGCGCGACCATAAGGAATCCATCAACCTTCGAATCATCAAGGAACCGGGGACCCGCTCCCACGACGAAGGTCTTCTCTTCCTCCCCGAGCCAGGCGAAGATGAACATAGCGACCCGCTCCGCTATCCCGACGTCGACGCTTTGCTCAAGCGTTGGGAACTGACCTCGGAAGTACACAGCGCCGACTTGCCCGACCTGCTCTGGAGGCTGCTCGCCAACGACCCCGATGCTAAGCGCCTCCTGCCACAGGTGGTGCAGCGCTGGCAGCGCAACCTTGACCACGACCCGTTCCTGGTCGGCCTGGCACGACGGATCGCTGCGGTGGCGGGGTCGGGTAAGCCACTGGTCGCGGCCTTCCGTCAGGTTGCCGCGGAGTACGCCGCCGCTTGGCCGGCTGAACCCGGGGCGATCACCCCGAAGTCATTGCGGCCTCAAGGCACTATCCCCGCCGAGAAACACGCGAAGCCACAGCGCGCACCCCGACGTGACCGTCCATCGACCCCCGCTGGCACGAAAGTCCCTCCAAAGAAAAGGAGCGGTGTAAAGCCGGGGTCCTCATAGAGACATCTGCGCTCACTCGGGGTTTGCCGGCGCAGACATAAAAGGTCGGACTTACTCGGAGCGCCGCTGACTCTCGGTCGAATCCAGCTTCAACCCCCACTCGCGGCAGACCGCGAGAAGCACCTCCGGCGCAGGATCGGTGAGGGCGACGGGATCGCCGGCCTCGACCAGCTCGCCACGGCCCTCGAAGACGACCAGCGCAGGTTGGCCGTCGAGCCGAGAGGGGAAGCGCAGAGCACCCGCATTGCAACGGTCGAAAAGATCAGCGGCGATCGTCTGGGTGACGACTCGCCGCCGCGAGGTGATCTCGTGCAAATCCAGGTGCACCAGGCCGTGCTCGATCAGGAGGGATGCGTGGCGCTGCTCGAGATCGGCGCGCACCGCCGGATCGGTGAGGTCGATCAGCTCGCCGTCGAGCACCATCTCGGCGGGAGCGAGTAGATGCTCTTCGCGCCAGCGGGCGGTCACCGGAGCGGCTGGCAGATCCTTGAGCGCGGCCGCGCCAAAGACCTCAGCGAAGGCTCGCTGGGCGTTCAGGTTGGGACGGAAATCGGACAGAACCTCGCGCAGCGACGTCTCGGGGCGCTCGGCGCAGTAGACGGTTCGAAAGCGCCGATGCGCATCATCGAAGCGGTGGTTCCAGGCGCAGAGCTCAAATGGCGTGAAGGCAAGTGGATTGCCGCGACTCCCGACCCGCCAAAGCTCTCCCCCGCTCACCCCTCGAAGCTAACAAGCTGCCTGGCGGCGGCGCGGACCGCGGCGAACTGCGCCGGATCAGTTGCCTGGCGCAGGATCTCGATCGGGGCCTCGTCGTCGAGGCGGGTGTTGGTGCCGAAGAGCCAGGCGCGGGCCGTCTTCTCATCGAAGCTCTCGACGATCATGCGGACGATCTTGTAGCCCTCGCGCAGGCGCAGGTCAGTCGTCTGGTTCGGAGCGGGACCGTCCGGCTTGTGGTAGCGCCCGATCTGCTTGGCGTCGCGCAGGCCGGCAAGGTGAGCGGCGATTCGCTGGCCGAGCTGGTCCTGCAGATAGCAGGCGACCTCGGAGATCGGCAACGTCGTCGCATCGTGGTCGAATCGCTCGGCTGCTGGAGGCGTAAGGACGGGCATGGGTAGCTCCTTTTGGAATCCTTCTTCAAACCGACCAAGAACTACACCGAAGACTACACCATGCCCCGCTCGGTGCTTTAGGCCGATTCTGACCTTGCGGTCTATCGCCGGGCATTGCTCGTGGCAGAGTTTGGATGGTGGGATTCATCCCCCGGTCCCAGGACCAGCTCGCACTCTCGGCTATGCGGCCTCTGCGACGCGGAGTGCAGGAGCGACCTGAGGCAGCTGCCGTACGGCGAGACGATCACCGAGGGCGCGTCCGGCGACGTCGATCAGGTGACGATGGTGAGTGAGGACGGTGACCTGGGTCGTCTGGGCAAGTTCGCCGAGTGCCTCGAAGACGCGCTCGGAGCGCGGCTCGTCGGACTCCGAGAAAACGTCGTCGAAGATAACCGGAACCGGACCTGCCGTCTCGACGTAGCGGTCGATCGCCGCGATACGAAGGGAGAGGAAGAGCTGTTCCCTGGTCCCCTTGCTCATCTGCTCGACCTGCATCAGGGCACCGTCGTATTGGCGACCGATCAAGACCGCCTTGCCACCGTCCTCGACGTCGACATAGAGGTCACTGAACGTGCTCTGGGTGAAGCGCCTAAAGAGTTCTTTCGCGCGGTCCAACATCGGGCTCTGGTGTTCACGGCGGTAGCGCTCCATGGCCCGCCGCACAGAAAGCCCTGCGAGGCGAGCCCGGGCGTAGGCAAGCGCTGCGGCTTCGACTCGACCACGGACCATCTCGATGTCCTCGCGCGTCCGGACTGCTTCTGGATCGCTCTCGAGAGCCGTCAGGTCCCGGCGTCGAGTGACGATCTCGTCCCGGACGCCATCGCGTTCCGCTGTGAGCTCGTGGGTCCGGTCGGCGAGCTCGTCCAGCTTGATCGCATCGGCGTCTCGGTCAAAACCCTCGGCGTCGGCGACGAGTGAGGCGAAGTCGGCGCCGCCGGCCTCGACCACCTGGCGCTCGAGACTCTCGATTTCCCCCCGCAGTGCTCGAGCGCGGTCGGAGAGGCGCTCGATCTCGGGAAGCCGGTCGACCTCCTCGGTTCCCGCCGCGTACAAGAGCACCTTGATTGATTCTTCGGCCGCCGCGATCTCCTCTTCGGCTGCCGCGACCAACCGAGTGGACGTCTCGCGCTGATCGACGAGGGTGCTGACCCGCTCCGCCCGCGTCCTATGCTCGGAGAACTTCGCGTGGATGGCGGTGGCCGCCGCCTCCGGCTCGAGGCCGGACAACTCGGGGGCGAGGCTCTCGCAGAGAGCCTGGACCTCCGCGATGAACACTTTTCGGTCGGCGTCGATGCCCGAGATGCGTCGCTCCAGGTTGTCGATCTCCTCGCGCAGACCGGCGGCCTCATCAAGAGCCCTGACCAGCTCCTGCGCTTCAGAGGACCCAACCCCCTCCGCCAAACCGGCTCGCCGCAGTATGTCGGGCCATCCCCTCTGCCAGTCGCTCATCTCTTGCGTCGCCAGGGCGAGATCCTCCTCCGCATCGCCCAACGCCTCGACCTTGCCACGCAGATCGGTCTCCATCTCGAGTCGCGTGCTTCGACGCCCGCGTTCCTCCTCCACCAGCGTGGCGGCCCTGGCGCACAAGCCAGCGAGAGTCATGCTCTCCTCAGGCTGCACCTCAAGCGAGGCAAGCACAGCGCGGAGCGCGCGCGAATGGTCCGACTCGCGATCGCGAGCTGCCGCGACCTCAGCGGCGGCCGCTGCCGCCTGCGAGTCGAGGTCGAGGATCCGGTCCCGAGCCTCCAGCCAGGCAGGCGCCAAGTTGGCAGGGAGGGCGTCGAGACCGCTCTTCCTCCAAAGCTCAGACCAGGCAGAGGCGGCGACCTCTTCGCCGCCGGCGAGCTCCTGGCGGCGAGTCTCAAGCCGCTCCTCCTCCCTCTCGAGGCTGCGGACGGATGCCTCGTGCGAGGCCGCCCTCCCGACCCTCTCGCCCGCGTCCGCGCGCCGGTCGGCAAGCTGATCCGCCACATCGATCGCCTCCTCGAAGTCACCCGCGACGCCGGGATCGAGTCTCTCCCCGGCTTCTCCACCGGCACGAATCGGTGCCCAGGCGGCAGCCCGTCGCTCCCGGGCGGACGTCAGCTCACCCAGAGTGGGCGCGGCCCCTTCGGCCTCGATCCGGTCGCCCTCCTCCTCCAACTCCATTCGTCGAGACGCGATCGTGACCGCCTCGGCATTGAGCGTCCGGGCGACCTCGGCGACCTCCGCAAGTCGGGTCGCCGCCTCTTCCGCCTCCTCAACCGACGGAAGATCCATCTCGCCGAGTTCGGTGATCGACCCGGGGCGAGGAGTCAGCTGGCGAAAAGCCCTGTCGGCCGCCTGGCGCTTACTCTCCTGTCCGCCCTCGAGGGCGGAGATCTGCTCGGAGAGCCCACCGAAGGCGCGGGCTCCACCGAGTGCGGCCTCAAGTTCGGCAAGGTCGCGGACCTCGGGGCTGCCCTTGAGATCATCGGCAGCGCGATCGCGGGCCTTCGTCGCCTTGACCAAACGATCTTTGGCGCCCAGGAGCCGCTTCGAGATCTCCCCATAGGCGCCGACGGCCCCGTCCACAGCTTTACTCGCCGAGGCGTCCAGACGCGACGCCGCGACATCCTCGACCGAGGTGCGGGCTGCCTGCGCGGCCGTAGACAGAGAGACCTTCGCGACGTGAAGCTCGCCCTCCAGTTTCCGGCGATCCTTCGCCGCCTTGGAGACCGCGGAGACCTCGTCTTTGACCGCCGAGATCATGTCGCCGCGGGCGAGAATTCCCTCGTCTACCTCGACGGCCGAGATCTGATCTTCGAGTTCCTCGAGAACCTTCCGGGCCCGGGTGAGCTGTGTGAGGCTCGCATCCAGGCGCGCCTGCGCCGACGCGCGATCCGAGGCGGCCTCCACAGGTAGGGCGGGGGCGTCGGCGATCGGCGCCAGTTCCTCGCGCAGCCTCGAATGGGCCATGATGAGCGGCGCGATCGTGCGCCGCCGCTCGACGGCTCGCATGTTCACCTCGAGCGAGCGGATCTCCTCGCCGAGTTCCTCGGCCCGCTCCTCTTCAGCTCGCAGCTCGACTCGCAAGGACGCGTGGCGCTGGGGTTTCAGCGTCGCGGCACGCATCTTCTTTTCGCACTCCTGCAGCTCTCTCAGCGCGGTTTCGAGCGCACCTTTACGGCCCCGGGGAGGGTTGTAGGCGCCTTGTGCCTCGGCCTCGAGCGTGGCCAAGGTCGCGTGAAGGCCGCGGATGCCCGCAGCCGCCGCGAAGAGGCTCTCCCCGATCTCTCCGCCGCCGCCAAGGAGCTCTTCCGCCCCCTCGTCGAGGGTCTCCCTGTCGACGTGGAAGAGACCTCGATACACATCCGGGCCGAGGCCGCCGAGCGCGGCCGAGATCGGGTCCGAGGCGAGAGGGCGACCGTCGACATCGAGAAGCGACGCAGAGGGCTTCTTGACTCGGGAGAGGTCGAGGCGCTGACCGTCAATCGAGAGGCCAGCATCGATCTTCAGCTCGGAGTACGGGAATGTGTGGTCGTCGATGGTGCGCGCATCCATGCCAAAGAGGAGGCTTCGGATGCCCCGACCGGTGGTCGACTTGCCGGTTGCGTTCTCGCCGTAGATCAGGTCGACGTTCCCAGCTCCCGCGAACTCGATCGGGTGGTCTGCGAACGAGCCCCAGGGTTTGAACCTGACTTCCTCGATCCGCAGGGCCATCAGCCCGACACCCCCCGCAGCAGCCTCGGGGGCAGTGCCTCCCGGAGCTCTCCCAGGAGGGCCCGGACCTGGTCCTCGGACGCTGGGTCGAAATCGAGGCGCGCCTCGTGGGGAAGGATCGCGTCGAGTGGCGCCAACGCATCGGCCGCCGACTCGAGGCCCGGCCCCGACAGCTCCTCGATCTCCCGGATCAGCTCGCCGACCGCGTCCTCGCCGCCGGGGGCGATCGACCTCGGTGCGCGAGTCTCGAGCCGCACGCGCTCCACGAAGACCTGCTCGCCGACGGCCCCGACAGCCGCAGAGATCGCACCGTAGCGGAGGCTCTCGGGATCGGCGGCGAGCTCGGTATGCGCGGTCGTCACCCCCTCTATGACGACCCCCGCCGCCAGCAATCGCCCGCCGCACCGCTCGGCGGCACCGCGGACCTCGGCGGAGAGCGAGGAGAAGATCTCGTCCGTCGAGGTCACATCCGACGCGTCGATGCGGATCAGCTCCCAGCGCACGCAGTCGAGGTCAATGTGGCTCTCGACCGGATCGCTCGACCCGTCGAGCTCGATCAGGCTCGCGCCCTTCGGACCCGTCTCACGGATGTTGCGCCCCTGAAGATTCCCGGGGAAGAGGATGAGCGGGTCTGCGTTCAGCACCTCGCGGGCATGCACATGGCCGAGAGCCCAAAGGTCGTATCCGCTGGAGACCAGAGTCTCGAGACTGCATGGCGCGTAGTTCTCGTGGCCGGCCCGGCCTTCTGCTGCGGTGTGCAGCAGACCGATGTTCAATAGGTCTACCCGCGGAGAGGGGAAGCCTGCGGCCAGGTCATCTCGAATCTCGGGGGTCGCGTAGCTCTGGCCATGGACCGCGACCCCTATCTCCTCAAGCAAGTGGGTTTGCGGTGCCTTGGTCTCGAGGAGCGTGACGTTGTCGGGCAGCGGCAGGGTCCGGGTCAGCTTTGATTCGGCGTCGTGGTTCCCGGAAACCATCACCACCGGGATCTCGGCCTCTCGCAACCTTCCCATCTCCTTGACGAAATGGAGCCCGGTCCCATAGTCAGGCCACTTGCCATCGAACACGTCGCCGGCTAGCAGAACCAGGGCTACCTCTTCGGCCATCGCCAGGTCGACGAGGTTCGCCAGCGCGCGTCGGGTCGCCATCCTCAGCTCCTCGACAGGGGCATCCTCGTAGGCCAGCAGGCCTCGCATCGGCGAATCCAGGTGGAGGTCCGCGGCGTGAAGAATCCTCATCGCAACGCACCCCCGGCCGCCTGCACTCGGTTCTCGAAGAAGTCCATGTGCGTTTTGTATCTGCCCGGTCGGACGCATAGGTGTGCGTTGCAACGGATTCCTCCCCCGACTCATTCATCCGACTCGGCCCCTACGGTTCAACCCCGGTGGCCCAGG
>Ga0075322_1000043_pt1 | contig 12200 bp, 10 predicted proteins | sample MayberryNW_Catta_FD_120086 | JGI IMG/M metagenome (GOLD analysis project Ga0075322, IMG submission 120086) | Natural and restored wetland microbial communities from the San Francisco Bay, California, USA, that impact long-term carbon... | ecosystem: Environmental > Terrestrial > Soil > Wetlands ... | reverse complement strand
CGCCCTTCCCGCCTTCTTCTTCTTCGTATTCGTATTCGTATTCCGATTCTTCGTATTCGCTCGACGAGGACGACGATCCCGAGGCGTAGCCTTCGTTCAGCCCGGAGAGTTCGGGCAGGCTCGACGGTTCGGGGAATTCGGGGCAGTCGCCGCCGACCGCCGATTCCATGAAGCTGCGCCAGATCGGCCCCGCGGTCGGTCCGCCGAAGCCGGTCGATTCCCGCGACTGCGGGTGGCCGACCCAGACCGCGGTCGAGTAGAGCGGCGTGTAGCCGACGAACCAGGCGTCGGAGAGGTCCTCGGAGGTGCCGGTCTTGCCGGCCTCGGCGCCGCAGCCCATGTAGGTGTAGCCGGCGCCGGTGCCGCCGGTGATCACCGTCTCGAGGATTTTCGTCACTTCGTAGGCCTGGCCCTCGGTCAGCACCCGTTCGCCGCCGTCGGCGCTGGTCTCGTCGACCGTGCCGTCGGGGAACTCGACCCGGCTGACCGCGGTCGGGTCGTGGTGGATGCCGCCGCTGGCCAGGGTCGCGTAGCCATCGGCCTGTTCGAGCGGGGTGACGCCTTCGCGGAGGCCGCCGATCGCCTCCGCGGGGACCGATTCGAGCTGCTCTTCGATCCCCATTTCATGGGCGGTCTGGGTGACGTTTTCAGGCCCGACGTCGAGGTCGAGCTGGGCGAAGACGACGTTGATCGAGTTGGTGGTCGCGTCGGCCACCGACATCGTGCCGCCGCCGGGCTCGTCGTTGTTGACCGTCCAGGGCGGCCCGCCGCCGGGGATCTCCAGCGTCTTCGGCGAGCTGCCGTCGTAGTAGGTGGTGTAGGGGTCGACACCCTGCTTGATCGCCGTCGTCAGCACGTACGTCTTGAACGAAGAGCCGGGCTGGCGGTGGGCCTGCCAGGCGTAGTTGAATTCGCTTTCGCTTTCGGAGCCTTCGGTCGAGGCGAGGGCGACGATCTCCCCGTTGGAGGGGTTGACCGAGGCGAGCGCCGCCGCCGGGCCGCCTTCGGAGTAGCAGACGCCACACGAGTCGACCGCTTCCTGCGCGCGTTCCTGCAGTTCGGGGTCGATCGTCGTGTAGGCCTTGAGGCCGCCCTTGCGCACGGTGTTGATCCCGTACTTGTCGATCAGCTCCTGCTGCACGAGGTCGAAGAGGAAGGGGTCCTTGATCACCCGGTACTTGTGCCCGGGGCTGAGGCCGAGGTTGCGCCGGCGCGCTTCGCGGTATTCCTCGCCGTCGATGTAGCCCTGCTCGTGCATCGCGTCGAGCACCTCGTTGCGGCGCTGCAGGGCGGCGTGCGGGTCGAGGAAGGGGTTGTATTCGGAGGGCGCCTGGGGCAGCCCGGCGATCAGCGCCGCTTCGCGCAGCTCCAGGTCCTTGGCCGGCTTGCCGAAGTAGGTCTGCGCCGCCGCCTCGACCCCGACCGCGGTCTCCCCTTCGACCGTGCCGTAGGGCGCCGTGTTGAGGTAGGCGGTGAGGATCCATTCCTTCGAGTGGGCTTCCTCCTCTTCGACCGCGAGGTGCGCTTCGCGGAGCTTGCGTTTCAGCGTGTCTTCGGGGTTCTGGATGTAGAGGTTGCGGACCAGCTGCTGGGTGATCGTCGAGGCGCCCTGCACCGGCTGGCCGCCGGCCAGCGCGTCCTTCCAGACGGCGCGGATGATCCCGGTCGGGTCGAGGGCCCCGTGGTCGAAGTAGTTCTTGTCCTCGATCGCCACGGTCGCGTCGCGCAGCACCTGCGGCATCGAGCTGCCGGGTACCGGCTGGCGGATGTTTTCGGACTGGATGAAGCCGATCAGGCTGCCGTCCTTGGCGTAGATCGCCGAGGAGCGCCCCTTCTGCACCGGTTTGAGGCTGGAGAGCGGCGGCGCCGACTCATACGTGCTGACCGCCCAGCTGCCGGCGATCCCGCCGGCGACCACGGCGACGACTCCCAGGATCCCCAGGGGGACCAGGACCTTTCTCCACTTCGAGGTATGCGACCTGCGTCTCCGCCGTCGCGAGCGGCGCGCCATTCGCTCCGAATTCTAGGCAGGCCGCTACTCTGGGTCGATCGCGCCGAGATTCCTGCACACTTGCTACCGAATCGGCGACATCGACCGCTCGGTCGCCTTCTACGAGAAGCTCGGCTTCGAAGTGGCCGGCAAGATGCCGATCGGCGACGAGGCGATCAACGTCTTCATGAACCTGCCCGGCGAGGACCCGGTGCTGGAGCTGACCTACAACCACGGCGTCACCGGCTACGAGCACGGCACCGGCTACAACCACATCGCCCTCGCCGTAGACGACCTCGACGCGACGATCGAGTCCCTCGCCGCCGAAGGCGTCGACCCCGAAAAGCCCCCCTACCGCCCCGGCGGCCGCACCGAGGGCCACCGCATCTGCTTCTACCGCGACCCCGACGGCTACCGCATCGAGCTGATCGGGGAGTAGGCGCCTCCGCGGTTGACGCGGCGGCGCATTGGCGGGATGCTGGCCTGGCAACTCCCAGCCCCGCATCAAGGAGGAAGACGATGATCTGCGCACTCACCGCCCGCACGCTGAAGGCGGGCACCTACGACCAGTTCCGCGAGGCGTTCATGAGCGGCATGGAGGGCGAGCCGCCGCCCGGCTTCACCCGCTTCAACATGCTGCGCAACGCCGAGAACCCCGACGAGGTGATCACCTTCGGCTTCTTCGACGGCACCCCCGAGCAGCTGCGCGAGGTCGCCGGCAACGAGGGCTACCAGGAGCAGCTCGACCGCATCGCCCCCTTCGTCGACTCGGTCGGCGCCGACGGCCTCTACGAGATCGTCGAGGAGCGGACCCCGTAAGAGCGGCTGCTCTATGGCATAATTCGACCACCGAGTGGGCATATTGTGCCCACGTACTGGTCGAATTATGCCACCAATCAAGCGCGAAATAACGCCTCGCCTGCTCGAAACGCTGGGCGACACGCCCGCTCTGATGCTGGTTGGGCCCAGACAGGCGGGGAAGAGCACGCTGGTCAAGGAACTCGCGGCTGGCTCCCACCCCGCCCGCTACGTCAGCCTTGACGATCTGCGCACCCTCGCCGCCGCCCGCGAGGATCCCGTCGGCTTCATCGAAGCGATCGAAGAGCCGATCGTCATCGACGAGATCCAGCGGGCGCCGGAGCTGCTGCTGCCGATCAAGGCGGCAATCGACGACGACCGGCGCCCCGGGCGGTTCATCCTCACCGGCTCCGCTCAGGTGATGTTGCTGCCGACAGTCTCCGAGTCGCTGGCGGGTCGCGTGGAGGTCCACACGCTCTGGCCGTTCTCGCAAGCGGAGATCGAGGGCGTCGACGCCCGGCTTGTCGACCGCCTGCTCGACCCGCAGGCAGGGCCTTCCGACGCCCCGGCGGTCCCCCGCCGGGAGCTGGTCGAGCGCCTCGTCCGGGGCGGTTTTCCCGAGGTGCTCGCTCGCAGCTCCGCGCGGCGCGAGGTGTGGATTGACGCGTACCTCACCGCGGTCGTACAGCGCGACCTTCATGACCTGGCCAACATCGAGCGACTCGCCGAGGTGCCGGCGATCCTCGCCTCGCTCGCCGCGCGGGCGCGGGCGCCGCTCAACAAGGCGGACGTCGGCAGCTCGGTCGGCGTCCCACGCACCTCGCTCAACCGCTACCTGGCGCTGCTCGAGCACGTCTTCCTCGTCCGCCGCCTACCCGCCTGGCACACGAACCGCATCAAGCAGATCACGAAGTCTCCGAAGTTCCTGATCTCCGACTCGGCCGTCCTCGCTCGCCTGCTGCGCGCCGACGCCGGGCGCCTCACCGAAGACCCCACCCTGCTCGGCAGCCTGGTCGAGGGCTTCGTCGGCATGGAGCTCGCCAAGCAGGTCGCCGCCTCAGCCCGCCGCGCCTCCTTGATGCACATGCGCACCGCCAAGGGGGTCGAGGTCGACTTCGTCCTCGAAGGCCCCGACGGCCGGCTGGCCGGCGTCGAGGTCAAGTCCTCGGCGACGATCCGCGCCGAGGACTTCAGGCACCTCGCGGCGCTCCGCGACCGCCTGGGCGAGGACCGCTTCACCAAGGGCGTGGTGCTCTATCCCGGCGCCGAGCGCCTCCCCTTCGGCGACCGCCTCGAAGCCTGGCCGCTGGCCACGCTCTGGGCCTGAGCCCTAGCCCTTCACGACCTCGAACTGGCTCATCAGGCCGTGGTCCTCGTGGTCGAGCATGTGACAGTGCATCACGAACTTGCCGGTGTAGTCGACGAAGTGGCCGGCGACGACTATGCGTTCGCGGGGGTAGATGAAGAAGGTCTCCTTGAGGCAGTCTTCGAACGGCGGCGCCGGCTTGCCGTCGCGCGAGAGCAACAGCCAGTCGGTGAGGTGCATGTGCATCATGTGGGCGACATCGGTGTGGTTGACGAACTCCCAGGTCTCAACCGTGCCGAGCTTCGGGTGGGCTGCCGCGTAGGCGGGGTTGAAGGTGCGGCCGTTGATCAGCCAGCTGGTTTTGAAGAGGCCGCCGATCGAGATCTCGAAGCGGCGCTGGGGCTTGCGCGGCGCTCGCTGGGCCCACTCCGGCAGCGGTCGCAGCTTGCGCGGCACCCGGGTGCGGTCGGCCACCCGCCGGGAGTCGACCCGGAACTGCATCAAGGCGCCGACGTAGGGATGGGCGCCGAGCGGGTGGCGGGCGCCGTGGCGCGGGCCGCTGCGCAGCTCCACCCGCTCGCCGCGGGCGCCGGCGAAGTCGGCAACGAGCTCGACCCGCTCGGCCGGGCCGATCGTCACCTCATGGCGGCGCACCGAGCGCGGCATCAGGCCGCTGTCGCTGCCGATCTGGATCAGCGGCGCGCCGTTGGAGAGGTAGACGTTGTAGGAGCGGAACTGGGAGAGGTTGAGCAGCCGCAGCCGGTAGCGCTGCGCGGAGACCCGGTGGAAGGGCATGTGCACGCCGTTGACGAGGATCGTCCGCGCCGCGATCCCGTCGGCGGGCGGTCGCAGGTTGGTGAACGGGTTGGTCAGCTGGTTGTGGCGGTCGAAGTCGCGGTCGCAGATCGCCAGCGCCAGGTCGCGGTCGCCCGTCGGCAGCGGCAGGCCGGCGTCGAACTCGTCGTCGATGATCCACATCGCCGCCAGCCCGCGCCAGACGTTGTGGGCGGTGTGGTCGAGGCGGTGGTCGTGGTACCACTGGAAGGCGGCCCGCTCGGGCGCGCCGTTCTCCATCAGGTCGTAGACGTAGGTGCGGCGGCCGCCCGGCTCGATCAGCGTGTCGTTGCCCGAGGCGCGCGCTGAGAGCCCGAAGGGGATGCGGCAGTAGTAGGAGCGCGGGTGCGAGCGAGTCAGCCCGCCCGGCTGCCCGTCGAACTGGGTGCGGTTGTGGCCGCCGTGCAGGTGGACGGTCAGCTCGCCGGCCGAGGCGGGCAGCTGGTGATGGAAGGTGACGCTGGTGCGGTGCCCGGCCGGGCGGCGGATCGTCGGCCCGGGGAAGGTCCCGTCGTAGGTCCACATCCGCGTCTTCTCGCCGGGCAAGACCTGTACGTCGGCCTCGCGAATCGGGATCGTCAGGCGCGCGTCGGTGAGCGCCTCGGGGATGCGCAGCGGCTCGCGGAAGGGCGGCGCGGCGGCGGGTGGCGCGGCGGGTGGGTCGCCGCGCCCAAACAGCGCCGCGGGACGCAGGCCCAGCGGCAGCGCCGTGGCCAGAGCGCCGCCGCCCAGGGCGCCGAGGAAGGCTCGGCGCCCCAGGCGGGGCGAATCGGGCTGTTGCGAGCCAGACGTGCCGCTACCCGGCGGGAGCCGGGCGGACCGCGATCGAGCCGTGCATCCACGGGTGGATGGCGCAGACGAAGTAGAGCCTCGTCCCGCCCGCGGCGCTGACCACCTGGGTCTCCGATGTGTCGGGCTTGCTGCCCGTGAACCAGGAGTCGCCCTTCTTGTTCAGGTTGCCGAGCGTGTCCCAGCCTTCTTCGCCGGCCTCGGCCGGGTTTTCCTTCGGCGGGCCTTCGCCCTTCACCCCGTGCCAGGCGGCGATCGCCTTGCAGATGTGATGCGGCGTGAAGCAGAGCTGGCGCTGCCGCGGCGTCTTTGGCAGCGAGCCCTTGGTGACCAGCGAGAAAGTGTGCGGTCCGACCTTGTGCGGGTCGGTCTGGTTGAGCACGGTCAGCTCTTCGCCGGAGTAGATGAACGTCGGCGGCACGAAGCGCAGCCCCTTCTTGCCGTCGCGGATGTAGACGGTGTGCTGGGGGCTCGGCGTGCCTTCTTCGCCGCTGTCGCCCGCGGCGAGCGCCGGGACGAGGGTCAGCGATGCCGCCAGGACGAGCGCAAGTACGCTCGCAAGCCTGATCGACGTCGCACGAGACGGTCGCTTCAAGTTGCTCTCCTTTGCTCGGCGCCGGTAGTCCGCGCGCCTGGACGAATGAACGGGAAATGTAGCGACAGCCTTCGCGGCCGGCAAGGGTCGATCTCTGACCGTCTCGCCGCTACCGGTTGACTGGCGATATCTCGCAGCCCAGCTCGAGATCCCCACTGCCAGGGGACCTACGCGCCCAACCGAATCGATCCCCACAATCGTGGGAACTGTCGTAGGCTGAGGGAAGGATGACGGCTGAACCGCGGGAGATCTCAGACGGCACGCTGGTCGTGCGGGTTTCCGAGAACGGCGGCGCGAGGCGCGTCTCGCTCTGCGGAGAGCTCGACCTCGCCAACGCCGCCACCGCGGAGTCTGCGCTGCAGGCGTGCTTCGAGGAGGAGGGCGCCACGGTCATCGTCGACATGCGCGAGCTCGAGTTCATCGACTCGACCGGGATCGCCCTGCTGGTCGCCACCCTGAGCCGCAACGAGCAGGGCGCCACCGTTCAGTTCATCCCCAGCCCCTCCCCCGCGGTCACCCGGGTGCTCGACATCACCGGCCTCGCCGAGCGCCTGCCGCTGGCCGAGGCCTGAGCCCTAGGCCGCCGGCACCCTGAAGCGGCGCTTCGCCGGCGTCGGGTCTTTGTTGCCGCCCGCGTCGGCCGCCCAAACCTTGAAGACGTGTCGGCCGGGCTTCAGGCCGGTGTAGGACTTGGGCGAGCGGCAGGGCTTCGGCTTGCGCTTGTCGAGCTTGCAGGCGAAGCGCGAGCCGGGCTCGCTGGAGCGGAAGCGGAAGCTGGCCACGCCCTTGGCGAGCCTCCTGCCGGGGCCCTTGGCAATCGTCGTCTGGGGCGGCGTCGTGTCCCCCGTCCCGGGATCGACGACCGGCGTTGAGCCCGCCGAATCGGCCGCCGGCGACGGCGGAGGCGATGCGAGTGAATCGACCGCCACCGCGCAGGTCTGGCTGCCGTTGGTGGCGATGAAGCTCTGGTTGACGCTGGTCCCATCGGTGTTGGCGCGTCCGATCGTGTTCGTTTCGGCGTTCGCCCAGTAGAGCTGCGCCCCGGAAACGGCGACTCCGCAGGGCGTGGAGGCATCGCCGATGAAGCTGGTGTCGACGCCGCCGCCGTTGTTGACGTTGGCACGCCCGATCCTCGTGCCGCCGCCGAAGATCCCAGGGTCCGACCAGAAGATGTTCGACGAGTTGACCGCGACGCCGCAGGGGAAGCCGACCGGAATCGTCACGTAGGTGAGCTGCTTGCCGCTGCCGTCGAGGCCCGCCCGGCCGATGTAGGCGGGCGTCCCGGTGGCGATGTCCGCCCAGTAGAGATGTCCGCTGTCGACCGCCAGGCCGCAGGGCTCGGCGACCCCGGTGACGAGGCCGGCGTTGCGAGCCGTCCCATCGAGGTTGGCGCGGCCGACCTGCCCGCCGATCGTCGACCAGTAGAGGTGGCTGGCGGTGACCGCCACGCCGGATGGTTCATTGATCCCCGTCATGAAGCTGTTGTCGACGCCGCTGCCGTCGATGTTGGCTCGGCCGATCGTGTCGCTGTTCTGGTTGGCCCAGTAGATGTGCGCCGAGTCGAGCGCGATCGCGAAGGGCAGCTGTCCAGTAGGAACGAAGTCGTCGACCACCCCCGTCCCGTCGTTGCTCGCGCGGCCGATCCGCTGGTTCTGCGTGTCGGCCCAGTAGACGAAGGCAGAGGCGCTCGAGGAAATCCCGAGGAGAATGAGCGCAACGACGGTGGCCGCCAGCAGCGCCCGGGGGCGGTTGGACCGGACGCGCCTCACGCCGCCGGCACCTTGAAGCGGCGCTTCGCCGGCGTCAGGTCTTTGTTGCCGCCCGCGTCGGTCGCCCAGACCTTGAAGACGTGACGGCCGGGCTTCAGGCCGGCGTAGGACTTGGGCGAGCGGCAGGGCTTCGGCTTGCGCTTGTCGAGCTTGCAGGCGAAGCGCGAGCCGGGCTCACTCGAGCGGAAGCGGAACTTGGCCATGCCCTTGGCGAGCGCCTTGCCAGGGCCCTTGGCGATGCGGGTCTGGGGCGCGGTCTTGACCTTCTGGGATGGAGTCGCGCCAGACTCCCCGGGACCGGGGGGATCGACGACCGGGGCCGGCGGCTGGTACTCGAACGCCCCCTGATCGCGAATCGCGTTGCCGTCGCCGTTGCCGTCGCGCGGCCGCGGCGCCCCGGCGAAGTCGCTGTCCAGGCCGCCCGACGCCGGGTCGCCGGCGTCGACCGCGGGTGAGCCCGCAGGGAGACTGAGATCGGCGTTCAGGAGAGGGTCGACGTCGGCGTTGCCGGTCGAGAAGTCGACCGCGCCGTTGACGCTCGTCCCGGCCAGCGGCAGGTCCGAGTAGCGGGCCTCGACGCCGATCTGGCCGACCCCGGGGCCGATCGGCGTTTCCAGCCGGTAGCCGGAGCCGAAGCCGCGCAGGATCGAGTTCGAGACTTCGATCTGGGCGTTGCCCGCGGTGCCGCTGAACTTCTTCGCTTCCAGCGCCGGGCCGCTTCCACCGCTATTGACGATCGTCACGTGATCGGCGTGCAGCAGGCTCGAGTTGGCGTCCGCGCCGGCGTAGAGACCGATCCCGTCGTCGATCCTCATCGTCGAGTTCTCGACGATGAGCGTGCCCCTGGTCGCGATCGCGCCGTAGGTGCGAGTGCCGATCTCGGTGACCCGCCGCGCGGTCAGGGCTGAGCCGGCATCGGAGGAGACCAGCCCCCAGCTCGCGCCGCTGAGGACCGCGTCTTCGACCAGCAGCGAGCCACCCACGGCGGAGCCGCCGCGCAGCGCGTCGCCGATCGAGCCGCCCGCTTCGCCGCGGACCTCGCCGTCGCGGAAGACGTTGCCGGGCCCGACCGCGGAGGCGATGCCGTCGGATTCGTCGTTGCGGCTGACCACGTCGACGTTTTCCAGCGTGTCCCCGTGGATCTGGAGGGCGGCGCCGAGGCCGTCGGCGGCGCTCGCCGGAACCCGCACCGTGAGGTCCTTGAGCGTGATCTGACGGGTGTTGTTGAAGTCGAGGTTGACGATGAAGACGTTGCCGGTCGCGACGCTGGTGATCACCGAGGCCGCCGGGCCGGCGCCGATCACCGTCAGCGGGTCGCTGCCGGTCGGCTCGAGCGTTTCGCCGCTGCCGCCGGCTGGCTCGTAGGGCGCCGCCGCCTCGGTGAAGGTCCCCGCCGCGAGCCTGATCTCGTCGGCTTTGCCGTCCGTCGCCTGAAGGCTCATCGCCTGCTCCAGGTCGGCCTCGGCGACGTTGCCGCCGGAGTTGGGGCAGGCGGCGCTGAAGCTGGGCACGCAGAACGTGGTCGCGCCGGCGTCGTCGGCGCCGAGCGAGAGCGCGCAGGCGGCGATCGCGAGGGCACCCGCGCGAGAGAGTCCCTTCCCCAGCATTGTCAGAGAGCTTACTTTGCGACCGGAGCTACGCGCGCAGCTTGTAGCCGCGGGCGAAGAGGCGCAGGTTGATCGCGAAGATCGCCGCGGTCGCCGCGGTCAGGGCGAGCAGCGAGAGCGGCACGCTGACTTCGGTGAAGCCGACGAAGCCGTAGCGAACCAGGTTGATCATGTAGTAGAGCGGGTTGAAGCGGGTCAGCGTCTCGAAGGGCTGCGGCAGGAGCGCCGCCGAGTAGAAGACCCCGCCTAGGAAGATCAACGGCTGCAGGACGAAGGTCTGGACGAAGGCGACGTCGTCGAACTGCTCGGCGCGGACGCCGGTGAGCACGCCGAGCTGGGAGAAGAAGAAGCCGACCAGGAAGAGCGAGGGGACGAGGACGAGGACGTGGTCGACCGGCATGCCGACGAGGATCCCCGAGACCGCGAAGGTCAGCGTCGCGACGATCAGCCCACGCACGAAGCCGCCGAGCGAGAAGGCGAGCAGCAGCTCCAGCGGCGAGGCGGGCGAGGAGAGCTGGTCCTGGATCGCCCCCTGGAACTTCTGCTGGAGGATCGAGGAGGAGTTGTTGGTGAAGGCGTTGACCGAGAAGGCCATCATGATCAGCCCGGGGATCACGAAGAGGATGTATTCGATCCCATGCAGCTGCTTGATCCGCGAGCCGAGGGCGGCGCCGAAGACCATGATGTAGAGGAAGGTTTCGAGCAGGGGCGCGCCCAGGGTCTGCTTCTTGATCTTCATGAAGCGGTTGACCTCGCGGCGCCAGAGCGTCGCGAAGCGGATCTGGGCGGCGCTCATTGGGCGGCGACCTCGATGTGCGAGCGCGAGAGCTCGTTGCGGCCGACCAGGGCCAGGTAGGCGTCCTCGAGGTTGGCGACCCCGTATCGGGCGGAAAGCTCGGCGCTGGTCCCCTCGCCGACGATCTGGCCGTCGTTGATGAAGGCGATCCGGTCGCAGAGCTGCTCGGCCTCCTCCAGGTAGTGGGTGGTGAGCAGGATCGTCGTCCCCTCCTGGTTGATCCGCTGCACGTAGTGCCAGAGCTCGAGCCGCAGCTCGACGTCGACGCCGGCGGTCGGCTCGTCGAGGATCAAGAGGCGCGGCCGGTGCATCATCGCCCGCGCCAGGATCAGGCGGCGCTTCATCCCGCCGGAGAGCGTGCGGGTGCGCTCCTGCGCCTTCTCGGTCAGCGAGAAGGTCTCGAGCAGCTCGCGGGTGCGCTCGCGGCGCTCGCGCTTGGGCATGCCGAAGTAGCCGGCGTGGTAATCGAGCGTCTCCTCGGCGGTGAGGAACCAGTCGATGTTGAGCTCCTGCGGGGCGAGGCCGACCGCCTGGCGCGCCTCGGCGTAGTCGTGGATCGCGTCGTGGCCGAAGACGCTGATCTCCCCGGCGGTCGGCTGGGCCAGGCCCGTCGTGCAGTGGATCAGCGTCGACTTGCCCGCCCCGTTCGGGCCGAGCAGCGCGAACAGTTCCCCGGGCGCGATCTCCAGCGAGACCCCGCGCAGCGCCTCGACCCCGTTCGGGTAGCGCTTGACCAGGTCCTTTATATGGAGCGCCTGCGGAGTCACGGCGGCGCTAACCGTAGTCGACGGCGTCCGCCGGCTGACTTCGTGCTTTGGTGCGCATATGCGTCCCTAAACGCGAAGTCAGCGCTGGGAGCGTCGGCCCGCCTTGGTCAGCTGCCCCTCCATGACCCGCATGACCAGCCAGTAGAGCGGCGGGGCGTAGCGCTGGGTGAGGTAGAGCGCGTGGGTATCCGCGGAGGTGAAGACCAGGTAGCGGTTGCGCTCGACGCCGCTGAGGATCCGCTCGGCGACGTGCTCGGGGGTGACCGCGCGGCGCTCGAAGAGGGCGACCAGCTTGCGCATCGCCGGCGCCTCGCGATCGACGCCGACGATCTCGACCGTCTCGACCAGCGGGGTCTTGACCGCGCCGGGGCAGACCAGGCTGACGCCGATCCCGTGGCGGCGCAGGTCCGTGCGCAGCACCTCGGAGACGCCGCGCAGGCCGTACTTCGAGGCGCTGTAGGCGGCGTGCCAGGGCAGACCGAAGAGCCCGGCCGCGGAGGAGACGTTGACGACGTGGCCGCCGCGGCGAGCGTCGATCATCGGCGGCACGAAGAGCTCGAGGACGCCGATCGGCGCCATCAGGTTGACCTCGACCATCTTGCGCCAGTCGGAGTGGCGCAGCCGCTCGATCGTTCCCCAGGTCGAGACCCCGGCGACGTTCATCACCACGTCCATGCTGCCGTGGGCGGCGTGGACCTCGGCCGCCATCGCGGCGAGCGCCTCGTGGTCGGTCAGGTCGAGGGCGGCGGAATGCGCGACGGTGCCGCCGGCGTCTCGGATCTCGGTGACCGTCGCCTCCAACGCCTCAGCCTGAATGTCGGTGAGAACGAGTACAGCCCCGCGCCGCGCAGCAGCAAGCGCCGTAGCCCGCCCAATCCCACTGGCCGCCCCGGTGACAAGGCAGAGCCGACCCCGAAGCCCCTTCATCGCACTCGCCGGTTCCGGTGCG
>Ga0075322_1000042_pt1 | contig 12265 bp, 10 predicted proteins | sample MayberryNW_Catta_FD_120086 | JGI IMG/M metagenome (GOLD analysis project Ga0075322, IMG submission 120086) | Natural and restored wetland microbial communities from the San Francisco Bay, California, USA, that impact long-term carbon... | ecosystem: Environmental > Terrestrial > Soil > Wetlands ... | reverse complement strand
TGCATCTTCCTCGGCCCCAAGTTCATCGAGTGCCTGCGGGTCAAGGAGTTCGGCCAGCACATTCGCGAGGAGGGGCCCCAGGAGCACCACGCCAAGGCCGGCACGCCGACGATGGGGGGCCTGATCGTCTTCGCCTCGATCTGCGTCCCCTACCTGGTCCTCTCCGACCGCGACGCGCAGAGCCTCGCCGTCTTCGGCGTCGCCATGGGCTGCGCCGCGATCGGCTTCGCCGACGACTTCATCAAGATCGTCAAGCGCCGCTCGCTCGGCCTCTCGGCCCGCTGGAAGCTGCTCTTCCAGGTGCTCCTCGCCTTCGCCCTCTGGTGGGTCGCCCGCCACGAGGTCGGGCTCGAGCCGATCCTCTACTTCCGCATCGGCGACGCGAGCATCGACCTCGGCCCGGTCCTCTACTTCGTGCTCGTCTTCCTGGTGATCGCCGGCACCTCCAACGGCGTCAACCTGACCGACGGCCTCGACGGCCTCGCCGCGGGCTCCTGCGCGATCGTCCTGCTCGCCTACACGGCGATCGCCTTCGTCAGCAACGAGCAGCAGAACCTCGCCCTGATCTCCGCCTGCTTGGTCGGCGCCTGCATCGGATTCCTCTGGTTCAACGCCTTCCCGGCCTCGATCTTCATGGGCGACACCGGCTCGCTCGGGCTCGGCGGCGCGATCGGCGCCCTCGCGGTGATGACCCAGACCGAGGTCCTGCTGATCATCATCGGCGGCATCTTCGTGATCGAGGCGCTCTCGGTCGCGATCCAGGTCTTCTCCTTCAAGACCTTCCGCCGGCGCGTGCTGCTGATGGCGCCGTTGCACCATCACTTCGAGATGATGGCCTGGTCGGAGACCAAGATCATGCTCCGCTTCTGGATCGTCGCGGCGGTGTGTTCGGGGATCGGGTTCACCCTGTACCAGCAGAGCATCGGGCGGTAGTTGACGCGGGCGGGGTGGGGCGTCCGGAGTCCCCTCCCAAAACGCTCGCCGGGAGGCTCGCTTGAGTGTTTTGGGAGGGGACTCCGGACGCCCAATCGATCCCTTCATCGCACAGGGGCTTGCTTGCGTAGGGCGAAGCTAGCTTCATGAATTTGCCGCCGCCCAGGAAGGCTCGACCGCAGCTTCCTCAGGGTCCGTTTCTGGTTGTGGGACTGGCCCGGTCTGGGTGTGCTGTGGCTCGCTTGCTCGCTGAGCTTGGGAATGAGGTCGTTGGGGTCGATTCCGGTCATCCGGCCGGGGCGGCAGGGCTTTGGGAGGTTGGTGTCGAAGTCTTTTTGGATGCAGACGGACTTGCGCAGCTCGAGGGCGTGCGGACGGTGGTCAAGAGCCCTGGGGTGCCGCGGGAGGCGGGGGTGATTCGGGCTGCTCTGGAGCGTGGGGTGGAGGTCGTCGGGGAGTTGGAGGTCGCCTGGAGGGCGATTCCCAACCGGTTCGTGGCGGTGACCGGGACGAATGGCAAGACGACGGTGGTCGAGTGGCTTGGCCACGTGTACCGGACGGCCGGGGAGCCGGTTGCGGTGGCGGGGAACGTGGGGACGCCACTCTCGGCGCTGGCCGGCGAGGTCGACTCCGAGGCGACCGTGATCTGCGAGGCGTCCAGCTTCCAGCTCGAGGACAGCGTCGCCTTCGCGCCGGAGTGCGCCGTCTTCCTCAACCTGGCGCCCGACCACCTCGACCGGCACGGCACGCTGGAGGACTACCTCGCGGCCAAGCTGCGGATCTTCGCCGGCCAGGGCAATGACGACATCGCCATCTACAACGCCGACGACCCGGAGCTCGCCGGGGTCGACCTCGGCGGCTGTGCGCGGCGGGTCGCCTTCTGCCGTGGGGCGGGGCCGGACTGCGAGGTGGCCCTCGCCGAGGCAACGATCTTCCACGACGGCGAGCCGCTGCTGCCGGTCGCCGAGCTCGGCCTGCTGGGCGAGCACAACGCCGCCAACGCGATGGCGGTCGCCGCCGCGGCGCTCTCGATGGGGCTCGACCGCGACGCCGTGCGCGAGGGGCTGCGCAGCTTCGCCGGGGTTCCGCACCGGCTGGAGCAGATCGCCGAGATCGACGGCGTGCGCTTCGTCAACGACTCGAAGGCGACCAACGTCGCCTCGGCCACGGTCGGCATCCGCGCCTTCGAGGGCGGCGTGCGGGCGATCTTCGGCGGCAGCGAGAAGGGCGAGGACTACACGCCGCTGCTCGACTCGGTGCGCGAGCGCTGCCTCGCCTGCTACCTGGCCGGCGCCTCGGCCGAGCGCCTGGCGGAGGCCCTCGCCCCGGTGATCGCCTCCGGCGTCGAGCTGCACCGCTGTGAGGACTTCGAGGACGCCGTGCGCCGCGCCGCCGGTGACGCGCGGCCCGGCGAGACCGTGCTGCTCTCGCCCGCCTGCGCCAGCTTCGACGCCTTCGAGAACTTCGAACGGCGCGGCGAGCGCTTCCGCGAGATCGTCGGGAGTCTGGCGTGAGCGCCCTCGCCCTGCGCCGCCCCGGTCGCGCCGCCACTTCGAAGAAGAAGGCCAAAAAGAAGAAGCGCGCTCGCGCCGCGCCCTCAACCGAGTACAGCCTGCTGCTCACCGCGACCCTCTGCCTGCTGGCGCTCGGCGCGGTGATGGTCTTCTCGGCCAGCTCGACCACCCAGATCCTCAGCAACGGCAACCTCGCCGACAGCGCCTTCTACCTGAAGCGGACCCTGATCTTCGGCGCCGTCGGGCTGCTGGTCATGCACTTCGCCGCCCGCCACGGCCTGGTCGCGATCCGTCGCCTGACGCCGCTGCTGCTCGGTGCCTCGATCTTCCTGCTGCTCGCCGTGCTCGTTGCCGGCTCAAGCGCCAACGGCGCCAGCCGCTGGATCGGCTCCGGCTCGCTGCAGTTCCAGCCCTCGGAGCTGGCCAAGGTGGCGCTGATTCTCTATGGGGCGGACCTCTTCGCCCGCGAGCCGAAGCAGGTGCGCTCGCTCAAGGGGCTGAAGCCCTTCCTGCTCGTCGTCGGCGCTTCCTGCCTGCTGATCGTCGCCGAGCCAGACATGGGGACGACGATGGTGATCGCCTTCGCGGTCGCCGCCCTGCTGATCGCGGCGGGAGCGAACCCTGCCGATCTCGGCAAGATCGCCCTCTGCCTCGGCGGTCTCGCACTGCTGATGACCGTGGTCGAGCCCTACCGGATGGCGCGCCTCACCGGCTTCCTGCACCCGGGATCCGACCCGACCGGCGCCGGCTTCCAGGCGGCGCAGGCGAAGATCGCCTTTGGCTCGGGCGGCTTCTTCGGGGTCGGCATCGGCAACGGCACCGCCAAGGCCGGCTTCCTGCCCGAGGCGCACACCGACATGATCTCGGCGGTGATCGGCGAGGAGCTCGGGATGCTCGGCATCCTCGGCGTCGTCGGCCTCTTCGGGATGCTCGGCTACGCGGGACTGCGCGTCGCCCAGAAAGCCAAGGACCGCTACGGCAAGCTGCTCGTCGCCGGCCTCACCTCGCTGATCCTCGTCCAGGCGACGATCAACCTCTGCGCGGTGATGGGCCTGGCGCCGCTGACCGGCGTGCCGCTGCCCTTCGTCTCCTACGGCAACAGCAGCCTGCTGGCGACGCTCTTCGCGGTCGGCCTGATCCTCAACGTCGCCCGCGGCGGCCGCGCCGCCGCCGCGCGCGGTGGTCGCGCCTCCGGCGCCGGCAAACTGCGCGTCGTCGAGGGCGGGCGGTCGCCTGCTCGTAAAAGGAGCGGAGCAAGTCGTGGAAAGAGCGCTCAGAGTCGTGGTGGCCGCGGGGGGAACCGCCGGTCACGTCGTGCCGGCGATGGTCGTCGCCGACGAGCTTCGGGCTAGCGGCGCCGAGGTCACCTTCCTCGGCACGCGCGAGCGGATCGAGGCCGAGCTGGTGCCGGCCCGCGGTTACGAGATCGACTACCTCGAGGTGCGCGGGATCGACCGGCGCAACCCGCTGCGCGCTGCCCGCGCGATGGTCGAGGCGGTGGGGGCGGTCGGGGCCGCCCGCCGCGTGCTGCGCCGCCGCGGCGCGGACGTGGTGATGGGCGGCGGCGGCTACGTCGCCGGACCGGCGGGCCTGGCCGCGCTGCTGACCCGCACGCCCCTGGTCTTGACCGAGGCCGACAGCCACCTCGGTCTCGCCAACCGGCTGCTCGCCCCCCGGGCGCGACGGGTCTGCCTCTCCTTCCCGATCGCGGGACGCGAGGGCGACCCCTATCTGCTCACCGGGCGGCCGGTGCCCGCGGCCGTGCTCAGCACCGACCGCGAAGCTGCGCGGCAGCGGTTCCAAATCGACTCCGACTCCCGCTGCCTGCTGGTGATGGGCGGCAGCCAGGGCGCCCGCTCGATCAACCTGGCGGCGATCGAGGCCTTCGCCGAGGATCCTCGCGCCGCCGGTCGCGACTTCGACGTGATCCACCTCGCCGGACGCCGCGACTACGAAGAGCTGAAGAGCCGTCTTGCCAAGGCGCCGCACCGCGAGCGCTACAAATTGCTCGCCTACGAGCCCGACCTGGGTCAGGTGCTGGCCGCCTGCGACTTGGTCCTCGCCCGCTCCGGCGGCTCGATCTTCGAGGTGACGGCGATCGGCCGCCCGGCGATCCTCGTCCCCTATCCGCACGCGACCGCCGACCACCAGAGCGCCAACGCCGCCTGGATGGAGGACGCCGGCGCCGCGCTGACGATCGCCGACGCCGAGATCAGCCCCGCCCTGCTGGCGGCGCGGGTCGGCGAGCTGATCGGTGACGAGGAGCGCCTCGACCGGATGGCATTGGCCTCGGCCACGCTGGCCAAGCCCGACGCCGCCCGCGTCATCGCCGACGAGGTCCTGGCGGCGGCCCGATGAGCCGCGAGTGGTCATCGCGCCGCTTGCACTTCATCGGCATCGGCGGCGCCGGAATGAGCGGGTTGGCGCTGGTCTGCGCCGAGCTGGGGGCGACGGTCACCGGGAGCGATCGCAGCGAGTCCTCTTATATGGAGCGGCTGCGGGTGGCCGGGCTCGATCCGGTCGTCGGCCATGACGCTGCCAACCTGCCCGAAGCCGCCGAGGGGGTGGTCTCGACCGCGATCGCCGCCGACAACCCGGAGCTGGCGCTTGCCCGCGAGCGCGGGGTCGAGCCAATCCACCGTGGGGCGCTGCTCGCCGAGCTCTGCGCCGAGAAGCGGCTGATCGCGGTCGCCGGCACCCACGGCAAGACGACCACGGCGGCGATGCTGGTCTGGGCGCTGCGCGCGCTCGGCGCCGACCCGGCCTTCTTCATCGGCGGCGAGGTGCCTGGCCTCGGCCCGGACGGCGCTGCGACCAACGCGGGCTGGGGGGCCGGCGAGTGGGTCGTGGCTGAGGCGGATGAGAGCGACGGCAGCTTCCTCCGCCTCAAGCCCGAGATCGCCGTCGTCACCAACATCGAGATGGACCACCACAGCCGCTGGGGCTCGCTCGCCGACCTGCGTGGCGCCTTCGAGGAGTTCGTCGCCTCCGCGTCCGCGGCGGTGCTCCCCGACGACTGGCAGCCGGCGGCCCGAAATGTCAAGGAGAGCTCGACTTATCGGCCCATCGGCGGAGTGGGCCTGGCGGGAGTGCGGCTGGGGGTGCCGGGGTTGCACAACCTGCAGAACGCCCGCGCGGCGCTGGCGGCGCTCGAGCCGGCTGGGTTCGACTTGGCCCGCGCGGCCGGGGCGCTCGCGGGCTTCCCGGGCGTCCACCGGCGGCTCGAGCTCAAGGGCGAGCGCAGTGGCGTCCGCATATATGACGACTACGCCCACCATCCGACCGAGGTGCGGGCGACGCTCGAGGCGCTGCGGGAGCTCGGACCCGAACGCGTGGTCGCGGCCTTTCAGCCGCACCTCTACTCGCGCACCAAGGCCTTCGCTGAGCAGTTCGGCGCCGCTCTGGCGCTTGCCGACGAGGTCGCGGTGCTCGACGTCTATCCGGCGCGCGAGCAGGCGGTCGGCGAGCTGGAGGGGGTCAGCGGTCTCGACGTCGCCCGCGCCGCCGCCGACCGGATGGGCGGTCGGCGGGTGCTCTGGACGCCGACCCTCGACTCGGCGAGGCGGGTGCTTGCAGCGCGGCTGCGTCCCGGCGACGTCCTCGTCACGATTGGCGCCGGGGACGTCTTCAGGATCGGCGAGCAGCTCGTCGAGGAGGGAAGATGACGTTCCGCTATTCCATTTCCCCGTCAGATGCGGCAAACGAACACCGGAGCGGGTTGCGGTGAGCGAGCTGCCCGCCGGCGTCCAGCGTGACTACTCGCTGGCGCGCCTGACCACGGTTCGCACCGGCGGCAGCGCCGACTTCTTCGCCCGGCCGCGCAGCGAGGGGGAGCTGCTCGCGGTGCTCCTCTGGGCCGCCGACGAGGGCCTCCCTCTCGAGGTGGTGGGCTCCGGGTCGAACCTGCTTGTCGCCGACGCGGGCTTTCGAGGGCTGGCGCTGAAGCTCGGCGGCGAGCTGGCGGCGATCGAACGCGACGGCGAGGGGATCGTCTGCGGCGGTGGCGCCCGCCTCCCCTCGGTCGCCGCCAAGGCCGCCGGCTGGGGGCTCGCCGGCGTCGAATTCGGGGTCAACATCCCCGGCACGGCCGGCGGGGCGGTGCGGATGAACGCCAACGCCTACGGCGGCCGGCTGGCCGAGGTGCTCGCGTCGGTAGACGTCTTCACGGCCGCCGGTCGGGAGCGACGCGAGCCCGGCTCGCTCGGCTTCGCCTATCGCAGGTCCAACCTGACCGCCGGAGAGGTGGTCTCGAGGGTCACCTTTCGCCTGAGCCCCGACGACCCGGCGGCAATCCGCGCCCGCCTCAACGAGATGCGGGCCAAGCGGCGCGAGGCCCAGCCGTCCGGGATCAAGACCTTCGGCTCGACCTTCAAGAATCCCGACGACGAGCGGGCGGGGGGGCGCAGCGCCGGACAGCTCCTGGAGGCGGCCGGTTGCCGCGGACTCGCCCTCGGCGAAGCCCGCTTCGCCGAGAAGCACGCCAACTTCATCGAGAACACCGGCCATGCGAAGACCGCCGATGTGCTGGAGCTGATGGCCGAGGGCCGGCGCCGCGTGCACGAGGCGACCGGAGTCGTGCTCGAGCCCGAGGTGCAGGTGATCGGCGACGTGCGCCGGCCGGAGGGCTGGGACCTGTGATGCGGTGGCTGATCAGGAGCGTCGCCGTGATCCTCGTCGTGGTCGCAGCGGGCTTCATCTGGCAGCGCTTCGTCGGCGGCGGCAACTCGGTAGGCGGAACGCTGGTCGCCAGTCGGCCGGTGGCGGTGATCGGCAGCGGCTCCGAAGCCGTGGCGGTGGCATCCGACGGCTCGGTGCTCGCCTGGTTTCGGGTCCCCGAAGAAGATCATTTGCCGCAGCTGGCGCTCGAAGCCCCGCCGAAGAGCGGCCGCCTGGCGGGTCCGGCGCGCGAACAGGTCAAGGTCTTGGCGGCGACGCCGCCCGCCCTGCGCGCATACGTCGAAGGCAGCCGTTTCGGCGAAAGCGGGGTGGTCGTCGACCTCACATCGGGGGTCGAACTGCTCTTCGGGCCCGCAAGCCAGGCATCCCGCAAGTGGCGTGCGGTCGCCGCGGTGCTCGCCGACCCCTCGGTGGAGGCGCTCGATTATGTAAACGTCGTCGCCCCAAGCCGACCGACCACAGGCGGCTCTGGGCATACGCTTCCGCCGCCTCCTTGAACCCTCGACCACAGGGTTAGATAAGCGAAACCCTCAAGTAGTAGTTGAGAAATCTCCCTTGCAGGATGTCACCCGGCCGTTTGACAGGTTCTCGGAAATGCCCTACGTTGAGCGCAATTTCCGCGGTTGCAGCGTACCCTTGAACCCTTAAGCATTGCTGTAGCTTCGGACAGAACAAAGGCTCAACTCAAACGCCGACCCCCAGGTTGTCGGTGGCTGGAGAAATCGGGAGATGGAATCCACATACCTCGCGGTGATCAAGGTCGTGGGCGCGGGCGGTGGCGGCACCAACGCCGTCAGCCGCATGGTCGACGCCGGCATTCGCGGCGTCGAGTTCGTCGCCGTCAACACGGACGCCCAGGCGCTGCAGGCCTGCGACGCCGACATCAAGCTCTCGATCGGCCAGGAGCTGACCCGGGGCCTCGGCGCCGGCGGCAACCCCGAGGTCGGGGCGGGCGCCGCGGCCGAGAGCCGCGACGAGATCAAGGAGGCGCTGAAGGGCGCCGACATGGTCTTCGTCACCGCGGGCGAGGGTGGCGGCACGGGCACCGGCTCGGCGCCGGTGATCGCCGAGATCGCCAAGGAAGAGATCGGCGCGCTGACCGTCGGCGCGGTGACCAAGCCCTTCGAGTTCGAGGGCAAACGGCGCATGCAGCAGGCGCTCGAGGGCATCGAGAAGCTGCGCAACAACGTCGACACGCTGATCATCGTCCCCAACGAGAAGCTGCTGCAGGCGGTCGAGCGGCGCACTTCGGTCCTCGAGGCCTTCCGCCAGGCCGACGACATCCTCCGCCAGGGCGTGCAGGGCATCACCGACCTGATCACGATCCCGGGCCTGATCAACCTCGACTTCGCCGACGTGCGCACGATCATGCGCGACGCCGGCTCCGCCCTGATGGGCGTCGGCTCGGCCTCCGGCGAGGCGCGCGCGCTCGACGCGGCCAAGGCGGCGATCACCTCGCCGCTGATCGAGGAGTCGATCAAGGGCGCGACCGGGATGCTGCTCAACATCACCGGCCCCGAGGACCTCGGCCTCTTCGAGGTCAACGAGGCGGCCCAGCTGGTCCAGGCCGAGGCCGACGACAACGCCAACATCATCTTCGGCTCGGTCGTCGACCAGTCGATGCGCGACGAGGTGCGGGTCACCGTGATCGCCACCGGTTTCGAGGGCTTCGAGCTGCTGGCGCGCTCGCCGCAGCGGGTGCGGCGCCGGTATGAGGCCAAGCCGCGGATTTCGGGCGAGGACACCGATATCCGCAAACTGCGGGTGTCGGACGACGACATCGACGTGCCCGGGTTCCTCAAAGAATGAGACGGGCGGGGGAGGCCGTCGGGTGCCCCTCCCCCAAAGACCGTTGCGCAGCTGGTCGCGGGTAGCGCTTCGGGGCCGGGGACCGGGAGTCTTTGGGGGAGGGGCACCCGACGGCCTTTGCGGGCTCGGCTCTTCAATACGCTCCCGGCGTGGCTGACGCAGATCTCCGACGCACACCCCTGTATGGGTGCCACGCCGAGCTGGGGGGGAAGCTTGTTGACTTTGCGGGGTGGGAGATGCCCGTGTTGTATGAGGGGATCAGGGAGGAGCACTCGGCTGTGCGGACGCATGTGGGGATGTTCGATGTGTCGCACATGGGGGAGGTCGAGGTTGAGGGGCCTGGGGCGCTCGGCTTCTTGCAGCGGGTGCTCTCCAACGACGTCGCGAAGATCGGCATTGGCGGGGCGCAGTACTCGTGCCTTTGCGCTGAGGACGGTGGGGTGCTGGACGATCTCTTTGCGTACCGGCTGGGAATTGACCGCTACCTGATCGTCACCAACTCGGCCAACCACGCGGGGGATCTGGCTTGGCTGGGGCGGTGGAGTCGGGAGTTCGACGTGGCCGTGCGTGACGTCGCCGACCGCTACGCGATGCTCGCCGTGCAGGGGCCGCACGCGCGGGCGATCGCTAACCGGGTGCTCGGGATCGAGCTGCCGGCGCGGATGCACGTTGCGCACGCGCGGGTTGGGGGGCGGCCCGCGCTGGTCTGCGGAACCGGCTACACCGGCGAGGACGGGGTGGAGCTGTTGCTCGACCCGGAGGTGGCGACGCCGATCTGGGCCGAGCTGCTCGATGCCGGGGTCGTCCCCTGCGGGCTTGGGGCGCGGGATACGTTGCGGCTCGAGGCCTGCTTTCACCTTCATGGGCAGGATTTGACGCCGCAGCGCAATCCGATCGAGGCCGGGCTCGGGTGGTGCTGCGCCGAGGCGACCGGGTTCGTCGGCGGCGAGGCGGTCGCTCGGGCGCGGAGCGAGGGCACGGTCGAGGTGCTGGCGCCGTTCAGGATCGAGGGGGCCGGGATCCCGCGCCAGGGCAATCCGGTGCTGGCGGGCGGCGAGCCCGCCGGCACGGTCACCTCGGGCAGCTTCTCGCCCTCGCTCGAGGTCGGCATCGGGATGGCCTACGTGCGCGCCGACCTCGCCGAGCCCGGCGCCGAGGTCGAGATCGACGTGCGCGGCAAGCTTCGTCCAGCCCGGATAGCTTCCAAGCCTCTCTACACGAGCCAGCGGAAAGGATGACCTTGGCCGACGCGAGCTACCCGGACGATTTGCTCTACCACGACCAGCACGACTGGGCCCGGATCGAGGGCGACGTCGCCACCTTCGGGATCACCTGGTACGCCCAGGACAGCCTCGGCGAGGTCGTCTTCTACGACCCGCCCGAGGCCGGGGAGACGGTCGACAAAGACCAGAGCTACGCCGAGGTCGAGTCGGTCAAGGCGGTCTCCGACGTGATTGCGCCGATGTCGGGGGAGATCGTCGAGGTCAACGACGCCCTGGCCGACGCGCCGGAGCGGATCAACGAGGACCCCTACGGCGAGGGCTGGCTGGTCAAGGTGCGGCTCAGCGCTCCGAACGAGGTGGACGCCCTGCTGAGCGCCGCCGAATACCGCAATCTGCTCGAAAAATAGGGGGCCGGGCCGCCCTGGCCCTCGCGTAGCCTTCAGCGGGTGACCCGCTACACCTCCGCAACCCCCGCCGACCGGGCCGAGATGCTCGCCGCGATCGGCGTCGACTCAATCGAGGAGCTCTTCGAGCAGATCCCCGAAGAGCTGCGCATGAAGGAATCGCCGGCGCTCGAGGATGGGCTGAGCGAGGCCGCGGTCTACGAGCGGCTGGCAGCGCTCGCCGCGCGCAACCAAGACGCCGAAGAGCAGGTCTGCTTCGTCGGGGCCGGGATGTACGACCATTACGTGCCGGCGATCGTCGACGCGATCTCGCAGCGCTCGGAGTTCCTCACGCCGTACACGCCCTACCAGCCGGAGATCTCACAAGGTGGGCTGCAGGTGATGTTCGAGTTCCAGACGGCGATGTCGGAGCTGACTGGCCTCCCTGTCTCCAATGCCGGGCTGTATGAGGGACCGTCCTCGGTTGCCGCTGCCGGGTACCTGGCGATGGCGGCGACCGCCCGCAAGCGCTTCGTCGTCTCCCGGGGGCTGCACCCGCACAGTCGCGAGACGCTCGAGACCTACGCGGTCGGCTACGGGGCGGAGGTGGTCGAGGTCGGGCTGCATGGCGGCGAGACCGACGCCGCGGTCCTCGCCAGGGAGGTCGACGAGAGGACGGCTGCCGTCTTCCTGCAGAGCCCCAACTTCCTCGGCGCGGTCGAGCGGGTCTCCGAGCTTGGCGCCGCGGCGAAGCAGCACGGCGCGTTGCTGGTCGTCGCCTGCGACCCGATGACGCTCGGCGTGCTGAAGCCGCCCGGCGAGCAGGGGGCGGACGTCGCCCTCGGCGAGGGCCAGCCGCTCGGCAACCGGCTCGACTTCGGCGGGCCGTCCTTCGGCTTCTTCTGCGCGACCGAGGAGCAGATCCGGCGGATGCCGGGGCGGATCGCCGGCGAGACCGAGGACGTCGACGGGCGCCGCGGCTTCGTCCTCGCCTTGCAGACCCGCGAGCAGCACATCCGCCGCGAGAAGGCGACCCACAACATCTGCACGGCGCAGGCGCTCAACGCGCTCTGCGCGATGGTCCACCTCGCCTGGCTGGGCAAAGAGGGCTACCGCGAGCTGGGCGAGCTGCTCGTGCGGCGCACCGCCTACGCGCGTGAGCGGCTGGCGGCGGTCGGCGGGGTTGAGCTGCTGCACGCCGCGCCCGTCGCCCGCGAGTTCGCCGTCCGCCTCGACGCCCCGGTCGATCGCGTTCTGGAGCGCTGCGCCGAGCGTGGGGTCGCCGCCGGCTACCCGCTCGGCCGCGATTACCCCGAGTACCAGGACGGCCTGCTGGTGGCGATCACCGAGCGCCGCACGCGCGCCCAGATTGACGAGCTCGCCGAGGCGCTCGGCGCCGCGGTTCAGGCCGAGCGTGAGGGGGTGACGGCCTGATGGCGCTGACCGAGACCCCGATGCAGGCCGAACGCGCCGAAACGATCTACGAGAAGTCGAAGCCGGGACGGCGCGCCGCCGCCCTGCCCCCCGCCGAAGTCCCGGAGACGCCGCTCGCCGAGCTGATTCCGGCCGAGCTGCTGCGCGACGCGCCGCCGCGCCTGCCCGAGGTCGCCGAGCCGGAGATCGTCCGCCACTACAGCCGGCTCTCGCGGCGCAACTTCGACCTCGACAGCGGCTTCTACCCGCTCGGCTCCTGCACGATGAAGCACAACCCGCGGCTCAACGAGCG
>Ga0075322_1000041_pt1 | contig 12322 bp, 11 predicted proteins | sample MayberryNW_Catta_FD_120086 | JGI IMG/M metagenome (GOLD analysis project Ga0075322, IMG submission 120086) | Natural and restored wetland microbial communities from the San Francisco Bay, California, USA, that impact long-term carbon... | ecosystem: Environmental > Terrestrial > Soil > Wetlands ... | reverse complement strand
GTTCCCCAGCAGCCGGGCCGTCTCGTCGTCGAGATTGTGCCCCGTCGCCACCACGGTGAACTTTCCTTCGGCGGCGACGCGGTTGAAGAAGTACCGCTTCACCGTGCCGCAGATGGAGCACTCCTGCATCCGGACGCACCGTGCCGCCTCGGGGATCGGGATCCCCTCCTTCGCGAGCTCGATGACGATCGGCGTCTTCCCGCGCGACGCCGCGTAGGCGAGGACCTTCTCCTTCGACCGGCCGGAGTACCCGTCGATGCCGAGGTCGATGTAGAGGCCCTCCGTCTCGTACCCCTCGTCGATCAGGACGTCCCACAGGACGAGGCTGTCCTTGCCGCCCGACACGCACACGAGGACGCGGTCCTCCGGCGCGAGGAGCCGCAGCTTGCGGATTCCCTCCGCGACCTGGCGCCGGAAGAAGACGAAGAAGCAGTCGGGGCAGAAGGCGGCGTGGTGGCTCGGCAGCTCGACCGCGGCCTCGGCCCGCCGGCAGCGCTTGCATTTCATGGGGTCGATCAGCCCCCGGAGACGACGGAGATGACGTCGATCGTCGCCCCGTCCTCCACCCGGTGGTCCTTCGTAAGGAGCTTCTTCCCCTGGGAGACGATCACCGTGGTGGGGCGTACCCCCGCGTCGGCGAGCAGGTCCATCACCCGCCGGGGGCCGGGCAGTTCGAGCTCCTTCTTCTTCTGGGGAAGACGGACGGTGATCATCGAAGCATTATACATGGTGTCCCCACCGAACAGTTGAGTCTCCCCGGGGCGCGGGGTAAGATAGCCGCAAATCGATCCGCCAAGGAGGAAGTCCGATATGCGCGTTCGCTCCGTGGTCCCGGCTTTCGTGTCCGCGACGCTTCTCGTCTTCGCCATCGGCTGCGCCAAGCAGGAACCCCCCAAGCCCGCGGCTCCCGCGGCTCCCGCGGCGGCTCCCGAGGCGGACGGCAAGGCCCTTTTCGGCGCGAAATGCAGCGTTTGCCACGGCCTGGACCGTGCGACGTCCCGCCAGGAGACGAAGGAGAAGTGGACGGGCATCGTCAAGGAGATGCAGGGAAAGAAGGCCGACTGGATCTCCGACGCCGACGCGTCGAAGATCATCGACTATCTCGCCGCGGAGCACGGCAAGAAGTAATCCTCGATCGGCGGGGGAGGGCGCGAACGCCCTTCCCCGGGCAGTTCGAACGGGCGGTCTCGGGCGATGGAGACCGCCCGATTTTTCTCCAGGGGGCACATCTGGACATCCTGCAATCGGTCATCCCGGTGTTCCTCGTGGTGGTGGTGGGAGTCGCCCTGCGCCGGTACGGGTTCCTCGACGCCGCGTTTATCGACGCGGCGAACTCCCTCGTCTACTACATCCTGCTCCCGGCGCTCCTCTTCCACGAGATCGGGGGCACCGACTTCGGGAGGGCGTTCAGCGGCCCCCTCGTGGCCGGAGGGTACGCCGCCACGGTCGCGACCTTCCTGCTCGCCTTCCTCGTGTCCCGCGCCCTCGGCCTCGGGCCGTCGGAAACGGGGACCTTCGTCCAGGGATCGTTCCGCGCCAACCTCGCCTACGTCGGGCTGCCGATCGTCTTCAGCGCGGTGGGGCCCTCGGGGCTGCGCAAAGCCGGGATCTTCCTCGGCCTGATCGTGCCGCTGTTGAACGGCCTGTCGATCGTGGCGCTGATGGTCCCCCACGGCGCGGGGAAGGGGGAGGGGATCGCTACCACGGCGTTGCGCATCGCGCGGCAGATCGCGACAAACCCCATCATCCTCGCGTGCCTCGCGGGGATCGCGTGGAGCGTGCTGAAACTTCGCTTCCCGGGGATGGTCGACCGGACCTTCCGCCTGCTCACGCCGGCCACCTTGCCGCTGGCGCTGCTGTGCCTCGGCGGATCCTTCTCGTTCGAACGCGCCCGGAAAGGGTTCGCGGTCGCGGCGATCGCGGCGTTCCTGAAGGGGGGCGTCCTGACGGGGATCGGGATCGCCCTCTACCGGTGGATGGGTCTGTCGGGGGAGGACATGCGGATCGGGGCGATCATGCTCGGGTGCCCCACGGCGGTGGTCACCTACGTGATGGCGGCGCGCCTGCGGGGCGACACGGACCTCGCCGGGACGATCGTCATCGTTTCGACCGCCGCCTCCGCCGTCACGATAACCGGGTGGCTGTTCCTCCTCCGCGCCTTAGGGTGGTAAGAGGAACGCGATCGCCTTCTTCGGCCCGTGGGCGCCCACGGTCAGCGTCTGCTCGATGTCGCCGGTCTTGCTCGGGCCGGTGAGGAACGAGATGTTCCTCGGCGGGTCGGGGGTGAAGGACGCCAGCGCCTCCTCCATCCGGGCGACCACCGAGCCGGCGGGCACGATCGACACGTGGACGTCCGCGATCAGGCCCGGGAGGAGCGTTTTTCCCCCCGCGCTGGTCTCCACGATCGTCCCCGTCTCGGAGATCGCCGCCTCCGCCGTGCGAAATCCCGCGGTGACCGCCGCGCTCCCCCCCCGGACTTCCGCCCCCGTCGTAAGGTGGAACGGCCCGAACGGGACCAGCGCCTCCGCGATCTCCCGCGCCGCCTCGTCGTCTTCCGGGCAGAAGAGTGCGGAGACCCCCTCGCCGCGCAGCAATTCCCCGAGGTCGGACAACGCCTCCTCCACCGGTCCCCGGAGAAGGACCCCCCCGGCGGCGGCGAACGTGTCGGCGAACCGCGCGACGAGGCCGCCTTCGGGCGCCCCCGCGTCGCTCCCGGGGAGCGGTTCCCCGGCCGTGGGCACGCGGCCCCCGCACGCCGCGGAGAGGCGGCGGAACAACTGCTCCCGCTCGCTCACCGCCTCACCCCCCGTTTGATCTTCCACTGCTTGCGGAACGGCTGCACGGCGGCCGCGGGGAAGTCGCGGCGCTCCGTCCACCCGGAGAGGGGGTACGGCAGACCCGCGATCCCCTTCCCCTTCGTGAAGAACTGCCCCAGCACCCCCGCGATCCGCTCGAGCGCCTCGAGCAACCCCGCCCGCTTCATCACGCCGGCGTACCCCTTCATCGCGGCGATCTCGCCCGGGGTCTTCAATCCCTGCTCCCGCGCGTCGGATCGGAGCTCGAGCAGGAAGTCCGGCAGGGGGATCTTCACCGGGCACACGTCCGCGCACGCGCCGCACAGGGTGCTCGCGTCGGGCAGCGCGGCCGCCTCGGGCAGGCCGACCAGGAGCGGGGTCAGGACCGCGCCGATCGGACCGGAGTAGACCCACCCGTAGGCGTGCCCCCCGACGCTCTGGTAGACGGGGCAGACGTTCAGGCACGCGGCGCAGCGGACGCACTTGAGGATCTCCCGGTACTTTCCCTCGAGGATCGCGCTGCGCCCGCAATCGAGCAGGAGGATGTGCATCCGCTCGGGGCCCTCGGGGTCGCCCGCGCTCCTCGTCCCCGTCAAGATCGACACGTACGACGAGATCGCCTGGCCGGAGGCGCTGCGCGGCAGCAGGCGCAGGAAGGTCGGCAGGTCCGCCATGCGCGGGATGACCTTCTCGATCCCCACGACGGCGAGGTGGACGCGCGGAAGGATCGTCCCCATCCGCCCGTTCCCCTCGTTGGTGACGAGCACGACGGACCCGGTGTCGGCGACCAGGAAGTTTCCCCCGGAGACGCCCATCCCGGCGGAGAGGAACTTCGACCGCAGGTGCCTGCGGGCCATCCCGACCAGTTCCGGGATGCTGTCGGTCCGCGGCTCCCCGAGGTGGCGCTCGAAGAGGCGGGAGACCTCCTGGCGCGTCTTGTGGACGGCCGGGGCGATGATGTGGGAAGGCGCCTCGCCCGCGAGCTGGATGATGAACTCCCCGAGGTCGGACTCGACGACCGTGACGCCCGCTTCCTGCAGGGCCTCGTTGAACGAGATCTCCTCCGACGCCATCGACTTCGACTTTACGGCGAGGGTGACCCCCTCGTCCCGCGCGATCCGCGCCGCGATCTCCCGCGCCTCCGGTGCGTCCCGGGCCACGTGGACGATCGCGCCCCGGCGCTCCGCCGCCTCGACGAAGCGCGCGAGGTAGGTGTCCAGGTGGTCGAGGACGTCCCCCTTGATCCGCGACGCGCGCTCGCGGGTCGCCTCGAACTCCGGAAAGGCGGCGACCGCCGCGTCGCGGTGCGCGAGGAACCGGCCCGTGGTCCGCCCGAGGGCTTCCTGCAGCGACTTGTCGAGGAGCGCCTTCCGGGCGTTCCGCCCGAACGCGTTCGCGTGGAGTTCCATCAGCCGCCGCCCTTCTTCGCGTCCGCCGCCGCCCCCGGGGGCCCCCCCCCGGCGCCCCCCGCGAGGATCTCGGCGAGGTGGATCGCCTTCACCGGGTACCCGATCCGCGAGATCAACCCGCCGATGTTCAGCAGGCACCCGAGGTCTCCGGACGTGACGTACGACGCGCCGGTCGCCAGGATCCGCTCGACCTTGCGCTCCGTCATCCTGCAGGAGATCTGCGGGTACTTGAGGGAGAAGACCCCCCCGAAACCGCAGCACCGGTCGCTTTCCTCCATCTCCACGAATTCGACGCCGGGGACCGCGCGCAGCAGCTTCCGCGGGGCCTCGACCACCCCGAGCCCCCGCCGAAGGTGGCACGAGTCGTGGTACGTAACTTTCCCGGAGAAATCCGACCCGGGGTCGGTCACGCCGAGCACGTCGACCAGGAACTGGGAGAGCTCGTAGATGCGCTCGCCGACCGCGCGGGCGCGGGCCAGCATGCGGGGTTCGTCCCGGAACAGGACGGGGTAGCCGTGCTTCACCATCGCCGCGCACGACCCCGACGGGGTGACGATGGGGCCGTCGTCGGGAAAGGAGCGGAGGAACTTCCGCGCCATCGCGCGGGCCTCCTTCCGGTTCCCCGAGTTGAAGGCGGGCTGGCCGCAGCACGTCTGGGAGAGGGGGACGCGGACCGTCGCCCCGAACCGTTCCAGCACCTCCACGGTCGCGTGGCAGACCCCGGGGGAGAAGGCGTCGGCGAGGCAGGTGAAGAAAAGGGAAACGGGGATGGATCCGGAAGGGCCCATCCCCGTAGTATACGGTATTCGCATCCCTTCCCGCGATTACAAGGCTTCCTTCCCCCGCTCTCCGGTCCGGATGCGGATCGCCTCCTCGAGGTCGAAGACGAAGATCTTCCCGTCGCCGATCTTCCCGGTGCGCGCGGCGGTCAGGATCCGCTCGACGACCGCGGGCACCATCTCGTCCTGGACGGCCGCCTCGATCTTGACCTTGGGGATGAAGTCGACCACGTACTCCGCCCCGCGGTACACCTCCGTGTGCCCCTTCTGGCGCCCGAACCCCTTCACCTCGAGGACGGTCATCCCGGTGACGCCGATCTCTCCGAGCGCGTTTTTCACCTCTTCGAGCTTGAACGGCTTCACGATCGCTTCGATCCTTTTCATGCCAGGTTACCTCCTCTCGATCAGCTGGAAGTTCGCGTATGCCGTGTTCCCGTGTTCGTGGTAGTCGAGGCCGTCCATCTCCTCTTCCTCGCTTACCCGCAGGCCGATCGTCTTTTTCAGGAGGAAGAAGAGCCCCCCGGCCGTCACGCCGGTCCACACGAACGCGGCGCCCACGCCCAGCGCCTGGACACCCAGCCGGGCGAGCGAGAACCCTTCCTCGTGGAATACGGCGGCAAGGAGGGTGCCGAGGGCTCCGCAGACCCCGTGGACCGAGATGGCGCCAACCGGGTCGTCGATCCGGATCCGGTCGAAGAACAGGACGGAGAGGACGACGACCACTCCCGCGATCGCGCCGATCCAGATCGCGCCCACGGGGGTGACCGTGGCGCAAGGAGCAGTGATCGCGACGAGTCCGGCCAGGACCCCGTTCAGGGTCATGCCGCCGTCGGGTTTCTTGAAGATCCACCAGGCGGTGAGGAGAGCGGTGATCGCCCCCGCCGCCGCCGCGAGATTCGTTGTCACCGCGATGCGCGCGATGTCGGGATTGCCCGCCGTGGTGCTCCCCGGATTGAATCCGAACCACCCGAACCAGAGGATGAAGACGCCGAGCGCCGCCATCGGGATGCTGTGGCCGGGGATGGCGTTGACCTTGCCGTCCCTGGAGTAGCGGCCGAGCCGCGGTCCGAGCATCACCGCGCCCCAGAGGGCCGCCCACCCCCCGATGGAGTGGACGACGGTCGAACCGGCGAAATCGATGAATCCCAGCTTCTCCAGCCACCCCTTCCCGTGGTACAGGCCGCCCCACGCCCAGGATCCGAAGACGGGATAGATGAGGGCGCTGATCACGGCGCTGTAGACGAGGTAGGAGAGGAATTTTGTCCGTTCCGCCATCGCCCCGGATACGATCGTGGCCGACGTCGCGGCGAAGACGACCTGGAACATCCAGAAGGCGTAGAGCCACTTGTCGGCGTCCCTGGCGAAGTCCGACAGGAAGAATCCGTCGGTGCCGAACCAGCCCGTGGGATTTGTCCCGAACATGATTCCGAACCCGACGAGGAAGAACGCGATCGATCCGACGGCGAAATCCATCAGGTTCTTCATCATGATGTTGACGGCGTTCTTGGCCCGGGTGAACCCCGACTCCACCATCGCGAAGCCCGCTTGCATGAAGAAGACGAGAAAGGCAGCAACCAGGGTCCATACGAAATCCAGGTTCTTCTGGACCTGGGCGGTTGTCGGTGCGATCGCGGGAGCGGCAGGCGGCGCCACGGCCGCGGCAGGCGGCGTCGCGGCCGCAGGGGCGGCAGGCGACGCCGTGTCCGGCGCGTCCGCCGCCATCACCGGCGGGATCGTGCCGGCGGCCAGCAGGAGTGCCGCCAGGCACAGGATCAGGCATGTCCACTTCCGAGCGTATGTTTTCATGGCCATTCTCCTTGTGGTGTCCCTCCCGCCCGGGGAGGGGGAACCGGGGCCGATCCCTCGGCCCCGGCCGACGGCGGAACCTGTTGCCTGCGATCCGGGGGTCACGGGAAGTTGATGTCGAGCTGCATCGTGACGGTGTTCTGCCCGCCGGTCGCCTTCTTGGTGTAGATGTCGTACCCGAGGATGACGCTCACGTTCTTGGCGAACGCCCAGGACGCCCCGAAGCTCAGGGCGCCGAGGGCCGAATTCGAGCCCTGGTAGTCGACCGCGAGCCACAGCTTGTCGGAGATCTCCGTCATGGTGCGGTCCCACGAAAGGAGCACGCCGCTCTCGTCGGATTTGCCGTTCTCGTCCACGAGGACCTTCTTGTTCCCCGTGAAGTAGCCGGCGGAAAGGCGGCCCACCACCGGGAAGGTCTTCGCGACCAGCGCGTAGGCGATGTCCTGGTTGGTGGCCAGCTCCCCGTTGCGGGCGTCCCCGCTCTTCGTCCCGATGTTGTACATGCCGACCGCGACGGCGGGGGAGAGCTTGAACAGGGAATCCTCCGGGGTGCCGAGCTTGAAGTGCCCGTAGAACGGATACTTGTCCGCGTCGCCGCCCGCGGAGATCAGGTCGAAGCCGACCTCGGCCTGGATCTTCTCGAAGGGGAGGACGCCGACGGTGGGTCCGATCACGACGACCGGCGGCGTGCGGGAGCCGTCGTCGTTGTTGCGGTCGCGGATGTACGTGTCGAAGTTCAGGTGGACGGTCTTGTACGCCTGGACGTCCGTCGACGGGATCCAGATCTGCGTGGACGGAGTCGCCGATGCGACGGTCGCCGTCAGGCCGCAAAACGCCAACCCCGCGAGGGCGATTCCGACCCGATTCATGCTTCGCTTGCTCTTCTTCATGGTGCCCTCCGTTTTTCCTACAGAGAGGGTACCCCAGGGAGCGCAATGCTCCGGGAGTGGGGTGCCCCCCGTTCTTCCTGGAGAGGTGGTACCCCATGGAGCGTATTGCGTCCGGCAGTGGGGTGCCCTCTTAGGGAGATGGAATGTCTGTCGTCCCGATGGAGAGCATCGGCCGTGCCAAGGGGGGGGACCCGCCGCCCGTATGGAGGCAACCACTTGGAAGAAAAGGTGAAAACAGAAATCGGCGGCGGGTGGCGGAAAGGCGGGCCGTTCGGGAGGCGCTACATAAATGTCCGGTACGCTACATGGGTGGCGGGATCGGACTCAGAGGGTCCGGCGCCCCGCCTTCCGATGCCGACGTCGTCTTCTTCCGAAGCTTTCCCTCTGCGCGTGGAAGGCGCCAGGGCCGAACAGCTTGTCGCCGAGGTGCTACGGACCGATACAACCGTCCTGCTCGATTGGATTGCTAAACGGTTAAGGATGGGCACCCGGCGCTCTTCAACCTGCCACTGGGCTCGCTGCTCGCCCGGGATGCATGGGCGGATGTGGTGTGATCGGGAGACGATATGGGAATGTCGGGATTAGGTGCGATCGGTCGCGTCGGACACATGCTTCTCCTCAGTGGGGGAAAACAGCCCAGCCCTTTCGCCCTCGGGAACCGCGGCCTTCAGTCCCTCGCGAACGACCAAAGCCGTAAATACCACCCAAAGCAGCACCGTGGCGCAGACGCGGATCGCCAGCAGGGACCAAGGAAAGCCGCCGACTGCGGCCAGCTCACCGGCCACAAGCGACGTGACGAACAACGCGCCCGCGCCGTTGGCGAGGAGCAGTTCGCGCCTCTCCGTGCGTCGCTTGATCCACGCTGTCACGACGAGAGAGACAACGAGCACGCCGGTCGCGCCGGAGAGAAGGAGGTGCGCCGTTCGGAGCCATTCCTCTCCGCCGGCGGTGAGTGGATAACCGCTCCACAGGGGCAGGCCCAGGCAGTTCCCCGGGGCGGGGTTTCCCACGGAAAGACCGGTGAACAGCACCACGTACAACGCAATACCCGAGCCGAGGGCTAGCCGGGAAAACGAATCGCGAAAGGCGAGGTGGACGGTGCCGTCCGGATACCGCAGGAAAAAACGCGCCGCCAGCGCGGCCGTCACCATCAGGGAAAGCACCATCAGGGCGCTGGCCAGGTCCACGGCCGCGATTACCGGCGAAACGGAGCCGAGCACGACGAGCGCGCCGATCGTGGAAACGACTGCGAGCAATACCAGGGCCAGAAGTGGGGGCACGAGGAGACAGGGACGGGACCGGAACCAGAGGAGGCCTGTAGCGGCGAGGGCGAGGACCAATAGGCCAACGACGACCGCCCCCGCACGGTGCAGGTATTCAACGAACGCCCCCGGCTCACTGGGAGGTGCGATACCACCGAAAGTGGTGGGCCAGTCAGGGATGGCTTTGGCGGCGCCCATAAAGCACACGGCCCCGCCCAGTGCGATAAGTACGCAGCAGCCCGCGGCCGCAGTGGAAGCAAGCAAGGTGTAGATTTTTACACGCGACATGTTCGATTCCTCATGTATTTGTCGCGTGCGCCTTCCGTGCCGTCTTACTTCTTCCACGGGGAGGAGAGCCCGTGCTTCTTCATCTTGTACGCCACCTGCCGGGGCGTCCACCCGAGGACCTTCGCGGCCCGGGCGATCACCCACCCGGCGGACGCCAGCGCCGTCTGCAGTTCCTCGCGCTCCATCGCCTTCAGGAACTCGACCCGGGGGCGCCCTTCCCGCGGCGCCGCCGGGTGGAGAGGTTCCGCGGCGCCTCCGCCGGGCGCCTGCGGCGCGGGGGGCTGCCCGTACGGCCCGGTCGCGGGGAGGGACGCCGCGACCCGGATCGCGCGGGGAAGCTCCTGCGCGGGCACGACCGGCGCCTTGGCCATCACCACCGCCCGCTCGACGAGGTTCTCCAGCTCCCGCACGTTCCCGGTCCACCGGTACTCGAGGAGCAGGTCGAGGGCGTCCTTCGAGAAGGCGACGGATTTCCCGTGCTCCCGGTTGAACCGCTCGAGGAAATGCTCCGTCAGCGGGAGGATGTCCTCCTTCCTGTCCCGCAAGGGGGGGAGGAAGACGGGGATCACGTTGAGCCGGTAGTAGAGGTCCTCCCGGAAGGTGCCCCCGGCCACCATCTTTTCGAGGTCGGCGTTCGTCGCCGCGATGATCCGGACGTCCACGGAGACGGGGCGGTTCTCGCCGAGGCGCTCGAACGTGCGTTCCTGAAGGACGCGCAGAAGCTTCACCTGCGTGGGCAGCGGGATGTCGCCCACCTCGTCGAGGAAGATCGTGCCGCCGGACGCCTCCTCGAAGCGGCCTTTCCGCTCCTCGACCGCGCCGGTGAAGGCCCCCCGCTTGTGGCCGAACAGCTCCGACTCGAGCAGCGTCTCGGGAAGGGCGGCGCAATTGACGGCGACGAAGGGGCGGTCCGCGCGTCCTCCCCCCTGGTGGATCGCCCGGGCGATCATCTCCTTGCCCGTCCCGCTCTCCCCGCGCAGCAGCACCGTGGCGCGCGACGGCGCGACGCTGGTCACGGCGGCGAACACCTCCTGCATCCGCTTGCTCTGTCCGACGATGTTCTCGATCCGGTACGTCTTCCGGATCGTCTTCTCGAACTCCCGGCGCTGCCGCCGGAACTCGTCCTGCAGCCGCTCGATCGCCTTGTGCAGCTTGAGCGCCTGCCCGAGGAGGCAGCCGATGACGGTGAGGGTCCGCGTGTCCGATTCGAGCGCCCGGGTCCCCTCGCGGCCGATCCGCTCCGCGGTCAGCACCCCCAGCGTCTCGGCGCCGATCTTGATGGGGACGGAGAGGTAGGCGAGCGCCCCGTCGTCGGACGATTTCGCGTGGGCGCGCGTCTTGTCCAGGAACGACGGCTCCTTCCGGACGTCGGGGATGGCGATGGGGCTGCCGGTCTTCATCGTCTTCCCGACGATCCCCTCGCCCCAGACGTACCGGCCCCTCTCCCGCTGCTCCGCGGTGTAGCCCGCGGCGATCTCCATCCGGATCTCGCGCGTCGTCTCGTCGGGGCGGAAGATGGCGGTGCGGTCGAACCCGAGGAAGCTCTGGAGCGTGCGCAGGGCGGTCCCCAGCGCGCGTTCGAGGTTCTGCGTCGAGGTGAGGATCTTGGCCACCTCGTGGATGGCCGCGATCTCGGCTTTCTCGGGGGATCGGGGATCGGTCACGACCCGATTATAGCGCAGCGGGGGCGATCCGGGCGGTCGGGCTCGCGGCGTCCGGCGGGCCGTTCACAAACGGCGGTAGGTCAGCGCCGCCGTCCCGGGGACCTCGAGGAACTCGAGAACCGTGTCCGTCGCGCGCTGGGTCTTCCCGCCCTTGAGGTCGCCCCGGAACACAGTGTCGGAAAGGAGCCGGGACAGGTTGACCCCGACCCCGTAATAAATTCGCCGTCGTGGGTCGTTCATCGTGCCGTCGCCGGGATCGTAGCCGCGCGTGTTGTACCCGACCAGGAGCTCCAGGTACCGTACCAGGGGAACGTCCCGGAGCCGGGGCACGCCGTCCGCCTTGAACGCAAGCAGGTACGTCTGCCCCGAGTAATCGTTGACGACGTTGGACTCGCCGACGCGCCGGGCGTCATCGGATCGCGTGTACAGGAGCCGAACGTCCAGGAGGGCGTCGAACGACGGGTATTTCTCCTGCAGGAGGGCGAGACCCGCGCCGGCGGCGTTGAACACCACGTCCTCGTAGCTGAAGCGCCACTTGGTAGAGAAGCTGTCCACGATCTCGACGCCCGTGAGGACCCCGAAGGAGGTCCAGGCGGCGAGACGCAGGGAGTGCGCCGGGTCGTTCCCCAGGCCCTCGAACGCGCGCGCGAGAAGCCGGGTTCCCGAGTATGTTATGAACGCGTGCCCCAGCTTGTCCGTTCCGCCCGCGTACGTGCCTTGTCCGAACCATCCTTCGCGCCGGGTCCCGGGTGAGGAGGTCATTCCTTCGTCCCACCAGTTCATCACCCCGTACGCCCCGACGGCGAGGGTGATCCCGCCGATGACCGCGGCGTTCTTCCAGCGCGGTTCGGGGGGGGGCGGGTCTTCCGACACCCCGGCGGGGGGTGGGGCCGCGGGGGTTGCGACGTGTTTTCCGCGGACGGGGTCGGGGTCCGGTTCCGCCAGGACGGGTGCGGGCAGGAGCAGAATCACGGCTGCCAGGATCCTCCCGGCGGCGGTTCCCATGGGCACTCCTTCGGAACGGCACCTCGTGAACCCGGATATTGGCATTGTACCCCGGGCGGAGGACCGTGGCACGGTCCCGCCCGACGAGGATTCCGGCGTATAATCGGAAATCGCTCCGCGGGGGGAGGTGCGCCGCCCGTCCACGCCCCCTCCGTGGAAAAATGTGCGAGACGGAGTCGTGAGGATGGCGAAGAGATCCCGGTACCTGTCCGGCGCGCGGATCCTTCCGCCGCCCGTCCGGATGCGCATGACGGCGTCGGAGCTGGTCGGGAGGACGTTCCTCGCCTACAACGCGGGGAGGCTTCGGGAGGGGGCGCGGCTTCTCTCCGAGCGGATGCTGAAGCGCGACGTCACGGTGGGCCTCTCCCTGACGGGCGCGCTGACCCCCGCGGGGCTCGGCGTGTCGTGCATCGTGCCGCTGCTC